>Ga0208045_1000054_pt1 | contig 52763 bp, 68 predicted proteins | sample PL_2010_200m_FD_184160 | JGI IMG/M metagenome (GOLD analysis project Ga0208045, IMG submission 184160) | Freshwater microbial communities from Powell Lake, British Columbia, Canada to study Microbial Dark Matter (Phase II) - PL_2010_200m... | ecosystem: Environmental > Aquatic > Freshwater >...
ACCTAACGCACCTAGGAGCAAATCCTTACAACCTTACAAGACCCGGTCTTATGAAGTTATATGCCAGTCTCAAGACCGGGTCTTGATATTAGTTACCCGTTTAGTTGCCTAACGCATTAGTTCATATTCTACGAAAAAACTTAAAAAAAACATTGACAAGACTGCGATTCAGTATATAATTATTGCTCCGACACAAACCAAAGCTAATTTTTCCTTTAATAGAGGCTTTTAAGGAAAATAAGAAAAGAATTTGAAAGATTCTTGGTGGGGTTTTTTTTTATTTTTTACTAGCAGGTTTGATACGTTCGCGGCATACAAACCGCACCCTTTAAGGGTGCGCTAAAGATACGCCGCTTGAGTATCAATCCTAAAGCGGATATGAAAGTCAGGACAAACTCCAACCTTTAGGCCAAAGAGTCGAAGGATTGATTTAACTATTTGCCCGACGGGCACATCCGACTGCTGGAGTAGCTCAGTCGGCAGAGCACGTCCTTGGTAAGGACGGGGTCACGGGTTCAATTCCCGTCTCCAGCTTTGATGTTTTCATATTTTAAGCAAGCAAAGGCTTAAAGATGCGCGAAATAATCACTTTAGAGTGCACGGTTTGTAAAAACCGGAATTATACAAATACCAAGAATAAAAAAAAGCATCAGGACAGGCTTGAGGTAAAGAAATACTGTAAGTTCTGCCGTAAACACACACCGCATAAGGAAATCAAGTAGGTAGGCGGCATCTTACGGTATCCAATCCCGCACTTTTATAATTAATATAATTAATAGAGGTGTTTAGGGGTGTCGGTTAACTGGTAAACCACTGGTCTCCAAAACCAGGACTGGGGGTTCAAGTCCCTCCGCCCCTGTAATATATACAGGGCGCAGAATTAAGAAAAGTTATTAAGATAATATAGAAACTACTAGTTAGTTTAGCCAAGAAAGGTAACGAATGCAGTGAATATACTCAATAGGCCGATTAATTTCATCAGCGAAGTAAAACAGGAACTAGCCAAGGTGGCCTGGTCCAGCCGCCAAGAGTTAATCGGGGCAACTTTTGTGGTAATCACTATTACCGCGCTCACTACTGTTTTTATCGGGATAATCGATCTGTCGCTTTCAAAAATCTTGAGTATCTTATTCAAATAGGCATGAAAAATTGGTACGTGGTTCATACGCAAACCGGTTTAGAGGATAAGGTCAAAACAGCCCTGCAGAATAAAATTGCTTCCGAAGGCTTACAGGAAGCGGTGAACAGGGTAATCATTCCTACCGAACAGGTTTCTGAGGTGCGCCATGGTAAAAAGAAGATATCGCAAAGAAAGTTTTTCCCGGGGTATCTTTTGGTAGAGATGGACCTCAATGAACAAACCTATTTATTTATTAAATCAGTCCCCGGGGTAACCGGGTTTATCGGCTTAGGCAAGAAACCGATGCCTTTACCGCAGGAGGAAGTAAATAACATACTAAAGAAAACTGAATCAATGCATGTCAAGCCCAGCCCGAAGATCGTTTTTGAAAAAGGGGAGGCGGTCCGGGTAACCGAAGGGCCATTTGAAAATTTTAACGGCACGATTGAGGAGATCCATCCGGAAAAAGGCAAATTAAAGGTAAGTGTTTCAATTTTTGGCAGGTCCACCCCGGTTGAACTGGAATATTGGCAGGTAGAAAAGATTTAAGCTATGGCAAAGAAAATCAAAGCACAGATTAAATTACACGTACCAGCAGCGCAGGCGAATCCCGCTCCTCCGGTCGGGCCGGCCCTTGGACAGCACGGAGTAAATATTATGCAGTTCTGCAAACAATTCAATGACCAGACCAAGGATAGAGACGGATTAATCCTGCCAGTGGTAATTAGTGTTTACGAGGACAGGACCTTTTCCTTCATTATTAAGAGTCCTCCTTCTTCTATATTATTAAAACGCGCGGCGAATCTAGCCAAGGCCTCCGGGATCTCCGGTAAGGAAATAATCGGCAAGGTGACCAAAAAACAGGTAGAGGAGATTGCTAAATTAAAAATGAAGGACCTTAATACCTCTGATCTGGAACAGGCGGTTAAAGTTATCAGTGGCACTGCAAAGAGTATGGGCATTCAGGTCGAAGGATAAAATAGAGATGAAAACACACAGCAAAAGATATAAGGAATCCGAAAAACAAATCAGCAAGGAAAAAACCTACCAGCTTAAAGAGGCAATCGCTATCTTAAAGGAGATGGTTCAGCCTAAATTTGACGAGTCGGTTGACTTGCATTTCTTTTTAAATGTCGACACGAAAAAATCCGATCAGATGGTGCGCGGCACTGTCGTACTACCTCATGGTACGGGTAAAAAAATAAGGACAGCGGTGTTTTGTAAGGGGGAACACGAAAAATTAGCCCGCGATGCACAGGCGGATTATGTAGGGGCAAATGATCTGATTGAAAAAGTAGCCGGCGGTTTCCTGGATTTTGACTGCGCGATCGCCACCCCAGAAATGATGAAAGACCTCAGCAAGTTAGGCAAGGTGCTTGGCCCACGCGGCCTGATGCCTAGCCCTAAAACAGGCACGGTCACCAATGATATTGTCAAAGCGATCGAGGATGTAAAGAAGGGTAAGGTGGAATTCAGGGTTGATAAACAAGCTGGGGTACATTTGAGCGTTGGCAAGATTTCATTTAGCGAAGATAAATTATTTGATAACGCCTCCAAGGTTATTGAGGCCTTAAACGAGGCTAAACCGGCAACAGTAAAGGGAAAATTTCTTAGGAGCCTCTCAATAGCCACAACGATGAACCCGGGTTTACGCATAACTGTATAAAGATGAAAAAAATTGGCTTGGTAATTAAAGAGACATCAGAAAAACAGATAAAAGAGAACCTGAGCTCATCCCGCGGCATATTCATTATAAAATATTCCGGTGTATCCAGCCCGGATTTATGCAGCCTGCGGCAATCTTTGAAGCAAATCAGCGCTAAGCTTTTTGTGGTAAAAAACAGCGTTGCCAGGCGCGCTTTAGAAGGTTCCGGCCTAGAGGCTCTGCTTAAGGCAGTAGAGGGGCCTTGTGGTATGGTTTTTGCCAAGGATGATGCTGTAAATACTTCAAAGGTATTATTTAATTTTACCAAGGAGCACGAAAAGTTAAAACTGGAAGCCGGATTTTTAGAAGATAAAATTTTAGAAGCCAAGGATATCGAAAGATTGGCGAAACTGCCTACCCAATATGCTTTAAGAACGCAACTTGTCTTTACCTTAAAATCACCGATATCCGGATTAGTAATGACGTTAAAACAGGCTTTAAGAAAAATAGTGGTGTGTTTAGACCAGATAAAAAACAAAAAAACAAGTTAGCGAAGGAGGAATACAATGGCTACAGCAAAATTAGAAGAACTAATCAAGTCGATCGAAACAATGACGGTTTTGGAACTTTCGGATTTGGTAAAAGCCCTCGAAGAAAAGTTTGGGGTACAGGCGAATATGGCGTTTGCGGCAGCACCGATGGCAGCTGTAGGTGCCCAAGGAGCAGCCCCAGCCCAGGAGGAAAAAAGCACCTTTACCGTGGTTCTGGCCAGCACAGGTAGCAATAAGATCGCCGTAATCAAGGAAGTAAGAACCATGACTAGTCTGGGCTTAAAAGAAGCCAAGGATTTAGTTGATGCTGCGCCTAAGTCGATAAAGGAAGGCGTTCCTAAGGAAGAAGCTGAAGAGATGAAGAAGAAACTCGTCGCAGCCGGCGCCACCGTCGAACTCAAATAATTAGTGAATGGTTAATTTGTGAGCTGTTAATTTACGGAAATAGTAAATTAACCAATTAACCAATTAATCAATTAACTAAACTATGATAAAACGTAAAGATTTTGCCAAATTAAAAGAGATTTACGATTTGCCAAATCTATTAGACGTGCAGCTTGAGGCTTACAACGAATTCCTGCAAATGCATTTTTCTGGCCAGGAGAGGAATCCTCAGGGCTTGCAGGAGGTATTTTTGGAGGTTTTCCCTATAGAGAACGCCAACCGTTCTTTAAAGCTGGAATTTATCAACTACTCTTTAGGTAAGCCTAAATATGATATTGCCGAATCTAAAAGAAGGTCTTTAACCTATGCTGCTCCGCTAAAAGTAAAATTTAGATTAACCACCCCTAAGGAAACCAAAGAGCAGGATGCTTATTTTGGAGAAATCCCCTTAATGACTGAAACCGGAAGTTTTATCATTAACGGTGACGAAAGAGTAGTAGTCAGCCAACTGCAGCGTTCTCCAGGCGTCTCTTTTGAAGAGGAAAGTCATCCCACCGGCAAAAAGATTTTCTACGGCCGCATTATTCCTTACCGCGGTGCCTGGCTTGAATTTAAATATGATTTGACCGAAACCATACTCGCTTATGTTGACCGAAGAAGAAATTTTCCCGCCACCCAGATTTTGAGAATCCTGGGTTTTTCCACTAATGAAGAAATTATCGCTGCCTTCGGAAAAGAATACCCGGAAATCAACAATACCTTCAAAAAAGACTATACTAAAAACAAAGAAGAAGCGTACCTGGATTTTTACCGGAAGATGCGGCCTACTGAGCCGGTGGCCAAAAATTCAGCTGAGGCATTATTCTATAGGTTATTTTTCGACCCGGCTAGATACGACCTAGAAAGAGCAGGCAGGTTTATTCTCAACCGAAAACTAAATATGGGTGTATCTTTAGAAAAGCGAATCCTGGATTCGGAAACCGTAATTAAAGTAATCGAGTATCTGATTAAACTCAAAAGCGGAGAAGGCAAGATCGACGATATCGACCATCTAGGAAACCGCCGGGTTAAAACAGTAGGTGAATTAGTGCAAAACCAGGTCAGGATCGGCTTAGCTCGCGTGGAACGTTCCATCCGCGAAAGGCTAAGCATACTAGGCGATTTCGATAACCTTAATGTTCATTATCTGATAAATTCCAAGCTATTATCTAACCAGGTGCGCGACTTTTTCACCCGCAGCCAGTTGTCTCAATTTATGGACCAGGTTAATCCTTTGGCTGAAATGACCCATAAACGCAGGTTGAGCGCCTTAGGCCCAGGTGGTTTATCCAGGGAAAGGGCGGGTTTTGAGGTGCGGGATATTCACGCCTCGCACTACGGCCGAGTTTGTCCGATCGAAACACCTGAAGGCCCGAATATCGGCCTTATTGCTTCATTAAGTACTTTCGCCAGAATTAACCCTTTAGGCCTGCTGGAGACTCCTTACCGAAAAGTTGAGGAGGGCAGAGTTACCAAAAAAATTGAATACCTTACCGCAGATTTAGAAGAAGATAAGATTATTGCTCAGGCCAATGTCCCGCTTGATAATGGGGGATATTTCCTGGAAAAAGAAGTATCTTGCCGTTATAGAGGAAATTTCCCTAAAGTAAGCGGCAAGCAGGTCCAATATATGGATGTCTCTCCGAAACAATTAGTTTCCGTAGCTGCTTCGTTAGTCCCTTTCCTGGAACATGATGATGCCAACCGCGCTTTAATGGGCGCAAATATGCAAAGACAGGCAGTACCGCTAATGATAACCGAATCCCCCTTGGTAGGAACGCAAATGGAAAAAAAGGTAGCGTACGATTCAGGCGTTTTAGTCTTAGCTAAAGAATCAGGCAAAGTGACCAGCGTTGACGGCAATGCTATTATTATAGGTAAAAAGATCTATCACTTGAAAAAATTCCTGCGCACTAATGCCAATACCTGCCTCCATCAGAAACCCTTGGTTAAACTAAGTGAACATGTAGAGAAAGGCCGGGTGATTGCCGACGGCACCAGCACGAAAAATGGCGAATTGGCTTTGGGTAAAAATCTATTATGCGCCTTCCTGCCCTGGCGAGGATACAATTTCGAAGACGCGATATTAATCAACCAAAAAATAATTAAAGAAGATATGCTCACCTCTATACACATAGAGGAGTTTGAAATTGAAGCGACTGAAACGCGCCTGGGTAATGAAGAAATTACCCGCGATATCCCTAATATCAGCGAAGAATCATTAAGGAACCTCGACGAGAACGGAATTATCTGCATCGGCGCTGAGATTGGGCCAGGAGATATTTTAGTCGGTAAAGTGACCCCTAAAACCGAATCTGAACTTTCCCCGGAGGAAAGATTACTAAGGGCTATTTTCGGAGAGAAGGCAGGAGATGTGCGCGATACCTCGCTGACGGTGCCCCCGGGCGTAGAAGGCGTTGTGATCGATGTGCATATATTCCAGCGTAAAGACCGGGGCAGAAAATCAAAAGAGGAAAAAAGCAAGGAATTAACCAAGATCAGGGAGTTAAGGGCTTATTATAAACAAGAGATCGAATTTGTCCAGGCGGAAAAGATAACCCGCCTGAACCAACTTTTAGGAATAGATAAGAAGAAGATCGAAAAGATGAATTTTTCCGAAAATGAAGAAGCTAAGATGCTCGCTGCTTCTTTTGACGAACAGATCCAAGAATTGCTTGCTGAACAAGAACAAGAGATTGAAAAGGTAAGGCGGGGTGACGAATTACCTACCGGAGTCTTAAAACGAGTAGTTGTTTATATTGCTACCAAGCGTAAGCTTGCCGAAGGTGATAAGCTGGCCGGAAGGCACGGGAATAAAGGTGTGGTAGCCAGAATCGTCCCGGAAGAAGATATGCCATTTTTATCCGACGGAACTCCGATAGAGGTAGTATTAAACCCATTAGGCGTGCCTTCGCGTATGAATGTCGGACAAATACTGGAAGCACATCTGGGTTGGGCGGCTAAGGTTTTAGGATTACATGTAAATTGCCCTGTTTTTGACGGTGCCAGAGAAGATGAAATTAAGGATTTATTGAAGAAAGCTGGATTGCCGCAGGATGGTAAGGTAACGCTTTATGATGGTTATAGCGGAGAACCTTTTGACCAGAAGATAACTGTCGGTTACCTATATATTATGAAGCTTATCCATCTGGTTGACGAAAAAATCCACGCGCGGTCAATCGGCCCATATTCTCTAGTAACCCAACAACCCTTAGGCGGAAAGGCTCAATTCGGAGGGCAAAGACTGGGAGAAATGGAAGTCTGGGCGCTAGAGGCATATGGAGCAGCCTTTACCTTACAGGAAATGCTCACTGTTAAAAGCGATGATGTCGCAGGCCGCACCAGGATTTACGAAGCAATCGTAAAAGGCGAACAACGTTTAAGCCACGGCACACCCGAATCATTCAATGTTTTGATTAAGGAATTGCAGGGCTTGGGACTTGATATACGTACGGAGAAAGCTAAATAAAAATGGAAGAAATCGTCAGTTTCGATAGTATCTCAATAAAAATTGCCTCACCGCAGGTAATCAAATCTTGGTCAAAGGGTGAGATTAAAAAAGCAGAGACGATCAATTATCGTACCTTAAAACCAGAGAAGGATGGTTTATTCTGCGAAAAGATCTTCGGGCCTGTGCGCGACTGGGAATGCAACTGCGGTAAATATAAGGGGATAAAATTTAAAGGGATTTCCTGCGACCGCTGCGGAGTAACCGTAGACCGTTCTTCTGTCAGGCGTGAGCGCATGGGGCATATCGAATTAGCAACTGCCGTTACGCATATCTGGTTCTTTAAGGCCGTACCGAGCAGGATGTCGGCATTACTGGATTTAACGGTACGGGAGCTGGAAAAGATTATTTACTATGAGGAATATGTTGTAGTTGACCCCGGGACTACCCCCTTAAAGAAAATGGAGCTTTTAAGCGAAGAAAAATACCAGGAAGCCCTTAGTAAATACGGGCAGAATTTTAAAGCGCGTATTGGCGCAGAGGCAGTACGTGAATTATTGAAAGAGATTGACATAGATAATTATTGCCGTAAGTTACGCCGTGACCTGGAAAAATCCAAAGAATCCCTGAATAAGCAAAAGGTATTAAAGACCTTACGGATCATTGAAGATTTTAAGAAATCAGGTAATAGTGCGGAATGGATGGTATTGGAAATATTGCCGGTGATCCCGCCGGATTTAAGGCCGCTGGTCCCTTTAGACGGAGGCAGATTTGCTACCTCCGACCTTAATGATTTATACCGCAGGGTGATTAACCGTAATAACCGCTTAAGAAAATTAATTGAATTAAATGCCCCGGAGATTATTATCCGCAACGAAAAACGCATGCTCCAGGAAGCAGTAGACGCATTATTGGATAACGGTAGGCATGGCCGACCGGTGGTCGTCCCTAATAACCGGCCGCTTAAGTCACTCTCCGATATGTTAAAAGGCAAGCAAGGAAGGTTCAGACAAAACCTTCTGGGTAAACGCGTTGATTATTCAGGCCGTTCCGTAATCGTGGTTGGCCCGGAACTTAAGCTCAACGAATGCGGTTTGCCTAAACAGATGGCTTTGGAATTATTCGAGCCGTTTATTATCAAAAAATTAAGGGAAAAGGGATTTGTTCATACAATTAAAGGCGCGCGCAGAATGGTAGAACGCGGTAAGATTGAAGTCTGGGATATCCTTGATGAAGTAATCAAAGACCATCCAGTACTTTTAAACCGCGCCCCTACCCTACACCGGCTGGGTATACAGGCCTTTCAGCCGGTATTAGTCGAAGGCAAGGCGATTAAGGTACATCCGCTAGTCTGCACTGCCTTTAATGCGGATTTTGACGGGGACCAGATGGCCGTACATGTACCCTTATCTATAGAGTCGCAAATTGAAGCTACGGTTCTTATGTCATCGGTAAACAATATCTTCTCTCCTGCGGATGGCCGGCCGATTGTCACCCCGACCCAAGATATTATTTTAGGTACTTATTACCTATCCAAGGAGAAACCCCAAGCGATCGGGGAAGATAAGACCTTCTCTAATTCCGACGAAGTAATCATTGCCTATGAAGATAAAATTGTTGAATTACACGCCCGCATAAAATTACGCATCGATAGCCTATTTGATTTAGAAACCAAAAAAGTCACTGAGGGTAGACAAATTATTACTACTACGGTAGGTAGGGTTTTATTTAACGAAATCCTGCCTAAGGGATTCGGTTTTGTAAATAGTGAGTTAAACAAGGGCAGGGTAAGCGAGGTAGTGACTGAATGCTATAAACGTTTCGGCCATCAGCGTACCGTAAAATTGCTCGATGAGATCAAACACCTGGGATTTGAGATGGCGACCTTAGGCGGTATCTCTATCGGTATTGACGATCTGAAGATCCCCACAGCCAAGGCTGAGGTCTTAAAAGAAGCCAGAAGCGAAGTTGTCAAGGTTGAGGATCAATACCGCAAGGGCATCATCACTGACAGGGAACGTTATAATAAAGTTATAGATATTTGGACACATACTACGGATAAGGTCTCTGATTTACTTTTTAAAGAGATGGAACCATTTAACCCGATCTTTATGATGGCGGATTCCGGGGCACGAGGCTCCCGCATGCAGATAAGGCAGTTAGCGGGGATGCGCGGTTTGATGGCTAAACCATCAGGTGAGATTATCGAGAGCCCGATTACTGCCAATTTCAGGGAAGGCCTGACTGTTTTGGAGTATTTCATATCAACCCACGGCGCAAGGAAAGGTCTTGCTGACACCGCTCTTAAAACTGCTGACGCAGGGTACCTTACCCGCCGCCTGGTTGATGTAGCCCAGGAGGTTATTATCAGCGAAGAGGATTGCGGTACGTTAAACGGAATTACCGTTTCGCCTATTATTGAGATAGATGAAGAAGTAGTAAGCCTAAAAGAGCGGATTATCGGAAGAGTAGCGCTTGATAATATAGTCGATATTATTACCGACGAGGTTTTCGTCCAGCAGGGTTCACAGATAAGCGAAGAAAAAGCAGAGATGATCGAGAAGTTAGGGATTGAAAAGATCCGTATCCGCAGTGTACTGACTTGTGAATCTGGCCGGGGGGTTTGTATAAAATGCTACGGTAGAAATTTGGCTACCGGCAAGCTTGCAGAAGTAGGCGAGGCAGTGGGGATTATTGCGGCTGAGAGTATTGGAGAACCGGGTACGCAGTTAACTATGAGAACTTTCCATATCGGTGGTACGGCCTCCAGGATTGTCGAGCAATCATTTATCAAAACTAAGAATAAAGGATTCCTGAAATACCATAACCTGCGTGTTACTCCTAAGAATAAAGAATTCGTGGTTTTAAACCGTAACGGATCTATCTGTATTAACGATAAACAGGGCAGAGAATTAGAACGCTACCTGGTGCCTCAAGGCGCGTTCATCGGTGTTGCAGACGGGGAAGAATTAAACAAAGCTATTGTTTTTATCCGCTGGGACCCTTACACCATACCCATCCTTACTGAAGTAAGCGGACAGGTAAAATACGAAGACCTACGCGAAAATATTACTGTGCGCGAAGAGTTAAACCCAGTAACAAAATTAAGCGAGCGCGTCGTAGTCGAGCATAAACCGGAGTATCAGCCGCAAATTCTAGTTTTGGATCAAGCAAAAGAGGTTTCGGGAATTTATCCTATTCCCATCGGCTCGCATATCCTGGTTAAAGACGGGCAAAAAATAGATGCGGGTGACCTTCTGGCGAAAATTCCGCGCTTAGTAGTCAAAACCAGGGATATTACCGGTGGTCTACCCAGGGTAGCGGAATTATTCGAAGCCCGCAGACCGAAAGACCCGGCTATTATTAGTGAAATCGACGGATTTGTGGAGTTCGGGCAAAGTAAGAAGGGGCAACGCCTGATTATCGTTAAATCAGCAACCGGCATGCAACGAGAATATGTTATCCCGCACGGCAAACACCCTAATGTTTATAAAAATGACCAGGTTAATGCCGGACAACAGCTTACTGATGGCCCGGTAGTTTTACAGGACATATTAAGAGTTTGCGGAGACAAAGTTTTGCAGGAATATCTGGTTAATGAAGTCCAGGAAGTTTATAGATTACAGGGCGTGCGTATCAACGATAAACATATTGAGCTAATTATTAGGCAGATGCTTAAAAAAATCAGGATCGAGGACCCGGGAGACACGGATTTTCTGGCCACCCAACAGGTAGATAAATGGAAATTCCAGAAAGAAAACGCCAGGATTATTAAAAAGGGCCAAAAACCCGCCCAGGCCACGCCTCTTTTACTAGGTATTACCAAGGCATCATTAACTACCGAGAGTTTTATCTCGGCAGCCAGCTTTCAGGAAACTACCCGGGTGCTTACAAATGCGGCTTTTTCCGGGAAAGTTGATGAGCTTTTTGGGCTAAAGGAAAATGTCATTGTCGGACATTTGATACCGGCAGGAACCGGTTTTCGTCGTCATCGCGATATTGAAATTACAAAAACCAATAGTGAATCTTAAGGTGGGTTTGGCTGTTTTTGACAAGCGAGGATATAGATGCCAACAATAATGCAATTAATCAGGCTAGGTAGGAGATCGAAAAAGAAAAAGAGTAAGTCGCCGGCGCTCAAGAGATGCCCGCAAAGAAGGGGTGTTTGTCTTCAGGTACGTACCATGACACCTAAGAAGCCCAATTCGGCTTTAAGAAAGATAGCCAGGGTTAGATTGACTACCGGGATAGAGGTAACTGCTTATATTCCCGGGGAAGGACATAACCTGCAGGAACATTCGATTGTTTTAGTCAGAGGGGGCCGCGTAAAGGATTTACCAGGAGTAAGGTATCATATTGTAAGAGGCACCTTAGATGCTGCCGGTGTAACTCAACGCAGAAAATCGCGTTCAAAGTACGGAGCAAAAAGGCCTAAATAGTAAGTGGCAAATTGGTTAATGGTTAATTAAACTGTAAATTAACCAATTAACCAAAAAAAACCGGTAAATTAACCAATTAACCAATTAACCAATAAAAATGAGAAGAAAAAGAGTTCACCAAAAGCAGGTTCAGGCCGATCCAAAATTTAATAGCGAAATCATGGGTAAATTTATCAATATGGTTATGTCTAAGGGAAAAAAATCGCTGGCAGAAAGAATTGTCTACGGGGCATTTGATATTGTCAGTAAACAATTAAAGGAACCCGATGTGCTGAAGATTTTTTATAAGGCAATAGAGAATGTCAGGCCGCGCCTTGAGATTAAGCCCAGGCGTGTAGGAGGGGCTACTTATCAAGTCCCGGTAGAAGTAAGGTCGGAACGAGGAACATCTATCGCTTTACGCTGGATCAGGGATTTCGCGCAAGCCAAAAAAGGCAAACCAATGGAATCCAAGTTAGCCGAAGAGATAATTTCTGCTTATAAAGGGGAAGGTTCTAGCATTAAAAAGAGGGATGATACCCATAAAATGGCTGAAGCTAATAAGGCCTTTGCCCATTTTAGATGGTAAAAATTTATATTGTATCATTTTATAGGTCAATGAGTTACAAGACCCGGACTTGAAATGGAAAGAATAGATTTAAATAAATTAAGGAACATCGGGATTATCGCGCATATTGACGCCGGAAAAACTACGACCAGCGAGCGTATCCTTTTCTATACGGGTAAAACCTATAAAATCGGGGAAGTTAACGAAGGGACTGCCACCATGGATTGGATGGTGCAGGAGCAAGAAAGAGGCATTACGATCACCGCAGCATGCACTACCTGTAAATGGGGCGATTATAGCATTAATATTATCGATACCCCCGGACACGTTGATTTTACCGTAGAGGTAGAAAGGTCGTTAAAAGTGCTAGACGGGGCAGTGGTGATTTTCTGTGGGGTTGGCGGAGTAGAACCCCAGTCAGAAACTGTTTGGCGCCAGGCAGACCGTTACGCAGTCCCCAGGATTGCCTTTGTGAACAAGATGGACCGTACGGGAAGCAATTTTTACGATACGATTGAACAGATGCATAAAAAACTCGGAACAAATGCCGCAGCAGTGCAGTTACCGTATTTTCAAGAGGATAATATTGCCGGAATGGTCGATTTAATAGAAAAGAAATTAGTCGTCTATAAGGATGAAAAAGGCGCGGAATTTGAAACCAGGGAAATCCCGAACGATTTAGTAGCAGAAAGCAATAAACGTGCAGATATATTACTGGAGAAACTGGCGGAAGTCGACGAAAAAATGATGGATAATTTTGTGCATGGGATTAAATCCAGTGTTGCCGAGATCAAAGCTGCAATCCGCCGAACAGTCATTCAGAACAAATTTGTGCCTGTTCTATGCGGTGCTTCTTTCAAAAATAAAGGGATACAATTATTACTGGATGCGATATGCGATTATCTGCCATCGCCAGTGGATTTGCCGCCGGTAAAAGGCACTAATCCTGATACTTCGGAGTTCGAAGAGATCCTTGCTTCCGACAAGGCGCCGTTTTGCGCGCTTTGCTTTAAAGTTACCACTGATCCTTACGTAGGCAAGATTCACTATATCAGAGCCTACTCAGGCAGTTTAAAGACCGGTTCCTATATTTATAATGCCACGCGCAGAAGTAAAGAGCGTATCGCTAAATTGCTGAGGATGCACGCTAACCACCAGGAAGTAATCGACGAGATATATACGGGCGATATTGCCGCCGTAGTTGGTTTTAAAGAAACCAAAACAGGGGATACTCTCTGCCAGGAAAATAACCCGATTGTCATCGAAGCGATGCGTTTTCCTGAGCCGGTAATCCAGCAGGCAATCGAACCGCAAACTAAACAAGACCAGGAAAAGATGGGGATGGCCCTGCATAAATTGACGGAAGAAGACCCATCATTTAGGGTAATCTATAATCACGAAACAGGGGAAACGATCATTGCCGGTATGGGGCAATTACACCTCGAGATTGTTATCGATAGAATAATGCGTGAATTTAACGTTATAGCCCAGGTAGGAGCCCCTCAAGTAGCTTATCGCGAAACAATTACTAAAAAAGTAGCGGCTACCGGAAAATTTATTCAGCAAAGCGGCGGACACGGTCAGTACGGTCACGTGGTTTTAGAAATGGGGCCGCAGGAGATGCCTGCCCAGGGGATTACCTTCGAGGATAAGATAAAGAGCGGAGCTATTCCCCGCGAATTTATCCCTTCGGTAAAAAAGGGAGTTATAGGTGCAACAAGAAGCGGTTTCCTGGCGGGTTATCCGGTAACCGATGTCAAAATCACTTTGGTGGACGGTTCCTTTCACGAGGTGGATTCCTCGGAGATGGCTTTCCAAATGGCGGGAGCAATTGCCTTCAACGAAGGCCTGAAAAAAGCTCATTCAATTCTCTTAGAACCGATTATGGATTTGGAGATTTTGGTCCCGGAAGAATATATGGGGACGATCATCGGTGACCTGAATTCCAGACGGGCAAAGATAGTTTCGTTGAACCAACGTGCAAATGTACGAGCAATCAGGGCATACGTACCTTTAGCGGAAGTATTCAATTATGCTACGGCATCAAGATCCTTGACACAAGGCCGCGCATCCTATACAATGGAGCCCTCATTTTACGCTGAGGTGCCTTCACATATAGCTGAAAAGATAATCGCAGGTTTTAGTACCGCAGGCACGCGGAAAAATTTCTAAGTTATGTGCTCATTAAAGGAGGGTTAAAATGGCGAAAGAAAAATTTGTAAGGATAAAGCCGCATGTGAATATCGGGACCATCGGACATATCGATCACGGTAAAACAACTTTGACCTCTGCGATCACTTACGTATTGTCAAAATCAGGTAAGGCCCAGCCAAGGGATTATGCCGATATCGCAAAAGGCGGCACAGTTAGAGACGAAACCAAGGTTGTAACCATTTCGGTTGCGCACGTCGAATATAACTCAGACACAAGGCACTACGCCCATATCGACTGCCCCGGACACGCTGACTATATCAAGAATATGATTACCGGCGCTGCCCAGATGGACGGAGCAATTCTGGTGGTTTCAGCAGCTGATGGCCCAATGCCCCAGACCAGAGAGCATATTCTTCTGGCCAGGCAGGTCAACGTCCCTTCTATGGTGGTATTTTTGAACAAAGTTGACACAGTTGCCGACAAAGAGTTGATTGACCTGGTTGAGATGGAAGTAAGGGACCTTTTAACCAAGTACGGCTATCCCGGAGATAAGGTACCGATTATCAAAGGAAGCGCATTAAAAGCCATGCAGTGCGGTGGTGATCTAAACAACGAAGCTTGCAAGCCGATCTTAGAGCTGATTAAGGCTTGTGATGAATTCATTCCGCTGCCGGTAAGAGATATGGATAAACCGCTACTTATGGCCGTAGAAGATGTTTTCAGTATCGAAGGTAGAGGAACCGTAGGTACCGGAAGGATCGAGCGCGGTAAAGTTAAGATCAATGACGAAGTAGAGTTAGTTGGTTTAAGGCCGGAGGTAAAGAAAACGGTAGTAACCGGTATCGAGATGTTCCGTAAAATCCTTGATGAAGGCCACGCCGGAGATAATGTCGGCCTGCTCTTAAGGGGAGTAGATAAGGATAGTATTGAGCGCGGGATGGTTATTGCTGCGCCAAAATCGATTACTCCTCACACCAAATTCAAGGCCCAGGTTTATGTTTTGACCAAAGAAGAGGGCGGAAGGCATACTCCGTTTTTCAAAGGCTATCGCCCGCAGTTCTATTTTCGCACCACGGACGTTACCGGCTCAGTGATACTCCCGCAAGGGGTAGAAATGGTTATGCCGGGAGATAACGTGAATGTAGAAGTCGAATTAATCACGCCGATTGCCATGGAGAAAGAATCGCGTTTCGCTATCCGCGAAGGCGGCCATACCGTAGGCGCCGGCGTTGTTACGGAAGTTATTGCCTAATCGTTAAACTCGTTATAATCGTTTGGCTCGTTTTAGGCATTAAAACGGGCTAGACGAACTAACGGGCTAAACGGACAAAACGACTATGCAGAAGATACGTATAAAACTAAAAGCTTATGATCACCGTTTGCTGGACCAGGCGGTAGTAGAGATTGTCGATACCGTAAAGCGGAGCGGGGCAACTATATCCGGGCCGGTTCCTTTACCGACAAAAAGAGAAATCTACACCGTTTTACGTTCCCCGGTTATCGATAAAAAATCGCGCGAGCAATTTGATTTATCTACCCATAAGCGACTAATCGATATTTTTGAACCGACTTCCAAGACGATTGACGCGCTGAGAAAACTCAATTTACCGGCAGGCGTAGATGTAGAGATTAAGTAAGGGTTGGATTCGGAGAGAGTATGGCAATCGGGATATTAGGAAAAAAATTAGGAATGACGCAATTATTTGCCGAGAACGGCAAACGACTTAGCGTTACGGTAATCGAGGCAGGCCCTTGCGCAATACTAGCGATTAAGGAAAAATGCCTGCAACTCGGTTTTGATATTGCTAAAGAGAAACGCTTGGCTAAACCGCAGTCAGGGTATTTTAAGAAACTGAATATAACTCCCAGAAAATTTATCCGGGAGGTTCCCAAAGAGGCAACAAAAGAGTATAAGGTCGGCGAAGAAATAAAAGTCGACTTATTTAAAGCAGGGGATTTTGTTGATATCAGCGGTACTTCTATCGGCAAAGGATTCCAGGGCGGTATGAAGCGCTGGAATTGGCATGGAGGGCCCAAGACTCACGGTTCGACGTCGCATCGGCGGATTGGCTCCTTGGGGTCTTCTACAACTCCCGGCAGGGTCTTTAAAGGGCATCATTTGCCTGGCCATATGGGTAACCAAAGGGTAACCGTGCAGAATTTAAAAATTGCCCGGATTGACCCCGAGAATAATTTATTACTAGTAGAAGGCGCTGTACCAGGGCATAAAAATAGTTATTTGTTTGTGCGCAGGGCGAAAAAGAAAACACAAGTGGAGAAAAAAGCTTAAAAGATGTTAACTTTGCCTTTATATAATGACGCCGGAAAAGAGATCGAAAGTATAAAACTGGATGCAGCTGTCTTTGATGGAAAAATTAATACTCCCTCGATCTATCAAGCGATCAATGCCTTCCGGGCTAATCAAAGAATGGGTTTGGCCGCTACCAAGACCAGGGGTGAAGTTTCCGGCGGAGGCCGAAAACCCTGGAAGCAAAAAGGCACCGGCAGGGCCAGGGTCGGTTCAACGCGTTCACCTTTATGGAGGCATGGAGGCGTAATCTTCGGCCCCCATCCCAGAGATTACTCTTACCCACTCCCCAAGAAAATAAAACTTTTAGCACTTAAGTCCAGCCTTAATGTCAAGGCAAATGAAAATAATCTGATTCTCATAGACGATTTTAATATTGAAAAACCCAAGACTAAAGAAGCGTTAAAGATATTCCGAAACTTAAAAATTGAATGCGGGGGTAAAAAGATCAAAACCAAAGTGCTCTTACTCTTAAAAAAAGAAAACAAAAATCTAATACTGGCCCTGCGTAATCTAAATTTTTTGCATTTTAATATAGCCACTGATACTTACGCTTATGAAATCTTAGCGCATAAAAAAATAGTAATTACTAAAGAGGCTTTAAAGGACCTGACTGCCAGGCTTAGTGCGCTTAAAAGTAAAAATGGTCCATCAGATAAAGAGTCTTAATAGAGGAATCATAAATGCATTCAGCTGATATAATCAAGGCATTGCTTAAAACTGAAAAATCGACGATATACGAGCCGCAGGCGAAATACTTATTCCTGGTAAATAACGCAGCGAATAAAATACAGATCAAACAAGCCGTAGAGCATCTTTATAATGTTAAGGTAAGAGCAGTGAATACTTTCATCTCAAGCGGAAAACTCAAAAGGGTCAGGCATCAGCTAGGCAGGACTGCGGAAACTAAAAAAGCGATCGTGACCCTAAAAGAAGGCCAGAAGATAGAAACCAGCTAAACTAGTGAGCAACAAATGGGTATAATAAAATTTAAACCAACTACACCTTCGCGCAGACATATGAGCGGTCCTGATTTCCTGGAGATTACCAAGGGCCGGCCGGAAAAATCGTTAATTGTCGCGCTTAAAAAAAGCGGAGGCAGAAATGCCTATGGCCGCATGACTGTCAGGCATAAAGGCGGCGGACACAAGCGGATGTTGCGTATTATTGATTTCAAAAGAGATTTACTCGATAATTATGCCAATGTCGTAGCTATCGAGTACGATCCTAACCGCTCCGCCAGAATAGCTCTTTTAGAATATCCCAATAAACTGAAGAGATATATCCTGGCGCCTTTGGGTTTACAAGTAGGGAATACGGTTATTGCCTCTAATAATAAAGAGGCTGAGATCAAGGTGGGAAACTGCCTGCCTTTAAGAAATATCCCCTCAGGAACCATGATCCATAATATTGAATTAAACAAAGGCCAAGGCGGCCAGATCGTAAGAAGCGCCGGCAGCTCTGCCCAGATTATGGCCAAAGAAGGGGATTTTGCGCATATAAAGTTACCTTCGGGAGAGATCCGTTTAATCAACCTTGATTGCCATGCCACAATAGGGCAGATCGGTAATGTCGAGCATGAAACGATTATTTTGGGCAAAGCCGGCAAAAAACGCTGGTTGGGGATACGGCCGACAGTCAGAGGCCTGGCCATGAATCCGGTTGATCATCCGCACGGCGGAGGAGAAGGAAAATCTGGCCAAGGCAATCCTCATCCGGTTACGCCATGGGGAAAACCTACTAAAGGTTACAGGACAAGAAACAGGAATAAATATTCTAAAAAATTTATCATTAAACGAAGGAAATAAATATGCCGCGCTCATTAAAAAAGGGCCCTTTCGTAGAAGAAAGGCTGTTAGAAAAAGTAGAAAAATACCGAAAATTAGGCGACCGCCAGGCAATTAAAACCTGGTCAAGAAGGTCAACGATCATCCCGGACTTTGTAGGGTTGACTTTTGCGGTGCATGACGGAAAAAAACATATGCCGGTGTTCGTCACAGAGAATATGGTAGGACATAAACTCGGCGAATTCGCACCTACGCGAATTTTTAGAAAACACGGAGGCGTAAAGGCGAAGAAGGCATTAGATAAAACCTAGGACCGGTGAGTAGTTAATTGGTTAATTTACTCTTAAGTATCCCAACTAACCAGTCAACAATTAACAAACTAACCCAAATAAAATGATTGTAAAAGCTGAAGCAAAATTTATAAGAGCATCTGCCAGGAAAGTCAGGCAGGTTATGGAACTAATCAGGGAGAAGGACGTCCTAAGCGCCCAGGCTATTCTAATTGCCTTAAATAAAAGGCCGAAAGAATACTTGATTAAAATCCTTAAGCAGGCCATAGCCAATGCCAAGGTTAAAGGATTCCATGCCGAGCAATTATATATCTCAAAAATAATTTGCAATGTTGGCCCGAGCTGGAAAAGATATAAGGCAGCGGCCTTCGGGCGGGCAGCACCGATTAAAAAACGTACATCGCATATCCGTATTGAGTTAGATCTAAAGCCAGGAGAATAAAAATATGGGGCAGAAGGTTAATCCGTTTATACTAAGGATAGGGATTATCAGAACTTGGCAGAGCCGCTGGTACGCTAAACCCAAAGACTACGCGCGCTTTATTGTGGAGGACTATTCGATAAGAAAATTAATTAAAAAAAGATTTAAACAAGCAGCTATCTCGAAAATTATCATCGAGAGACTGACGGAAAAAATCAAAATCAGGATATTATCGGCCAGGCCAGGAATTATTATCGGCCGTCATGGTTCTGATATCGAACAGCTGCGTTCGGACCTTAACAGCCTCACTAAAACAGAGGTCTCCATTGATATCGAAGAAGTAAAAGAGCCGGCTTTAGATGCTCAGTTAGTGGCAGAAAATGTGGCTTTGCAACAGGAGCGCAGGATAGCTTTCCGTCGGGCAGTAAAACGGGCGATCGAACAATCAATGAATGCCGGGGCAAAGGGAATAAAAATCTCCTGCTCCGGAAGGCTTAACGGTGCAGAGATGTCGCGTACCGAAACGTATAAACAAGGCAAGATTCCGCTTTCCACTTTCCGCGCAGATATAGATTATGGTTTTGCCGAGAGTTTAACTACTTATGGTTTAATCGGAGTGAAGGTATGGCTTTATCGGGGCGATATACTGAAGCGGCCTGCCTCAATATCCAAAGAAGAAAAGAACACGCTTGCGCTAAACAAGAAATAAAAGAGGTAACTATATGGTAATGATGCCCAAAAGAGTAAAGTACCGTAAATCGCAACGCGGAAACAGGCGCGGATTAGCAACCACCGGCGTAGAGATAGCTTTTGGTGAATTTGGGCTAAAGTCATTAGAAAACGCCTGGTTTAAAAATACGCAGATTGAGGCAGTAAGGGTTATTCTGGCACGCCAACTGCACAAAGGCGGAAAACTGTGGATCAGGGTCTTCCCCGATAAACCAATAACTAAGAAGCCGGCAGAGGTCCGTATGGGCAAGGGTAAGGGGGATTTAGACCACTGGGTCTGCATTGTGAAAAGAGGACGGATTTTATTTGAATTAGGAGGAATCCAGGAAGAATTAGCCAAGAGATGCTTCAGGCTGGCAGCTTATAAAATCCCCTTTAGGACGAAATTTGTCAGCCGGACACATAGATAGGTTTTTATCTGTAATATAGCTAAAAGGAAAGGTAATTCAGTGAAAATACAAGAGCTACGCAACCTTTCAAAAGAAGAATTAATAGGCAAAGAAAAGACTCTGAAGGACCAGATGTTCAAGTTAAATATGCAGCGTTATTCAGGAAGGGTGGAGAAACCACACATGTTTTCTCTCTTAAAACGGGATATTGCGCGTATTCAAACCATTCTAAACGCTAAAGATACCTTGTTACTTAACAAGAGAAAGAGAAGTTAAATGGGAAGACGAAGAAGATATGAAGGTATAGTAATCAGCGATAAAATGCAGAAAACGATCATCGTACGGGTAGTAGCCCTAAGTAAGCATGCCAAATACGGCCGGATTGTCAAGATTTATAATAAATATAAGGTACACGATGAAAAAAACCAGGCCAAAAAAGGTGACCGGGTGAGAATTGAAGAAACTCGGCCCCTATCAAAGGATAAGTGTTTTAGGCTGGTAGGGATTATTAAAAAAGCAGCATTATTACAGGCAGAAATAAAAGAGGATATCCAATGATTCAGTTACGCAGCATCTTAGACGTAGCGGATAATACCGGAGCAAAGCGCGCAGCGATGATTGGAGTTTTAGGCAAAAAAAATTGCTCATTTGCGGAGATTGGCGATATCATCACGGTAAATATCAAGGAAACCGCACCTGATGCTACGGTAAAAAAAGGTGAAGTGGCCAAGGCAGTAGTGGTAAGAACTAAACACGCGATCAGGCGCAGCGACGGATCAACCTTGAGGTTTGACCGTAATGCAATCGTGATCATCGATGCCCAGCTGAACCCCCGAGGCACAAGAGTATTCGGCCCGGTAGCCAGAGAATTAAGGGAAAAAAAATTCACTAAAATTATTTCTTTAGCCCCAGAGGTAATTTGATGCGTAAGCTTAAAAAAGGCGATACAGTACAAATTATAAGCGGAAAAGATAAAGGCAAGAAAGGAAAGATTTTAAAGACCTTTCTTGCGACAAACAAAGCCCTGGTCGAAGGATTGAATCTGGCGAAGAAGCATAAAAGGAAAACCCGCGACGACCAAAAGGGAGGAGTAATACAGATAGAGGCGCCGATAGGAATTTCCAACCTTTCTTTTTTTTGCAAGCATTGCGGTAGTCCGACCCGCTTAGGTTTTACAATTTTAAAAGATTCAAGTAAAGCAAGGTTTTGCAAGGCATGTAAAGAGGTGGTCTAAATGCTACCGCGGCTTTTAGAAAAATATCGCAATGAAATAGTCCCCGAATTAATGCAGAAATTTCAAGTAAAAAATAAACTTGCGCTCCCCGTGTTGCAAAAGATAGTGGTTAATATGGGGATAGGGGAGGGTATCCAGGATGTAAAAATTTTAGAAAGATCAATGGAGGAACTGGGGCTTATCTGCGGCCAGAAACCGCTTTTACGCAGGGCAAAAAAAGCAATTGCCAATTTTAAAATCAGAAAGGGCCTGCCGGTCGGCTGTAAGGTAACCTTAAGGCGGGCGATGATGTACGAATTTATGGACAGGCTGCTAAACATTGCTTTACCGCGTATCCGTGATTTTAGAGGCGTATCTGCCGACTCTTTTGATCAGAAGGGAAATTATACCCTCGGACTTACCGAGCAGGGCATTTTTCTTGAGATCGATTACGATAAAATAACCCGGACTCAAGGCATGGACATAACCTTTGTAATTAAGAATGCCCATACCATAGAGCGCTCCAGGGAATTATTAAGGCTTTTTGGCATGCCTTTCAGTAACAAGGAAAAATAAAACATGGCTAAGAATTCACAAATAGCGAGGTGGAAAAGACCTCCTAAGTTTTCTACGCGCAAATATAACCGTTGCCATATTTGCGGTAGGTCCGGCGGATACTTAAGAAGATTCCAGATCTGCCGCCTATGCTTTCGCGAACTGGCTTGGCAGGGATTAATTCCCGGAGTTAAAAAAGCAAGCTGGTAGAAAATATAAAAAAACGAGGGAAAGATGTCGAGAACAGACTTGATTGCAGATACATTTACGATGATCCGTAATGCCAGTATGGCTAAAAAAGAGAATTTAGATGTGCCTTCTTCTAATGCCATGACATCAATACTGGGAATCCTGAAACAAGAAGGTTATATCGATAACTTCAAGCAGATTGAAGACAAAAAGCAGGGTATTTTAAGGATATATTTAAAATACATCGCCAATAAGCCGGCGATCAGAAATATAAAGCGCATTTCTCGGCCGGGCTTACGCGTTTATGCCAAAACCGATAAAATCCCCTCAGTACTCAGAGGCAGGGGATTAGCGATTATTTCGACATCCCGGGGGATTAAGACTGATAAGCAGGCGAAGGAATCAAAACTCGGCGGGGAGATAATCGGCTATATCTGGTAAAATTATTATCAGGGGAATTAAACATGTCAAGGATCGGAAAAAAAGAAATAACTATACCACAAGACGTAACGGCGGAAGTCCAGGATAGCGTTATCTTTATTAAAGGGCCCAAAGGTACGCTCAGTCAAAAAATTTCCGGCAGGATTAAAATAGAAATCAAAGAAGGTAGTCTTTATGTAAAACGCCAGGCCGATACCAAATTGGATAAATCCTTACACGGGCTTTACCGTTCGCTTATCTTCAACATGGTCAAAGGGGTTAAGGAAGGCTACATCAAGCAGTTGGAGATTATCGGAGTAGGTTTCCGCGCACAAATACAAGCCAATAAACTGAGCATGCAACTGGGATTTTCTCATCCGGTAAACTATACCATACCGGAAGGCATCAAGGTAGAAACCCCCAAACCAACCCAGATTGTCATCAGCGGCGTGGACAAACAATTAGTTGGCGAGGTTGCTTCCGAGATTAGAGCGGTATACCCCCCTGAACCATATAAAGGTAAAGGCGTACGTTATCTTGGTGAATACGTAAAAAAGAAAGTGGGAAAGGCCCAGGCAACAACTAAATAAAAATGAAAAATAATAATAAAGAAGCAACCAGGCAAAAAAGGCACCGCAGGATCCTTTTAAAGATCAGGGGCACCGAGATGCGTCCTCGTTTGCTTATCAGGCGCAGTTTAAAGCATTTTTCTGCCCAGCTTATGGACGATCAGCAGAATAAAATGCTTTTTTCGCTCTCTACCGCCGGTAAGGAATTAAAGGGTAAATTTGTTTCCTCGGGAAATATAAAAACGGCCGTTTTTTTCGCTGAGGCCTTTGCCAAAAAAGCCAAGGAGAAAGGGATAACGAAAATTATATTTGACCGGGCCGGCTATCTCTATCATGGTAGGGTCAAGGCATTCGCTGATGCCTTAAGAAAAAACGGATTGGAGTTTTAGAAAATGCGTGAATTAAGGATCGAACAACAGTCGGAGTTAATTGAAAAAGTTATCACTATCAACCGCGTCACTAAAGTCACCAAGGGGGGGAAAAAACTACATTTTAATGCCCTGGTTGTCGTCGGAGATACTAAGGGCCATGTGGGTTTTGCTTTAGGCAAGGCCAACGAAGTGGCTGACGCCATCCGCAAGGCTCTCACTAAAGCCAAAAGGGAACTTTTCCAGGTGCCGCTGGAAGGCTCAACTATCCCTCACGAAATCATCGGGAAATTCGGCGCAACCCAAGTAATGTTAAAACCGGCCTCAGAAGGTACCGGGGTCATTGCCGCCGGCCCGGTAAGAGCGTTATGCGAAGCTGCCGGAATCAAGGATATCCTCACCAAGTGTCTTAAATCCAATAACCCGGTTAATGTAATTAAAGCAACTGCTGAGGGATTAAAAAACCTTAAGGTATAAAAATGAAAAAACGGGTAATTCCTAAATTAAAGAAGATTGTTCCGAAAAAGAAAAAACCAACTGCTGCGCAGGAACCGGAAATCAAAATCGGTTTATTTAACCTTGTGGCACCTAGAGGAAGCCATCAAAAGAAAAAACTCTTGGGCCGGGGACCAAGCTCGGGTCACGGAAAAACTTCTACCCGGGGAAGCAAAGGCCAAACATCGCGTTCTGGTAGGGACTTTTATCTGGGATTCGAAGGAGGACAGACTCCTTTAATCCGCAGGATTCCCAAAAGGGGTTTTATCAACCGGTTTAAGAAAGTGTACCAAATTCTAAATTTAGAGGACTTGAATCGAATTAAAGCAGATAAAATCGACCCGGAACTCTTAAAGGAAAAGGGGCTGATCAAACACAAAGATGGGTTAGTTAAAATTTTAGGCGATGGCAATATTAAAAACCCGATCTTCATTAGGGTGCATGCGGTTTCTAAAAGCGCTGCGGAAAAAATAAAAACTGCTGGCGGAAAAATTGAGATTATAAATGCTTAGTGCTTTAGTAAATTCTTTCAAAATTCCTGATCTAAAAAAACGGCTGATAATAACCGGAGCACTTCTGGCGGTTTACCGTATCGGTTGCTATGTCCCTACCCCGGGTATCGATGGGGCTGCCCTGACTGAATTTTTTTCTCGTATCGCTAAAACACAGGGAGGTACGATCCTCGGTATCATCAATATGTTTTCCGGAGGCGCCATGGAAAGATTAACCATCTTTGCCTTGGGGATCATGCCCTATATCTCGGCCTCGATTATCCTGCAGCTCTTAACCGCAGTTATACCTGCCTTGGAAAAATTAGCTAAAGAGGGGAGGGCCGGTTATGAAAAGATCAATCAATATACCCGCTACTCTACAGTTTTCCTTTCCATTATCCAGTCTTTCTTTATTGCCCTTTGGCTTGAAGACCCGCAGCGCTTCGAGGGCTTAAAAATCGTGATGCACCCTGGATGGGGTTTCAGGATAATGACGGTGCTCACTTTGACAACCGGCACAATTTTCATTATGTGGCTAGGGGAGCAAATTCAGGAAAGAGGCATCGGCAACGGCATATCTTTAGTTATTACCGCTGGTATTATTTCGCGCATACCCACGGCAATACACCAGCTTTTTATATTAATCTCTCCGTTCTCTGCCGAGCGCCGGCAAATCCAGCCTTTTACCTTATTACTCATGGCGGTATTCTTGATAGGTGTTGTTTTTGCGGTAGTCTTGATAACTCAGGGACAAAGAAAGATCCCCGTACAATATGCCCGCAGGATCGTAGGCCGAAAAATCTTTGGCGGACAAAACACCTATATACCGCTAAAAGTAGACACAGCTGGCGTAATCGCAATTATCTTTGCGCAATCGATTATCCTATTCCCGGCGACTTTGGCTTCCTTTATCCCTAATCCTACTTTTCAAAGATGGGCCCAGGGTTTAGTAAGGGGCCACCTCCTTTATACCGTCGTTTACGCGCTTTTAATTATTTTCTTCTGTTACTTCTATACCGCCATAGTCTTTAATCCTAATGACCTAGCCGAGAATATGAAAAAATATGGCGGTTTTATCCCTGGGATCCGGCCCGGAACATCTACGGCGGAATACCTTGATTTTATTATGACCAGGATTACTTTGGCCGGCGCTATTTTTATTGCGTTTATCGCCATCTTCCCCGATTTTATTATGGCCTGGCTTAAGATCCCTTATCTTGTGGCTTCCTTTTTCGGCGGTACAGGAATCCTGATTATTGTAGGAGTAATGCTAGATACTATCAAACAGATTGAATCGCATCTTTTAATGCATCACTACGAAGGATTCATAAAATCCGGACGCATCAAAGGAAGAAAATAATGCGCATTATACTTTTGGGTCCTCCGGGAGCAGGCAAGGGTACGCAGGCAATAAAATTAGCTCAGCGATTAAATTTACCGCATATATCTACGGGCGACATCTTAAGGCAAAACGTAGCAAACCAAACCAAATTAGGCAAAGAAGCCAAGGATTACATGAATAAAGGACTGCTGGTGCCGGACGCATTAGTAGCGCAGATGTTAATGCAAAGAATTGACCAGCCAGATACCAAAGCGGGTTTCATCTTAGACGGCTATCCCCGTAATCTTAGCCAGGCAGAAACCTTGGACAAGATGCTCAATGATCAAGGAATAGGAATCAACCTGGTAATCGATCTGGATTCCAGCGAAGCAGTAATCATACAGCGGCTTACCGGAAGACTGGTGTGCAGGTCTTGCGGGATGAATTTCCACAAGAAAAATATGCCCCCTAAAATAGAAGGGATCTGTGATAGGTGTGGCGGAGAACTTTACCAAAGAGATGATGACAAAGAAGAGACGGTACGCAGGCGCTTGGAAGTATATCGCCAAGAAACCGTTTCATTGATTAACTATTACGAAAAAACCGGAAAACTTAACCGGTTAGCAGCAGACGGGGATTTAGAGGTAATCTTAAATCAGATTATAGCCTTGGTTAACAAGACACAATGATCCATTTGAAATCCGAAACAGATCTTGTGGGCTTAAGAAAATCTGGAAAGATTTTGTCCGGTATATTGAGGCAGCTGCAGGAACTGGTTTGCTCGGGCAGGTCTACTACGGAATTAGACCAGTTGGCAGAAGAATTAATCAAGCGGGATGGAGCGCTCTCCGCTTTTAAGGGCTACAAAGGTTTTCCGGCTAATATTTGTGTTTCTCTCAACGAAGAGATCGTACACGGGATCCCTGGCCCGAGAAAAATTAACGAAGGCGATATTATCAGCATAGATATAGGCATCAACTATAATGGTTATTTTACGGACGCCGCCGTTACGCTGGGGGTTGGCAGGATTGATGCAAATTCCAAAAAATTAATCGCCACAGCCAAAAGCTCTTTATTAGAAGGAATAAAAAAAGCGCGTATAGATAATCATTTAAGCGATATTTCTTACGCCATCCAGAGCTATGTTGAAGCCAAAGGGTTATCTGTAGTCAGGCAATTCGTAGGGCACGGAATAGGTAAGGAGCTTCACGAAGAACCGGAGATACCTAACTTCGGCATAGCCAAACAAGGGCCAATGCTTAAAAAAGGCATGGTTTTAGCAATTGAGCCTATGGTAAACATGGGCACCTGGGAGTCAATGATTCTTGATAACGGCTGGACCGCTGTCACTAGAGACAAATTACCCTCAGCACACTTTGAGCATACAATAGCCATAACTGATAACGGCCCGGAGATCCTAACCAAATAATATGGCAAAAGAAGAGCTAATAGAAACCGAAGGCAAGGTCATAGATGCGCTACCTAACGCAATGTTTCGGGTTGAGCTGGAAAATGGCCATATCGTCTTAGCGCACGTATCAGGCAAGATGCGCATGAATTTTATCAGGATATTGCCGGGCGATAAAGTTAAACTAGAATTATCCCCTTATGATTTAAGCCGCGGGAGAATTACTTTTAGGGTGAAATAAAAAATTTATCCTGGCCTTATCAAAGGTGGGTAAATATAATCAAGGGAGAACGGGATGAAAGTGAAGTCCTCGATACGTAAGATCTGCGATAAATGTAAAATAATTAAAAGAAGGGGCGTAGTCAGGGTCATTTGTTCCATCCCCAAACATAAACAAAGACAGGGCTAAGCATTATTAAATCAGCGGAAAGGAGTAGGAAGTGCCCAGGATTCTCGGCGTTGATATACCTAAAGAAAAAAGAATTGAAATTTCTTTAACTTACTTATTTGGGGTTGGCCGGTCGCTATCGAATAAAATTTTAGCCGAGGCCCAGATCGACCCAAACAAAAGAGCAAAAGACCTAACCGAAGAAGAAGTGGTGAGGATAACCGGAGTCCTGCAAAAAGGTTACCGGGTAGAAGGTGACCTGCGCCGGGATATTTCTCAGAATATTAAAAGACTTATCGATATAGGTTCTTGGCGTGGGATGCGCCATAAAAAAGGATTACCCGTAAGGGGACAGCGCACGCGCACCAATGCCAGAACCAGAAAAGGCCCAAGAAAAAGAGGAGCCATAACAACCAAGAAAACAACTGAGTCAGCCAAGGCTCCTTCTGCAGCTAAAGCCAAAGGAGGATAAAAATTAATGGCCACTAAGGATAAGGCAAAGAAGAAAAAAATCGCTAAAGGCATTACGACAGGAATAGCCCATATCCAGGCAAGCTTTAATAATACGATCATCACCATTACCGATAAAGAAGGCAATACCTTGGTCTGGTCCGCTCCTGGTATTGTAGGATATAGCGGCTCAAAAAAATCAACGCCTTTTGCAGCTCAAATCGCAGCTACTGACGCAGCAAAAAAGGCTAAAGAGATAGGGATTAAAGAAGTAGAGGTGAGGGTTAAAGGCCCTGGCTTCGGCCGGGAATCGGCGATCAGAGCGCTACAGGCCGGAGGACTCACCATAACCTCAATTAGGGATGTTACTCCTATTCCGCATAATGGTTGTCGTCCCAAGAAAAAAAGGAGAGTGTAAATTAAATGGCTCGTTATATAAACGCGGTTTGCAGACTGTGTCGTAGGCAAGGGGAAAAATTATTTTTAAAGGGCACGCGCTGTTCGGGGCCCAAATGCACTATCACCAAACGCCTCTTTGCTCCGGGTGACCACGGGAAAAATAGGATAAAGCTGTCTAACTACGGCATACAGCTAAGGGAAAAACAAAAAGTAAAACGGATCTACGGCGTCTTGGAAAAACAATTCCGCAGGTATTTCAAGATCGCCTCCAAATCCAAAGGCGTAACCGGAAAAGTATTATTACAATTACTGGAAAGAAGGCTGGATAACGTCATCTTCCGATTAGGTTTGGCAGTTTCCCGTCCCCAGGCTAGACAAGTGGTACGCCATAATTTTATTTATATAAATGCTAAACGCGTAAATATACCGTCTTACTGCGTTGACCTAGATGACCTTATTGAGGTAAAGAGTAAGGATAAATCATTGCAAAAACTAAAAGAAAACATAGAGCAGTCTAAGGATAGAAGTGTTCCTTCCTGGTTAGAGTTTAATGCCCAAGAGTTGAAAGGCAGGGTCTTGCGCTTACCAAAAAAGGAAGATATCCAGCAACAAATCCAAGAACAACTCATCGTGGAGTTATATTCAAAATAAGAGAAGATCTAAAGTTTAAGCTAAATTATAATACCATCATATAGGGAGGCAATAATGGGTATAAAATGGAGGGATTTTCAATTACCGAAGAGGCTGGAATGCGAAGAAACGACTTATACCAATACCTACGGAAAATTTACCGCCGCTCCTTTTGAAAGGGGTTATGGGGTAACTCTGGGAAACTCCTTAAGGAGGGTTTTACTTTCTTCCATCGAAGGAAGCGCGGTAACCTGGATTAAATTTGCCGGCGTACAGCACGAATTTTCTACCATACCCGGCGTACTAGAAGATGTCGCGGAGATCATCCTGAACTTAAAAAATCTGGTTTTAAATTCCCACTCTAAAATACCAAAGACAATCTATATCAAAAAGGACCGCAAGGGCCAGATAAAAGCCGAAGATATTGATTCGGATGATACAATCGAGATCATTAATCCTGATTTGCATATCGCTACCTTGACTAAAGATACTAAGTTCCACTTAGAGATGGAAGTGGGCCGCGGTAGAGGCTATGTACCCCAAGAGTTAAATAAAAAAGAAGGGACCACGATAGGAGTAATCCCCATTGATTCAATATTTACCCCGGTGAAAAAGGTAGTTTTTAACGTAGAGAATACGCGCGTGGGACAAAAAACCGATTACGATAAATTAACCCTGGAAATATTTACTAACGGCTCAATTACTCCCAAGGACGCGCTGCTTTATGCCTCTAATATACTACAAAGGCACCTGGATATATTTGTTAATTTTGGCCAGTTACCGGAAGAGGCCGAAGAAGAAGAATTTGAAATGACAAAAGAAGACGTAGCTTTATATGAAAAATTGAGGCTACCTATATCCGAACTTGAGCTCTCCGTAAGGAGCTCAAACTGCTTAAGGGAGGCAAATATCAAGACGATTGCGCAATTAGTAAAGAAGACGGAAGAAGAGATGTTGAGTTTCAAGAATTTCGGAAAAAAATCTTTAACCGAGATCCAGGAATTACTTATCGGTATGGGTTTGTCATTAGGCATGCAAGTTGACCCCAAGAAACTAAAGAAGGTATAAAAATGAGACATAGACAGAAAAGACTAAAACTTAACCGTTTTACAAGCTGGCGTAAGTCTACTTTAAACAATATGGTCAAAAGCCTGCTTATTTATCAGAGCATACGCACAACCCTAATTAAAGCCAAGGCTGCGCAACCAATAGCCGAAAAGTTAATTTCCATTGGTAAAAAGAATACCCTAGCAGCCCGCCGGCAGGCTTATGATTTATTAGGCAGTCACAGGTTGGTAAACCTGCTTTTTAATGATATCTCCGCCCGCTTTAATCAGAGAGCCGGCGGCTACACCAGGATTATCAAACTGGGCTCAAGAAGAGGTGATAATGCCGACATAGCAATACTGGAGCTTATTGAAATCAAGAAAAAAGAAATTGTCAAATCCAAAAAGGTGAAAATTGAAAAACCAGTTAAAGAAATCCCAGCCGCAGATATAAAAACTGATTTAAAAGAAAAGGGGGAACCTAAAGCCCAGGCCGAGATAAAAGAAAAGCCGCCTATAACCAAAAAACCGGCTAAGAAGTTTTTCAAGGGCCTCAGGCAAATATTCAAGAAAGAGAGAGACTCCCTCTAAAATACCATAACCGATGCGTACGGATACCAGATTAGCTGAACGACTCAGTAAAATTAATCCCTCCTCTACGCTAGTTATAACTGCAAAAGCAAAGAAACTAAAATCAGAAGGCAGGGATATTGTAAATTTTGCCGCCGGGGAACCGGATTTTGACACTCCGGATTTTATTAAAGATGCGGCGGTAGAAGCAATCAAATCTGGGTTTACCAAGTATACGCCTTCCACGGGAATCCCGGAATTAAAAAAACTCATCTCGGATAAATTCAAACGCGATAATTCCTTGGATTACCCCCCTAATCAAATAGTGGTATCCTGCGGAGCCAAACATAGCATCTATAACACCCTGATGGTTTTGGCTAACCGGGGCGACGAAGTACTCATACCTTCCCCTTACTGGGTAAGCTACCCGGAGATGGTAAACCTCTGCGAAGCCAAACCCGTATTTATCAAGACTTCCCCTAAAAATAATTTTAAAATCCGCGCGGATGAACTTAAGGCATACATTGGTTTGCGCACCAAGCTATTGATCTTAAATAGCCCCTCTAACCCGGCAGGAAGCGTCTACACCCTAAATGAATTAAAAGAAATAGCTGAAATCTGTGCGCGGGAAAAAATATACGTAATCAGCGACGAAATATACGAAAAACTAATCTATGATAACTGCGCTCACATATCAATTGCCAGTATAAACGAGGATATTCGACAATTGACCGTAACCATCAACGGCCTCTCCAAATCATACTCTATGACCGGATGGCGGATCGGCTACCTCTGCGCCAGCCGGGAAATTACCGAAGCAATATCAAAATTACAGGACCATAGCACATCAAACCCGGCCTCGATCAGCCAAAAAGCCGCTGTGGCGGCGCTGGGTACTGCGGATGATTTTTCAAGAAAAGTTTGCGCAGAATTCCAGAAGAGAAGGAATTATGCAATCAGCCGCCTTAAAAATATAAAAAAAATAGAGCCGGTAATACCTAAAGGGGCTTTTTACATTTTCTGCGATATCGCCAAAACCGGAATGGACTCAGTGGCTATCGCCAACCGTCTACTGGAGGAGGCGTCAGTAAGCCTTGTCCCGGGAGAGGGTTTTGGCTGGAATAATTATGTCCGCATAAGTTTTGCCACCGGTATCGAACAATTAGAAAAAGGGTTTAACCGGATCCAGGAGTGGGTCAAGAAACTATGAGGCCACAAACTATTGCCGAAAAAATCCTCAGCAGGCATGCTGGGCGCTGCTTAAAAGCCGGGGATTTCGCTATATGCAATATAGACTATGCGTTCGGACAGGACGGAACAAGCTCGATTATCATTGACCGCTTAAAGGAAATCAATCCCAAAAAGCTCAAAACCAAGTTCTCTATGGTAATCGATCACAATGCCCCTTCTCCTAACGAAGGAGTTTCCCGGATCCATAAAAAGATGCGCGACTTCTGTGTGGAAAATTCGGCAATGATTTATGATGTCGGCTGCGGCGTCTGCCATCAGGTAATACCGGAATCCGGAGAAATCTTGCCTGGGGATTTAATCCTAGGGGCAGATTCGCATACCTGCACCTATGGCGCCTTGGGAGCCTTTGCTACGGGCGTCGGCTCCACTGATTTAGCGATTGCCTTGGCTACCGGAAAGAACTGGTTTAAAGTTCCCGAAACAATCAAAATTAACCTAAAAGGAAAACTGCCCCCGGGTGTATACGCCAAGGATATCGCATTGCATATTATCAAAGAAATCAAGGCCGATGGCGCTACTTACAAAGCCGTAGAATTCGCTGGGCCGGTAATTGATCAATTAGACATGGACGGGCGTTTTACTATCGCTAATATGGTGGTTGAGATGGGGGCTAAAGTCGGCATAATGCCTCCGGATAAGAAAACCCTAGATTGGCTTAAAGACAAAGTTGCCAAAAATAAAAAAATAGTTCCTGTTAAAGCCGATTACGATGCGCATTATGAACGGTCCTTAGAATTTGAAATCGGCGGGCTTGAGCCTTTAGTGGCTCTACCGCATAGCGTAGACAACGCCGTCAGCGTGAAAAAATTAAAAAAACAAATTATAAACCAGGCATTCCTGGGAACCTGCACCAATGGTAGGTTAACAGATTTAAAAATAGCGGCTAAAATATTGAGGTCGAAGAAAATTGCTAAAGGCGTGCGCCTGATCATCGCTGCGGCCTCAAGGCTCATTTACCTGGAAGCCTTAAAACTGGGGTTAATTGATATTTTTGTTAAATCAGGCGCAGTAATTGTTGCCCCCGGATGTGGTCCGTGCGTGGGCACACATAACGGCATACCGGCTGATAAAGAAGTAGTAATTTCTACCGCAAACAGAAATTTTAAAGGCAGGATGGGTAATCCTAATGCCTTTATCTATCTTGCGTCGCCAGCTACCGTAGCAGCTTCAAGCATAAAAGGCGCCATCGCTGACCCTAGAGAGTACCTCTAATCGCCAGGAGGAAAAAATGGATATAAGGAACTTACTGCTTTTATGTATCGAGAAGAAGGCCTCCGATTTACATCTTACAGATAAAGAACCGCCAATTCTACGTATAGACGGGAATATATTACGCACTAAATTTCCTCTGCTGGAGAAACAAGAACTAAAAAAAATGATTTACAGCATCCTGACAGATAACCAGAAGGAGGTTTTTGAAAAAGATCTGGAATTGGATCTATCCCTGGCCTTGCCTGATATAGACAGATTCCGAGTGAATATCCATATGCAGAAAGGTTCGGTTGAAGCAGCTTTCCGAAGGATTCCTTTGACTATCCCAAGCATAGACGATCTGGGGCTTCCCTCGATAGTTACTGAACTGGCGCGTAAGCCCAACGGTTTAGTTTTAGTCACCGGCCCAACCGGCATGGGTAAAACAACCACATTGGCAGCGATGATCAACCTGATCAACCAAGAAAGAGAGGCATTGGTTATTTGTATCGAAGACCCTATTGAATTTATCCATACCAATAAGAAAAGTGTTATAAAACAAAGGGAGGTATATTCGGATACTCACTCATTTGCTTCTTCCTTGCGTCATGCCCTTCGGCAAGATCCCAACATCATTGTCGTCGGCGAAATGCGTGACTTAGAGACTATCTCTACCACCTTAACCGCAGCAGAAACAGGGCACTTAGTCTTGGCAACACTGCATACGCCTGATGCTCCGCAGACAATCGAAAGGATTATCGATGTTTTTCCGCCCCATCAACAACAACAGGTAAAGTTACAACTTGCCGATTGTTTGCAAGGAGTAGTCTCGCAGTTATTGCTTCCCCATGCTTCAGGGAAAGGCCGCGTGCTGGCAACAGAACTAATGGTAGGTACCCCGGGAATCCGCAATCTCATCCGCGAACAGGAAATCGAACAAATCCCCACGCTTTTACAGACTGGAAGCCAGTATGGCATGAAAACCATGGATAAGTGTCTGAAGGAGTTATATCAGAGGCAATTAATTACGTTAGATACTGCAATGTCGAAGGTTAAGGACCAGGAAGAATTTCAACGATTATAAACCTTTCTTAAAAAGGACCTTTAGGTGCGGATAAAAGCTAAAACGATAAAACTCGGCGATAATATCAATACAGATTTTATTATTTCCGGTCGATATAAATTTTCCATTACTGACTTAAAAGAGCTCTCAAAGCACATTATGGAAGACATCGACCCGGAATTCCCCAGAAAGATCATTCCGGGAAAAAGCATCATCGTTGCCGGGAGGAACTTCGGAATGGGTTCCTCCAGGGAACAGGCTCCACTAGTAATTAAAGAATCAGGGATCGCGGCAATTTTAGCCAAGAGTTTCGCGCGCATCTTCTACCGCAATGGGTTTAATATTGGCCTACCGCTCTTCGAAACCGAAACTGATAAAATTAATGAAGGTGACGATATAGAGGTAGATTTAACCAAGGGCACAGTAAAAAATTTGACTCAGATGGCGACGCTAAAAATTAAACCTTTTCCTGTATTTATGCAAGAGATGCTTCGAGAGGGCGGAATAGTTAACTATATCAAAAAACACGGGGAGTTAAAGATTTAAAATGACACATAGAATAACTCTTATACCGGGAGATGGAATCGGCCCTGAGGTTACCGCTGCCGCAAAAAGGTGTATTGAGGCAACCGGAGTTAAGGTATCCTGGGATATAGTTTTAGCCGGGCAAGAAGCTAAAGAAAAATTCGGCGAACTGCTCCCGCAGAATGTTTTAGATTCAATAGAAAAAAATAAGGTGGCCTTAAAGGGCCCGATTGTTACCCCGATAGGAGATGGCTTTCGCTCTGTAAATGTAGCGATCAGGCAGCAGCTGGATTTATATGCCTGCCTAAGGCCAGCTAAGTCTTATACCGGAGTTAAAAGCCTGTACCGGGATATTGACTTAGTAGTAATCAGAGAGAATAGCGAAGACTTATACGTGGGGATTGAATTTCAACAAGGCCTAAAGCCTACTCAAGATTTGATATCTTTGATCGAGAAATACAGCCAAAAGAAAATACGCCCAGGCTCAGGCATATCGATTAAACCGATTTCCCAATACGGTTCAGAAAGGATTATCCGTTTTGCCTTTGAATACGCCTTAAAAAATAACCGAAAAAAAGTCACAGCTGTACATAAGGCCAATATTATGAAATTTACCGACGGATTATTCTTAAAGACTGCCCGCGAGGTCTCCAAGGAATACAGCGGCAAAGTAGATTTTGAAGAAGCGATAGTTGACAATATGGCGATGCAGCTGGTATCTAAGCCAAAAAACTTCGATGTTTTGGTCCTGCCTAACCTTTACGGAGATATCATCTCTGATCTTTGTGCCGGGCTTATTGGCGGATTAGGTATTGCCCCGGGGGCTAACCTCGGCGAGGACAAGGCCGTCTTTGAGGCAGTGCATGGTTCAGCTCCTAAGTATAAAGGTCTAAATAAGGTTAATCCTACGGCTATGATTTTGTCTGGCGTGCTTATGCTTAAATATCTCGATGAAAGGATTGCGGCGGAAAAATTGGAGAATGCCGTAAAAGAAGTTATCGCTGAAGGTAAGCATGTTACCTATGATTTAAAGCCCACCCCCGGCGACCCTTCGGCAGTAGGAACCCAAGAAATGTCCGATGCCATTATCAAAAAAATAAAATGAAAATCAGCGTAATTGGTGCAGGTAACGTGGGAAGTTTAACCGCTATGCGTATCGCCCAAGAAAACCTGGGGGAAGTTGTACTTTACGACATAGTTAAAGGATTGGCCCAAGGCAAGGCCTGCGATCTTCAAGATTCCCGGGGAATCCTAAAGAATAATTATATAATTCGCGGCACAGACGATATTGCGCAAATCAGCGCCTCTGATATTGTCGTTATAACAGCTGGCCTGGCACGCAAGCCGGGTATGAGCCGCGAGGACCTTTTGCATAAAAACGCCGAGATCCTAAAAAGCCTGGTTTTAAACATAAAAAAAAGTTCCCCTGATTCGATTTTGGTAATCGTAACTAATCCCCTGGATATTATGACCTATCTGGCCCTAAAAATAAGCGGATTTGCTAAACATAAAGTACTAGGAATGGGGGTTACTCTGGATGCCTCCAGGTTTGCAAACTTAATCAGTCAGGAATTGAATGTTCCGGTTAGCGAAATTGAACCCGCGCTACTCGGCAGCCATAGCGAAACAATGATACCCTTGCCCCGCTTAACGAATATCAACGGCTCCAGCTTAAGTACCCGGCTGTCTCCTAACGAAATAAGCACCTTGATTGATAGGACAAAAAATAGGGGAGCAGAAATAGTCTCCCTTTTAGGCAACGCTAGCGCTTTTTTTGCCCCCTCTGCTGCGATTACCGATATAATAAAATCTATTGCCCGGGACCAAAAACGTAAACTAGCAGTATCTGTTTATTTAAAAGGCGAATACGGAATCAACGACCTTTGTTTAGGGGTACCCTGTATATTAGGACGAGACGGAGTACAAGAGATCATTGAATTAGACTTACTTGCGTCAGAAAAATCATTACTGCTTGAATCGGCGCAAATACTGCGTAAGAATCTGGAAATTATCAAGCCTTATTTATCATAACATTTCAACGTTTTACCTTTACCTATACCTATAATTTTAAATATTAACTTATGAAAGACTACGATTTGCTGGTCATCGGTGCCGGCTGGGCAGGTTTCAACGCCGCCTTAGAAGCTAAGAAGCACGGCTTAAAGGTCGGCTTGATTGAAAAATCTCAAATCGGAGGAACCTGCCTTAATCAAGGATGCATCCCTACCAAGTCTCTGATCCAATCAGCGAAAACTTTCGCTTTAATCCAGAAAGCCGGTACCTTCGGCATAGAAACATCCAACCCTCATTTAAATTTCTTAAAAGCCCAGGAAAGAAAAGACGCCGTTATTCAACAGTTACGCCAGGGAATGGAATCCAGGTTAAAAGATATTGACCTATACAAATCGGAGGCCCGGCTTTTGAGCGCAGATACGATAATAGCCGGCCAAGAACAGATCAAAGCTAAATCGATTATCTTAGCTACCGGCTCAAAACCGGTCGAATTAGCAAAGATGAAATTTGATGGCAGGAAAATTATTTCCAGCGAACAGATCTTAAACCTCAAACAGATTCCTGGAAAATTGCTGATTATTGGCGCAGGGGTAATCGGTTGTGAATTCGCCGGCTTATTTTCTATTTTAGGAAGCACGGTAACCATTGCCGAAAAAATGCCTCAACTTTTACCATCGGAAGATAAAGAAGTGGCAAAGAGATTAGCGGCTATCTTTAAAAAGAAAGGCATAAAAGTGTTAACTGCCTTTGATTCCGCGAGCCTTAACCCGGATGACTACGACTTAACCCTGGTTTGCGTCGGCAGGACCCCCAGGATAGAAAATCTTGGCCTAGAAAAAACAGGGATAAAATTAGAAAGCGGGAAAATAGTTATTGATCAATTCGCAAAAACAAGCTGTAATAATATTTATGCGGCCGGTGATTGTACGGGGAAAATTATGCTTGCCCATTTTGCCGCTTACCAAGGAACTGCTGCTGCCGGAAATATCAGCCAACCCGACTGCCCTAAGCCGCTTATCGACACTAATATACCGAGTTGCGTATTCACTGACCCGGAGATATCCAGTGTCGGATTAAGCCAGGAAAAAGCAGAGGCAAAAAACCTGGATATCAAGGTGTGTAGATTTGACTTTCTGCGTTCGGGAATGGCCCGCATCCTCAATGAGGCAGACGGTTTCCTAAAAATAATCTGCGACAAAAGAACAGAAACCATCTTAGGTTCAGTTATAATGGGCCCACGGGCAAGCGAACTAATCTCCATCCTAACGATTGCCCTCCAATGCAAGCTAAAGATTTCCCAGATTCGCGATACGGTGCTGCCTCACCCATCATTATCTGAATCTTTAACCGATGCCCTCAAAGAAAATTATGGAATTTAACGTATTCGACTTAGGATTAGTCAACTTTAATGATTCATGGTCTATCCAGCGCGATATATTTAACAAGGTTAAAAACGGCAAGTTAACTTCTGCCTTAGTGCTCTGCCAGCATTATCCGGTGATTACCCTGGGTAGATCGGCTAAGAGAAAAAACATCCTTATCTCCGACGACAAACTAAACAGCCTGGGTATTCCTGTATACGAGGTTGAACGGGGAGGAGATGTTACTTATCACGGCCCGGGACAGATTATTGCTTATCCCATATTTAATCTCAATCTCCTAAAAAAAGATATCCATTTATTCTTAAGGCAGCTGGAAGAGATTACCATAAACCTATTGCGTGAATTCAAGATAGAAGCTAAAAGAAATCCCGGATATACCGGAGTTTGGGTTGATCAACTCAAGAATAATAATCCCAAATTGAGCCTAAAAAAAATCGCTTCCATCGGAATCGCAATCAGAAATTGGATTACTTTCCACGGATTAAGTATCAATATCAAAAAATTTGACCTGGGTAAATATAGCTTAATTAAGCCTTGCGGACTAGAGATTGAGGTTACCTCTATCGAATCAATCCTGGGCCGAGATATCGAAATAGCTTTGATTAAGCAAAAATTAAGGCAAAAGTTTAAAAGTTTTTTCGGGCATAAAACTTCCGCTTTCTACAAGGAGGATACGCATGACTAAAATTATCTTACCGGAGTTAGGCGAAAATATTCAGAAGGCCACCATATCTTATTGGTATTTTCAGGAAGGAGAGAAAGTACAGGAAAAAGATGATTTAGTCGAGATTACTACCGATAAAGCCACCTTTAACCTGCCAAGCCCATGCTCAGGCGTATTAAGAGAAATTCTTTTTCGCGAAGGGGAAACCGTAAATATTGGCGAGGTATTGGCTATGATTGAAGAAGCTTAACTACTACAGCATAATAGAGTTACGCCAGGTATAACATTATACCTGGCTTTTTTATGGATACGTTCACGGCATCCAAACCGCATGCGCTAAAGATACGCCGCTTCAGTATCAATCCTAAGGCGGATGTGAAAGACAAAGCAAACTAAGAATCGAGGGGTTTGCTATAATATTCCTTGACAATACATGGTTTTAGTAATATATATTTAACTATCGTAAATATAAGGAGCGCTTATGTTAAAAGAAAGGGAAATCCTTACCGCAAAAGAAGTTGCTGACTACCTCAATATCCACCCCCTTACCGTACATAAATATGCCCGCGAAGGAAAGATCCCGGCATTTAAGATTGGTACGGATTGGAGATTTCACAAGAAATATATCGAGAGGTGGATCAAGGAAAAGTTAGATTATAATTTGCGGGATAAAAAAGTAAAGATCTCGGTTTTAGAAAAAGTGGCCTAAAATAATTAAAGAGAGATTATCCGTTTGTTTTCTCTTAGAAGCGGAAGATGCATATTGTCAAAGTATAACAAAGCGCCTTAAAAAACTATGATTTTTTAGATAGGCCTTACGAAAATAGGGAGATTAGGATGGCAATTAATTTTAAAAAGGAACTAGAGTCTGCTGCGAAAAGTATGATTTTAGTGCACCAGCCAAACCTCCTGATTAAGATGATCCTGCGCATGTTAATTGAGAAGATTAAGGTATCCCATGCCAGCATATTATTACACCATAAAGATAAGGATGCATATATTTTAACCGATTCGCGCGGCTGCCTAGGTCCGAACCTGCCTATCGGCCTGGCGCGCATGGATAAAGATGATGCCCTGATACATTTATTTAGGGGCCATAAAAATAAACTTTTATCTAAATCCGGCGTATTAGTATATCAACAGGCGCAAAAAATAATCAGTCAACCGGGTATAGAAGGTAAATTTAAAGCATTATTGCAACAAGTGCTTTACCAGATGGATATTTTGGAAACGATTGTTTGCGTACCAAGTTATTTTAGGGATGATTTACTGGGCATTATTTTATTGGGAAAAAGAGCCAAGGGAAAAGAATTCGCTAAGGATGAGTTAGACTTTTTTACCGCTCTAGCGAATAATGTGGCTATGGCAATCAGAAATGCCCAACTTTTTAAAGAACTGGAAGATGAGCTTCATGAAAAACGTGAACTTTTTATCCGGATTATCGTCGCATTAGCTGCGGCCATAGAGGCCAAAGACTACTATACCCACGGCCATACCTCCCGCGTAACAAATCTAAGCCTGGAGATCGCCAAAAAAATCGTGCAGAATATGAAATTCGATTTCAAAAAAGATTTTTTTGAAGAATTGCATATCGCCAGCCTGTTGCACGATATCGGCAAAATCGGCATCCCGGAAGCTATATTGAATAAAAATTCCCCGCTTAGCGATGAAGAGTGGAGAATAATCAGGAAACACCCTTTAATCGGAGTGACTATATTGCAGCCGATTAAAGAACTAGAAGACTCTATTCTCGGAGTAAAGTATCACCATGAAAGACATGACGGCAACGGCTACCCCGAGGGATTAAAAGGGGATGCTATTCCAATGATAGCCTCGATTATCTCAGTAGCCGATTCATTTGACGCTATGACTTCGGATAGGCCGTACCGTCACGGCTTATACCGAGATGATGCAATCAATGAAATTAGGCGATTAAGGGGAGCCCAATTTAATCCCAACGCCGCAGATGCCTTCATTGAGCTCTGCAGTGAGAATAAAATTTAGCCAAGGTGAAGAAAAGAATTATTTTGATGTACATCTCGGAAGTCTCCGGCCACCATAATGCTACCCTGGCCATTGAAAAGGCGCTTAAAATCCTGGAACCGGAAGCAGAAATAATAAACCTTAATGCTTTCAATTATACCAACCCAATTTCTGAAAAAGTAGTGAACCATATTTATATGGGAGTAATCAAAAGAATCCCTGTTGTCTGGGATTACCTTTATGATAACCCCGCAGTTGTAAAGAAAGTAGATAGGCTCAAGGAGATCGTCCACCGATTTAATTCCCCGAAATTAAAAAATCTTTTTGACCGTTTCAGGCCCGATGTTGTGATTTGCACCCAGGCTTTTCCCTGTGGCATGGTTTCCGATTATAAAAAAACCTTTGAATCAGCACTACCGCTTATCGCTGTATTGACCGATTACATACCGCACTCTTATTGGATTTATGACAACGTAAACTATTATATTGTCCCTTCGGATGAAGTAGGGACACGCCTGCAAAAGAAGGGGGTATCGGCAACCAAAATCAAAGCTTTCGGCATACCTTTTGACCCGGGATTTAACGCACCTATTGAGCGCGATAAGATTTTAGAGAATTTAAAGTTAGATGCGCAACTGCCTAATATCCTCATCATGGGAGGAAGTCAAGGCTTAGGGCCGATTAAGACAATCATCAAATCGTTGGAGAAGGTAAAAATAGACTTTCAGGAAATAATTATTACCGGTACCAATAAAAAACTTTATAAATCGCTGAAGAGAAAAATAAAAAAACTCAAGAAAACAATCCGCCTCTTCAGTTATATTAATAATATTAACGAATTAATGGGGATTGCTAATATTATCATCACTAAGCCCGGAGGCGTAACTACCGCCGAGGCCCTGTCTAAAAAAATCCCCATGATTATCGTTAAGCCTATCCCCGGCCAGGAGGCTAATAATGCGAGCTACTTAGTAGAAAGAGGAGCGGCGGTTAAAACCGAGAAACCAACCAATATTCACCATATTGTGGAAAACCTATTGAAGAGTCCTGAGCGCCTAAAACATATGTCGGAATCAGCCGAAGACATCAGTAAACCTAATGCCAGCCTGGATATTGCAAAACTTATCCTGAGTCAGTAACACAGACATGTTTAACTATTTACTTTACCGAATCGGTAAATTTATTGCCCTGCTCTTCCCTTTAAAGATCAGCTATAGAATTGCGGTTTTGGCTTCAGATATACATTATTTCTTTGCCGGGCAGGACCGTAAAATAGTCCAAAATAATCTCCGGGCTGTTTTCCCGCAAATGCCCAAGCGGCAGCTTAATAAAATCTGCATTAATACGTTCAGGAATTTCGCCAAATATCTTGTCGATTTTTTCCGTTCAGAAAAGATAGACCATAACTTTATCAAGAACAATGTTATAATCGAAAATCAGGATTATCTTGAAGAGTCCCTCGCTAAAGGCAGGGGAGTGATTTTACTGAGCGCGCACCTTGGCAACTGGGAGCTAGGAGGTATGGTTGTGGCTTTATTGGGATATCCTTTTTGGGAAGTCGCCATGACGCATATAGATAAAAATGTAAATAAATTTTTCAATGCCCAGCGAGAAGGACGGGGGGCTAAGGTGATTCCGCTAGGGAATGCGGTCAGGCAATGTTTAGATGTTTTTAAGAATGACGGGATAGTGGCGCTGGTAGGAGACAGGGATTTTTCGGGAAAAGGCAGTGTGGTTGATTTCTTCGGGAAACCGACAATCTTTCCGGAGGGACCTGCAGAATTTTCCAGAAAAATAGGAGCAGTTATAGTTCCGGTCTTTATGCTAAGAAATCCTGATGATAGTTTCATTCTTAGATTTGAAAAACCACTGGATTTTCCCTCTACGCCAGATAAAGCTAATGATTTAAAAAGACTTATAGGCAGTTATAAATTAATCTTTGAGCATTATATAAAAAATTACCCGGATCAATGGTGCATGTTCAGGAGGTTTTGGAAGGAATAGCCGATACGTATGAATACCTGCGTTGTCATCCCAACTTATAACGAAGCTACGGAAATCCGTAACTTAATAGAATCGATCCGTCAGCAAAACTTGCAGATTATAGTCATCGACGACGGCTCAAGCGATAATACTGCTTATATCGCCGAAAAAAGCGGTGCGATCGTATTAAGAAATAAGATCAATAAAGGCAAGGGCGCTTCTTTGATCAGAGGGTTTCAATACGCGCTCGGCCATGGGTTTGATGCCATCATTACCATGGACGGAGACGGACAACACCTGCCAGCTGATATACCCTTCTTTATCCGCTTGGCAGAATACTCCGCCTCCGGAATATTTATCGGCAACAGAATGACCAAGACCAGAAATATGCCCCTAATCAGGTTATTTACCAATAGAATTATGTCTAAATTTATATCATATATAACCCATCAGGAAATTCCCGATACTCAATGCGGCTTTCGCTTAATCAAAAAAGAGGTCTTGCGGAAACTAAACCTAGTAACCTCAAAATATGAAACAGAATCCGAAATACTCCTCCGGTCTGCAAACTTAGGTTTTAAAATTGAATCTGTTCCGATCAAAACTATTTATAGGCAAGAAAAAAGCCGGATTAATCCTGTCTTAGATTCCCTGCGTTTTTTAATGTTTATAATTAGAGAATTATGGATTACTGTGGATTAAGAAAACGGATGGTTGAAGAACAGCTAATTAGCCGGGGGATACAAAACCCCCGCCTACTTGCTGCTTTCTTAAAAATCAAACGACATCAATTTACTCCTGAATCCCTATGGAATAACGCTTATGCTGATTATCCGCTCCCTATCGGAGAAGGACAAACTATATCTCAGCCTTATATAGTTGCATTAATGACAGAATACCTCGGCCTTAACGGCAACGAAAGGGTTTTGGAAATAGGCACAGGTTCAGGTTATCAGACTGCAATATTGTCAGAGTTAGTAAAAGATGTCTATACTATCGAACGGGTTAAGAGTTTAGCTGACAAAGCAAGGGTAGTATTTAACGAACTAGGTTACCATAATATAAAAATAAGAGTAGGGGATGGAAGCGAGGGCTGGCAGGAGGAAGCGCCGTTTGATAGAATTATAATTACCGCTGCTACCCCGAATATACCTAATCCCTTGATCGGCCAATTAAAAGAGGGTGGTAAACTTATTTTACCGTTAGAAGAAACTCTTGGACAGATTTTGACCATCGCTGTAAAGGAAAACGGCGCGATTAAAACTACCCCTATCTGCGGTTGCGTATTTGTCCCCCTCTTAGGCAAACACGTCCTAAGATAGTAAAGCAGGGACGGTTCTCAACTCAAAGCTAAAGTGTCCCGCCGCAGGCGGGACACTTTCCGAACGACTCAAGAACCGTCCCTAAAGAGTAAGGAGAAAGATGATTAATGCTATATTGTACTTTTTAAAAGGTATCCCTAAAGAGTTGGTGGTAATTATCGTGGGCGCATTACCAGTTTCAGAGTTAAGAGGAGCTATTCCACTGGCGCTTTATTATGGTATGTCGGCCAGTAAAGCATACTGGTTATCGGTTCTTGGCAACATTATTTTTGTTGCACCTGTGCTTGTAATTTTTGAGCCAGTTTCTAACCGTTTGAGAAAATTTAAAGTTTGGTCTAAATTTTTTGATTGGCTTTTTAAAAGGACAAAAAGGAATTCCGATGTTATTCAAAAATACGAGGCCTTCGGCTTGGCGTTATTCGTAGCTATACCACTGCCTATGACCGGGGCCTGGAGCGGCATAATAGCTGCATCTTTATTTAAAATCAGGTTTAAGTACGCCTTTATCGCCATATTAACCGGCGTACTTTGCGCCGGGCTCGTTGTCCTATTACTATGCAAATTGGGTATGCTTAGCTGGAAGGCGGCAATACATTGATTCAGATATACACTGGAAACGGCAAAGGTAAAACCACTGCCTGCCTTGGACTGGCCTTACGGGCACAAGGCGCTGGTTTAAAAGTATTTATCGGGCAGTTTATAAAAAGAGGTCACTATAGCGAGTTAGCCGCCATCAAAAAGCTGCCTAATATTAAAGTTAAACAATTTGGAAGAAAGGGCTTCATTATCAATAAGCCTACAGCTAAAGATTTAGCGCTAGCTAAAAATGGGCTAGACAAGGTAACAGATATTATCACAAAAAGGACTTATGACTTAATTATCTTGGATGAAATTAACGTAGCGCTCAGACTTAAGTTACTAAAACTTAACGAAGTCTTAGAGTTAATTAAGTGTATCCCCCAAAAAACGGAGCTGGTGCTTACCGGGCGTTACGCCCATCCCCGGCTATTAAAGATCGCTGACTTAGTTAGCGAAATCAAAGAAAGAAAACACTACTATAAAAAAGGAAAAAAGGCAAGAAAAGGAATTGAATTTTAAAAGATGTTCTCCGACAGGGTATTCTTAATCACGCTTATCTTTTCATTGACTTTCCATGGGATGATCCTTTTTTATAACCCAAGGCTTAATATTTTTGATACCAATAAGTCCATCGAAAAACTCGAGGTCAACTATATCAAAGCTCCCCCTAAAGATAAAGAAATAACCGCAAAGCCCTCGCAAAAACAAGAACCATTTTTAAGAACACCGGCGAAAATCCTGGCAGAACATCGTTCTCCGCCGCCATTTACGGAGAAGGAAAAAATATTTAAGCCTAAGCGAAAAATTAATCCTGAGGATTTAGGTTTTACTAAACCCAGTTTAATCAAGACGGAAATTGTTGCGATTAAAAAAAGGATCACCCTGCCTTCGATCGATATGAATAAAACCAATAACCCTTCTTATATCAGCTACTACCAAATCGTGCGCGAAAAGATTAAACGTTCCGCCTATAGGAATTATACTCGCACGGAAGTAGGAGAGATATACCTTTCTTTTATCATATCCCGGGACGGGCTACTAAGGGATGTCCGCCTAAACGAAGAAAAATCGGCCTTGAGCCTTTACCTAAGGGAGGTTGCTTTAAAAAGCTTGGACAATGCCTCCCCGTTCCCTAATTTTCCCAAGGAGCTAAATTACCCCCAGCTTTCCTTCAATGTAGCCATATCGTTTGAAATCGAATAATCAATTCGGTTTTTGAATTGACACTTAACCTAAACAGTGGTATTATATTTCTTCACAAAGGAGATGGAAAAATGCCAGAGATAGAAATACGTAAAGATGAATCTTTTGAATCGGCGCTGCGGCGTTTTAAAAAAAAGATCGAACAAGAAGGTATCTTAAGAGAGTTAAGGGATCGTAAACACTACGAAAAGCCCAGCGAAAAGAAAAGAAGGAAAGCCAAAGGAAGAAGATAGATGGGATTAGCGCTTTCAACTTCCTGGAACGCTTTCCTGCATTCAAACGCTCAAAAAATGATCTTTGAAATCAAAGGACTTGGCTTTGATGAAGTAGAGTTAAGTTTTAATCTCAACTCCCGTATGGTCAAAGATATTGCCAAGTTAGTAACGACTGATCAGATTAAGGTAGTGAGTCTGCACAATTTTTGCCCTATCCCCGAAGGCATAAAAAGACACCAGGCGCTTCCTGATTATTACCCAATGTCTTCTACCAACGAAGAAGTAAGGCTCGCCTCTCTCAAACAGACCCGGCTCACCATCGATACAGCCAAACAATTAAATGCCAAGGCCGTCGTCCTGCATAGTGGCAGAGTAATGATCCCTGACCGGACTAAAAAGTTGATGGAACTCTATATCAAGGGTTTTAAGGATTCGCCGGAGTTTAAGGACCTGCGAGACAACATCTTTAAAGAAAGGGCTGATTGCAAAAGCTCTTTTTTCGAGAACACGCTTAAGAGCCTTGATACGCTTAACCTCTACGCCCAAAAACAAGGTATCGCCTTAGGAATTGAAAACCGCATCTACTACAGAGAAATACCTAACTTGGAAGAAACAGGCATTATCCTGGAAAAATTTAAGAATTCGCAAATCTATTATTGGCACGATATAGGACATGCTCAGGTAATGGAGAATTTAGGTTTCCTCAGGCACCGAGACTATCTGGATCTTTTTTCCAACAGGCTGCTCGGTATTCACCTACATGATGTTTCCGGTTGCGATGACCATAAGGCGCCGGGTAAAGGTGAGTTTGATTTTAGCCAACTTAGGCCATATCTAAAGAAGGATACCCTAAAGGTTATTGAAGCGCATTATCCGGCAACAACTTCTGACTTAAAGAAATCCAAGGCACTTCTAGAGAAAATTTTTGATGACTAAGCCAATGGTAAGAAAACCCGTAGTCGCGGGCCAGTTCTATCCGGCAGGGGAGAGTGAACTTAGGGAAGAGATTGGTTCTTTTATAAAAAAAGGGGCCGTCCCAAAAGAGGTTATTGCCTGTTTGTTGCCACACGCAGGCTATACCTACTCAGGCAAAGTTACAGGAGAAACCGTATCACAGATTAAAATGAAAGATAATTTTATACTGCTAGGCCCTAACCATACCGGTTATGGACCAGGATTCAGCATCATGACTGAAGGGTCATGGTATACACCTTTGGGAGAAATTAAAATAAACTCAAACTTGGCGAAAAAGATCCTCGAGCATTCAAGATACCTGGAATCCGATACCCTTGCCCATGCGCATGAACACTCCCTGGAAGTTATATTGCCATTTCTGCAATATTTCAAAAATAATTTTGAGTTTGTCCCAATCATAATAACTTTTGATAATACCTCTATACTTAAAGAAATAGGCGAGGGAATCGCCCGGGCAATCCAAGAATTGCGTTTGGCTGACTCAACGGTTATTGTCTGTAGTTCTGATTTTACGCACTACGAACCGCAGCTTCAGGCAGAAAAAAAAGATAAAACAGCAATCAGCGCTATTCTGGCCTTAAACGAGGACAAACTAACCGCGTATGTTCAAAGCTTAAATATCAGCATGTGTGGATATGCGCCGAGCGTAATTATGCTGGCGGCCGCTAAATTGCTTGGAGCAAAAACCGCTTCTTTGGTTAGGTACCAAACCAGCGCAGAAATAACCGGGGATGAAGATAGCGTCGTCGGATATGCCGGTATACTAGTAAATTAATGCTATGAGCGAACCTCCTAAGAATATAGACGAAAGCTGGAAAGAGGCCGTAGAGAAAGAAAAGGATAGCTTAAAAAAAGACGGCAAACCACTTCCTGCTGAACCGGACTTCAATTTTTTTATTACTACCCTGGCCCTACAAGCCTCAATCGCATTAGGAGAAATCGCCAATCCTTTAACTAATAAAAAGGAGGAAGAATTAACACAGGCCAAGCTGCTTATAGATACCCTAGGCGTACTGAAAGAAAAAACCAAAGGCAACTTGACTCAGGATGAAACAAGCCTACTCGAAAATTGCCTGTATGAACTAAGGATGCAATACGTAATTAAAACGAAAGGGGGCAGGAATGATCGATAAGCAGCTTTTGGATATCCTGGCGTGTCCGGCATGCAAATCAGACATTGAGCTCAAAGATAATAAAATTGTCTGTAAATCCTGCGGCAAGAAATACCCGATCAAAGACGGTATTCCAGTCATGCTCATCGACGAAGCAGAAGATTAAAGGAAGGTGAACTGATGAAAAAAATACTGGTCATTCACGGGCCGAATCTGGATTTATTAGGAAACAGAGAGCCCAAGATATATGGCCGGGTTACCTTAAAGCAGATCAATGAAGAATTATCCAAAATTGCCCGCAAAAAAAAATTCCGGCTTAAAATTATACAATCGAACCACGAAGGCGAGATTGTCGAACTGATCGGTCGCAGTAAAAATAAATACGCCGGGCTGCTAATCAACCCTGCTGCCTACACCCATACCAGCGTGGCAATAAGAGATGCAATTATCGCCTCCGGGATCGTAACGGTAGAAGTCCATCTCTCTAATATCTATTCACGGGAAAAATTCAGGCAAAAATCACTGATCAGCCCTATAGTCAAAGGAACGGTATTGGGCTTCGGCTTAAAGAGCTATACCTTAGGACTAAAGGCGCTGATAGACTTACTTACATCCTGATGAGTCCTCGACTGCCAAGAATCCACTCCTACCTAAAGCAGAAGGGATTAGACGGCCTGATTATTTCTGCTGAATCCAATATTTCCTACCTCTGCGAATATGCCTGCCGCGACGCTTACCTTTTAATTTGCCAGAAGGAAAACATATATTTTACCGATTCAAGATATATAGAAGAGGTAAAGAAGAATTTAAGTGGTTGCCGCATCATTAAGGCTAATGGTTCGGTTTTTAAATTAATTGCCCAGGCCTGTACTGAGTTAAGATTAAAACGGATCGCCTTTGAAGAAAGAAGTCTTCCTTTTGCCGAATACGCAAAAATCAGCGAGAACTTAAAAAAAGGCGCAAAATTAATCCCCACCCATAATCTAATCGAAGCACTAAGACAGGTTAAAGGCATAGAAGAACTAAAAAAAATAAAAAAAGCAATCTGGATCACCAAAGAAGCTTTTGGGTTTATTAAAAGCTTTATCGCTGCCGGCAGAAGAGAGATTGAAGTCGCCGCGGAATTAGAACGCTTTATAAGGTATAAAGGTGCCTCTAGTTCGGCGTTTGATATAATTGTCGCTTCCGGGCCAAACTCAAGGTTCCCACACCATTTGACTTCTTTAAGAAAAATTAAAAATAACGAAACCCTCTTAATTGACTTGGGGGTAGACTTTAAAGGATATAAATCCGACTTGACAAGGATTTTCTTTTTAGGTAAAATAAATAGCCTAAACCAAGATATTTACGATACAGTAAAGGAAGCGCAGGCGAGGGCGATCAAAAAGATCAAACCAGCTGTAAAGATAAACGAAATCGATATAGCTGCCCGCCAGTATATTGCCCATAAAGGCTACGGCAAATTTTTCGTACATAACACAGGACACGGTATAGGGCTACAGATCCACGAAGACCCCCATATAAGCAGTAATGAAGGCAGTGAATTAAAGCCAGGAATGGTATTTACTGTCGAGCCGGGGATTTATCTACCGGGAAGATTCGGGGTAAGAATTGAGGATATGGTATTAGTGTCCGAGAATGGATGTGAGGTATTAAGTGGCGCTATCGATAAATGAAATGAAATCCGGGGTTACCATACTGGTGGATAATATCGTCTATCAGGTTGTGGAGAGCCAGCATGTAAAACCCGGAAAAGGAGCGGCATTCGTACGCTCAAAACTAAGAAACCTCAAAAACGGCAATATCCAGGAAAGAACATTCCGGGGCGATGAAAAGATCGAAGAGGCTTACATAGAGGAAAGGAAACTACAATATCAGTATTATTCCGGAAACATCTACCACTTTATGGATCAGGATAATTTTGAAGAGATAGCTATTTCCGAGGAGGCCCTGGGAGAAAAAAAGAAGTTTTTAAAAGATAATCTTGACCTGCAGGGGTACTTTTATAAGGATGAACCCTTAAATATAGTCTTACCTAATTTTATCGAGTTCGAAATCGCCCATACCGAACCGGGAATTAAAGGAGATACCGCTAAAAGCGGTACTAAGCCGGCAGAGATCGAAACCAAGGCAACCGTACAAGTCCCGCTTTTTATTAATATCGGCGATAAAATTAAAGTGGATACCCGGACGGGGGGGTACGTCGAAAGGGTTTCCTAAAACCAGCTCCAATAAAAAATGAGGGATTAAATGAACCTAAAAGAGATAAAAGAGATGATCAATCTGATGAATGAAAACGGCCTGCTCGAACTGGAAATCGAAAAGGACGATATGCGGATCAGATTAAAGAAATCGGGTTCAACCACGGAAGTCACAACCAGCCCCATCCTGATCGAGCAAGAAAGAATCCTGCACAAGCCCGGCCAAGTAGAAACCGGCACAACCACCGAGAAAACACCAGTTAATAGCTTAGAGATAAAAGCACCGATGGTCGGCACATTCTACCGTGCGCCTCAGCCAGAGGTTCCGCCTTATGTTGAAGTAAGCCAAGAGATCGAGGTCGGACAAGTTATCTGCATCATTGAAGCAATGAAGCTAATGAATGAAATAAAATCTGAAGTCAAAGGAAAGATCATCGAAATCCTAGTCGACAATACCGAACCCGTAGAGTTTGGCCAACCGATGTTCTTGGTCGAACCTCTCTAGAAAAAGCATGTTTTCTAAAATACTCATAGCCAACCGAGGCGAAATAGCCTTAAGAATAATCCGTGCCTGCCGAGAATTAGGTATCCGCACAGTAGCCGTATACTCACAGGCAGATAAAAATTCTCAGCATGTCCGTCTTGCTGAAGAAGCTATTTGCATCGGTCCACCGGCCTCAAGCAGCAGTTATCTCAATATCCCGGCAATTATCAGTGCTGCTGAAATTACTGACGTAGAAGCAATTCATCCCGGCTACGGCTTCCTTGCCGAAAATCCGCACTTTGCAGAGATCTGCGAATCCTGCCAGATAACCTTTATCGGACCCACCCCGGAAAATATGAGATTAATGGGGGACAAAATGGTGGCGCGCTCAACGATGCAGAAATCCGGCTTACCGATAGTCCCGGGAAGCAATGCGGTTATCAAAAACAAAGAGGATGCGATTAAAACTGCAAAAAAAATCGGCTATCCGGTAATTATCAAAGCAACTGCCGGAGGCGGAGGTAAAGGAATGCGTATCTGCCATAACGACATCCGGCTGGTCAGCGCGCTGATGACCGCTCAAGCAGAAGCCGAGGCTAACTTTGGTAACTCCAGTGTTTACATAGAAAAGTATATCGATAAACCCCGGCATATCGAGGTACAAATTTTAGCAGATAAATTCGGGCATACCGTGCACCTGGGAGAAAGGGATTGCAGTATCCAAAGGAGACACCAGAAGCTTTTGGAAGAGTCGCCTTCGCCAATCATCGACGCTAAGCTACGTAAACGCCTAGGAGAATTAGCGATTAAAGGAGCCAGAGCAGTAAATTACATCAGTGCCGGGACAATAGAATTTCTCTTCGATCAGAAAGAGAACAGATTTTACTTCATGGAAATGAATACGCGCATTCAGGTAGAACATCCGGTCACAGAAATGGTCACCGGCATTGATTTGATTAAAGAACAATTAAGGATAGCTGCCGGAGAAAAACTGCATTTTCAACAAGATAACGTCTACTTAAAAGGCGCAGCAATAGAGTGCCGTATTAACGCTGAGGACCCGGAAAATAATTTCCTGCCTCAACCCGGAAAAATCGAAACCCTGAATTTACCCGGCGGACCGGGGGTGCGCCTAGATACGCACATCTACCCGGGATATGAAATCAGTCCTTATTACGATTCCTTATTGGCTAAGATTATTACCTACGGCTCTACGCGGCTTGATGCAATTAAAACTATGCAAAGGGCACTGCAGGAGTTCGAAATCGGACCTATAAAAACCACTATACCCTTTCACCTACGGATAATGGAAAACCCCTTATTTATTAAAGGAGATATCTCTACCCATTTCGCGCAAGAGATGTTAAAAGAAGAACCGGGGGGTGAGGAATAATGCATAAAGAAGAAACACGGACAGACCTAGGCTTAATTAAGATTCATAAAAACGTCATAGCTTCAATAGCCTCTCTTGCCGCTATGGAGGTCGATGGCGTAAAGCAGATAGGCAAAGATTTAAGGAGCGGGTTATTGGAATTAATCGATCGAAAAACTGTGGCATCAATCAGAGTAGAATTTGATAAGAATGAGGAAGTCAAGATTGAAATACCCTTAGTAATAAAATATGGTTTTAATATCCCCGAAATAGCTAGCGAGGTGCAGGAAAATGTACGCCATGCCTTAGAAAAAATGACTAATTTGTGCATAAAAGATATTAATATCAATATTCAAGGTATTGAAAGGGGGTAGATATGCGAATATTTACGGTCTTCGGGATATTATTTTACGCTGGGATAATAATATTAGTGGGATTGGGTTTAATAGTCCTTTCCTTAAACATCCTTCAACCCCAAGATA
>Ga0208045_1000056_pt1 | contig 52251 bp, 29 predicted proteins | sample PL_2010_200m_FD_184160 | JGI IMG/M metagenome (GOLD analysis project Ga0208045, IMG submission 184160) | Freshwater microbial communities from Powell Lake, British Columbia, Canada to study Microbial Dark Matter (Phase II) - PL_2010_200m... | ecosystem: Environmental > Aquatic > Freshwater >...
TTTGTCAGCCTTTCACACTTCCCAGGATAAGGCCCGAGACCAGCCACCGGCTCAATGCGAGAAAAAGAACCACCACGGGAATCATCACGACGATCGATGCGGCTCCATAGAGACCCCACTCAGTGCTCATGCTTGCCTCAAACGACTTCAGGCCGATGGGAAGCGTCCACAAATCAGTATCCTGCAGGATCTGGGCAGCGACGATGTATTCCGACCAGGCTGACATGAACGAAAATAGCGCGGTGATGACGAGTGCAGGAGCAGCAAGAGGCAAGATGACTCGATAAAAAGCAGAGAAATGGGTGCAACCGTCTATCCGGGCCGCTTCTTCAAGACTCGTGGGGATCGTGTCATAGTATCCCTTCATCGTCCAGATGCAGAACGGCAGCGCTGTGGCAGAATAAACGATGACAATCCCCAAATAGGAATTGATCAGGCCGAGGTTGATCAGCATGATGTACATCGGCAGAAGCAACATGGTCCCGGGAAACATCTGTGTCGTCAACAGACTGAGGAGTCCTGCCTTCTTGCCCATAAACCGGAAACGGGAGAACCCATAGCCAGCCATCGATGCGAAGACTACACCCGAGAGTGTCACGGCCAGAGAAACGATGGTGCTGTTGCCAAGCCATACAAGAAAGTCACGCTCGGTGAACAACTTGACATAGTTCTGCAGCGTGGCGTTCTGCGGCAACAGTTCGAGGGACGTCGAAAGAAGTTGATTCCCCGGACGCAGCGAGATGTTTACCACCTGCCAAATCGGGAACAGCGAAATCAGGGCAAACACCACGAGGATGAGGTGCGTTGACGCCTGCTGGAGAAATCGAAATCGTTTGTTTTGAGGAGCCATAGATTCCTAGTGCTGTTTCAAATAAATGATCTTGTAGTTTTCACCGCAGAGACGCGGAGCACGCCGAGAATCGCAGAGAAAGACGATGCATAATCTCTGCGTAGCTCTGCGGTCTCTGCGACTCCGCGGTAGAAACCATAATAAACAAGAACACAATATTTGTTTTTGGAGGCGGCACTAGTATGCCGCTTCTGTTGCTTTTGACTGCCGCATGAAGATCATGCTGAACACGAAAAGGATCAGGAAGATGACAAGCGAAAGCGCCGCAGCGTAGCTGAAGCTATAGAAATTGAATGCCGCTTTGTACACAAAGGAGACAAGGATATGTGATTTGTCGGACGGCTCACCCCCATTGCTGACGAGCCAGACGATGTTCAGGTTATTGAATGTCCAGACAATGCCAAGCGTAATCGCAGGAATCATTACCGGCCGAATCAAAGGAATTGTGATCGTCCGGAACTTGCGCCACCAACTCGCCCCGTCAATCTCGGCTGCCTCGTACAACTCGGGGGGGATGCTCTGCAGGGCCCCCAGCGCGACCACCATCATGAACGGAAAGCCCAGCCAGACGTTTGTGATGATGCAGGCGATGAATGCTTCAGTCGGACTACGAAGCCATTCGACTGCTGGCATCCCCAAGTACTTAGTGAGGATGAGATTGATTGACCCGTACTCGTAGTTGAACATTCCCCTCCACGTCAGGGCTACGATATATTGAGGTATCGCCCACGGCAATATCAGGAGCGTGCGGTAAATCGCTTTTCCTTTGATCTTCTGATTCAGGAGCAGCGCGAGGAAGACACCCAGGACGACATGAAAAGTCACGTTGGCCACCGTCCAGATAATCGTCCGGCCGAATACACCGTAGAAGTCAGGCTGGGAGGGCTCGGTGAAGATCTTGATGAACTGCCTGAGTCCGATCAATTGCCAATCGCGCATCTTCGTGAGATTCATGTTCCCGAACGAGAGCAGCAGATTGTAGATGAACGGATAGAAAACGACTGCCGCGAGGAGCAGAAATGAAGGGACAACAAGAAACGCGATGAAGGATTTCGTTCTGTCGGTGTTCATTCGTTCATGTCCCGTATCTTTCGCAGAGCTTGCGACTGCATGTCCTGCGCCGCCTGCTGGGGCGTCCTGGCTTTACCCATGACTGCCTGGTAGCTCGGCCGCATCGCGTCCCACACAGCGCGCATCTGAGGAACAACCGGCATCGATTTGCCTCTCGCAATCTGCAACAGGGAGTTTTGGAGATTTTCATTCGAGAGAATGTCGGGATGGCGATACAACGCCTTCAGCGTCGGAGCGGTGTTGAGCGCCTTTACTGTCTCGAGCTGACATTCCTCTGAAAGGAGATATTTCAGCAATTCAACCACCAACGTGAGCTTTTCCTTCTTCATATTGACGTTGACGGAATAGCCTTTCGGCGAGGTCATCGGGGCACACCATAATCCGGTTGCTGTGATTCTTGGAAGTGGAGCGATGCCGATATCAATCCCCTTCTGAGCATACCCGGCCCAGGACCAGTCCCCGTTGATCAACATCGCTGCTTTCCCGTCTTTGAACAGGGCGTCGGCGATCTCATAGTCAGCTTCGTTGGGTAGGATCTTCTCGACGTCGCGGAGCTGTCGCACAAAATTGAGCGCATCCACCATCGCTTTCGTATCGAGCGTGGGTGTAACGCCGTCTGCTCCGAAGACCCACCCTCCGTACCCGGTGTAAAAGGGGATGAAGAAAAAGGGTTCAATATAGTTCCACGTAAGGCCATAGACGTTCGGACGTCCCGCGACGTATCCGTACTTGGTTTGAATGTTCTTGCTAAGTTCGATCAGCTCCTTATCAGTTTCTGGCGGCTTCTGGACGTACTTCTTATTGTAAACGAGTGCAAGATGGTTACCAATCTTGTCGGCAACCTGGTACAGGTGACCGTGATACCAGAGAAGAGACGTTGAATCGAATTGGGACAAATAGCTCGCCGGGAACAGGTCTTCAAGCACTCGAATGCTCTTTGTTGCTTCATAGACTCCAACCGGATCAGATGGACCATAGACTAGGTCAGGCCCCTGCCCCGCCAGTGCCCCGACGACGTAAGCGCTCCTCAAGGTTTCAGTTTCCTTGAACAGCTCTTGAACCTTGATTTCCGGGTGTTTCTCCATGTACCTTGCCAGTTGCCGGTGCAGGACGACCTGCTCATCCGGCCGCATCTGGTGCCAGATCACAATGCGGTTGGCCGATTCTCCGTGACGCGAACAACCCCCAAGTGCAAGGAGAATGGCAAGTTGTAGCACGATACAGATCATTGCAGGAGCTTCCAGGCGACTTCTAAACAAGAGTCTAATTCCTTTATTCAAAAGAGATTAGCGCTACCTACATCTTCCCAAATCTATCGCTCACAACCTGACGGGAACCCGGTTCGGCGTTCACTTTCAATTTCCTATTCGAGGCCGAGAACTCTTCCCCCGGACTCCAGCTTCCTTCGGCGCCGCTGTTCGTGTATTTGTATTCGACTTCAATACCCACAGGCAGGGATACCTCGAGGGTCCAGATACTATCGTTGGCCGTCAGATCTCCGTTCGTCCCGCTATCGTTCATCTTTACCTTATTTGGTGTCCAGTTTCCGAGCAACTCGTGGCTGCCAGCAATATAGACAGACTTCCGGACATACATCTCCCTGCAATCAACCTGAAACACAACAGTTACAAGGTCAGCCCGGCTCTGTGCCATTGTCCCTTGCGCAACCTTCGGCTGAACGACCTCCTGAATGATGGGCTTGAACCCCCGTTTTGGCATTTTCGCCTTCGCGAGACGTGCGAAGCGGTAGACATTTTCGAGATAGGTGATGAATGCTACGTCGAAGGGTTTTACACCGCCAGGGGCCGACTGATCTGTCCCATACCACCAAAACCAATCAGAGCCTTCAGCCGCATACATAGATTCCCATGCCTTGACACCGTACCATGCCCGGGTACCTTTTCGCGGCATTGGAGCCTTCGGATCCGGGGGTCTCAAGCCAGACCGGCCCAGATCGGTGCGGGCGGTGACAAGATACTCCCAAGCCCGGTTTTCTTCATCTTCGCCAATCCAGGTATCATAATTCGCATTGATCCAGGAACCCGGCCAGAGCCACGTCAGTCTCACCATGGACTTGATCGGATGAGGAGAGATACTTCGTGACGGATTTCCTTCAATATACTCCGTTGCGGTTGTTGTGACAACAGTCCGGGTTTCATAGAGCTCGGAGAGCTTCCTGTAGAGAGCGTTCTGAAACTCTTTGCCATCGTTATCCAATCGGTACCACTCCCATGCATTCTCGCCGTCCAGGATGACGGTCAAAAGGCGATCGGGTTCGTCTTCGGCAGGAGCATACTTCAGGATGCCCTGAATGAAATCGCTCGCGGCATCTTCTCCCTTGTAACTCTGGTACGTGAAGCCAATCTTGTCCGAGAGCTCCGTATCCCGGAAGACAATCGCCAGGGGATCCCCGGCTCCCTCACCGGAGAGTGCATAGGGATAGTACTTTGCCGTATTGTTCACTTTGGATCGCGCCAGGATTTTTTCGTCCGTGGCAATCCATTTGATACCATGTTTGGCGAAGACGGCGGCAACATCGTAAGCGACAGCGCCTTCTGCCGGCCACATACCGGTCGGTGAGACCCGGAAGAGCTTCTTGAAATACACAATCGCCTTGGCAACCTGAGCTTCGGCGTCCTCAGGAAAGTGAAACCGCGCGGGCATTGGATCTTTCGACTGGCACACTTTAGCCACGTCGCTGTCATAGATGAGAGGCAGTATCGGATGATAATAGGGGGTTGTTATGACTTCAACCTGTCCTTTGTGGCTGGAAGGCTTGTACATCAGCTTCCTGTGTGCTGGTATGATCGCCGCCAGCACCTTGTAGGTTTCGGCGATAATCCGATTGCAGTCGTCCTCGGAAATAATCTTCCTGAGTTTGTAACTGCCATCGGGCAGTTTTTCGATGAGGTCGGTCAGGTCGATCGTGCTTCCGCTCGCCAGCTTGACCTTCTGCTCGAGAAAATCCGGATCGAAGTTCGCGAGATAGAACCAGAACTTGATTTCCCGCAGCTCTTGTTCCGAAAGTACCTTCACGCCTGATTGTCTGAATTTCTCCCTGAGCGCCTGATACGCCGGGAAGCGTCCAATGATCACGTCGCTTACTGAGAAGGCGTTCCAGACGTTTGTGAGCAAGAACTCCAGATCACGTTTGTTGAACTTGTTTGTCGGCTTCAACGCCAAATCGATCCAAGGATCTGTCTTCCCGCCGACCGTGGCGAAGTACTTCTTCGCATCGACCCGATTCTTGCGAAGATTGACGCACGGCTTGAGCCTCTCGACGTAGTACTCTTCCAGTTGAACCATCAGGGAAGATGTGAGATTTACGGTGAAGTGAACGGCCGGATACCGATGCACGAGGGAGACCATGTCATAGTAGTCTTTCGTGCCGTGCGTGCGCACCCATGGACCCTGGAGTTGGTCGCTCGCGGGATCAAGATAAAGCGGCTGATGTTGGTGCCAGATAATATTGAGGTAGAGCGTCTTGCCGTTCCCTGTTATCTCACCACCCATGGTTCCTTGTGCAGTATGTTCGCGATTCGTGACCGGAGATATTGCCGCCGTTGACGAGCCGATGGCAGCCGCAATGCAGCCTAATATAAGCAGACAGAACTTAAATAGGTATGGGGACTTAGCGAATCCCTCGTCCCCTTTCTGCTGTTTCATTCGAAGACAAGTCGGGATTCTCATTTCAAGAGGATCATCCGTTTCACATCGACGAAACTGCCTGCCACCATATGCAGGAAATATACTCCGGACGAGCATCTCGTTCCTCTGGCCGTGACACCATTCCATTGGATACTGTGCACCCCGCGCTCCTGTCTCTGGTGAACCAGGGAAGCCACTTCTTCACCGAGAACGTTGAACACCCTGAGCGTCACATCGGACTCTGATGGAATCTCGTACGCAATGGTTGTCGATGGGTTGAACGGATTGGGGTAGTTCTGGTTGAGTCTAAATTCGGTAGCGACAGCGGCCTCAGGCCCACTCCGCACGGAAAGGAGAACCGGCAGGTTGAGCCGTTTGACCGAATCGGAAAGGATGCAAACAGAACTTCCAAACGGCCGGAGTGCCAGGCGAAGCGACGCGATGCCCCCGGCAAATCTTACCGTGTATGCAGTGTCATTGTACAGATCGCTCGCATAATAGATCTTTCCATCCTGAACCGCGGTCTCAAGAACAGAGGATGACAGACTCAATGTGACTTCCTGAGGCGTCGGGCTGAAATTCACGGCGACGATTCCATCATTCCCGCCCTGCGGTCTCATAAACGCATACACCAATTCATTGCCCGATGAAAGTCTGACAAACTTCTGGGTCGAAAACGAAGAGAACTGCGCCCGGATCTGCGTCAACCGCTGATAGTGCGGAAGCAGCAGGCTCTTCCCCGGCGATTTCCAATCGATCACCCCTCGCGTCCTCAGATAGAAATCGCTGACGGAGAAACCGTGGCCGACCTCCTGCCCCGAATAGATCATCGGCATACCGGGAACAGTGAAGATGGTCGTAGCGACAGGCATCGTTTTTTGGTACGTACTATCTCTGTATTGGTAGACAATCCGTTCCTCATCGTGGTTTTCCATAAACCTCAGGTAGGAAGCGTTCGGGCCCGGATAGAAGTTGCTGTTGAAATAGCGGGTGTGGAGGTTCTCAATGCTTCCCACATCAAAGAAGAACGGCTTGATAGCCCCACCATACAGACTCCAGTCGTACCCAGCGTCGACTCCTCCATTTCGATCTGCGAAAATTGCTTCAGTCCCCGATCCTGTTCCGTCGTCCTCCGCCAGCAGAAAGATGTCGGGTTTCAATTTCTTCAAGGCCTTCCGAACGGGCGCACCCATTTCAAGCTCGTTGCCAACTCCCCCACCCGCCCGGCGATGAGGTCCCCAGTAGACATCAAATCGATATCCGTCGATGTCGAATTCTCTCACCCACCATTTGTATACTTCGATCATATAGCTCCGGGCGTCAATATCGGACCAGTTGTAATTGAGAAGCTGGCTCGAGAAGCCCGAGTAGTAGACAAACCCGTCCGACGTGATGCTCTGCCCGAGACCATTCGTATTGTGCTGAATGATCGTGTGCTGATAGAAGTTCCAATGCGGCGAATTCTCCCGGTACTGCTGAGCTTCGATCACGAACGGGTGCTGATAGCTCGTGTGGTTCGGGGTGACATCGAGTATGACCTTCAATCCCAGACTGTGGGCCTGGCTCACGAAGTTCTTGAAGTCATCGTTGGTACCGTACTCGGGAGCAACTTTGAGAAGATTCTTGATGTTGTAGCCCGGACCTGTCCGCGTATTGATGGGAGAGGCATTCTCCATGATCGGCATGAGCCAGAGGATATTGACACCGAGGCTCCTCAGGTACGGCAACATCGGAATTGCCGCGTTGATCGTTCCCTGTGGAGTGAACGATTTGAAGAACATTTCGTACAGTCGGCCTTGCTTCACCCACCGCGGAACTGTCGCTCGTGTGGATCCCTGGAATGTACCGTTTTCCAGAATGGTGAAGAAATTCCGCGTCGTGTCTTTGTTCCCATCAGGATCGGAAGCAATCAACGTGAAATAGTACTCTCCGGGGATTGCAGGTCTGGTCACGGAGACTTGCGAACCCTTCGAGCCATTGACGCCGACGATTTGCTGAGGGTTTCGGGAATCTTGCGACCACAGAAATGCAGATACTTGTCCCGAATCGGGATCGGTGCTTCCCTGAGCGCTCAGAAGGACATTCGGCCCGGCATCAATGAAGTAGATGTCGGCGTCGGGTGCATGGTTGACGACGAAGGTATACGAGACCGGGTCCGAGACTTGAATCGAGTTGTTTGCACCGCGCACAACGGCTTTGAACGTGTTCGTCCCTTCTCTGAGTTGGCCCGCAGCGACGAACTTTCCAGACGACGCAGTCGTGAAGACCGTGTCAGCGTCATTTCGAACGATGGCGACAGAATGAACTGAGGTGTCCTGGACGACGCCGTAGAGCGTTCGCTGCGGATTCCGAGTGACGAAGCCGCCAAGATTTGTGATCTGCACAAATCCTGCCTGGACGGTGATCGAAACGCTGTCAGCGGAGGATCCAACGCTCAGTATGACCCGGTGGACGCCATTGGAAAGTCTATCCGGAACTGGAAAGCTGAATTGCTGAGTCGCCGGATTGTAGAAACGTCCGAGTCCGGCATAAGACCTTCCTCCGACCTTCAAGGAGATGGAAGAGGTGTCTATCAGTACGCCTACTTTGGGGAAGAGGTAGGCCGAAATCGTCGGGTTTGTGCCTGCAACGACCCCGGTACGCTCATTGGGGACAAGATGATAGACAGTAGGATGATTGATATAAAGAAAGGAGTCGTTGTTGTCTTTAGGATTGAACAAATGGTTGAGCGGATCGTTGGGCCAGTCCGAGACACCCGGATAATAGAATTTGTACTGATATGCCCCGGCAATGACACCTCCCGGCTGGCCTCCGAGACGCAAGCGGGCAGACCGGACAAAAGTGTTGTTTCCCAACGGTGTCATCGGCCACGCTTGGTTATTCCACCCATTGAACTCTCCAACCAGATAAGCGGCTGAAGTATTTGCTGGAGGCGTATAGCGGAACGTCACGTCAACACTATCTTGCGCAATAGCAAGCTGGATGGCGAAAAAGAGGAAAAGGGCTAAAACACCTGAAAGATGCTTCAAGAGTATCCTCTAGAAAAGGGTATAGATGAACGGAGCGATAGCCGAGCCCTCTGTGAGCACTATAAAGAGCCCCAGGAGGACCAGGACGAACAAGATTGGACCGAGCCACCATTTCTTCCGGGTGCGCATATATGCCCAGAATTCAGCGACTATGGAGAACTTTGATCTTCCTTTTTTCTGACTTTTCATTGTTAATCCAGTTATTGGGTCTTTTAATGCGCCCGGTTGCTTGGAAGGTGCCACGCACCTTCCAGGAATCACCAGGTAGGTGCGTGGCACCTCCATCTGACCAGGAACTATCTCAGAAACCGCTGTCACTCCCGACTTGCCTCGAATTCTTTGTTCGGGGATGTCTTTGTCGGGAGACCAGACAGCGCTGTCTGGATTCCCCGCCAGACAGCTGGCGGGCTGGCCGCTTAAGACGTGCGGGAATGACATTGGTGACAGGGACAACATTTTTGGATTCACTTCTAGAGAGCCGGTCGAAAAGTGCCACCACCAAAACACAAAGTCACAAAGGTTTTTGAAAATGAAGAAAATTCAAAGATTTTCTTTGTGTCTTGGTGACTTCGTGGCAAGATTGATGTTCTCGACCGGGCTTCTAGTCGAGTGCAAACTCCTCCTTCGAGAACTCTTTGACATCCTGCGACATTTGCTTCTTGTCCACGACGGTATTTCCCATCACGAGGAAGTCCATGTCAGTCCGCATGAAACACTTGAACGCATCGTGGGGCGTGCAGACGATTGGTTCTCCCCGGACGTTGAACGAGGTGTTGATAAGAATCGGACACCCTGTCTGACGTTCAAACTCACGAATCAAATCGTAAAACATCGGATTCTCTTCGCGGGCAACCGTCTGAAGCCGGGCGGAACCGTCAACGTGCGTCACAGAGGGAATGTGCCGCTTCTCCTCGCGCACCTGCGCCGTCAGCAACATGTATGGACTTGGCCGATCAAGGTCGAAATACTCCGCTGAACGCTCCATCAATACCGCCGGGGCAAATGGCCGAAAGCTCTCACGAAACTTGATTTTTAGATTCACCCTCGACTGATTTTCAGGATTTCGCGCGTCTGCAAGTATGCTTCGATTCCCGAGTGCCCGCGGGCCCCATTCCATCCTTCCCTGAAACCAGCCGACCACGTGTTGCTCAGCGATCAGGCGGGCGGTCTCCCGAAGAAGTTCTTCCCTTCCATAGAGCACGTATTCGATGCCGAGACCATCGAGATACTCCTGGATTTCGCTTTCGGAGAATTCAGGGCCGAGAAAAGCATCATGCCAGACGAAAGTTCTTTCCTTCTTAAGAAGCGAATTATATATGTGATATGCCACACCTACGGCGCCGCCTGCATCACCGGCAGCCGGTTGTATGAAGATATACTCGAATGGCGTTCGCTCAAGGATTTTGGAATTCGCAACGCAATTGAGAGCTACTCCACCCGCAAGGCAGAGGTTCTTCATTTTCGTTTCTTCGTACAGATGGCTCGCCATCCGAACCATCAACTCATCCGTCACTTTTTGAATGGACGCCGCCACGTCCTTGTGAAACTGCTCCATGGAGCTTTCCGGCTCACGCCGTGGTCGGCCAAAGAATCCGTCGAACTTCCCGTTCGTCATCGTGAGACCATAATCGTAACCGAAATACTTCATGTTCATCTTGTAGCTGCCGTCTTTCTTCGGCCTGATCAGTTCGTTCATGATGACGTCATAGTACACCGGCTCTCCATAGGGAGCCAATCCCATAACCTTATACTCCGCGCTGTTGACCTTGAACCCCAAGTAATACGTGAACGCAGAGTACAACAGCCCCAACGAATGAGGAAAATGTATGCGCTTCAAGAGACGAATCGTCGTCCCTTCTCCTACTCCGTATGTAGTAGTCTCCCATTCGCCAACTCCGTCGATCGTCAGGATGGCGGCCTCCTGAAATGGCGACACCAGAAATGTGCTCGCCGCGTGCGACTGGTGATGTTCCGAAAACAAGATTGGTCCGTCGTAATCCAGCTCGTTCCGAATAAGCTGCGGGATCCACAACTTGTCCTTCAACCAGACAGGCATCGCTTTGAGAAACGATGGCAGGCTTCTTGGAAACGTCGCTAAGTAGGTATAGAGAAGACGTTCAAACTTGATGAATGGCTTGTCATAGAATCCCACGTAATCGAGCTCTCCAACCGAGATCCCAGCTTGCCGGAGGCAGTAGTTGATCGCATGAACCGGGAATTCTGCATCGTGCTTCAGTCTTGTGAAGCGCTCCTCCTGAGCAGCGGCCACGATCTGACCGTCACGTATGATGGCTGCCGCCGCATCATGGTAGAAACACGATATGCCGAGGATATTCACGGTTGGGCTCAGAACTGTCTCTTGCTGCGTTCCAGCGTTGTTTCTTCGTGTTCTTTTTCATACCAGTAGGTGGATCGTGGTTCAGCTTTGCGGTCGAGGAGATCTCTCCTCAGAATCTTCAAAACGATCGCCGCCGGGCCGATGACGACGACATAGACGAGTGTGAGGAGAACAAAAGCGTTCGCCTTTCCGAGCGCTCTGGCGAACTTCATCCAGTATTCGTATGCAATGCGCCAGATTGTCTTTCGGGCTCCTGTCTCCATTTGTTGGACCTCGCGACTGTAGCTCCATCGGTGCACAAGTTCGTCCACCTTTTCGCGCGATGCCTGATTCATGGCCGCTTTCCAATCGATGTATTCATTTGGTGACGAATGCGCTCCAGAAGAGCCCGGGCCTCTGGTACTCCGGGGTGAGCCGCCACGATGGATTGTGCGATCACTTCCGCTTCAGCCAGATTTCCCTTCCCTGCCAGGGCGACGGCCAGAAGCTGCTGGGTTTCCAGCAACGCGGGTTGCGCGATCCCTTTCGTGTAGTTCATGGCCTTCCGGAAGTGATCAATCGCGGCGTCGAAGTCGCTTTTCCGGAGGCGAACAAACCCAATTCCCTGATGCGCATAGTAGCTCTCACCTATCCTTAACGACTTCTTGAAGGCAGCTTCTGCTCCCTGGTCATCGCCGGCGTTCAGGAGAAGCTGGCCTAAACGCAGGAGAGGCGAAACGTTGAAGGGTGTTGCTTTCACAAGCGCCCGATATTCTTCCGCCGCCTCTTTCGGCTTTCCTTCAGATTCATAGTGTTCCGCCGCTTTCACATGGGACTGTTCCCAGTTAAGGTCTTTTGTCAGATACGATTTCGCCAGCTTTTCAAGCCATGTCCTTGCATCGAACTGCTGCACGCCGATGCCGGCCTCACGGAACGGCCAGCTATTTGTGAGAACGTACAGGCGAATCGACGCGCTGACAGAATCAAGGGGCGTAACACATGCCTGAGTGCGGTATTCAGCATCTGTCCTGTCAAGCTCCCAATGCCATTGAGCTTTGGGAGCAATGATACTGTTTTCAACAATTGCCTCGTAGAACGCCTTTGCCAGAAGAAAGTACCCGTTCACATTAAGATGAACATGCTCCAGAACGAATTCGTTTCCGATGATGCCGTGTTCTGACTTTTCAGTTATCAATTTCTCAGCATCTGCGATCGGGACATTGTGGCGTGAACCTGCTTCACGGATAACCTCGTTGAATTCCGATGAGGCGCGGAACCGGAGCGCGTCGTAGTCGCGTGCGAGCCTGTATTCCTTCGCGGCCAGCGCAAACCGGCCGGTTTTGTCGTAGACTTTTCCCAGCACAAAGTGCGCCTTTGCAGGAAGAGAGTCAATTCTCAATGCACTCAAGAGAAAATGCTCTGCATCTTCAAAGCGTTGGGTCTGGACTGCTTCACCCCCGTTCTTGAAAAGGGATTCCCATTCTGTGCGCTTCGATTGATCGAGGCCAGGAGAGAATGTTGAAACAAAAGGCCCGAGTCCACCCAGGTTGCTCACGAGAGTTCCGAAGACAACCTTCACTTTGTGTTGAGATGCAGCGCTCGCAATATCCTCCAGATTGCCCCGAAAACTCCTCACTGCTGCAGCGTACTCATCCGACCCGATCGTGATTTCACGGTTCCTGACCATGCCTTCCATAACAGTTGCTTCGCGACTTTGATCCTTGCCGGAGCTCAGCTTTTCCCTGAGTGAATTCACAGCATCCCGCACCAGGCGAAACGTCCGCCAGTTCTGGAGCGCAAGATACGTCTTGATAACCCAGCGGCTCTTTCCGAGTCCTTCGGTAGAGCCAACCCCAAGCGCCCCATAGAACTCGTTATGGCCGGTGTACACCAAGAGCGCGTCTGGCTTGTATTCGACAAGCTCTTTCGTGAAATCAGCAACCGTGTAGCTGTTGACAGCGGTGATACCAAGGTTGATCACCTCGAAGTTCTTCTCGGGCCAGAGAGTCTCGAGCCGATCTTTCAGCATGCTCGGGAATGACCCGTTGAACATGTACGGATAGCCCAACGTGGAGGACTCACCAAGGCAGAAGATCCTGTATGTATTCGGGCTCTTCTCTTTCTCGAAGAGCTCGTTCGACGTCATCGCCCTTACCTGGATGGAACGAAAATAGCGTTTCGTGACATCGGGGTTGATTGCGTAATACGACTTACCATTGACAACAGTCTCGCGAAAGAGGCTGAGGTCTCCTCCATAGTCGGCGACACGGAGCACGGCCTCGACCACCGCAAAGAACAGAATCGGCAGAAGAAGCATGATGAGTCGGAACGCTTTGATTTTTTGTCGCTCTTGAAGTGGCAAGGTCGTCTTAGAATACAATCTTTCCAGGAGGAGGCTCTATGTTGAGCCAATCGATTTGTCTGTCCACAAACGGCACGGCGAACATCCTTCCGCCAAAGCCCACTATCCTGAAGGTCATCATCGGGATCGGGCTCACCTTGATGCGGGTGAGGCGATCCGGATAAACCATGAAGCTCCGGGCTTCACCCACCTGTGCAAGGAAGACATTGACAAGCCGCTTCTCTTTTTGCCGAAGCAGTTCCTTCGTCGCCTTCTCTTTTTTCCCGACGTACCCTGTGTCGGTTTGTTCGGACCGTCTTTCTTTTGAGAGCAGTTCAAAATAGAGAAAGCCAGACGCGTCCTTGATCGGGCCATACCGCTGTCCTTCGAGCATTTGCCAAGCCAGCTCCCCGACCGGGTATCGCTCGGAAATCGGGAACGGGTCGGAGATCCCCTTTCGTTCACGCAGCTGTGGGTCGCTGCACCAACGAGCGATAACCTCTTCCATTCGCTTGCCGCTCTGCAACTCATTGAGCGCCTGATCCATTTCATCGAGTGTGGTCGTTTTCAACTCCCGGATCTGAACCCTGGGTATGGTAAACGCGGTATCCTGCGACTGCATGAAAGTCACCACCTCCGCATCGGTTACTCTCACCTGATTCTTCAGATAGAACCGCATCGACTGGGCGAGGAAATTGTCATACCACATATCGAGTTGTTGCCGCACAGCCGGGTACTTATCGAGACCCCGCGCGACGGCCTCCTGCGCCAGAATTTCCTGCTGCACCCAAACAAGCAACTGTCGGTTGAGAAAATGATGAATTGATCTGACGGTCGTGCTGTCCACACTGAATCCCGTGGTATACAACCGGTCCACAATGTCACCGACGGTCCATACGACGTCTCCAGCCACCGAAAGCGTGTCTCCAAGCATTGGCCTGCACTCACGACGCACGTCTGCAGCAGAATTCTCCGTCAACGCAACCTTGCCTTCGACCTGGCCTGCCTCAAAGACCTTCCTGAGAGCTGAAGCCAACGCCTTCAGCGGCACGGGACGGGAATATCCAACCTTGTTTTTCAGTACCGACGCGACGAAATCACTCAGACGCGCCTCCTCCTTGCGTTCACGAATCTTCTCCTGCACCCTTTCCCGTAGTACCGAGGGTTGGAGTGAAGTATAGAAGTCGCTTTTTTGCACGCGCACAACCTTCAGAATGTAGTACCCGATTCCGGCGCGTATGACCGAAGACACTTCCCCCTTCTTCAGGGAGTACGCGGCCCGCTCGATGGCAGGATTCGCATCACTCCAGATAACGGTCGCTGTATCCCTCACAGCGTGGAAGCTAGTGTCGATCTGGATCGTATCAAAATCATGTAACGTCTTGATCTGCTTGCGCAGGAAAACTGCATCAGCCTGGCGGTCGCAGTAAATGAATGATATCAGGATTTCCTTCACGGACTGTGCGACAGCCTGCTCCAACTCCTTCGATCCAACCCAAACCTTTCCGCTCACTTCTTCGCGATAGAGCTGATCGCGCGCCAGCATCTTGCGCACTTCTTCAAATGACAGGCGGAAGATTGAGTCCAGATGCAATGTTCGCTGCCGGGCCTCCTGAGCCATCAGCTTTTCGGCGATGAGCGAGTAGAGCAGTTCCAGCTTGGTTTCTTCCATACGGCCTTCCCGACGGCGCTGGAGGCCGGGAAGCATTTCAAAGCGCTCGAGGAATTCTTTTTCTGAGATGAACGTGTCGCCTGCTTTCGCAACGACGCCGACCGGAACATCCCCGGATTGAGCGCGCGCTTCTTCCACGGATAGAATCCCAATCACCAGCAACACTATGCTCAATCGAAAGGTCATTCCACGAGCCTCATCGTATTTCATATAAACAAAGCAAGGCGGGAGAATGCTCCCGCCTTGCAGGTACAGCTTCACACATAACCAGCAGCGAGGTTACTTCAGCAACAACATCTTCTTGGTCTCGACGAACTTGCCAGCGTTGACTTGATAGAAATACACGCCGCTTGTCAGCTTCGCCGCATCAAACCTCACTATGTGGTTTCCAGCACCCAGCTTCTCGTGCAATAAGGTTGTCACTTCCTGGCCGAGCATGTTGAAGATCTTCAGTGTCACGATCTCCTCGGTGCCCAGAGTAAAGCGAATTGTCGTTGACGGGTTGAATGGGTTTGGATAGTTCTGACTGAGGCTCGCTACAACCGGTACGAAGACCTCATCTTTGATTGCTGTCGCCGTCTTCGGACGACCCAGGTCAAAGTCCCACGTAGTGTAGAACTTGGGATAGATGCTGCCATACTGCGATGGAGCGGTTACCGTTGGGCCCGAATCATCAATGATGTAATAGTGATTGTTCCCAAATCCAGCTTCGTTGTCACCGCCGCCAACACCGAACTTGAATTCCTGTCCCAGGATGTCCGTAATCTTGTAGGCATAGGTTCTCGTGAAGATCGAGTCACCTGCCACGACATCTCCGTGAGTACCGTCGTCATACATCTTTCGCGTCGTATCCGTACGCAATGCGCCACCCCATGGTCCCCATCCGCCTGACGCCGGGCCGTTGATGAAGACGCCCCATTTTATCACGCTGTCTTTCTTGGTAACATGGATCGTTCCCTGAATGTCCTTCAGCGTATCGCCTTTAGCGACCTGATAAATCGCAGGTTTGATGTTGACCGTATACGTCACGGTGACAGCCTTCGACAGCAGCTTGGTGTTGCGAAGCTGTGGAACTCGTCTTGGCGATGACGTTGTACTCACCGTATCCAGCACAGAGAAAGGCTTCCCGGTGACCGTGATCCGTCGTCGTTCGGCGTCGCTCGAGGATGGATCGGGGAAATCAAAGTCGAAGTAGATCTCCTTCAGCTCTTGACCGTACTTCAGCAGATAATACTGATAGAGGAGACTCTTGTTCAGAGTCGTGATCAGTGTATCCGTCACAGCGTACAGCGTGGTCAGACCAACGCGTGTCAGCGCCTTCGTATAGAGCTTCGCCGCCGTAGAGCCGTATCCCGCCCGGACCTGGATCGTGTCACCGTGATTGAAACCGCGCTGAGAGATCGCTTTGTTCAGGTTCACCTGATAAGTCACGATGACCGTATCCTTGTGCGCCGAGGGTGTCGGCTTCAGATTGTCGAACCACTTCCACTGAATCGTGCTGTCAACGCCGCGCGTGGTGAGATCATACTGTGCGCCTGGATTATACGCCATAGCACTCCAGTCTTCGCTCAGCGGATTGGCTACATAGTGAGCGACAAACTTGAATTGCACACCGGCATTCGCATATTTGATGGGGACGTGAATTGGGTTGGAGTAGAACATCGTCGCACCTTCACGATTCAGCTGATATGAAGGGCCCCAACTCAACTCTCCAGTTTGACTCCAGTCGCTCTTGTTCGATCCTCTGACGGCAATCTTATGGCTGGCTGGATTGAAATCTTCCCATCCTGCCATATCCACTCGCACGTACAGGACGTACGTCGAGTCTTTGCTCGTATACGGTTTGTCATACTGACTCATTGCGCCGTGACCGATGCCATTGATGTATTGAAGCGTGAGCACGGTATCTTTCGTCACCCCGCTCAGATCTAACCCGCGATTCGTCGTATAGAAGCCTGGGACATCCACCACATTGTTTTCCCAGCCATTGTGCTCAAATGAATCGCCCGACTTGACGACCTTGTTCTGGGCGTTCGCGAAGAACTTGTATGCCATCTTCGTTCCCGGCTTGATCTTGAATGTTCCCTGCCAGTAGTCGCCGCCAACGTTCGTGAGATACATCGTCGTCTTCGCGTTCCAATCGATGATCGTGCCGACGGAAAGCGTGTCCGTGGTCCCGTCATCAACTGACTGTCCCGCTGCGGTCATCGTCGTGCCTCGCAACTGCACAAGGCCGCTCGCGCCGCTCAATGTATCGCGCCATGTCGCAACGTTCGCCGTGAATGTCACGTTGATGTAGTCCGGTGGCGCAACGATCGCGCTCTGTAACCCATCCCACGATTTGCTGACACGAATTGCATCAAGCGTAAGGGTGGGAGCTGAGGTCGCTGTACCTTGGCGAAGCGTGACAAAAGAAATATCCTTAGTATCAGTTTTCGAGGTAGCTACGTACCCATTGATTTCAGGCGTTGTAGGTTCGGTCGTAAAACTTGTCCCGCTTGGGAATACGTACACGCTTATCGGATCGTTCGTAGAATCCGTTGCTGCTCCTGCAAATGTGTATTTTACGACGACATAGTACGCGGTGTTCAGATCGTAAACGGTGGTTCCGTATTGTTGTGGCGTTTCGTTATTCTTGCTGATGCCAACGTTGAAACCTGCGCCGGAGCTTTTCAAAAACAAGCGTGCGTAGTAGTTGGTCTGTGACGCCGCTGGCGATAACCCGATGATATAATCACCCGTCAGTACCGCCGAGACATTCAACAAGAACCCTAAGTACGCACTGCCGGAGCTGGCGGTTGAGAAGCTCTTGTACACGTCCTGACCGTTATTGGCCATCGGAAGAGCGTTTCCAACTCCCGAACCGTTGTGTCCGGCAAATGTCAAGCCAGGTGCAGCGATCGTCAGCGAATTGGTGGTGCTGGTTCCGCTGAGCGTCCAACCAGCGTTGGTCAGTAACGTCCCAGCCGCTCCTGTAAAATCCTCCTTCAGCAGGAGTTGGGCCTGAAGTGATCCAACCAGGACAAGAGATACGATAAGTAGCAAAGAAATTCTCGCAACGTGTTTCATGAAGACCTCCCTCGTAGTGGGATGGTGAAATGAGAATGGTGGATTACAAGTATTGACAATGCTGCCGGCGTTTTCTTGTCTCGCTTCGCCAAACGCCGAAATGATGTATGTCCCCCAGGACCTCCTTCTGAACGAGTAATTGATTGATGGACTGTAGAGTGTCAAGCGTATCTCAAAAACTCACGGAAAGTGCTATCGTGTTCAGATTCCCGAACAAACCGAACTGGCTGTATGCGTAATTGACGTCCACCGTCGCAAGACCTTCAAAGCTGTAGCGAATCCCGACACCAAGGCTCAGACCTTCCTCCGCGTCCTTCTTGAAGAGGGACCTGTAGCCGCCGCGCAGATAGATCAGACTGTTCCATCCGACTTGACCGCCAACATTGACATACTCGACATTGTCATTCGGACGCACCGCGTCTGCTGCCACGGTCAAAATGATCTGGTCATTCTTGATTACATCCATCGCCGCACCGACGCGGAAGAACAATGGAATGGGCCATGGATCTGTCTTCAGCTTCCCGACCAGAGTCTTGTTGGATCCAGAGTTCGAAGGATCGATATCTACGCGTTGGAGGAGATCCCTTCCGTCGAGTGCCATGTCGCCCCCAAAGTTCGAGAACGACATTCCGAGACGCATATCATGAAAGCCCGTCACAAAGAGCAACCCCAAGTCGAACGCAATGGTGCTCGCAGATTCGTTCCAGATCGTCTGACTGATATACTTCACCGATCCTCCCATGGAAAAACGATCTGTCAGGCGGCGGGAGTACGAGAGCGCAATGGCAACATCCTGCGCCGCCCAGCGCTCGCCGGTACCGTCTGGCAACAAGACTGTCGTTACGTCGTTTTCCCCATAATCGAGGTTGGTGACGCTCACCCCGATGGCATTGGTTCCATCAAGGTTCAACATAAATCCGAGCCACCGGAATTTTGTGTCCGCGAGCCAGTTCATGTTGCTAAACATAAGCTCCGATTTGCCAGAAGCAGCAAACGCGCCGGGATTCCAGTAAATCGTGCTGACATCCTCGGCGGATGCAACAAACGCATCACCCATTGCCGTCGCCTTGCCGCCCACGGAAATTCCAAGAAACTGAGCCGCCGTGGTCCCGACCTTTGCCTGTGCAAACGCTTGCCCCCACACCAAAACGGATGCCAGAAAAAGACATTGTCCGATGAATCTAATCATTGTCTTCATACGCATAGTTGTTTACTTGATAATTGCGATCTTGCCGGTCTTCTTCCCGGCAGCTGACTCGAGCACATAGAAGTACACACCGTACGCGACGTCGAGATTCTCCTTTGTCTTCAGATTCCATGACACCGTGCCATCCTCAATGTACCCATCATGGTTCAAGGTCACGACATGCTCGCCACGGGACGTAAAGATCGAGATTTTCGATTGCGAAGGAACATGAATGAAATCAATTCTACGCTGGCCACGCCCGCTCGTGATGCCGGGCGGGAGCGGGGGCTCCAGAACCGACGCAGTGACGTAGGGATTCGGTACCGCACGGACATGCGGAAGTTCATCAACAGCAACGGCATCATCAACTCGAGGTTTCTGGGATGTGAATTCGTACACATCGCCTTTTCTAAACGGCTTGGTTACTTTGAGAACAAGTTTGTCTCCGGTCGTGAGGTCATAAAGCGTATCTGGCTTGTCGGTCGGCTTGTTGATGAAGAATATGTCCCATGTATATCCCATCGGGCCGGGGGGTGTCTTCTCCATTAGAACTATTTCGTCCAGCGACGATAATTTGCCATTGAAGTCGTTGTCCACAAACAGGAACTTGACAAACGCACTATCGGTGGAGTTGTAGATGCGGAAGTTGCATGGAATTTTGAACGGAAACAGGTCAGGATCAGCAGAAGAGGTATCTACAATATGATCTGAGAACCTGAATTCGTAGTCGCTCGGTTTTCGATAGCCTGCATAACTCTTGGAACCGAGCTGCACATTGAGCGGCGTGAAGTTGTACACATAGGCGTTCTTCCCGACCCAGCCCGAGGCGCTGTCCACTAGTGACACAGCCCAGTCATTCCGAAAAGCCAGGGCCACGCCGTCGAAAATATCCGCGTCTTTTGTCTCGCTCACAAAGGGACTTCCAAACAGGTATGGACTGTCATAGACCGGGTAGTACTCGTAGGACAGGCTATACGAACCGGAGGGCACGCTGCCAGCCGAGTTGCCCCGGATCGTACCTCGGATCGGATCCAGTCGATATGCAGAACCTGCAATGATCGCCCCCTGTTGGTTGCGAACCACTACGGTCGAGAGTATGAGGTTCTTCCTCTGCAGGTGAACAACTGAAGTATCCTCGCTGATAAACATCTCCGATACACTCTGCAAATCGCGGACAGAGTACGACGTCGTAACTCGGGTCCATTCTGTCGAGTCCGCCGCATCAATCTTGCCATTCGCGTTATTGTCGACCGTGTCCGTAAGGTTGTCGAGAAACTCCAGCCGGTATGTGTGGCCGGTGATTTGCGTGGCGTCAACAATCTGGCTATAGACACCCCCAGTGCCGTAGCGGACTTTTGGATCGAGTTTCACGCCATTGGCGGGAGTGACATACCCCGCGACTTTGGCGCTCGGCGTGACGACTGCGGTGTTGATGTCATGCAGAATCTCACCCGTCGGAAGCACGGAGATGAACTTTGTATTCTCTGAGGGGAAAATGCCGATCGACTCGTCACCCCTGTCATACGCCACGATCGCGTAGTAGTAGCGTCTGCCATTTTCGACATCGCGATCCACGAAGGTGTGCTGTAACCCGCCATCGTTGCCCAAATAATATGAATACCCTGAGGCAGCCTGAAACAACTCGGCAGTTGCCCGGAAGTACCCGGAAATTCCGTTCTTGACGTCGAACTGCACAAGCGGCCTATAGCCCTGCGGAGATCCCGTGGCATCGGTAATTGTAAAGATATCACTGAAATCAGGATCGGTAGAACGGTATATCTTGTACCCTTCGAAATCCTTAATCCTGAGCACCGGATCAATGGATGATTCCGCTTTGCGATCCCAATACAACGTAACCTGTTTGTCACCGGGTACCGCCACCAGGGTCGGCTTGTCCGGAGGTTGCGGGAACTGGTAGTTCGCATCATAGATTTTTTGGACTGTCTGCTTGTTTTTCAGAAGGTCTGCAACGTCATCATCAACACTCCCCCCTTTCCCTCCGCCGTAAACGAGCGCCAGAGAGAAACGTTCTGTGGTTCCGGCGAGAAGCGGGAAAAACCCCGAGCCATAGATGAAGTCCCCATCCTCTCCCCTCTCCGGTCTGTTGTTGACAATTGACGTCGGCACATCAAAAAATCCGGGAGCAAGGTTCTGCCAGAGCGTTTCATCATCACCCAGCCGTACGGCTCCTGCCGGCGTGAAGTAGTAGAAGCTTGTTAATCCGATCTGGTCCGACTCATTCACATCCGTCTTGTCGATGTGCGGTTCGCCAGGTAATCCGGAATCATGTCCTGACTCATCATACCCTGATGTTGGATTGCCATCTCCTTCGCCCAGATCTCCGGTGTTGGCAATCCCATCCCGGCCAACATCATCAAAATCCACGCTCCAGTTGCGATTGTTGTCGACCCTATCATCCCTCCGTTCGTCGATCATGCTGAACGGACTCGTCCCGAAATTATTCACATAATCGATGTAGTGCACTGGCCTGATGATGTCAATCAACGTTTTCGGAGGCACGGTGCGCGTTCGCTTGATCTGTCGATAGTGCAAATAGTAGTTTTCGTCAATCAAACCGTTGAAATTGTTGTCCACTCCATCATAGGAGTTCGGATTGATAAATGTATTCCCTGCGATATCGGTGACGACATTGCCTTCGGCGACCTTTGTGATCCCTGGACGCAGCAGTACACGCAGTCCGCGCGTGTACACTGAGACAGTGTCGACATTCGGGACAGTGTAGAGCACTCGGGTAAAGTCATCCCGAATAAGGACAATTCTCGCGCCAGGCCTGATAAGGGTTGAATCGAAACTGGACTGAGTGAAATACGGAGCTGTCAGGGATAAGGCAACTGAATCGGCATCACCATCGTTATCAATGCCGTCATAACCATTGCCCGGGCTCTCAAGGAATGCATACCCGACCATCCCCACGGGACCTACCCAAAGAGGATTGCGGCCATTGTTCCGTGGGTAGTCACCAGTATATGTAATGTTTGTGCGCACATCATAGAACGACCAGTCGTCGTCGTATTCCCCCGGACGGTCATCGGCTCCTGTCACGCCGACGTAGGTTCCAACAAGCATGCCGAACACAACCTTGTTGTAATCCGTTGTTCCCTTGTTGGTGATTTCATACAGCCAGAAGATGTTATCCTTCGCAAGGAACTGAGACCACTGCATCCCGCGCACTCGTACCTCAAGCCCCATCCCGTTCCTTGCCGGGTTCTTGGAATCCGGCTTGAACGAAATCCCAAGCGTGTTGTTCTTTGCCAGATTGAATCTCTCGTCATTGTTATCATCCATGACGAAGTAGCTCTCCTGGTCGGCATTGATCCGTTTTCCAAAATAACCGTTCCATGATCCCTTCCAACCCGGATCGCTGGGATCATTGAACTTGTCCGGCCATGTCGGAGGCCACGAGTTACGATCTGTGCTCATGGCGATCTTCTGCTGATTCGGGTTCAGATAGGCGCCAATCGGCTCAAAGCTCCACGGCGTTCCGGTGGATGGGTCCTCATCGCGCAATTGCGTCGGGCGACTGGTGGGGCATGTGGCAACCGAGTGAAACGTGACATTGTTCCACTTCACTTCCGCCCCGACGAACGGGCTCACGTCACCGAGATAGCCATTGTTGTCGTTTTTCCAGGAACCGCGCGGTCCACCGGTGCCCGGCTGACCGATGACTCCCCAATTGCCGAACACTGTCCGGACCTGGTTCCCGTTGTGCACAGCTATCCGCCGAAATTCCCTGCCGCTCTGGCCGAAGGTGATCGACGAGAGGAGGACGACGAGAATACAAAGAGTTTTTTTCCGTTGGACCATAGTGGCGCTCACCTAGAATTCCATATTAATGCCAAATTCGACCCGACGCGGCTCTGAGTAGAATGTCGGGATGCGATACCAGTCCTGAACCGAGTTGACAGTCTGCAACGGGTTTGTCCGAAGCGTTCGTGCCTCATCTGTTGTGAATCCCGCGCGGCCTGTGTCATCGAAGACGCCCACCTCGTTTCGAATATCCAGGAGATTGAACACACGCAGGAAGAGAACAAACCTCAATGGCTCGACGTTCAGCGCGTAGAACGCCTGCCCATCGATGTTGAAGAATTGCGGTTTGGCCTGACTGTTCGAGAGCAGCGACGTGATATCGGTCGATCGCCGCGGGGTGTACGGCGTCCCGGTGCCGAACTGACCGATGAAGCTCACTCCCCAACCCGGCGTATTGTATGAAAGCGTCGCGTTCAATGTATGGCGCTGGTCCCAACCCAGGGGCACGAGCTGGACTTCCGGAAGCGCCCCGGACGTTACCGCGTTTCTTGCTTCAGTCGGATCCGACGCACTGCCACGAGCAACCTGGTAGGTGTAGTCAGCCGTAGCAGAAACGCCGCCGGAAAACTTCTTGGTGAGAGAGACCACGATTCCTTTTACGAAACCGAAATCGCTGTTCACGTACTTGCTATACGTTGCCGATCCGCCGAAGACAACGATCTCATCCGATCGTGTGCCGGTCAGGTTTCGAATGTCACGAATATAAGCTGTCATGTCAACAGCGAGGTCTTCAGTCAGTTGTTGGCTGATTCCCAGCTCTGCGTTGATCGTCTGCTCCGGTTGCAGGTCGGTGTTCCCGATGAGGCCCTGGTTGCCCGTCCCCAATCCAATTTTGAAATCGGGATTCTGGTAGAGATACTCGAACCTCGGTACCTGGAAGAAGTGACCGTACGAGAAGTGAACCACACCACGCTCGGTGATGGGGAATGCTGCACCGATCCTCGGACTGATCTGGAATTTCGTTCCTGCCTTCGAGTACCAGTACGCCCTTCGATCATCGACCGTCTTCGTCCTCTCGCCCGGATCCTGAATCCCATTGCCGTTGACATCATCGAACCGGTTGTTCGGTTTGATCGGATTGTAGATACTCGGATCGGAAGGATCGACGATCACGACTCCATCAGGAGAGAAGTAGTCGAACCTGACTCCGATATTGATGATGAGATCTTTGAACTCCATTTTATCCTGCGCATACCCCGAGAACTCGATCGGTCTGTGCGTATAGACGTCGTGGTATTGCGAGGAAATGTCCGGGATCTTCGTTGAGATGAACGGGTTGCCCGAGCTCAGGTTGATATCCTGCTGCGAGTCGATCGGCTGCAGCTGCATGCTTTCGAAGAACACCTTGTGATGCCGGTATTCAAGTCCGATTTTGATAAGGTTGGACGGATTAATCTGGCTGGACACGTCTATCTTGACAAGGGCCGTTTGTGTTGAGCGCTGGAATCGCCCGAGATCGGTTCCACCGGTGAGGAAACTGAAGGGGTCAACAGCGATAGCGACCTTCGGATGCACATAGCCGGGATCGTACGGATTCTCATACAAATAATACTTCAGGTTCTTGTCGAAGTACGAAGCTCCGATCGTATAGAACGTCGAGGCGCTCACCGAATGCGTCAGTTGGAGGATCTGCGTCGTGCCAATAGTGTAGTTCTTCCCCTTCCCATCGGGATTGTAAACGTACGAACGGTCATACGCTTTCGCCACGTTGTTGTCATAGATAATGTTGTAGCTTGCCTTCAGCAGCGGGCCGATACGCCATGTCAGTTTGCCCTGGGCATACTTGCGGTCACTCCAGTTCATAGGAACGATAGCGCCATCTCCCACTCCCGCGTTGTCCCGCGAGAGGTGGAACTTGCCCGTGCTATCCGTGTAGGCGATGTTCTGTGGATTATATGTGCGGATTCCATTCAGCCAACCGCCGAAATGAATGTACCGCCCATTCGCGAAAAAGCTCAGATCATCCCCAAGGACAGGACCGCTGACGTTCGCCTCCACGTTTTTGATGGCTGTCGGACTGAACTTGTCGATGCCGAGGAAAAGCTCCTTGTCAGCGCTCTGGTAATCTCCGCCGTACAAGCTCACTGAACCAGTGAACTTCTTTCCCCCCTCCCGGGTGGCAATATTGACAATACCAGACATCGCCTGGCCGTACTCCGCGTTGAACGCTCCTGAAACAAGCTGGACTTCCTGCACCAGGTTCTTGTTTACTTCGACCACCTGGCTTCCGTCATAGACATCCGTCACGGGGACACCATCGATCCAGTACGCCACTTCGCCGCTTCGTCCACCGCGCAGACTCCCCGCAACGAATCCCGCCTGGAGCGACAGGACCTGCGAGAACTCATTCACAGGCAAGGCATTGAGCTGATCTCTGCCGATAATTGCTGTTTTCGCAGTCTGGTCCTTCTGGACCAGCGGCCGTTCAGCGATGATGATAACTTCCTGTCCAAGCTCAAGTACGGTCTCTGTTAGCTGCACATCGATCGTGGCGGTGAGATCTATGTTGACCTTGACCTCCTTTATTTTTGTCGGCGAATAGCCGACCAGCGTCACCACAATCGTGTAGGTCCCCGGAGGGACATTGAGGATGGTATAGCGTCCATCCAGGTCGGTCGAGGCGCCCATCGTTGTGCCTTCGAGCACGATATTACAACCAATCAGCGGCTCCCCCGTCTTCTTGTCTTTGACGGTTCCGGCGACCTTGCCATTCGATCGGGCATAGGCGATGGTGACTCCGGGCAATAACAGCACGATCACCAAAAGATATAGGATTCTCGACAATCGTTCCATTGGTTTGCTCTGACCTCTTGTTGGTTTCCTTCGAGCATCATCGAAGACAATCATGACGCAGCGTGCATCCTAGAAGCTAAGTCGAAAAGAGTACTACAGAAATCATAAGACAGAAATTCTATTTGTTTCTTGTATCGGTGTTCTCTGAGTTGTGCAGTTACTCGTTGCCTGGTTTCCGACTGTCAGGCGGCAGTCTCGCATGCGGCCCGTACGCGTGAGTCCAGACTCTCAGACGTTTTCCGGACCACTAGCTTTGGAACAAACATCGCGTGTACAGGTTCCCGTTTCGGTTCTTCCAGCCTGGCCAACAGCACTTCCGCCGCAAGAACGCCCATTTCATACATCGGCTGGCGCATGGTCGTCAGCCCGAGATGACTGGCAAGCTCGATGTCATCGAATCCCACGATCGAGATGTCGTGCGGGCACTTCAAGCCTGATTCTCCGAGTGCATCAAGGGCGCCGGCCGCCTGGATATCGCTCGAAACAAAGATGGCACTGGGCATCTTATTGCCGAGACGGATGAATTGCTGCATTACTTCGTACCCGGACTCCCTTGTGAAGCCATCCAGTCTCGGCGATGCGCTTTTCTTTATCAGCGATGGATCGACCGGCAGATCTGCCTCCTCCATTGCCGTTCGAAATCCCCGAAGCCGCTCCCTCGCCGGAACGCTCTCGAGGTTCGCACTCAACATGCCGATACGCCGGTGCCCGGAGGCGATCAGGTGGTTCGTAGCAACGTACGCCCCCTGCCGGTTATCGACCGCCAGTGAATCAAACTGTTTGTGATAAGCATCCACAAGGACAGGCGGCGTCCGCTGGTGGAGCAATTGAGAGACGAACGATTCTGGCATCTCCATCGAGAAGAACAACATTCCATCCACCCGGCTTCTCATGGCGTGGTGGCGAAGTGACTCTTCCACTTGATCGGGATGATTGACGCCGAAAAGGATGAGGTCACAATCGAGATCGCTCAGCTTCGACTGAACCCCCTGAAGAATCTCCATGAAGAAGAAGGTACTGAAGAACGGAATAACCGCCATGATGGAGTTCGTACGCTTGCGTGCCAATCCCCGTGCGTACGGATGCGGGCGATAGCTAAGACGATTTGCGACGCGAAGAACTCTTTCTCTCGCTTCCTTGGAAACACTTGGATGGTCGTTGAACACCCGGGAAACGGTACCGATGCCTACGTTCGCCTCGCGAGCGATATCATATATCGTTGGGGGCAAGAATTGAGTTTGTCTTGGAAGGGCTTCCACAAAATCAGACTTTAATAAGAGAGAGTCAAGCAAAAAAAGCTCTGTCACTCCGGCAAATGCCACACGGCAATTCGTTTCAGCCCGTGATTGTTCAACAAGTCACATCACGTGGGGTTTGTCGCTTCTGGATGTTCCGGTCTCATGGATCCCGCAAGTCAACGAGATGGCCCCGCGTCATTTCGATGCACGATTCGCTCATTACAATAAATAGGCACCTGAGCGCAAATGGACTTTCAGTTCCGGAATCAGAGTCTCAGGGCTCACTACACACTGCAATGATTGTACAACAATGAAGAATTCAATAGAGTGATGAGACCCGTGCGACGTCGCTTCCGCACAGGATGAGTCATTGGGCGATTACTAGAAGCGCGGTCGAAAACATCAACTTTGCCACGAAGGCACCAAGACACGAAGAAAATATCTGAATTTTCTTTACTTTCAAGAACCTTCGTGACCTTGTGTCTTAGTGGCACCACTTTTCGACTCGACCTCTAGAGAAGTGGACGAAAACGCCACAACACGTTGTCAGTACGTTCTTATCCGCCGTACTGTTTGGCGGACGTCCTGACACCATTGTGGCCTGATTGCTGTCAGGAGTAAATGCCGCTTCGCGGCATCCCGTACGGCGGGACTCCTGACAGCGTGGCCGAGAGCGGACACACCTTCCGACCGAATCTCCAGCCCAGTTCCGATGACTGACCGCGACAAATCAGCCGTAGAACCTCAAGATCTGACGCCCGAAAAATCATCCAATTTTTGTTGAGGATTACTGGTCAAATGCAGACGGGAATTACTGGCGAAAACAACTGATCAGATTGTAGAGGCGGGTACAAAGAAAAAAGCGCCGACATCCTTAAGAATATCGGCGCTTTCGGAAACCCTCAGGGAATACGGGCTTATTTCTTGATTCCCAGCACAGCTTCTTTCGCTGCTTTTGCCACTCTGAATTTCACTACAGTTTTCGCTGGAATCTGAATCTGTTCGCCCGTGGCCGGATTACGACCAATGCGTGCTTTGCGTGCTACCAGCACGAGTTTTCCGATACCAGGCAATGTGAAGGAATTTACGGCCTCTCGATACGCCAGATGCGCCATTTCCTCGAGTATTGCCACGGCTGTTTTTTTCTTGAGCTCAAATTTGCTGGCCAAATGGGCAGCGACTTGGCTCTTTGACATCGGCTTTCCCATAAGAAAGTCCTCTCGTGAAATTGTGTAGTGTATTGGAGTTAGTTAAAGGACACTTGAAACAAAAACCTGTAGATCTTTACAGGGTCAAGCAAGCACTAAATTCCTTAGCAAATATAAGGGTTTTGAAATGAATGTCAACAGAAAAATGAAAAAAGTTCAATATTTACGGGCATACTCTCACTCAATCCGCCATCTCGCTTTCATGCCTGCATCCTATTTAAAATCAATGTGTTATGAACGCGAAGAAAGCCCAACAAAATAAGGGCATCTCATATCATCATTTTTTCCCTTACCTGCTCCCCTTCCAGGAACACAATTCTCTGAAAGAGAGAATTCAGAAGAACCCTGTGGCGCGTCGGTTTTCCTTGCTGGATTTTCGGAACTAGTTGGCGCGTTGCATACTGCAATTCTCTTCTCCGCATTTCGTCATCCCAGAATGAAGAAGGACCATCGAAGGATTGTTCTCTTCGATTGCAGAGATTATTGCATCCGTGGCACTGTTTCTCGTAAAAACAAATCCGTACGCCATCGCTCACGTAGGCAGATCCGTTCTTGTTCCCTCCGAAACCGAATCATGGATCAAATCCGTTCGCTTCCCATGCAATCGCTTCTCCTGACAGATTCATAAAATTTTTTCCCTTGTCTTTTGAGGATTTGTTGAGTAGGTTTGCATCGTCAAATTCATCTGTTCCGTGCAGAGTTTTCGCGTAATCATTCCCCGAGTTTCGTGAATTCTTCCCGCTGTTCGCCTTTTCCGGAATATCTGAATCACATCGCGTGCCCGCAGAATGTGTTCTTCGCATATCTCTATTCACAAACAATCAACAAAACAGGAGGCTAAGATGAAGCCAGCTATCTTGAGATGGTTTCCCATTATTGTACTTGCGTTACTCTGTGTTGGGACTTCCGTCGTCCTTGCTCAGGGCATTACGACTGCAGCAATCGGCGGCAAAATTGTAAGTTCCACCGGTGAAGCACTCCCGGGAGCAAACATCATTGCTGTTCACACCCCGAGCGGCACGACATACGGCACAAGCTCGCGCCCGAACGGACGCTACACGATCCCGAACGTACGTGTCGGCGGTCCCTACTCCGTGACTGTTTCGTTCGTTGGATACAAGAAGCAAGTGCGGGAGAACGTGAACACGACGTTGTCGCAGACCCTCGATCTCGACTTCACAATGGTCGAGGAAGCAATCCAGGCGGCCGAGGTAGTCATCATGGGCGAGCGCAGCGCGGTGATGAGCGCTGGAAGGACAGGAGCAGCGACGAACTTCAACAAACTGGCCCTTGCCACCATGCCCACGATATCCGGAAGACTTCAGGACTTTGCGCGTTTGACTCCTGAGGCCCGCGGCGGATCCTCCTACGTCGGTCAGGACAACCGCTACAACAACACAACCGTCGACGGTTCCTACTTCAACAACTCGTTCGGTCTGGCCGGACAACCCGGTGAGCGAACCGGCGTCGCCCCGATCTCGATCGACGCTATTGAGCAGGTGCAGATCAACATTGCCCCGTTCGACGTACGTCAGGGCAACTTCGTCGGTGCTGGCGTCAACACCGTAACAAAGAGCGGCACCAACAATTTCACCGGCTCTGTTTCATATGGCTGGCGCCATCAGGGCCTCGTTGGGACCAAGGCGGGAGACAACATCTACAATCCCGGCAAGTTCCAGTACGACAAGATCACCGTCAGCCTCGGCGGGCCGATCATCAAGAACAAGTTGTTCTTCTTCGTAAACTATGAAGGGGACAAGACGGCCCAGCCAGGCACGACCTTCACGGCAAATCCAGGCGGTGCACCTGCCACCGGCAGCATGACGAGAGTCCTGGCTTCTGATCTTGACGCCCTCAGCAGCTACCTCGGATCCAAATTCCAGTATAATCCCGGATCGTATGCAGGCTATGACTTTTCGACACCGGGCAAACGCTACCTCGCGAAACTCGACTTCAACGTCGATCAGAACAACAAACTCGTACTACGGTACAACCGCCTCGACTCGGAGACTGATGTTCTTCTGTCCAACTCCAGCTCGCTCGGCAATGGCACGCGAAGAACAAACCTCACCGGCCTGAACTTCTCCGGTTCGAACTACAAGATACTCGAGAACAACCAATCAATCGTGGGTGAGTGGAGCTCGATCGTAAGCGACAACATGGCCAACAACCTCATCGTCGGTTATACGTACAGCGATGAGAGCCGCGGCGACGTTGGCAAATTGTTCCCCTTCGTTGACATCCTCAATGCGGGCACAGTGTATACATCGTTCGGATCTGAACCGTTTACGCCAAACAATGAACTGCGGTACTCAAGCTATCAGTTGCAGGACAACTTCACAGTCGACCTGGGTAACCACGTTCTGACCTTTGGTTTCTCGGGCGAGAAATACCGTTCAGAAAACGTCTTCTTCCCCGGTAAACAGAGCGTCTATGTGTATAACTCGCTGGCTGATTTCTACACGGATGCCAACGACTACATTGCAAATCCGAACCGGACAACTTCGCCTGTCACATTGAACCGTTTCCAGGTACGCTACAACAACATCCCTGGGCAGGAGAAGCCGCTACAGCCCCTCGATGTATATTATGTTGGGGCCTATGCGCAGGATGAATGGCAGGTTGGCAAGGACCTGAGACTGACAATTGGCTTGCGATTCGATGTGCCGAGCTTCGGCGAAACGGGATATGCAAATGCCAATGCTGATGCCCTCAGCTACATGGACGAGACAGGCGCCACGGTAAAATATTCGACAGCGAAACTCCCCGACGCCAATATTCTTTTCTCGCCGCGCGTCGGATTTAACTGGGATGTGATGGGCGATCGCACCACGCAGTTGCGCGGCGGCACCGGAATCTTCACGGGCCGTCCTGCATACGTCTGGATTTCCAACCAGATCGGCAACACAGGCGTGCTCACCGGCTTCTTGTCGGTTACGAATACCAAGGCGTATCCGTTCAATCCGGACCCTGACAAGTACAAACCGACCGCCACCGGCGCACCGGCCGCAACCTACGAACTGGCCCTTACGGATCCCGATTTCAAATTCCCGCAACAGTGGAGATCCAACATCGCCATCGACCAGAAGCTTCCTTTCGGTATGGTCGGAACACTTGAGTTTTTGTACGGAAGAGAAGTTAATGGTGTTTACTACATAAATGCAAACCAGACAAATCCGAACACGGCGTTCACAGGGGCGGATACTCGCCCGCGCTGGACGACCACAAACAAGATCAATGCGGCCGTTCAGAACGCGACCGTCATGAAGAACGGAAACAAAGGCTACTCCTACAGCCTCTCCGCTTCACTCGAGCGTTCCATGGCAGATGGCTTGTACGGAAAGGTGGCTTATAACTACGGAGTTTCGAAGAACACAGTCGATCCGGGATCAATTGCGTTCGGTTCATGGAGCGCAAATCAGGTACCGGGCAATCCGAACCTCCCCCCCGTCTCGTTCTCGACGAACTCTCCGGGACACCGCGTTTTTGCGTCGCTCTCGTATCGTGCGGAGTACTTCAATTTCGGCGCCACGACCGTTTCATTGTTCTATGACGGCTCGACGATCGGAAGCGGAAGCTATGCCTACGCCGGCGATCTGAACGGCGACGGCAACTCCAACAACGATCTGCTCTATGTGCCGAGGAATACTTCAGAAATGAACTTCGTCGATATCAAGTCCGGCACCACCGTCACGTTTACTGCAGCGCAACAAGCTGCGGCCTGGGATGCCTACATCAACCAGGACGAATACCTGAATAGCCGACGCGGTCAGTACGCGGAACGTGCAGGCGCATTCCTGCCGATGATCTTCCGAGCGGATATGAGCGTCGTTCAGGACGTCTTCGGTGATCTGTTCGAAAAGAAGCACACGCTGCAGTTCAGACTCGATATCCTGAATGTCGGCAACCTGATTAACAAGCAATGGGGCGTTGGTCAGCGCTTCGTCAACCTTCAACCGTTGATCGTCAGCTCCACTGCCCAGGCCGATGCCCAGGGAAGAGCACAGTATACGATGCGCGCTGTCAGCGGTTCACTGATGTCGACGACGTTTGAGAAGACCTCCACTTTCATCACGGACGTCTTCAGCCTCCAGCTTAGCGTTAAGTACTTCTTCAACTAGGCCCTGGCGCATTTTCAAGCCGCCCTCCGTTCTGGAGGGCGGCTTTTTTTTGTTTCCATCCGCACGATGAATAACCCTCAAGACACGAATAGTCTCAAGTTTCTCGCCGCTCTTGAAGCTGGTGATCTCACCGGCCTGAAGAGCGTCCCCAAGAGCGATTTGCACATCCACTCCATCCTCGGCACTCGCATCGAACGTATCGAGTCATGGCTGGGGACTCCCCTGCCCCGTCCTCCCTCGAAGATGTCCTCGCTCGACGACATGATCAAGTACTCTCATGGCGAGCTCTACCCGCATATCATGACACGCGCCGGCTTTGAGTTTACTGCAGAATCAGCCGTCCAAGAGGCTGTTGAGGATGGTGTCGCAAGGCTGGAGATGAGCCTCGATGTTCGGTTCGTGTCCTTGTACGAGTCGGGTCCCGATGGGTTCCTCTCCCTCGTCTCCCATCTCGTGGAACAATACATAGACCGAATAGATTTTCGGCCTGAGATCGGTATGTCCAAGGATCGTTCAGCAGACGATCAAGCGAGGCTCGCACGGATCTGCATACATTCAGGGGTGTTTCGCTCGATCGATCTCTACGGCAACGAAACAGCGCACCCTCCTGATCCGTACCGGCTTCTTTATGCCGATGCCAGAAAACAAGGTCTTAAGCTGAAAGCTCATGTCGGAGAATTTGCAGGCCCGGAGCTCATCTCCGAGACGCTCGATTTGCTACAGCTCGACGAGATCCAGCATGGAATCGCGGCCGCTACCTCAAGGCCCCTCATGGCACGGTTGAAACGTGACCGTATTCGCCTCAACATCTGCCCCAGCAGCAACGTGGCGCTGGGAGTCGTCAGCGACATTGCGCATCACCCCATTCGCTCCCTTGTCGATCATGGCGTGCGAGTCACGATCAACACCGACGATCCAACGATTTTTGGGCAGAGCGTCTCGCAAGAATACCTGCTTCTGCACAAGTCGGGTCTTCTATCGGCCGAAGAACTCAATTCGATCAGAGTTGAGGGCCTGTCGGAGTAGTACCACCCGCCACCATTTCCCAGTTCTTCGAAAGTTCAACCGTCGACAAGATCCATGTCCGGCAGTCCTGCCATACCGCCACAAAGACGGCGGTCAAGCAAGATCGGCGGGCAAGTGAACTGTCGGACAACAGAGAAAGGCAACGAGTAAAGCACAAGACACAAAAAAAGCCCCGGGGTCGCCGGGACTTTTTGATACTCCTATCTTTCAGGTTGCTTATCGGACCAGCAACATCTTCTGTGATTCAATCTTGCCTGTTGCCTGCAAACGGCAGAAGTAGACTCCACTCGTAGCTCTTTCAGCATTCCAACGCACTGAGTATGTGCCAGGGTGCTGAACGCTGTTCACGAGCGTCGTGACGAGCCTCCCTAGTGCGTCGTAAATTCTCAACTGCACCACGTCGGTTGAAGTGACGGTGTACTGAATTTGCGTGCTTGGGTTGAACGGATTAGGATAGTTCTTGGACAACGCAAACTCAGTAGGCACACTGTGAGGTATAGCCTCGACATCCGTGACTGTTGATGCCTTTAGATTCGTCCAGGCTGCAGCGCTTGTTGCACCATTTCCTATCCTGATTCCGTCGAACGAGCCAGTTGGATTACCGAGCCCTCTGTTATGCCAGATAAAATTGCCAACATCGGCAGGTGCAGGGGAAAAACCATCAAAATCAGTATCGGTACCTGCAGCAGGCACACTGCATTCGGCGCTTGCGACCGTTGGCTCGGAAGTGAGGACCGGGTTGATCCAGAGATACGCTATGTCATCAAGATTGTTCGGCGCTGTAGTACCTGCTAGGTTGAAGGTATATCTAACCACAATCAAGTAGGTGGTGTTCAAATTCAGGACTGTGGCACCAAAGACCGCAGTATTCGAGGTTTTTGAAAGACCTATGTTACAACCGTTCCCGCTTGTTCTCGCGAACAATTTTCCACCATAGCTCGTGCCGGTTCCCGAATTCCCAAGCGAGATGAAGTAGTTCGTTGCAGTGGTGCTGGTGGATGATAGGTTCAGAAGAAATGAAAAATAGAATGTTGTACCGTTGTAGCTTGTCACTGGCGCTGCAAATGTCTCATAGACCCGGCTCGAGGTAGCTGATGGCGCCGGCATCACAACATATTCTCCACCACCGCCGTTATATCCGGAACGTGTGAGAGGAGTAATATTGGCAACTGTAACATCCGGACCAGTTCCTCCCTTCGTCCAAGATGATTGACCAGCCAGATTTCCGACTATCAAGCCCGTAAAATCGTCGGACAATACTTGCCCCAACGCTTGTGCTGAATGCACTAATAAAAGGGCTACAACGGCAAAGAGTGTAGCAAGCGTACGCATGATGGCTCCTCAGTAAGTTGTGAATGAATGATTGCACCTCATTAGCCAACTAGAAATCTGTTGAGAGCCGAAACCGGAGAATTCGGTTCGTCTGCGAGTCGAGAACATACAATGTCCTGTCGAAGAAAGCAACACCGGACGGCCTCAGCATCCTCCCTGCCGAACGGCTCTGTCCGAATGATTCTGACCTGAATCTCCCCTGGTTGTCGAACTTGAAGATGCTGTCCTGGGCTGCATCGGCGATGAATATGTCCCCGCGCTTCCCGTCAACCACAACCCCTTCAGGCCGCACAAACCGGTTGGGACGAACGAAATCAATGAAGCGCTGATCCTGTCTCGCGGGATCGTACTTCGGGACCCACCCCTCAAATTCTGCATTGGACTGATACACCATATAGATCGCACCATAGGCAACGCCGACGGAGCTCTGAAGTATGATGAAATCTCTGGAATTCGGGAAACGGGCAAGCCCGGTCGGTTGATTAATGTCCGTAATACCACTCCCGGCTCGCGTCACCAGATCGCCGACAGGCGTGATGAACCCACCATCAGATCCAAACCGGAGGACGCGCGTATCCGGATCGACGAAACTGCTCAGGTCGGGACCTTGCCGGGCAACGAGAAACTGGTTGTCGGGCATCGCGGCTATCCCCACGAATCGCCGCTGCGGCCGGGCGCTCTCCTTCCAGAGCGTATCGATCACCGCTGAACCGATGGAGTGCGACGCCGGAACGAGCTTCAGTCGGAAGATCGCGGCTACAGAATCTCCGCTGCGCTCAACGCAGATTCCCGTCACCAGCAGATCCAATCGCATATCCTGCGAAATGGCATTGGGCCGCACGATTGTTCTCGTTCCAAGCACCTGCCCGGCAATGTCCATCTGCACAATCCGATTGTTCTTAGTGTCGGCCACATACAAGAGCTTGTCGTTCCCCATCAGAATTCCGTGGGGTTCGTTGAAGCCCTCGTAGGGAGGAACAATCTCGAGGTATGTCGTGTCTCCTACCACAAACGTGGTCCGCGCACCGGCGAGCTCATCAAGTGAGAATTTCTCCTGGCACGCACACAGAAGGAGGAGAAGCAGCGCTATGATTGCCCAACGCATCATATCAGTAAGTAAATCCCATCGAGATTCTATGTACACCTCCGAGTTCCGTGAAGTGCGTGAACGAATAATCGACAGAGGCGTCTGTGAACCCAAGCGATGAAAAGATTCCAATACCGAGCGAATAGTCGTCTGCCGATTTTCGATCCGCTCCAAAGAGAGACTCGCCGATCGTCCGCTTCACTCCTGCACGGGCGAAGAACCATCCGTTCCAGGCATATTCGAGCCCCAGGCGCAGGTTTTCAGCATTATCATTCGGATGATTCAGCTGGACAGAAGAGGTGATCCTGTGATTGTCGTCCTGATATGGCTCGAATGCCACACCGATTTTGAACGATGTTGGCGGTGAGAAGGATTGATAGGAATCGACCTTCGAGCCGTCAATCAGCGTCAAATCTCCGGTTGGTGCAACATCTGAGCCGAAATTCGAAACCACGGCGGCAAAACGAAGTGAGCCGATCCCCATCGAGTAATATGTTCCCAGATCAAAGAGCACGGCGCGGATTTTCACGACATCGAGATTCTCCTCAACGTACCGGATGGTTGTACCAAAACTGAACTGACTTGTCATTTGTCTTCCATACGATACCCCGATTGCCAAATCATTGTAACGAAAATAGGTCCCCGTTCCTGTGGGATTCGTCTCTGTGGTCCTCTCCATGTCATCGCTTGCAAGCGAAATGAGCGATAAACCCAAAATGTCATCCGCGGAAACCCGATAGATCGCACCCGCGAAGTCATGCTTCAGTCCGGAGAACCATTCACTGTGAGCGACGTACACCGCGTTTGATCTATTGAGCGGCAGTCCGGCCGGGTTCCAGTAAAGACACGATGGGTCGTCCGCTACGGCGACCATCGCCTCACCGAGTGCAGGGCCTCGAGCACCAACGCCAATCTTCAGAAATTGCAGACTGGAGATACCTGCGCGCTGACCGCCGAGGTTTGGCAACAACTGGCCAAACGATATTGTCAGCATCGTGCAGAGAAGGCTCGCTATGGTCAGAGTTCGCCGTGTCATCAGAATCTCAGCGAGAATCCAGCGCGAATAGTCCGTGGCTCCGTGTAGCGGGCCGGATTGTATGGGAATGGATCGACTGGAGCCTGGAGCTGAGGATAGTGCGGATCGTTCCAGCTATTCGGCGTCGGCGTTGGTGAGCCATCTGCCCGGGTATACTCATACGCATCGCCAGTAATCGGGTTCAGGATCTGCGCGTTCTTTCGGTTGAGCAGATTCGAGACCTCGATAGTGATGACCAGCTTGGCCGCGGACAGATCAATCACCTTTTCAAGATTCACATCCAGCGTGACAACATCTTTCCCGATTTTCGAGAGCGGGTTGTTGATATCGGAGACATAGATTGACCGACCCGTTGCCGATTCCTGGCCGACGTAGCGGTACGGTGTATAGCGCCGTCCCGATTGGAAAAAGAGCCGCGCGTAAAGGCTTAGGTCATCAAGCACTCCGCTGCCAACATTAAAGAGCGGTCTACCCTTCGGGACGCGGAAATTCAAAACGAGGGATCCCTGCAACGGCCTGTCCCACGACAGATACGTTTCTTTGATATTTTCTTCGATTCCCTGTTGTATGTTGTACGCTGCCTCGGTTGCTGCAGAACTCTTGCCTGTGGCAATTGAATAGGAAGCCGAAACAGCGCCGCGGAACCAGTTGCTGATTCGTTTCTTGTACTCCACCTCGAATCCGCGCGAGCGGGCATAGTCGAGGTTGATGTAGGTGGTATAGGAACCGGAGGAGAATCTCGTTTGTCGGGCAACAACAGTGCGCGCAGTGACGTAATCGAAAATATCCTTGTAATATGCCGTCACATTCAGAACATCGTTCTCTGAGAGCTGGTTGCGAAGTCCGAGTTCGTAGGCAACTGTCGTTTCGGGATTCAGGTTGGGGTTCCCGATGACCTGAAACGTCGATCGGGCGTTGCCGCGAATCAGCTTCGAATAGACGAACTGTGGCCTCGGGAATTTCGAGAAATGGCCGTACGAAAAGAACAGAGTCTGATTGTCACTCACCGGATGGGCAATGGCGAGCCGCGGACTGATGCGCCCCTTCCACCGTAAGCCGAAGAGTGAGTAGGTGTCCTTCAGATACTGTTCGCGTATGGTCGGGCTGACGAGCGACTCCTCATTGTTCTTTACCGCATCATCGACGTATTTCCCGGGAAACCAATAATCGAAACGCAGCCCGAAGTTCAGTATCATTCCGCTAAAGGAGACGTTATCCTGGGCATAGAACACCCCAAGAGCAGGATGGACGGAATAGATGTCGTTGTTGTAGCCAAGCGGCCGGACCCACGGGCTGATGATATCGACCATCTGCATGTCCTGGAGCCGGAGCTCGAAACCAGCCTTGAACTTGTTCTTCTCGTCAAAATGGCTGGTGACATCTACCCTGAGAGCGTATTCATTGATGTAGTGATCGCGCCAATTGGTTGGCGAGCCTACGTCGTAGAAACCGTCGCCCGGAATGACTCCAACCGTGTCGTGCCCATGGTTATAATAGGCAATCGGGAACGTGACGATATCCTTTGGCTCGTGGTACACATCCCAGTACGCTCCGTTTGCATCACCACGCACGTGAGCGGAGAAATTGCTCAGTCGGATTTCATAGAACGTTTTCGCGCTCAGGAAGTGTGTCCAGATGAGCGAATGCTGCTGGTTCAACTGCGTAAAGGTGTTGGCGCTGTCGGGAATATTCTGAAAGAGATACTGATAGCCCGGCTGAGGCTCCTGGTGTTCCAACGTCGTCTGGACCGTCTGCGTGTTCTGATTAATTGCTACTGAGCCGTTGAACGCATACGAGAGCTTCAAGATCGGCGAGATCTTCCAGGTGAGTTTTGAAAACAACGACCAATTATTGCTCCTCCGGGGAGCAAATGAGCTCTCGTGGAAAATGCTGGAGTAGAGGCCGCCGGGCGCTTTGACGATAGAACCGCCGGGTGTTCCGCTTTGATCCATTGTTTCCACCCATCTCGTGTAGCCATCGCTGAGATTCACGTTCACATTCGCGAAGAAGCTGATCGTTCCGGGAAGAGTGATTCCGAGGCGAGGGAGGATATACTTGGATAGAGGTTCAGGCCCCCCTACTGACAAATCGTAGATGTCGGTGAAGAAATTCGACCGGTCGTGGTCGTTGAAGCCAAGGTGGTCTTGCTTGTGTCCGAGCGAACCGGAGTAGGAGTCGCCTCCTTCACGCGTAGAGAAACTCACAACGCCGGATGTCGCCTGTCCATATTCTGCGCTGTACCCTCCCGTGATGACCTCAACCTCTTGCACTGCCCCCGGAGGGAGCTGGAGTCCGAATCCTGTGCCCGAAAGAGGATCCTGAACCGAAATCCCATCGACGAGATAAGCCATCTCATACGCGCGCCCGCCGCGGATGTGAATCTGATCATCGGACTTGACAACGCCGACCTGGAGAGCGACGATATCCTGGACTGTCTGGATAGCAGCGGCCTGGAGGTCATCGCGCAGAATCGTCCGTTTGCTCGAGGTCTCTTCAATATTGAAGAGGGGTTTCTCTCCGATCACGACAACCTCCTGTCCAAGTGTCAGCGAGGTCTCTTCCAGAGGGATGTCGAGGTACGTTTCCTGAGCTGGGTTCACCTTTACGGCGCCGAATTGCATCTCCTTATAACCGAGGAGCCGGACTTCGACAACGTATGTTCCGCGCCCGACTTTTGGGATGACAAACGAACCGTCGATATCGCTCGCAGCGCCGTAGTACGTCCCCTTTACCATAACGTTTGCGCTGGGGAGACCGGTCTTCGATGCCTTGTCATACACACGGCCTCGAATGATTCCATACTCCTGGGCAATCACCAGCGAAAACACCAATGGTACTAGAGCTATAGCGTACAGCAACCGTATGATGCGTGCACTGATCATGAAGAGCGATAATGGTTGTTCAGCGCTACAAAAAAAAATCCTACCACGAAAACACAAAGGGCACAAAGAGTTGTCGTATTGAACTCCAAGACTCTCACACAGCTTTTGTTGGTGGTCTTTGTGGTTTTCTTCTTCAAGTATGTCCTAAAGCCCGAATTCTTGCACAAACACTCTCTGCAAAAACGACGCCAGCCCTTGCCCCCCGTTTGCCCTTCCATTGAGATAATGAAGCGGGAATCCGACAAACACGAAGCGTTTGTCGTTTCGCAAGACACCGACCGTTGGCATACCGATATATGGACTGAGTGAACTGGCACGCGTGTCAGTTTGCAAACGATAGATGTATTTGGCATCAGCCCGTTTGTAGAGAGGCCTGACAAATACCGAGAGGAGATTGCGCGGCGAACCGGTCACGCTCACAGAATCGACATTGAGAATCGGATAAATAACGGCGACATCCGTTGAGTCAGGGATGACTTGATAATTCTTGGGAACGCGCGTCGTTCCAGCCCATGGAGTACTAGCGGGACCTGGCAACGTGATTGAATTGATGCTGTCGAGAGGCGCGAAATCGCGCAGGGCGCCGCCCGGGTCATTGGCCGAAGCGAATTCAGTTGTATAGAGAACTTTGCCGCCTGTTGCTGAATAATAAAACAGGGAAAACTGAGCAACGGTCAAACTCGGATACTGATCGGTATACCAGAACACAAAGTCGTACAGCTTAAGCGTGTAGACAAACATCGGGTTGAGGATAGTGAGCGACGGCACGAGAACGCCGGGTTTGCCGGCCGGGCTCCCTATTCGAATATCCAGTTCATCATAATCCGCCAATCGCCCGCCTGCAAATTCCTTGAACCGCTCGCGGTAGAACCGTTTGACGTCAAGCGAATCGTCCTTCTGGTAGTCACTGATGACCAGAAGCCGGCTCGCAGGTCTCTTCACAAACCAGGTTTTTGACGCTGACGGTTGAGCCAGCACAGTACTAACCTCTCCAGCGACATCGCGTGCCTGCACATAGAGCCGGTTGGGACCGTTGAGACGAAGCCCCGACACCTGGCCGAGAGTCCTCAGCGAGGGATAAACGCCGCTGTACACATCGGCATTCACCGTCGATCCTCCTCCGTCACTGCGGCTTCGCGGCACCATCAGGGTTACCATCGTCGCCGTGGGCGGAAGCGACAGCCATTTGCCTGAGCCGGATGTGTCGTTCAACGCAATTCTGTAGGACGCGATGGTTTCATCGCCATCTGGGTCGCTCCCCTGCCAGGCAAACGAGATTATTGTGAACGTCGTGTCGGGCGGGAGGATGTTTTGAGCCGGGTTGGAAGGATCCCGCACATACGCGATTGCCGGCGGGCTATTCTTGATCGGGAATTTCTGAGTTGCCCCCTTTTGATCCATCGACGCTGTCAGTCGCGGAAGGATTACGTCTCCTCCGTCGAACGTACCGTTCCCATTCACGTCCCAATACGGCTGAGGAGCCAACCGAATGGCCGCTCCCCTCGGCAGACTGGTGCTGAACGTGTTGTCGATAGCACGAATCGCCACGAGAAAAACGGCATTCGACTCACGCAGCGGAAACTGTACAGTAGAGTCTGTTACCGTGGTGTATCCGTACGTGAGCGTATCGGGATTCGGTATCGAGGAAAGTCCCGGCGCGAACGCCATGAGATACCCGCTGACATATCCATCCTTGTCCTCTCCCCACCAATGCAGCTGCTGCTTGCTGATGCCGGTCGCCAGCGTCGACTGAGGGAAGATCCAGAAATAGGTATTTGGCGGAACGTTCGCGATCGGCTCGTCGCCAAAATGCTTGACGCAGCCCGATTGCCCCAGCAGCACCGCCAGACACACCAGCACGACACTATGTAATTTTTTGACGCTCATCTGCTACTTCAACAAAATCATCCGTTTTGTTTGGACACCGACACCCGAGGACAATCGATAGAGATAGATCCCGGTCGGGAGTCCCTGAGAATCGAACCTGACACTGTAATGACCAGCCGACTGGTGTTGGTTTACAAGGGCTCGGACTTCCTGTCCGAGCAGGTTATAGACCTTCAGAAGTACGCTGCCTCCCACGGGGAGATTGTACGTGATGACCGTCGAAGGGTTGAACGGATTCGGATAATTCTGTTCCAGCGCGAATACTGATGGGCGATACAAGTCAGGATTCTCCTGGATATCGGTTGTCCGCGTACCGAAATCGGAGTTTCCGCGCGGCACAATCTTGTATCTGCTGAATGCGAACCACACCACCCCCTGGACGTAGCTGAACTTGTCGCTGACTTTCAGTATGGTTTTCCCCACGCTGGTATCGGCCGCGATGTTCGAATACATATTCTTTCCGTCGATGCGAATCAAAACGTCGCCCGAGCCGTCAGTGATGGCATATTCCCTTTGATCGGCAAATGTCGGATAGACATCTGTCACGGTCACATTATTGAACCGCACAACCATGCCTTCCCATTGCTCGGCAGTTGGATTGCCGTTGCTGATTCCAAGTGAGAAATTCCCCGTTTGACGCACGACGGGTGACGGAAGCGTTTTGCCGCTTCCAAGCTTGGACACGGCAGAGACACTCCCAAGCACCGTTACGTCATTCGTCTCCAGCACCGTTCCGGTCACGCTCACGCTGTCACCCCTCCTGATTCCCTTGAGGACAGAGTCTGCGCCTGTGATCCACATGCCACTCCACGGCTGGTTCGATGACTGAATGTACCACGGCACGGCACCGACCGCATTGAGATCAACGTCACCCGTATCGGCTGTGACAATTCCATTCACCGTTACGCCAGCGGCTCCAAGATAGCCTGAGCGGCCATTGGTGAATGGTGTGGACTGGATGTCGGTGATCGTGATCGGCCGATTCAGGACTGTGTAGAAGAACGTTCCCTTCGAAGTGTCAGAGGATGCCGATCCGAACGCTGAGCTCGCATACGTGGAAAAACTGCCGGAGCTATCGTATGCCTGAACGAAGTATTTCACAAGGGTATTAGCTGATTGCGGCAGGATGTTCGCTATGTACGTCGTGTCAGCTGCATTGTACTTCATGGAGTCAGCGGTAATCGGTCCGTTATTGAGACTCTTCTTCAATAATACTGCCCCGATCTTTCCCACTGCTCCGGTTTGGACGAAGGCTTTCACCGAAATCCTGGCTGTATCCGTCGGCCCAATGACCACGTTGTTTCGACGATGCGTGCTGATTCCGGGCAGAATCTTGCCATAGACAACATCGCCCGTGAACAGCGGTGAGATCCGGTAACCTCTCACAGTCTCGCCTCCCGAGTTCGTCGTGATGTATCCCCTGATGGTGTCCATTTTCTGAAATGCCAGAGGCGCTTTGTATGTCGATGCAGGATCTCTATGGGCGCGGAGTGTGAACCATTTCGAGGCATCCAACATCGCGACTTCATTTCCAAAGGCGTCAACCATACTGAATGTGCCGTTCGTCGAATTAACGATCGACGTCACAGTCAGATTCGTGAACTCCACGTATGCGCTCTCGTACTGCTCCCCTGTGGTCCACTTGATCTGTCCACCCGGATACGTACCTTGATAGAACGTGCTAAGATCAAGAGGAATGGGCTTCGCGACGGGTCGCCCCTCGTCGATAAGTTCCAAACCACCAATCGGCACGAATTGCGTGTAGCTGACGATCTGATTCGCTGGAAACTCATCGACATATCCTCTGAGCCGGATAACATCTCCGCTCTTCAAGCCCAGGAAGCCGGCGTTAAAGAGGCCAACGGTATCGGCCAGGTTTCCCACACGCACGAACATGTTCGACCACACACCGTTCCCTGAATTGGCAGCGGTGTCACGAAGGATAAGCGTGTTGCCTCCTCCAGTGAACGAGACGACTCTCGGAGGAACGATAACCTGCCCAACCACTTCGACCGTTTCACGGGCTGCTGCGTGCGTAGAGAAGTGCAGTGGAGACGTCTGCAAAGACCATCTATTCTGGTTTGTATTCTGCAGTTGATCGCAGACCTTCAGCGAATCGAGCGGCACCGTTTGAATCTGTTTGATGCTGACGGTCCTGTATTTGGGCTGCGCCACGACTCCGGCCACTCCAAGGACAAGCACCAACGCTACCAGTAACAGTCGTTTCATGATTTCCTCCTGTGTCTTCCGTTTATTTGATGACCACAAACTTTCCGCTTTTGACAGTTCCTGCATCTTTGTCTTTCACCGTGAACAGGTAAAGCCCCGATGCGATCGCCTGATCGTACCGCGAGATCAGATCCCAGGCATGTTCGCCACCAGAGAATTTCGCAGATTGGGACCGATCGCCGTATTTCCTGAACCATTCGATATCCTCACCCGTGTATGTCGCACCATCATGCTCCAGAACCGCGACGATATCACCGGCGATGGTATACACCGTGATGGTCGCCCGGGCCGGGAGGTTCGCGAAGTTGATCTTACGCGTCCGCTCGCCGCCACCATCCCAGATCGCACGAGCATAGTACGGGTTTGGATACACCTTCACTTCTGTACCCGCGTCGGACGTTGGTGGCGTTCCAGGCACAACCCGCACAAGCGACTTGGCACTCTCGAGGCTCTCAAGATCGTTTGACGGATCACCTGCATCGAACGCCGACACGCCGTAGATGTATTGCCATCCATTGAGATGAGTCACGCCACTTTTCGCCGGCGGAAACCGGTACCAGTAAAGCGTCGTGTCGCCTTGAAACGTTCTGGCCGTTGGAAGCAAGATCTGGGCAAATCCCGTATTGTACCCGACACTGTCCTGCAGCCGGTCGAACTCACCGACGAGAGACAAGCTCAGAAGGAGGCTTTCGTTCGACTGAAAGTCGGCACCCGGTTTCGATCGGTAGATTCTGTATCCCTCAAAATCTTTCTTCTTGCTGATCGGATCGATCGACTCCTCCGCAGAGGTTTTGTCCCAGTAGATGGCAACGTTCTGATTCTCGATCACGGTTCTGATCTTCGGTTGACGCGGCGGGCTCGGCAAAACATATCGCCGGAGAATACCGTCGCCTTTCACATCTTCGTTAGGATCGAGACGGTTGTTTCCGTTCAGGTCCTGGCCGTTGTATATCTGCTGTGCCCACTTCAGATGCTCGTAGAGAGTCGAGCGCTGGTCGGGACGATCGAACTGCTCAAGGTCTGCACCATTCTTTTTCGCGCAGACAACTGCGTAGACGACTGTGATTGAGTCGCCCGGACGCAAGGTCGTGTAGGGGCCGGCAGAAAGCAGCGTCGTGAAATTGCCGGGAGCAGTTCGTAACGACGATATGGAGCCAGCCGGAAGTGACTGCGCCATTCGGCTATACCGGCTGGTATAAGGATCGCTGACTTTGTAATCTGCATCTGGAGAGAAATAGACCTGCGCCCCTGAGCTGCTTCGGAAACGCCACGCGTTGTAGAACGAACGCTTATAGAGATCGGCGAGTGAATCGACACCCGACGGAAAAGGGGTTGTCCCAAGCAATGAAATACCAACGTAGCTATCTGCAGGAGTACTCCCGGGCGTAGCCTGGAACTCGAACGTGTACATCATCCTGGCGAGTGAATCGTAACCGTTCCCGCCATAGTCAAAATATCCTGTGGTACCAGGGCGGACGTAATTCGTGTTGCGGACGACTCCATTCGCCCACATGCCTACATAAAGCGAATCAAGCGTATCGGCAGATGCGTTGCGAATCGTATAGCTCAGGATGACGAAATACTCGGCAAACGGGAAATTCCAGGCGTAGCTCTCCTGGCGGACGTTGATCCCGATGGGCCGATGGTTAATGATGGAATCGCCTGATGCAGGACTGCGTGTATTCCGGTCTGTGTAATCGGAGACAAAATCGAGGTGGCTAACTGCGAACTCATTGAAGTAGCGTGAATCGGAAAGGCTGGAGCGAACGAGGATCTTCGAGCCGAGTTCCGTCGTAAATTCGTATGGATCGGTCAAAACCCCGGCAGAGGTCTGACCGAATCGATCGGTGACCGCAGTGGTTACCAGAAACTCGTTGTTTTTCCGTGAGCGAGCCCCAACCCACAATCCCCCCTGATAAAGGTGCTCAATGCGCGATCCTTTGGGATATTCACACGACGGTTGGTTCGGCCAATACCGGTTCCGCGTGCCGATGGTTCCGAAATTCGAAACGGTCAACGCCAGAGTACCCACGTCGGTAAATTTGCTGTCGTCATCATCCGACGTCTTGCCCAATTGCTGCGCGTCAACGCTCGATGCAATCAATGAGAAGATGGCAAGGAGCCAACCGCACTTCTTGAGCATGGCTTGTAGGGTCATGGTTGTTTTGGGGGCAACACGGTGCCGTAGGTTGCAGGCTCAACCGCCGAGAATCTCAGAGACGCTGAAGCGGGCCGGCTGCTGTAAGTTCTTGGATTTTGCCTGAAAAGCAAGGGATTCGTGACTCTTCAGGATTGAAGTTAGCCTGAAGAAAAACATGCATGAGCTTTGAAAAAGCGAAAGAGATAAGCAGGGTGATAGAAACGCAGTCTCAGTCGATATTCTGCAATCTGCTAAGCCGTCAGAACTTCAGAACGAACTGTCAGCATCTCGATGCGTTCGCGATCGACGTCAACGCCGATCCCCGGGGAATCATCAGGGACACGTATTGTGCCACGATCGCTCATCGTCCAAGCGGGCACGACTACATCCTTTTCCCAATACCGGTCACTCGGGGAAATGTCACCCGGAATTGAGAAATTCGGAAGCGATGCCAGAGCGATATTGTAGGCCCGCCCGATGCCGCTCTCAAGCATTCCGCCGCACCAAACGGGTATCCCGTGTTTCGCACAGATGTCATGGATAGCAATCGCCGAGGTGAAGCCGCCCACTCTTCCGGGCTTGATATTCACAATTCGCCCGCTCCCGAGCTCTATCATATCCTGGGCACGCTCGACATTTGTAATGGATTCATCAAGGCAGAGAGGAGTCCTGAGGAGTTTCTGAAGTCTGGCATGCCGCACAAGATCATCGCACGCGAGAGGCTGCTCGATCATAAGGAGATTGAATTCATCCAGAGCTCGCAGGCACTCAAAATCTGCTTCGCCATAGGCGTTGTTCGCATCCACCATCAGATGCGTTTCGGTTGAGATTGCAGACCTGACATACCGCACATATTCCACATCCTTCCCTGGCTCGATCTTCATTTTGATCTTACGGTAACCACGGGCCAATCCCTGCTTCACTTTCTCGGCAAGGATTTGCGGGGTCGGCTGAATCCCGATGGAAATTCCAACTTCAATCTCTTTTCTCACTCCTCCAATAAGCCGAGTCAGTGAAATTCCCTTCGTCCGGGCCGCCACTCCCCACACCCCCATTTCGACAGCAGCCTTTGCCATTCCGTGACCGCGAATATCTTTCTCGAGCAATGGAAAAATATCTTCGGGCCCACGTATTTCTTTGCCGAGAATTCTTGGTGCAATCCATTCCCGAATAGCGAGCCATGCGGTGTCGATCGTCTCGTAGGAATAGTTCGGCTCCTCCCCCGCCACGCATTCACTCCATTCGACGGCTCCGTCTGAACTCATAAGTTCCAGCAGGCAGATCCTTCTCGTTTCCGTTACACCGGAGGAAATCCGGAAAGGTTCTTTCAGAGGGAGTCGAATTTCACGGAGGGTGATTCGATCGATGCGCATAGGCTTATACTTTCATCCTGAGACAATAATAGCAGCGGCCAGTCTGTCCATCACGATAGAATCCCGCCACTTCGTATCCCCGCGCAAGACATGACTGAAAAGTGGAACGAGTGACCTCTCGCCACCGGGCAGCTGCAACGACAGAAAGATCGCGGAGCGAATGAATGTCGGGCGGAATCTCCACGCGAAAGGCGGGAGCCTCGGAACAATCTCTTGACAGCGGAGCGGATAGGGGATCAGGTTCGTTCGAACGAGAGACGGCTAGCGGTGACGTCGAGTACGGTGCGTGGTCAAAAACCTTGCTTGCTGTCAGCGCCTCCCTCACCCTGTCGGAATCGATGCGCCAGAGAACGACAAAACGATCGGTCCCGATCCCCTGGAACAATACACTGTCATCTCCCGGACCGTACATATCCGGGATGTACTCCGTGGCTTCTACACCGAGGGAATTGAAATTCAGGTGGGCATTCCGGGCCACGAGTGGATCGAAGGTCCAAAAAACACGGTTGATGCCTCTTGCGAGGAGAGTCTCGCGCTGATAGAGTTTCAGCTTGCGGCCGATGCCGGTATCCCGAACTCCATTTCGGACAGCCAGCATGTGGGACCAATGAAGAGGCGTGTCGTCTTTGAATCCGGTGAGGCCAAAGAGCAGGCCGAGCATTTCCCCCTGTGCATCGAATGCTCCTGCGGCAATTCCGCCTATCCGCTGGACGATGCGTGCCTGCGAACCGGAGATGACCTCGGAGAGATTCTGTCCCCATGTCCCCCGTTGGAGATCCTCGAATGCTTCATAGTCCTTCGAGGATTCCAGGGGACGGATGATGAGGTCGTGTCTGGCGACACCGGGAGAACGAACATCGATGGTCGAAATCGCTTTTCCCTTCCTGAGTGAGGATGGCTGCTTCTGCCCAACTGAGCGATGTGCTTACCGGAGGTCGAGAGAGATCAGGATGCTACATAACATTTGATGTACTGGCCGTAATTTGCGTCTGGAAGATTTGAAAAGCAATAGGGGATCCAAATCAGAGACGGCTTGTTGGAGAGATTCTCATTCTATCCGACACTTCAAAGCCTGGCACCAGTGTTCGACCGAGTCCCCTTGCGTAGCGCGGGTGGCGCTTGCATCGAGGAAGAACATTCGCTATCCTCCAAGTAGTTCTATTCACAGATGAAGAGTAAAACCGCACCGATGTCGAAATACATCACGTTGTTGTTGAATTTTCTTGCGACCCTCTTCCTCCTGAGCTGTAACCAGCCATTCGATCCCAGAGCCCCTTTCCAGGAACAACTTGTCGTCTTCTCTGTCCTCTCGACGGACCGAAACGTTCAATTTGTGCGGGTCGAGCGCAACTACACGCCGCCGGATTTCGACCCTCTTGCCGTCGTTGCTGACAAGGCCATTCCCGACGCACAAGTCACCGTAACGGACGGAATAACCACATATCGCTTGCGGGACACCACGCTTCCCCGTCTGGATACATCCCGGTTCAAGTCTCCAATCCATTCGTTCGTCTTGAGCCCATTCTCACCTCAAGCCGGCAGAACATACCGCGTCACAGTTCAATCGCCCGGGTTGGTATCTGCAACTGCCACCGCGACCGTTCCGGCGAAATCCTTTCCGAGCATGGGAATAACTGCTCCGATGGTCCTGAATAACCCCGGCGCTCATGACGGCAACGATGAGTTGTTGTTCAACGCCGTGCTCTCGAGCTTCACGAAAGGGTTCATCGGCCGCCTCTACATCGATTACGATGTACTCATAGGTTCTGAATGGGTCGCAGGACGCACAGAGGTCCCCCTTGTGTTTGTCAACCCCAAGGTCCCGGATCCGAAATACGTCATCTACCCTCAGCTGATCGCGCGAACTTCGACAGGCTTCGTCGGATTGGTTTTCAAGAACAGCCTTTATACGGCAACGCTCAACTCGATATCCTTCGACCGATACAAATCGAATAAGCTCATTTTCAACCGTTTGGTTTTTCAGGTTTTGCAGGTCGATAAGAACCTTTTCAACTATTATAACGTAGCGCACGCATATCGAGACGCACAGTCGATGCGACTGGATGAGCCAATGGTCTCGAATGTCGCCGGGGGCGTCGGACTCGTCGGTGCATATGCCTTGGACTCACTCGTCCACCTCCTGCCAGAGGACTTCGCATACAACAAGAGGTGATGGAGCTGGTTGTATCCATTGCCTTTGTCGAGTATTCTGGCTAAACTAAGCCGTACGCACCGATAAGAACAATTGGTTGGACAATCGCCCCACGATGTCTCAGAAGATCCTCTTCGCATTGGTTTGTCTGTCGGTCTCTCTCCTGGCTGCCTGCAATGAGTCGTTTGACCCACGGGCTTCTCTTGACCAGAAAATGGTCGTTTTCTCACTCCTTTCGACGGACCGTGACGTACAGTTCGTTCGGGTACAGACGAACTACATGCCTCCCGAGTACGATCCACTTTCGTTCACATCAGACAATGTGTTGAGAGATGCGATTGTCACAATCAGGGAAACAAACAAGACATTCCGGTTACGAGACACGCTCTTGGCGCGATCAGACCGCAGCCGATACAAATTCCCCCTCCGGACATTCTACCTGAGCAACTTCACACCGCAACGCGGGAAATCATACAGTGTGATCGTGCAATCCCCTTCGTACGGCCAGGCGTCTGCCTCTATCGTTATTCCCGATCGACCGAAGATTTCGCTCACATCTACTATGGTGCAGGTGCTGGATCGCCCGGATCGGTCGCCACAGGATGTTCCGATCATCTTCATTGTGCAATTGTCGGGCGTCTCAAAGGGCTACGTTGGGCGGCTGCTCATCTACTACGATGTCCTCAAAGGGTCGGAGTGGATCGAGGAACGGGTCGAGATCCCTGTTTCTTCGGCAGACTCATCGAAGTACAGCCTCGACATACCGAAGTACCCGGATCTGACGGTCTCCCCTAACACATCCCAGATTGGGCTCATGTACCGCAATGGGTATTACAAGGGCATATTGAATAAAGTGAATGAAGAGTACAAAACCACGAGGCTCATCTTCAAATGGGCTACACTGGTGTTGCTCCAGGCTGATAAAAACCTGTACGATTATTATAGCGTTGTGCACGCAAGTCGGGATCCGTTTTCGATCCGGCTAGATGAGCCGATGATTTCAGGAGTCACCGATGGTCTTGGCCTTGTCGGCGCGTATAGCCTCGACTCACTTGTCAACATTCTTCCAGAGAACTTTTGGGGAAACCGGTGATGCGATTCCCACTTCGACACTCCGCTTCTGCCTTCGTCTTCTTTCTCACAGTCTGCCTCAATTCCCTCACCGCTCAGACAACTGACGTGTACGGGGTCGTGACGGACAGTCTCACAAAGCAGCGCATTCCCTTCACAAACATCTCCGTCGTCGGGACGCTACGGGGAGCCGCAGCGAATAATCTCGGTTTCTATTTTATCCCAAAGCTGCCACCGGGAACCTATGAGCTTACAGCAAGCTCGATCGGCTACATCAGAGCCGCCCGGACTGTGATCATCCGGGAAGGGAAGTCGGTAGAGCTCAACTTCGAGCTCACTCCTGTTCCGATCCAGAATGAAGAGGTCCTCGTGACCGCGCCCAGAAAACGTCTCGAAATCGAAACAAAGACAACGAGCGTCCACGTGCTCGATAAACAGGACCTGAAGCTCGTTCCGGTCGCCGGCCAGCAGGATTTGCTTCAATCCCTCAAGATTCTCCCCGGCATCGTTTCCACCAGCGACGTCAGCTCGAGGTTCTACGTCCGCGGAGGAGCTGGTGATCAAAACCTTTTCATGTTTGATGGGATCAGGATCTACTATCCCTTCCACGCCCTCGGGATCTACAGTGTGTTCAGTCCGGAAGTTGTCGACAACGTCGAGGTCTATACGGGAGCATTCCCGCCGGGATTCGGTGGAAAGCTCTCATCCGTTGTGAACATCACGGCCCGCGATGGCCGGGCAGACAGAATTGCATCCCGGGCAAATGTGAATTTCCTTTCGTCCGAGTTTGAGATCGAGGGGCCTGCGATTTCAAAATCGTCGTTTGTGATCAACGCGCGTAAGTCCATCTCCTCCCGCACCTTTGGCAACATCGTCGGGCAGGATGTCCCTCTGTCGTTCTACGATGCGACAGCGAAGCTCTCGACACAGCCAGGAGGCGTGCAGAAGTTCGATATCACGTTCCTGACGAGCGGAGATATCCTGTCCTCCCGCAATCCGAGTGAACCTGACTATTCGTGGCGAACCAACGGCTTTGCCCTCTCAGGCTCAGGCCTGCCGAGCGCCCGGATGTTCGTGAACTGGCTTGTCTATTTTAGCAGCTACACGGCAAGCCGGAGTGAGAGCGTCTCCGGCAACGTCACGGCGGCTTCGACGTCAGTAAAGGAACAAGGTTTGCGCGCCAACGCAACCATCTATACGGGTCCGCAGGACCTGTACTATTTCGGTTTCGATTTCAGTTTCCCTACGCTCAATTACTCATTCGTGAACAGGCTGAGCGTGTCGCAAAACATCCTGAGCTCCCTGCTCGAAGTTTCCTCGTGGGCGAGATATTCAACAGCCATTGGGCCCCTGACGATCGACGGCGGGCTGCATTTCGAGATCGGTTCCCTGTTTGACGGGGGTGATGCACTTCGCGAAATACAACCCCGTGTCAATGCGAGCTATCTCGTCCTGGGAACGTGGAGAGCGAAAGCATCGTACGGTCGTTTTTCGCAACGTATGCTTACAGTCGGGAATGAAGATGATGTGATATCGATCTTCGATGCTTGGATTCGCGTCCCACGCGAGATGAAACCCCAGCAGGCAGATCACTACGTAATGGGACTCTCGGGAAGCCTGACAGAACAGGCGACCATGAATTTCGAGACCTACTACAAACGGTAC
>Ga0208045_1000059_pt1 | contig 51378 bp, 41 predicted proteins | sample PL_2010_200m_FD_184160 | JGI IMG/M metagenome (GOLD analysis project Ga0208045, IMG submission 184160) | Freshwater microbial communities from Powell Lake, British Columbia, Canada to study Microbial Dark Matter (Phase II) - PL_2010_200m... | ecosystem: Environmental > Aquatic > Freshwater >...
GGGTTGGGGGGAGGGGTCACCCTCCTGCTCCATGGCAATGCTTGTATTTCTTGCCACTGCCACACGGGCAGGGATCGTTCCGGCCAACTTTCTTCTCCACCTTCACCGGTTGCGGCCGCTGGCGTTCCTGGGTGTTGGCATGAGCCTGTGAGAGGAGGTCGGAACGCTCTTCCTTGTACCGCTGACGGTCAAGTTTCCGGGGCATCTGGGCCTCACGGACATTATCGGCCTGCATCGGGACGTCGCTCTTGATCAGGAACGATATGATCTCCCGGTTGGTACGCATCACCATCGATTTGAAGAGTTCGAACGACTCGAATTTGTAAATCAGCAACGGGTCTTTCTGCTCGTAGGCCGCATTCTGAACCGATTGCTTCAGGTCGTCCATCTCCCGCAGGTGCTCCTTCCAGGCATTGTCGATCATTCCCAGCACCACTCCTTTTTCGATGGAGAGCACCACCTCCTTGCCTTTATCTTCAAAAGCCTTCTTTAGATTGGCAACCGCCTGCATGGTTTTGATGCCATCGGTCACCGGCACGGCAATGTTTTCGTACCGGGTGTCGTTTTCAAGCACGTTTTTGATCACCGGGAAGACCCGTTGGGCAATGCTTTCGTTTTTCGACTTGTACCGCTTATAGGTGGCTTCGTAAATTTTGCCTGTAAGTTCATCGCTGTTCAGCGAGGCGAACTCATTATCCGAAACCGGGCATTCGATGACAAACTCCTTCATGAGCTCCAGCTTAAATCCCTGGTAATCACGTGAATCCTGAAAGTCGATGACAGAAGCCTCGCATACATCGAAGATCATGTTGGCAATATCGACCGCCAGGCGGTCGCCGAACAGGGCGTGGTGCCGTTTTTTATAAATTGCATCCCGCTGGATGTTCATTACATCGTCGTACTCCAGCAGCCGCTTCCGGATCCCGAAGTTGTTCTCTTCCACCTTCTTCTGGGCCCGCTCGATCGATTTCGTGATCATGCTGTGCTGGATCACCTCTCCATCGGTTACTCCCATCGAGTCCATGATCCTGGCAATCCGTTCCGATCCGAACATCCGCATCAGGTCATCTTCCAGCGAGACAAAGAACTGGGAACTTCCCGGGTCGCCCTGGCGACCTGACCGGCCCCGCAACTGGCGGTCCACACGGCGTGATTCATGCCGTTCGGTACCGATGATGGCCAATCCACCCGCCTCTTTCACCCCTTTGCCCAGCTTGATGTCGGTTCCACGACCGGCCATATTGGTGGCGATGGTAACGGTTCCTGGTTTACCGGCTTCCGCCACGATATCAGCTTCTTTGGCGTGCAACTTGGCGTTGAGGACGTTATGGGGGATGTTGACCCGCTTCAGCATCCGGCTGAGAAGTTCGGAGGTCTCCACGGAGGTAGTCCCAACCAGGACCGGACGGCCCTTCTCGACCAGATCTTCAATCTCTGCTATCACCGCATTGAACTTCTCCCGCTTGGTCTTGTACACCAGATCTTCCCGGTCGTCGCGAACCACCTCCCGGTTGGTGGGGATCACCACCACATCCAGCTTGTAAATATCCCACAGCTCCCCGGCTTCTGTCTCAGCCGTACCGGTCATACCAGCCAGTTTGTTGTACATCCGGAAATAGTTCTGCAGGGTGATGGTGGCATAGGTTTGCGTAGCCGCTTCGATCTTCACACTCTCTTTGGCTTCGATGGCCTGGTGCAGACCGTCGGAGTACCTTCTTCCTTCCAGGATCCGGCCGGTCTGTTCGTCGACGATCTTCACCTTGTTATCCATCACCACATATTCGATGTCCTTCTCAAAAAGGGCGTATGCTTTGAGCAGCTGGTTCACCGTATGGACACGTTCCGATTTGACTGAATAATCACGCATCAGGGCGCTCTTCCGCTCAATCAGTTCTGCATCAGAGAGGTTTTGCTTCTCCAGTTCTGCCAGCTCCGATCCGATATCAGGAAGAATATAGAAGTTCGTTTCTTCGTAAGATTCCGTCAGAAGGTCAATCCCTTTCTCGGTCAGCTCAATGGTATTGTGTTTTTCTTCAATGATAAAGTAGAGTTCGTCATTGATGACGGGCATGTTCTTGGCCTGTTCCTGCAGGTAGAAATTCTCGGTTTTCTGCATCAGGGCTTTCATCCCCGGTTCGCTCAGGAACTTGATCAGTGCCTTGTTCTTCGGAAGACCATGATGGCAGCGGAGTAATTGTTCTCCTACCTTTTTAATGTTGTCAGAATTGGATTCATCCGCAGCCAGGGTTTTGGCCTCGGCAAGCAATTTGGTAACCAGGTTACGCTGAGCGTTATACAATTTGGTCACCTGGGGCTTCAGCTCATCAAACAACTGATTCTCCCCTCTGGGCGTAGGGCCGGAGATGATGAGCGGAGTCCGGGCATCGTCGATCAGCACGGAGTCCACCTCATCGACGATCACGTAATTGTGTTCCCGCTGCACCAGTTCTTCCGGAAGACTGGTCATATTATCGCGCAGGTAATCGAATCCGAACTCGTTGTTGGTCCCGAAGGTGATATCTGCCAGGTAGGCATTCCGGCGGGCCTGGGAGTTGGGTTCATGCTTGTCGATGCAATCCACTTTCAGCCCATGAAATTCATAGAGCGGGCCCATCCATTCGGAGTCACGCTTGGCCAGGTAATCGTTGACCGTTACGATATGGACCCCTTCCCCGGGCAGGGCATTGAGGTAAACCGGAAGGGTGGCTACCAGGGTCTTCCCTTCCCCCGTGGCCATCTCGGCGATCTTGCCCTGGTGGAGGACAATCCCGCCGATCAGCTGGCAGTCGTAGTGGATCATATCCCATCGGATCATATTACCACCAGCTGACCAGGAGCTTAAATACCTGGCTTTATCTCCCTTGATCTCGACATTTGGTTTCCTGGCAGCCAGTTCCCGGTCCATTTCGGTTGCCGTTACCTCCAGGTAATCGTTGTTGACAAACCGGCGGGCGGTTTCCCGCATCACGGCAAAGGCTTCCGGGAGGATCTCCTGAAGAATCTCCTGCGAGAGTTCATAACTCTCTTTCCCTAGCTTATCCAGGGCGGCATACATCCGCTCCTTATCTTCGATCTCTCCTTCATCGGAATCGATCTGAATCTTGAGTTCGGCGATCTCCTGCTCTTTGGCAGCGATATAGTTCCTGATCTGCTCTCTGAATTCAACCGTTTTTGCCCGCAACTCATCGTTGGAGAGAGTATGAAGGGATTTGTCAATCTCGATGGCACTGGATACCATAGGATCAATGACCTTGATATCCCGTTCGGACTTACTCCCCAACATCTTTTTTACAAAACCGAGCATGGTATGAAGAATTTCTTTTCAATCAGTTAATGAGGGGTTCGATCACCTGCTCCAGCCCCTCACTGGGATGCGGAGCCGGGGCACGTACAATGTTCCCGTTTTCGTCGATGACCACATACAGCGGATAGGTGGTTACTTCGTAATCCACCAGGAGATCAGTATTATCGGAATAGTGCAGGAGAGTCCAGGCAAATTCAGGTTTGTTCATCGCAAAAGCATTCATCGTGATCCAGTACCTGTCGGCACAGATGCTGATAAACTCCACTTTGTCCTTGTATTTCTCAACCAGCGGGATCTGTCGTTCCATTTCGGCCAGGCATCCCTGGCAGAAGGTGGTCCAGAAATTGAGCACCACCGGCTTCCCCCTGAAATCCTTGAGGGAATGGAAGCGGCCTTTCTCCCTGCCCATGAGGGTAAAATCCGGAGCAGGCGTCCCTGTGCGAAGCTTGGTTACTTTGGCCAGCATGTCATTGGCTACGATCCGGTTCCCGCTGGCCGGGCTCTCAATTCCGATGGTTTTCAGAATGGTTATGATCTGATCCTGTAAGTCGGGATTGGAATAAAACAGTTCAAAGAGTCCTTTCAGAAGGACTAGTTCCCGGAGATCCTTATTTTTCAATACCGAATCGGCAGCAAGCGTTTTCATCAGGTTGGGATAGGGGGAGGCTCCTTTGATGATGGGGAACAGGTCGATTTTCCGAAGAATGTTGGATGTAGCAGTGAGGTATTTGGTGAAGTAGGTATTAAAGAACTGCATATACTCCACATGGTTGTATAGTACTGGCTGATCGATGAAGAAGGTTTTGGCCAGATCGTACTGATTTTTCGCCCGGGCGATTTGCTGCAGTCCGGCCGTTTTATACTTGATGTAATCCTGGAAATAGGGGTGACCGAATCCCTGATACACGTTGTTGACCTGTATCCGGAAGGTATCCAGGTAATTTTTATTCCGTTCCAGGTAGAGGGCATTGAAGTTGTCCAGTAAGAACTGATTGTATTGAGAATCATAGGCATTGATCCAAATATTCAGGTCAGTCTCTGCCGGATCGATCAGTTCAAGCTCCAGGTTCTGTGACAGGATAAAAGGATTCACTTCCAGGTTATCGGAATAATTGATGGGAGCGACATTCATCCTGTAGGTTCTACCAGGTTCCATATAAAGTCCTGCCCGGTGCAGGTCTATGGCTACGGCAAAATAGGATATGGCAGGAAGCTCAAGAGAGAAATGGAAATTCCCCAGTGTATCGATCGTAGTTTCTGCTATCGTCTTCTCCTGAAATGTAATCAGGTCGCCCCAGGCAATCAGCCTGATTTTCTTCCCCTCTGCACCAGGTGCCGAACCGTTTATGGTGATCGGTTGGGAAAACCCAGAGAAAGCAGGAAGATTCAGTGCTATCAGGATAAGGATGCTAATTAGGTTGCGGTTCATAGTTTTTCTTGTAATTTCAAGTTTAATTCATTCTGTGTTGGGGATTCAGGGGTTCACCCCTTCCGGCATAAACTGCCTGATATCTCCCCCGTTCCGGTGAATATCCCGCACAACAGAGGAGCTGATGGCGCTGTATTCCGGAGAACTGAGCAGGAAAACGGTCTCCAGATCCGGAGCCATTGCCCGGTTCATTAATCCGATTCCCCGTTCGAAGTCAAAATCGGCAGCAATGCGCAGGCCACGCAAGATAAACCGTGCTCCCACCTTCCTGCAGTATTCGACGGTGAGTCCTGAAAAGCTGTCAACCCGTATCCGGGGTTCCTCTTTAAAGATCTGTTTCAGCCATGCAAGCCGTTTCTCCAAAGGGAAATAACTGTTCTTCCCCGAATTTTCCCCAATGGCCACGATCAGGTTGTCGAAGAGCGGAAGGGCCCGGAGGATCAACGCCTGATGGCCACGGGTCATGGGATCAAAAGATCCGGGAAATACTGCGATGTTGTTCATGGTACATCTTGACAGAACAAAGATACAAAAAGGGAAGGATCTATATTACTCAAAGGTCAGGGAGAGCTGGAAGATTTTCGAGTTCAGCTTGGCGATGCCATCGGTATAGATGTTGTTTTCCCGGGTCAGCACATCCAGTAAGCCGTACATCATTTTCAGTTCAACACCGAACTTGAACCATTCATTGTAGAAGTCAAATCCAATTCCGGCTTCCACGTACAAATCGTTCTGGTTGAACTTCACGATCTTCTGATCAGCACTTTTCCGTTCCCGTTTTTTCGCCTGGGATGCAAGGTCGAGTGTATACTGGACACCCGTCAGAAGGTAGGTTCTGAAGTTATTGTATCGTTTTGATTTAAATTTCAGTTCCAGGGGGAGGTTGATGTAGGTGGATGGCACCCGTTTGGTAATGCTGATCACGCTGGTGTCCCCGTTTTTAAAAGTCTCCATGTTATAGACCAGATCGCGGTCGCCAAAGGCAAGCGACGGGATAAAACGAAGGTTGAAATGCTCCCCCATTGCCATGTCGCTGACAATGCTGATCACGAAGCCAGGCGTGGGAACGCACTCGATCGAAAAGATCAGGGCCGAGTCGGGCAATGGCAGGATATCCGGGATGTACGTGGAATCCCAGATGTGGGTATTGAGGTCGGAGATAGGTTTGATGGTGACATAACTCAGATTCGCTCCCAGTACAAATCCAAAATGGAATTTTTCATTGTCGTACATGGGCATGTTGGGAACACCAAACCGCTGGGCTGAGGCTTTTGCAGGGATCAGGACAACCGGAAGGAAAAGAAGGGGAAGAATATAGATCAGTTTTTTCAAAGGCAGGGTTCGGCTTTTACCAATCATTAACGCTGGTCACCCTCATTTATTTTGGATTTCCGTGGCAAAGATACTATTTTTTCGGCGCAATAGAGGGTGGCGATCCCACCGGATAAACGGATCTGCCGGAGCTTCTCAAAACCTTGTCGGTGCAGGATGTGGAGGAAGGTCTCCCCCCATGGGAAGGTTGCAATGGTTTCGGGCAGGTAGGTATAGGCGTGATGATGCCGGGAAACCAGCTTCCCCAGCAAGGGAATAACCACCCCGGAGTAAAAGGAGTAGAGAAATTTCATCGGGAACCCGTCAGGATGCGAAAATTCAAGGATCAGCATCAGTCCCCCGGGTTTCAGCACGCGTTTCATCTCCCCGAGACCGGTCTCCAGGTCTTCGAAATTGCGTACGCCGAAAGCCACCATCACCACGTCGAAAGCTTCCTGCTCAAAAGGGATTTTCTCCGCTGATCCTTCCCGGAAGAAGATGAGGTTGGAGAGGCCCTTACCAGCCGTTTTTTTTGCCCCCACCTCCATCATAGCCTGAGAAATGTCGATCCCGTCGATCCGGACCGGATTCAGTTTTGCCACTGCAAGAGCCAGGTCGCCTGTTCCGGTAGCTACATCCAGAATCCGGAGCCGGTTCAGCTGGGAGCTGAACCGGCTCCGGATCTCCCGTACCACCCGGTTCCGCCAGGCATGATCGATCCCGAACGAGAGAAAGTGGTTCAGGAAATCATACCGCGGGGAGATTTCATCAAACATGAAACGGACCGATTCCCGTTGTGGCGACATGCGGATTTACGCTCCCAGCTGCAGGCGCTTAAAGCCAACCACCTTCAACTCTTTGTCGTATTCGGCAATATACTGACCCACGCTTTTCTTGTTATCCTTGATAAACTCCTGGTTTACCAGGGTATTCTCCCTGAAAAACTTGTTCAGTTTACCCATAGCAATCTTTTCCAGCAGATCCTCTGGTTTTCCTTCCTGCCTTGCCTGTTCCTTCCCGATCTCAATTTCCCGTTCGATAAGGGTTTGTTCGACATCACTCTTATCGACCGCTACGGGATTCATCGCAGCCACCTGCATCGCGATCTCCCGTCCGAGCTCCCCGATCCCCTTGACATCCTTTTTATTGAATCCGACGATGGTAGCCAGGCGGTTTCCATGGTGGTTGTATGCAAAAACGATGGGGGCCGCGATGGATTCGAAGGCGGCCACCTGCATCTTTTCGCCGGTCTTTCCCAGGAGTTCGTGCAGTTTCTCGTCAACGGTCTGTTCCCCGATCTTCAGGGGGAGCAGTGCGGAGGCTGCCGAAAGTCTGTTATTGATACCGAGATCAAGGACATCTTTTGCAAACTGGATGAACTCCTCGTTCTTTCCTACAAAGTCGGTTTCACAACTGACCATGGCAATAGCACCAAATCCTTTATCATCGGTGGTGGAAGCCACCACAAATCCTTCATTGGCTTCGCGGTCGGCCCGTTTGGAAGCCACCTTCTGTCCTTTTTTCCTCAGGTAATCGATGGCTTTTTCAAAATCGCCTTCGCTCTCCTGGAGGGCTTTTTTGCAATCCATCATTCCGGCGCCCGTCATCTGGCGCAACTTATTTACATCTGCTGCTGTGATATTCATATTTGTTTCGGGTTTCGGGTTTCGGGTTTCGGGTTTCGTATTTCGTATTTCCGTATTTCGTATTTCCGTATTTCCGTATTTCCTTTCTATCGTTTCGATCGTCCGACCGGTTTGGTGATGCGTTTGCGCTGCGGCTTGCCGGCACCGGGTTCCTCCTCAGCCGGTCCTTTTACCTTGGGGAGTTTGGTATCTACAATCTCCTTCCGGCTGATCTTGATGCCATCTTCATCGAGTTCTCCTTCATCCCCATCCATCCGGGCATCGAAATCCTCGTCGAGCATCTCCTCGGCTTCTTCATCTGCAGCTTTCTTGTCGCGATCAAACTTCCGTTCAACCAGTCCCTCTTCAATGGCATTGACCATCACTTCTATGATCAGCTGGATCGATTTGGAGGCATCGTCGTTGGCCGGGACCGGGAAATCGACCAGGCGCGGGTCGGAGTTGGTATCCACAATGGCAAAAGTGGGGATATTTAACTTCCGGGCTTCTGCCAGGGCGATGTGTTCCTTCAGGATATCCACAATGAACAGTGCTGCAGGGAGCCGGTTCAGGTCGGAGATGCTTCCCAGGTTCTTCTCCAGTTTGGCCCGTTCACGGGTAATGGTAAGACGCTCTTTCTTGGAGAGGTTGGTATAGGAGGGGCTGCTCATCAGTTTATCGATGGAGGCCATTTTACGGACCGCTTTCCGGATAGTGGCAAAGTTGGTGAGCATTCCCCCGGGCCACCGTTCAGTCACATAGGGCATGTTGATCCGTCTCACCTTTTCGGCAACCAGCTCTTTGGCCTGTTTCTTGGTGGCTACAAAGAGGATCTTCTTCCCCGACTTGGCAATCTGCTTCATGGCAGCGGCTGCTTCGTCGATCTTGGCCATGGTTTTGTAGAGATCGATGATATGGATCCCGTTCCGTTCCATGAAAATATAGGGAGCCATGCTCGGGTTCCATTTCCGTTTCAGGTGACCGAAATGAACGCCGGCATCAAGCAGGTCATTAAATGTCGTTCTAGGCATAATGATATAAATAAAATATTAACGTTTGCTGAACTGGAATCTTTTCCGGGCTTTTTTCTGCCCGTATTTCTTACGCTCTACCATCCGGGGATCGCGTCGCAGCAATCCCTTGGCTTTCAGGGCAGGGCGCAACTCTTCATCGATCTTGCAGAGGGCACGAGCAAGAGCCAGGGCCATCGCTTCCGATTGCCCTTTTACACCGCCTCCATCGAGGTTGACCTTCACATCATACTTGCCCAGGGTTTCCGTTACCGAAAGGGGTTCCGTAGCTTTGAACTGAAGGATGGAGGTTGGAAAATAGTCCTTGAAATCCCGTCCGTTAACCTGGATAGTTCCCTGTCCCGGTTCGACGTAGATTCGTGCAATGGCAGTTTTTCTTCTGCCAATGGTATTGATCACTTCCATATTACTTGATTGAATTTAAGTTGATTTCTTTGGGTTGCTGTGCTTCGTGCGGGTGATCGGGACCGGCATAGACATAGAGGTTCCGGAAGAGGGTACTGCCCAGCCGGTTTTTGGGAAGCATTCCTTTGACGGCTGCTTCGATAACGGCCCGTGGATTTTTTACCAGGAGCTCTTCCGGGGTGCGTTTCCGTTGCCCGCCCGGGTATCCCGAGTGGCGGAGGTATTCCTTATCAGTCAGCTTCTTCCCGGTCAGCCTGATCTTCCCGGCATTGATGATCACCACATTGTCGCCGCAATCGACGTGCGGGGTGAAGTTGGTCTTCAACTTACCTCTCAGCAGCATTGCTACTTTAGAGGCCAGCCGTCCCAGAATCTCCCCATCGGCATTGATCAACACCCACTCTTTGTTGGCCGTTTCCTTATTGGCACTGATGGTTTTGTAACTTAACGTATTCATGGATTTCGTTTAAAAAAGGGGTGCAAAGGTAGGAGGAAAAAAAATACCCGGCAAGTAAAGCGGTTATAAAAAGAGATTATTTTTGCATTATGGTTTGTTTTGGGACAAAAATGAGCCGCCATAAATGGCCTGAGCCGCAATTCATTGCGGCTTGCTCGAAAGAATGTGATAATTTATGATTGTAGAGTTTAGTGTTTTCGTGGCAATTTGTATCATGCGTTTCACACTGCAAACATATTCCTTTGAACAGTTCCTTACCGCCACCGGGAACCGGGAGGCGCTGGAGCTGTATCGCGAAGTGCCTTTTCACAATTACGGGTACGAAAAACTGGTTTCGCTGTTCCACCAATTCTGTCTGATCGGAGGAATTCCGGATGTAGTGGAATCGTTCGCTCAGAAAGGCAGCATTCAGCGACTGGCCTCTTTGTATGACCACCACCTGGACCGGTTGTTCACACAGGCTGCATCCTTCGCAGCCACACGCAAAACTACTGAGCGACTGATGCAGGTCTACCAGGACGCCTTCCCTTTTGCCGCCACCCGCATCACCTACCGGGGATTCAGTAATCCACGGTTCCGGAGCCGGGAGGTGGGAAATGCCTTCAGGATCCTCCATGAAAACGGACTTCTTCATCTTGTCTATCCCACCACCCGAACCACCCTGCCCTGGATGATCGATACCGGCCGGGCGCCCCGGATCCAGCTGCCGGATACCGGCCTGGTCAATTACTATACCGGTATCCAGGAGGCGCTGGCGAACCAGGAGGATCTGTCGGCCGTCTTCAACCGGCAGATCTCCCTGCATATTGTGGCCCAGGAACTCATGCATGCAGTGGATATCAATAAGGAGCGAGAGATGAGAGATTCATCCCTTCATTTTTGGGTAAGGGATAAAACCCAATCCTCTGCAGAGGTCGATTTCGTGATCGAACACCAGGGGCTGTCGATCCCGGTGGAGGTGAAACGGGGAGAGCACGGCCGGCTGAGGTCGCTGCATCAATTTGTGGAAGCCGCCTCCCACCCCTTTGCTGTTCGCTTATATGCCGGACCACTGATGGTCAGGGAAGCCCGCACAACTGCCGGTAAGACCTTTTACCTGATGAGCCTGCCCTATTTTCTGGCGGGGAAGATACGGGAGCATCTGGAGGGATTTATGAAGTTTGTGGGTAGTGAGGTAGCGAGGTAGTGAGGTAGCGAGGTAGCGAAATAGTGAAAATTTAATTCGCAATTCTTAATTTTGAATTTTTCCCTTCCTATGACCAAAAACCTCTGGACACGAACAATCATTATCACCTTGTTCTCCATCGCCATGGGATTCCTGGAAAGCGCCGTGGTGGTTTACCTTCGGACGATCTATTATCCGGAAGGATTCGCTTTTCCGCTGAAGATCATTGAAGGTCCCATCGCAATCACCGAGATCCTCCGGGAGGCCGCTACCCTAATCATGCTGATCACAGTAACCATGCTGGCTGCCCGCCGGTGGCTGATCCGGTTTGCCTGGTTCATTTACCTGTTCGCCATCTGGGATATTTTTTACTATGTCTTCCTGTGGGCCTTGCTGGGCTGGCCCGAATCGCTGCTCACCTGGGACATCCTCTTCCTGATCCCCACCACCTGGGTGGGACCGGTACTGGCGCCGGTGATCAATTCGCTGACCATGATCGTGCTGGCTGCGGTGATGATCGGGGCGGATGCATGGACGGATCGATCCACCTTCGCCCAGGCTACGGTGGATGAAAGCGGACAGGTGCGGCTGACAGCCATTGAATGGGGGTGCCTGATTGCCGGGTCTCTGATCACCATCGTGGCATACACCCAGGATTATGCAAGGTATATGCTCGATCGGTTCTCCCTGGCGGAATGGACCAGTTCGTCCAATCAAACGGAGGTGATGGCGCATGCAGCACGGTATGTGCCGGATGGTTTTAGCTGGCTGTTATTCCTGACCGGCACTGGTTTATTTGTCCTGGCCATTTTACTGGTCATCCGGAGAAATTTCACCGGTTTCAATAAGAACCGGCTCCGGTCCATGTTCCAGTCAAGGTAAATGATCCTAGTTCTTGATCAAGGGATAGGTTCGCTTCCTATTGTCTCCTATGCTGAACAGATAAGCACCTGGCGGTAAATTCCCGATTTCAATGATGGACGTTTCACCGGTCAGTTTTCCTGTCACGACTGTTTTGCCCATCGGGTCGATAATGGTAAATGTTGAACCAATCAGACGTGCATTCACTTGAACATATATCCTGTTGCCGGCTGGATTCGGGTACACTGTAACTGGATCTTGTTCCCTGTTGTCGTCGATTCCAATAGGGCTCACGTTTAAAATGGCAACTGCAGAAGTGTCGGTGCAAAGAAGACTAGTGACAATGCACCGGAACAGCTGATTGTTATTTGCAATTGTCGTGTTTGAAACCGTCAATGTGTCATTTGTCGCTCCGCTATATTGACCGGCATTGGTAATGTTCTGAAAACCCAGGCCGGCATCTGTTTGCCATTGGTAACTGATATTCGTTCCCGAAACCTGAATAACAAATTGCGCCGCACCGCTAACGTTGACATGTTGATTTGCCGGCTGAGCAAGAATCGAAAAGCACGCTTGAATCAATACCGGACCGTGTGGTGACCACAACTGGGTGGTAATCAGGTTCTGAACATCCGCTCCAAATAAATCACTCCGGAATACACGGTCAGCGGTCATATCTGAATAGTAAACCAATGAGTTAGCTGTATCTACAAAAAATCCACCTGGTTGAAAGCTGAAGAGAAGGTTGTTGTTCGTACCGTCATAGTTTACCTTCCTGCAGGCACCTCCATCAGCAAAATAGATCACGCCATGCTTGACATCCAGTCCCAGATATTGTGCATCACAGCCGGATACGATGGTGGTGTTATTGGTTCCGTTCAGATCAATACGGTACAGACCTTTCGTGGCGGATATAATGTATTGTCCGTAAAACAAATATCCATGGACCAAATCCAGATCCACATCCCCGACGTAACCGAGACCTGAAAGAAAGGGGACCTGGTTCGTTCCATCCAGATCGGCACGATAAATTCTATCCTCCGGTGTGCTTCCCCAGTAAATATGTTCGTTTACAGCGTCAACGGCAATGCCGCAACTGTACCCGCCGGCAGGGTAAGAAACCAGCGTTGTGAAATCGCTGCCGTCATAATTCATGGAGTAAATACCCCAGTACCACGCCATGTAAATCTTCTCACGGATCGGGTCTACATCCGCATCATAAAATGACTGGGATAGTCCGCCAAGATCAATCGTATCCAAATTGCTCCCATCGATATTGGCAATGACGATCTGCTGATTGTTATTGTCGCCAATAACCATTTTGTCGTATTGTGCATGGGCGCCTGCACTAACTAACAGGAAGGCGAGGATCCATAGAATCCTGTACTTTCTAATTGTTTTCATGTTTATTTGGTTTAAGATTTCCACCTGTATCTATTTTGTTTATTTATACAAATGCACATTACGTTCAAGTATGACCGAATGAGGGTTTTAATCCCTACCCAGTTTTTCCCAAACAAATATAACCAAATTCATTGCTAAATCAACACGAAATGTTCTTTTTTACATCCAGTCTGTTCGCCTGTCCTCCTGTCCGACTTGTCCAACCTGTTAAAGAATTATACCTACCTTTGCATTCTGTTTCAAACCCAGATCCATGTCTATCAGCGTTTCTCATATCACCAAACTATACGGTGGTCAGAAGGCCCTCGATACTATTTCCCTGGAGATCAAACCCGGCGAGGTGGTGGGGCTGCTGGGCCCCAACGGGGCAGGGAAAAGTACCCTGATGAAGATCCTTACCTGTTTCATTCCTCCCACTTCGGGAGATGCTGCGGTGTGCGGATTTGACGTGCTGGAACAGTCGATGGAGATACGGAGACGGGTAGGATACCTTCCGGAGAACAATCCGCTGTACCTGGATCTGTATGTGAAGGAGTTTCTGGGATTTATTGCAGGGATAGATCATACTGAAAGACGAAAGACGAAAGACGAAAGACGAAGGAAGAGTCATTGCGAGGAGAGGAACGACGAAGCAACGAAAATCAAATCCCGGATCCCGGATCCCGGATCCCGGATCAGTGAGATCATTGAACTTACAGGGCTACAAGACGAACAGCATAAAAAGATCGGTGCTCTCTCACGCGGGTTTCGTCAGCGGGTGGGGCTGGCGCAGGCACTTCTTCATGATCCCGAAGTATTGATCCTTGATGAACCCACTTCAGGACTTGATCCCAACCAGCTGGTGGAGATCCGGAACCTGATCACACTGATCGGACAGGAAAAGACCGTGATGCTCTCGACCCACATCATGCAGGAGGTGGAGGCGATCTGCGACCGGACCATCATCATCCACAGGGGAAAGATCGTAGCCGACGACAAAACCAAAAACCTCCGGAAGATCCAGTCGTCCAAGGTCATCATCAAGGTGGAATTCGACAAACCCGTCGAGAGGGAGAACCTGATGACCATTGCAGGGGTAACGGAAGCCTTTGCCTCTTCACAGAGCCCCCCGGATCCCGGATCCCGGATCCCGGATCCCGGCATCTGGCATCTGGTATCCGGTTCCGAAACCGACATTCGCCCGGCGGTATTCAATTTCGCCGTCGACAACGGACTGACCGTTCTCTCCCTCCAGCGCGATGAGCAGCGGCTGGAGGAGGTGTTTCAGGAGCTGACAAGAACGTGAGACGTGAGACGTAGGACGAAGTTAAAATTCCAAATATTTGGAGCTTATTTGATATTTATTGTAGTTTTGCCCCGCAGAGTGGAAAGATTTAATTATGGGATATTTGTTTACATCGGAGTCCGTATCAGAGGGACATCCGGATAAGGTGGCCGATCAGATATCGGACGCATTGCTTGATGAATTCTTACGCTGGGATCCAGAATCCAAGGTGGCCTGTGAAACCTTTGTGACGACCGGGCTGGTAGTGTGCGGCGGAGAGGTCCGTACCGAAGGCTGGGTGGATATCCAGGAGACTGCCCGGCGGGTTATTTGCAACATCGGGTATACCAAAGCAGAATACCGGTTCGATTGCGAATCGTGCGGGGTGATCTCCACGATCCATGAGCAATCGACCGACATCAACCAGGGTGTTGTCCGCCAAAAGAAAGAGGATCAGGGGGCAGGCGACCAGGGGATGATGTTCGGGTATGCCTGCCGCGAGATGGATAACTACATGCCTCTATCCAGCGAGCTGGCCCATATCCTGCTGCAAGAACTGGCTGCCATCCGCCGGGAAGGGAAACAGATGAAATACCTGCGTCCCGATTCCAAATCGCAGGTAACCATCGAATACAATGACGATAGCCAGCCGGTGCGCATCGACGCTATTGTGGTCAGCACCCAACACGATGAGTTCATTCTGCCGGCCAATCAATCTGACAAAGCTGCGAAGGTCGCGGAAAAGAAGATGCAGGATCAGATCCGTTCAGACATTGAGAAGATCCTGATCCCCCGCGTCAAGAAGATACTGCCCGCCCGGATTAAAAAGTTTTTTGGCAAAAATTTTAAATTGTTTGTAAATCCTACCGGAAAGTTTGTCATTGGCGGACCTCATGGTGACACGGGGTTAACCGGCAGGAAGATCATTGTTGACACCTATGGCGGTCACGGAGCACATGGCGGAGGTGCCTTCTCCGGGAAAGATCCCTCCAAGGTGGACCGCTCTGCAGCCTATGCCGCCCGCCACATAGCTAAGAACATGGTGGCTGCAGGTATTGCAGACCAGGTGCTGATTCAGGTGGCTTATGCTATCGGGGTAGCTCAACCGGTAGGTCTCTATGTAAATACCTTCGGAACGGCAAAAGTGAAAGATAAAAAGGGAAAGACCCTGACCGACGGGGAGATCTCTTTGAAGATCCACCAGGTGTTCGATATGCGCCCCTACGCCATCATTGAACGGCTCGGACTGAAGAATCCGGTCTACCTTCCCACCGCTTCCTATGGCCATTTCGGCAGGGATCCGTTCACCAAACTTGTCGATGTATATTATCCAGTTAACGGTTCCAGACCCAGGAAAGGGAATGGCAACGCCAAAGAGGTCTACCAGAAAAAGGTTGACTTCTTTGCATGGGAGAAGCTGGATTACGTGGATAAACTAAAGAAAGAGTTTGGGATCAATGCCAGATCCTAGATCCTGTTGCTTCGCTCTGTTCGCAATGACAATGCTGGATGCTGGATACTGTGCCTTTGTGCCCTTGTGCCCCTGTGCCTTTGTGCCCCTGTGCCTAATGTGATACGACGAGCTTCCGGGTGGACTGGGTTTGCCCGTTCACCTGCAGGCTGTAGAAGTAGATCCCTTCTGAAAGATCGCGTGTGGAGATCCGAACTTCTCCGGAACCGGTCAGCACCTCTTCCGCCATGGTAGATCCGAGCAGGTTCCGCACCAGCAATACGGCATTGGCATCACGTTCAACGGCATACCTGAAAGTGGCCTGGGTGTTGGCCGGATTCGGGTATGCATTGGAGAGTGTGGCCGATCCCCGGTGCGATTCAATCCCGAGCGGATAGGCATTATAGAGTGCCTGGAAGCAAACAGAGTCATTGGGATTCTTCTCGTCATAAAAAGTATACCTGATCACACTCTGTCCGGCATTATTTACCGGCTGATACTCCCCGATAAATTCTGTACTGGTCACCCCCGGTGCAATATCCAGAGGGAACAAGGAGACATAGACTTCAGGCTCGTAGCAGGCACCCCAGCAAAAGGCATTGATCGAATTCGGAATCAGAGAGATTTCCTCTTTTTTACACTTGACGCTCAGCGTAACTGAACCGTTATTGGTTACGCCGATGTGCGCTTCAATGGTCGTTGTGGTCGGTTCACCGGTGTAAGTTACCGCACCATTATTGGGAACGGGTGTGCCATCATGAATCAGGGAGAGATTCTGGGAAAAGCCAAGGAAAGCAACCACCTGCAAGAGAGAGACCAAGAGTACCAGTTTTTTCATGGTTTATGGATTTATATGGGTTTATTGAATGGGTATTGGTTTGACTGCAAAGATAATACAATACGAATGAATAACCGCAAATGCCTCCATTTTTTTAGCCCGGAAAAGCAACCAGTTATGAAAATTGGTATCTTTACAAATTGAAAATTCACATAGTAAATCCTGTCATTATGAAAAAACTGTCCCTTTTTCTGATCCTTTTCTTCATTTCCATTGGGTTCTCCTTCGGTCAATCCCAGCGACTGGTCCTGCTGGAGGAGTTCACCTCTGCCACGTGTGGTCCATGTGTTGCAGCCAACACAAAGATCCATGGATGGCTGATCAATAATCCTACTGTGTTTACAGCCATCTTTTATCATATGAGCTGGCCAGCCCCGGGAAATGATCCCATGTACCTGGCTAATACAGTAGATAACAACGCCAGACGTTCCTATTATAATGTGAACGCAGTACCCAATTCAGTGGTAGACGGAAATGTTTACAACGGGAATGGGAACAGCTTACAATGGTCTGTTATTTCCAACCGCCATAACGTACCCTCCCCGTTTGAGATCTCGCTCCAGCATACAATCTCCCCTGCCCAGGATGAGATCTCCCTCGTGATGGTTGCCCTGGCCACCCAGGCAGTCAGCGGTAACCTGGTGGCGCACAATGTGGTCATTGAGAAGACGGTACATTTCACCTCTCCTCCCGGAACCAACGGGGAGACTAACTTTGACCATGTAATGAAGAAGATGTTGCCGACCAAAGACGGCACCTCCCTGCCTGATTTTGAGGTGGGTGATTATGTTATTATTGAGACCAGCTGGCCTTTTGAACCCAGTCAGGTTTACGATATCGATGAGTTGATGGCTGTAGGATTCGTCCAGAACAACACATCCAAGGAGGTCTATCAGGCGGCCAACAGCTCCACCGGTCCTTTGACACTTCCGTACGACCGTGACATCCAGGTACTGCAAACCGAGAATGTCTCTTCCACCAACTGCAGTGGCGTGGTCGCCCCCATGGTCACCGTCAGAAATAACGGGAACAACACCATTACCTCTTTCAATCTGAATTATGAGGTCAATGGCGGAACGGTCATGACGGAGAGTTGGTCGGGCAGCCTGGATCCTTTGGAGAAAGTGGTAGTCAACCTCCCTGATTACACCTTCACCCCGGAGTCAACCAATACCCTGACGATTTTTTCGGACGATCCGAACAGCAATGCCGATGAGTATCCCAAGAATGACACGCTGAATATATCCATCGAAGCGGCGCAAGCCACCACCCTGACGATGATCCTTTTCATTAAAACCGACAATGCCCCTGAAGAGACCACCTGGGACGTACAAGATGCAGAGGGCAACATCGTGGACAGCGGCGGGCCCTATACCGAATCCAATCATATTTACCGGGATACCATCTATCTGACCGACGAGGGATGTTACACCTTCACGATCTATGACGCCGGCGGAAACGGCATCTGTTGCACCAACGGAAACGGATTCTACCTCCTGCAGGACAACCAGAATACTCAAGTAATTATGAGCGGACCGTTCGGTTCCTTCGAGAAGACAGAATTCAACGCCAACGTCGTGTCGGCCAGGGATCATTTCGATCAAACCAGGGCACTTCAGGTCTTCCCCAATCCGGCGAACGACCTCACGACTGCTACCTTTTACCTGGTAGATCCTGATAAGGTTGAACTGAACTTATACAACACCTTCGGTCAGAAGGTCCGGAACTGGCAACCGGGTTACCTGGGTGCCGGAGACCATGAGGTTAAGATCGATGCGGGAAAGCTGGCACCGGGTGTCTATATTCTGCAGTTGACCACCGGGAATAAAGTATATACAAGGAAAATCTCTGTGAGCAGATAATTACAGGTTGTGCGGAATGCTCACTTCAAGGGCACCGACGCCATACGCAAACATGGGGGCATCGAACCATTCGATGCCCTCTGTTTTTTTCAGGTGATCAATCAATACGGTACGCAGGATGCCATTGCCCACTCCATGAATGAACACCACTTTCAGGAAGTGGTGAGTCCTCGCACCATCCAGGCACCGGATGAAGTATTTCTTCTGAAACTCCAGTATCTCAGCCTGTTGGAGGTTCGATGGATCTTCAATCAATTCATGGATGTGAAGATCGACTACTGCTTTTCTCGGTTCGGTTTGATGATGGAAGATCAACGGAGGTTCCGTCTTCCCGATCGAACGGGAATCCTGTAACAGCGGAGGCGGAGTATCTTTCGGAACAGGCCGGTTTTCCTCGAGGTACCTGGTCAATGATATAATCCGGATGATGATGCCTCTGGCATTGACCAGCGTCGATTCACGGTAGGATCCTTCATTCAGGAATTTCGTCCCGTCGATCTGAAATTCGGAATTGAACGGAGGGATCACCTCCTCCAGCTGTTCTTTGTGAAAGAGAAACTGGAGGGATCCATCGGTCCAGTGCGGGAGGAGTTCGCGGTTTATCGTTGCCAGCAGGTGTCTGGTCCCGGCAAACAGGGAACCGTAATCGACTCCGGTATAATGCCCCGGTCCTGTTCGGTGAAAAAGGTTGTAGATGACATCATACGAAGTATTATTGATAAGAAAGACATCCACCGATCCGGTGATCAGCCACTTCTGGTCATGCGGGACAAACGCCAGGAAGATATCTTCCGATGTCCGTTTCCGGATCACGGCAGGGGGCAGGTAATCCGGACCGGGTTCCTCTTCTTCACGGGTCCGGTTTCCCTGATCCTCATGTTGGTCCGGTAGTTGATCCTTCCCCTGTTTTACAGGCACCGGTGTACTGAAATCCTCTTTAAAAAACCGCCCTCCGGCATCTGAAGGATCGATCTTCACCAATTCGCTGATCAGGGTCGGGACTTCAAATCCATCTTCATCGGCTACCAGTACCATCCGTGAATCCAGCACCTTTGTAACCACACCGCCTCCGGTGGTATTCAGGAACTTAACTTTATCTCCTGGCTGCAGCTTCATGTGGTTAGTGTAAATTTCGGGGTGCAAAGATACGATAAAGTGATGAGGCGATGAAGGGATGAAGGGATGAGGGGATGAGGGGATGCAAATTAATTTTGAATTAAGAATTTAGAATTTTGAATTTATTATAGTAATATTGCATCAAGTATTAACCAAAAAAAGAACACTATGCGGAGATTTACAGCTTTGCTGCTTGGCATCTGCCTGGCGGCAACCACGGCCTTCGGCGGTGGATATCAAGTGAGCTTGCATAGCATACGTAACATCGGGATGGGCCTGATCGGGACCTCCCTGACTTACGATGCCAGCAGCTTCTTTTACAATCCGGGTGCTGCAGCCTTTGTAAAGGAACGGTTCAGCATCTCCGGTGGGGTCAGCCTGCTGATGGCCCGCACCACCTTCCAGCCCAAAGATGTAATGGGCCAGTACAAGACCGAGAACATCATCAATACTCCATTATACTTTTACTTTGGCTTTAAGCCCTTCGAGGACCTCAGCATCGGTTTGGCTGTCAACACCCCTTACGGGAACAAGCTATCCTGGGGAGATACCTGGCAGGGGCGTTTTCTGATCCAGAACCTTTCGTTCAAGGCCATTACCGTTCAACCCTCCTTCTCTTATAAGATCAAAGATGTATTCAGTTTCGGGATGGGGCTGGTAGTAGCCATCGGAAATGTGGAACTGAATAAAGCGTTACCGCTCGAAGGGCAGAATGGCGCCGAGGGGAAGGTCAACATCAAAGGAAACACATACAATGTCGGATTCAACGGGGGGATCCTGGTACGCCCGGTCAAAGGATTGAACATCGGTGTGGACTATCGTTCCAGGATCAACATGGTTGTTGATAACGCAGACGCCACTTTTACTGTTCCTGTTTCGATGAAAACGAACTTTCCTGATCAGAAGGTAGCTACTTCTCTTCCGCTTCCTGCCAACCTTGATTTCGGGATCTCTTACGAGATCAAGGAGAAATTCCTGATCGGCATCAACCTCTGTTATGTCTTCTGGGGCACTTACGATACTCTGATTTTCGATTTCAAGACCAAGACCCCGGCTCTGGATAAAACGTATGCTCCGGCCATGTATACGAATAAACTCATCCCGCGGATCGGAGCCCAATACAGGGTGAACGATATCGTGACCGTCCGCCTGGGCGGATATTACGACCCTACACCGGTCCCCGACGATCATCTCAATCCGCAGACTCCCAGCATGAACCAGATCGGGCTGACCGCAGGCTTGTCGGTATTCCCTATCAAGGGGCTCAGCATCGATGCCGCATTCCTGTATGTGATGGGGTTGGAACGGGAAGGGACCTATTCACCGGAGAACTTCTCAGGGACCTACAAGACCAGTGTCTACATCCCCGGTTTTGGTTTAACCTACAATTTCTAACCCTATAAAACATGAACGATATGAAAAAACTGTTATATATCCTGTTTTCCATCGTCATTCTTGCCGGTTGCGAACCCAAGATCGACGAGTTCAGTCCAGACCCTGGTGCGGCAAATTTCACCACCTACGTGGCCATTGGGAACTCCCTTACAGCCGGTTTTACTGATGGTGCTCTTTATACATCCGGACAGGAAAATTCCTACCCCAATATGCTGGCCGAACAATTCAAGCTGGTTGGCGGAGGAGATTTCAATCAACCTTACATCAATACGGAAAATGGTGTGGGAATAGTAGTAACCCCGGGAAAAGGGATCTACCTGGTCACCAAGATGATTCTGAAACTGGTTCCGGATAAAGACTGTAGCGGACAACCCATTGGTACGGTATCTCTGAAACCGGAATACATCGTTCCGAATCCGGATCAGGCCACCCTTGCGGGTCAACTGAGTGCCAGACCCACCGATCCCGGACCCTATAATAACATGGGTGTTCCCGGAATGAATGTAAAAGAACTGTTTATCCCGGGATATGGTTCTCCGTATGGAAATCCCTTCTTCGCGCGGTTTGCATCAGGGATCTACTCCACCGTATTCCAGGATGCCGTTGCCCAGAATCCAACCTTCTTCTCCCTGTGGATCGGAAACAATGATGTACTGACTTCGGCATTGGCCGGAACAGATGCATTGATCACCCCGGTTGATACCTTTGCTCTCTACTATAACATAGCGGTACTCGGACTCGTAAACGCGACAAGTGCTCCCAAAGGAGTCCTGGCCAATATCCCTGATGTCACCAGCATCCCATTCTTCACCACCATTTCGGCCCAGCTTCCTTACGACAACGTGGTGCTTAACGCTGAACAGGCAGCCGGTCTGAACTTTCTATACACGATGTACGGTCATCCCGACATTGTCTGGAAAGAGGGAAAGAATCCCTTTGTGATTACCACCACCACAGGTGACTGGGTGCAAATGGAACCGGAAGATCTCTTCCTCCTCACCCTGCCCACTGATTCCATCAAATGCAGGGGAATGGGTATTGCAGATCCGGTGTTGAAGAGACCCTATCCGATCCCCGGCATGTTTGTCCTCCAAAAAAGCGAACAAACCAATATTCAGAATGCCATTTTAGCTTTTAACCAGATCATTGCCAATGCAGCGCAGACCAATGGCCTGGCTTTCGCCGATATGCATACCTATATGAAGAGTTTTGCTGCCGGGATGGTCTTCGACGGGATCAAAATGAACACCCGTTTTGTCTCCGGTGGATTGTTCTCCACGGACGGAGTGCATCTTTGCCCGAGGGGTTATGCGGTGGCAGCCAATCACTTCATTGATGCCATCAACGGGCAGTACGCCAGTAAGATCCCGTATGTGGACATCACGAAATATCCCGGATTGAAATTTCCGTAATACATACGTAGGGGCGACCGGGAAAAAAATGTAGGGGCGACCGGGCCGGTCGCCCTTACATTTTTTTTAACGCCCGGAACATTTTCGAAACCGCAATCCCCCGGTGGCTGATGCCGTTCTTCAGATGTGCCGGCATCTCGGCAAAGGTCATGGAGCAGCCATCGGGTATAAATACCGGATCGTATCCGAAACCGCCTGTGCCCCTGCGTTCCCTGATGATCTCTCCCGGAATTTTCCCTGTAAAAAGATGCTCTTCCCCATGGAGGATCAAACACACCACGCAGCGAAAACAGGCTTTCCGGTTCTCCTGTCCATCAAGCTCTTCCAACACCTTTTGGATGTTATCGTCAAACGAGCACCCCTCCCCGGCGTACCGTGCCGAATAAACTCCCGGCCGGCCATCGAGCGCTTCGATCTCCAACCCGGTATCATCGGCCAGGCAGTTGAGGCCGGTATGGTCAAAGATAAACCGTGCTTTCTGGCGGGCATTTCCCGCAAGCGTATCCTGGGTTTCCGGAATATCAGCATCCAGATGGATATCCTTCAGGCTGAGTACCTCGTAGTCTTTCCCGGCAATTTCGCGAATCTCACGAAGCTTATGGGGGTTGTTTGTGGCAGCAAGTAGTTTCATTGACATTCCTGAATCATCCGGGTAACCAGTTCGGTATAGCTCCATCCATGTGCAGCGATCATTTTGGGGACGATGCTGGCTTCAGTCAGTCCGGGGACGGTGTTGATCTCCAGAAAGCAGAAGGTCCGTTTGGATAAGATGTAGTCGATACGGATGATTCCCTTGCAGTTCAACCGGTTGTACAGGAAAGCCGATATCTGCTGGCATTTCAGCGCCACCTTTTCGGGAACCGGCGCCGGGACTATCTCATGGGTCAGGTCAGGGGAGTATTTGGCTTCATAATCGAAAAACTCCTTTTTGGTCACGATTTCACATACCGGGAAGGTGATAAGGCCGCCTCCCGAACGGAGAACGCTGCAGGTCAGTTCCCTCCCCGGTATAAACTCCTCCACGATCACTTCGTCATCTTCCGCCAAGGCCTGATCCAGGGCATCCGGAAGATCAGGTTTATGAGAAACTTTGGTCATCCCGACACTGGATCCACCGCAATTCGGTTTTACAAAACAGGGGAGCGAAATATCTTTCAGCATCCGGAGGGCATCTTCCCGTTGATGCTTATAAAGATGTACCGACGGGGCAGTATGGATGCCATAGGAGGCCACCATGCTTTTGCAGAAGGATTTGTTAAAGGTAAGGGCCGAGACCATGAGGTTGCTGGAGGTGTACGGAATGTCAAGCATATCCAGGTATCCCTGCAATTTTCCATCTTCGCCCGGGGAGCCGTGAATGGCGTTGAATACCACATCAAACCGCATAGTGTCTCCGTTCACCCGGATGGAAAAGTCGTTCTTATCCACCGGGAGGAACAGATCCTCCATCCGGCAATGCCACAAATCTCCCCTGATCTCTATCAGGAAGGGATCGAACAGATTACGGTCGATCTGATTTTCGACCTGCTGCCCGCTTCGCATGGAGATCTCGTACTCTCCTGAATCACCGCCGGCTACGATGGCAATCTTTTTCATCTCCGCTCTTCATTACAGCAAAAGTAACATAAAAAAATGAGCCATCCGTAATCGCTTTTTTTCGTATGTTTGTCCGTGGGTTCAGGACACAATAAATGTACTGTTTTCAGGTTAAGTAAGTAAATAGCGGAATGGATTTCATCAGGTTCCTCTTCAGCTGGAAATTTCTCAGGCAGGTGTTGCTGGCACTCGTGCTCACGGCCGGGATCGTATGGGGGACCCTGATCTTCCTCTCCGGTTATACCGGGCACGACACGTATATCCCGGTGCCCGATCTGAGGGGAAAGCTGATTGAAGAGGTGGTCAAGAGCTCGTTCTATACCGACTTCCGTTTTATTGTGCTGGATTCGGTGTTTGATGCGGACCTGCCACCGGGGACAATCCTGTACCAGGATCCCTGGGTAGACACACGGGTGAAGCAGAACCGCCAGATCTATGTAACCATTTCATCGGCTACTCCGGATCAAGTCTCTATGCCCGACCTGAAGTTCCTGACCCTCCGGCAAGCCCAATCGATGCTGGAGAGCTACGGGCTGAAGCTGGGGAACCTCTATTACACTCCGGCCTTTGATGCCGATGCCGTCCAGCAGCAACTCTTCAGTGGTCAGCCGATTCAACCAGGGGAGCGGATCTACAAGGGAAGCGAAATAGACCTTGTGGTTGGAACCGGTGGAGGCAGTTACCAGATCCTCATTGATGAAACACCTGTTGATACCGTACCAGTTGAGGGGTATGGGGTGGAGGATTATATTGATATATAGTGAAATAGCGAGGTAGCGAGGTAGCGAGGTAGCGAGGTAGCGAGATAGCGAAATAGCGAAATAGCGAAATTTTGGCAATAAATGGCAATAAATGTGCAATTCATGGCAATATAACATACGGTTCTTCCTGGTTGTACTAACCCTGTTCTCCCAATTTCCCATACAGGCCCAGGAGGTACTGGTGGGGCTTCAGGTAAATCCGGTGGTACAGGCAAAAGCCGCCGAACTGAGCCGGTTGAAGGAGCAAGCCAACGGACTGGATACCATCCCCATGCAGCTTCCCTTCTTCGATGATTTCCGTGAAGCAACGGTGTTCCCCAGCCAGAACCGCTGGATCGACCGGTATGCATTTGTCAATACCGATATCCCGGTTTACCCGGTCAACCGCGGAGCAGTTACCCTGGATGCTATCAGCGATTCGGGACAGATGTATCCCGAAGCGGTCCCGGGGCCGACCACCTTCCTGGCCGATCACCTGACCTCCCGGTATATCCGGCTCGACAGCATCTTTACCCCTTTCCCCGAAGCCCTGACACCTGACGATTCGGTCTATCTCAGTTTCTGGTATCAGCCCCAGGGAAGGGCAAAGGCACCCCATACAGCCGATTCCCTGATGCTCCGTTTCCTGGTACAACCGGCGTGGGACAGCATCACGCCCACTGATACTACTCAAATTCCGGCTGTCTGGCAGGAGATCTGGAGAACCCGCGGGATGGCGCTTGACACCTTCTACCTCAACAACAACCGGTACTTCGTTCAGGTGATGATCCCGATCGTGGATACCCAGTTCTTCAAAAAGAGGTTCCGGTTCCAGTTCTACAACTACGTGAGCCTGGCCAGTGCCGCAGAACCCAGCTGGCAGAGCAACTGTTCGCAATGGAACCTGGATGACATCTACCTGGATATCAACCGGTCGTTCACCGACACCGTGCGTCCCGGAATCACCTTTATCGAACGGCCTCCATCCATGCTCCGGAACTATGCGGAAATGCCTTTCCCGCAGTATACTGACAATCCCACCAACGAAATGACCGACACGCTGGATATCCTGATCAGCAACCGCGACACGGAAGATCATAATTCGTCGTACAGCTATACCATGCAGGATATTGCAGGAAGCTGGCAGCACGAATACAATGGCGGAGAGCACGTAATCAAGCCCTTTTACACTTACGGCTATGTGACGTACGCTCCGTTCGCCCATCCACCCGTAGAGGTTCTTTTTCCTATCAGTGCAGCCGATAGCGCCCTTTTCCTGATTACCCACCGGGTCCGGTCAGCCGACGGCTCCCTGATGGGAGATACCATGCAGGCCTATCAGCCATTCTATAACTATTATGCTTACGACGATGGCACTCCCGATGCCGGGTATGGTCTCACTCCGGCGGGGTCGTTGCTGGCTTACCGCTTCAGGCTGAACAAGACTCCGGACACACTCCGGGCTGTTCAGTTCTATTTCAACCGGACCCTGAGCGGGAATAATGTCCAGTTTTTCTACCTGAAAGTATGGAACGATGCCAATGGGAAACCTGACCAGATGCTCCATGAAGAGCTGGTTCTCCCGGCCTTTGCCGACAGCCTGAACCAGTTTGCGACCTACCATCTCGATCCTCCCGTCAGGATCTCAGGAACGTTTTACGTGGGATGGGAGCAAACGACCGACGACAACCTCAACCTCGGCTTCGACCGGTACAACAACCACCGGGAACAGATCCTGTTCAATGTGGCCGGCGAGTGGCTGACCAGTGCGTTCAATGGCTCCCTGATGATCCGGCCGATCGTTGGAAAACCCATCCCCCTGGCTATCCCAGAAAAAGAGAACGGATTGTCAGGGTTGAAGGTCTATCCCAATCCTGCTTCCGGGGAGGTGGTACGGATCGATCTTCCGGCATCCCTGAAAAGCAATGAACCCTATACCCTTCGGTTGTTTGACCTGTTTGGACAGGAGGTGCATCGTGAAGCTTTTTCCGGGAAGGCCGATATTACCGGATATGCCTCGGGTATCTACTTCGTGACCCTTTCCGGACCATCCGGACAGGTGGTTGCCACCGCCAAACTGATCCTCACACGGTAGTCCTCCTTCCAGAGATTGTACGGGCATGCTTGATCACAATGAACATACGGAAGAATCTGGAGAATTATACGAGCATTTCAGATTTGTTGTCGACCGTGGTCAGGTTCCCCTGCGGATCGATAAATACCTTTTTACCAGAATGGCGGACATCTCCCGCAACCGGATCCAACAGGCCGCCCGCGCCGGGAACATCCTGGTGAATGTTCAACCGGTTAAACCCAACCATAAAATTAAGCCGCTCGATACCATTTCAATTGTCCTTGCCTATCCGCCCCGCGACACCGAGCTCTATCCCGAGGCGATCCCGGTATGTATCGTTTACGAGGACAACGACATCCTGGTAGTCAATAAAGCGGCCGGAATGGTGGTCCATCCGGGTCACGGAAATCTTTCCGGGACGCTGCTCAATGCCCTCCTTTACCATTTTCAAAACACCCCTGAGAATGTAGCCATCGATGCCAGACCGTTCCTGGCTCACCGGATCGATAAAGATACCACCGGTATCCTGCTGGTGGCCAAGAATGAGCTCGCACAGTCGAAGCTGGCAAAACAGTTTTTCGATCATACCGTAGACCGGACCTACCTGGCACTGGTATGGGGGGATCTGAAAGAGGAGGAAGGAACCATCACCGGAAACATTGCACGCAATGTCAGGGACCGCACGATCATGGCGGTGTTTGACGAGGAGGAAGCAGGCCGCCATGCGGTGACCCATTACCGCGTGGTTGAACGGTTCGGGTACGTCACCCTGGTAGAGTGCCGCCTGGAGACAGGACGCACCCATCAGATCCGGGTTCATTTCAAACACATCGGACACCCGCTTTTCAACGACGAATCGTACGGTGGAGATCAGATCCTCAAAGGGACTACCTTTGCAAAATACAGCCAGTTTATCCGGAACTGCTTTACCCTGATGCCCCGGCAGGCACTGCACGCGAAGTCACTCGGCTTCACGCATCCTACTACCCGGAAACGAATGGACTTTGATTCGGACCTGCCGGAGGATTTTCAGGCAGTAGTGGAGAAATGGAGGAAGTATACAAATGACATGAATAAGCAGGAATGACGAATGCCAATTGCCAACAGATGAAAAGATATTGGTCATTCATCGTATCGCTCTACTTCTGGGTCGAGTTGTTCGGGAGTTCGGCTGTGCTGTTTCCGGTGGCGCTGCTGATCTGGGTCGTTACCTTGCCTTTCGACCGCCGGATGTACCTGTTGCATCAGTTCTCCTGCCTCTGGGCAAACCTTGCGTTCCGGTTGAATCCGTTGTGGCACCTGAGCGTGACCGGGAAGGAGCGGATTGATCCGGCACAAACCTATGTGATGGTCTCCAACCATCAGTCGGGAGCTGATATCCTGGTTCTTTTCACCCTTCGTCTCCATTTCAAATGGGTTGCCAAGCGTTCTCTCTTTTTTGTCCCCTTTGTCGGCTGGAATATGGCTATGAACCGGTATATAGCTTTGCGGAGAGGAAGGAAATCGAGCATGCAGCGGATGATGGAAGAATCGAAACAGGCGTTGCTGCAAGGGAACTCCCTGATGATTTTTCCGGAGGGGACCCGGTCGAAGAACGGGCGGTTGCAGTCCTTTAAAAGCGGTGCTTTCCACCTGGCGATTACTACCCGGCTACCCATCCTCCCGATCGCTATCAAAGGCACTTCCCTGGCCATCCGCAAAGGGGGTTTTCTGATCTCCCGGCAGCCGGATCTGCAGGCGGTGATCCTGGAGCCACTGCCGTTTGAATCGTTCAGTGATCTGAGTCCGAAGGAGCTGGCGGAAAGTGTATATCAGAAGATCGAGCAGGAACTCACCTCACCCCCCGGCCCCCTCTCCTGAAGGAGAGGGGGAGGAAAGGAGGGGGTGGTAGAGAGAATTCCGTTCAACGGGCTCCCGGTTGGCCCGACGGATGAACTCCTGCATCTCGGAAACGGTAAATGCCGGACGTTGCTCTTCGGCGCCGGCGAGGGAGTATATCCTGGTGGAATCGTTGATGGTGCCGTCCATATCATCCACACCGAAGGAGAGGGAGAGTTGCGCGTGCGGTTTGCCGATGGCCGGCCAGTAAGCCTTCAGGTGCGGGATGTTGTCGAGGTAGACCCGTGCCACGGCATAGTTCCGCATATCTTCCGTGATGGCAACTTCTGGCAGCTGTTCCATCTCATTGTTCCAGTTTCTGAACTTCAGCGGGATGAATGCATTGAATCCCCCGGTCCGGTCCTGCAGCATCCGAAGCCGCTCCATGTGGTCGATCCGGTGCGCATAGCTCTCCAGGTGTCCGTAAAGCATGGTGGCGTTTGAGGAAATCCCAAGCTGGTGGGCCGTTTCATGGATCCCGAGCCAGGTTTCCGACGAGGATTTCATCCCGGCAATATCCCGGCGAATAACTTCGTCAAAGATCTCAGCCCCTCCTCCCGGGATGGAATCGAGTCCGCACTCCTTAAGGTATGTCAATCCCTCCGTAACCGTGAGACCGGCCCGGGTGATCATGTAATCGAGCTCCACGGCGGAGTAAGCCTTCAGATGTAGCGCGGGCCGGAGCTTCCGGATCGCTTTCAGGATCTCCCCGTAATAATAGAGATCCCGCCCCGGATGCACGGCTCCTGTAATGTGAAGTTCCCTGACTTCCGGAGGCTGGTTTGCCACCTGCCCCAGGATCTCTTCCAGGGATAGCTCCCATTGCTCTTTGCTGAAATGGTGCGAGAAGGAGCAGAAACGGCATTTGTTGACGCAGATATTGGTTGGCTCGATGTGGAAATTGCGGATAAAAAAGACCCGGTTCCCATTATGCCGTTGCCTGATAACCTCCGCCAGCATCCCCAGCCAACCCAGCTCACCATTCTCGAAAAGCCAAAGCCCTTCCTCCGGGGTCAACCGGTGATTGGCTAGTACCCATTCTGCCAGTTGCCTGGTTTCAGGGCATTGACTTGCTTTCAGAAGTAGTTCTTTAGAGACCGTTTCGTTACTGTATGACATCACTGGCCTGATCACCCGCAAAAATACGAATCTTTGGCGAGGCAGCGTTTAACCTTCGAAACTCGTTGATCGTTATTTAATCGGTTAAATACTTATCCTGCTTTCCCTTCTACTCTGACCAAACTTTATAGGATCTGATTTGGATGGTACCGGAGAATGATACCAGGAGGTATTGGGCAGATCCAGTCAAAAAATTATTTTTCATGGAACTAACCTATATATTATGGATATTGGAATTTAAATATCCGTAACTTTACACTGTAAATAACCTTTCATGTCATGAAGCGGGTAGTCCTATTAATCGTTTTGTTTTCAGGGCTTTTTTTTGTCCATTGTAAGAAAGATTTCTCACGAAGGCCTGTGGTGACAACGGGTGATTTTGACCTGGCAGTTGCGATAGCGCATGGCACCCTGGTTGATCCGGGAACAAGGGAGATTACGAATCATGGGTTTTGCTGGGATAGTTTGGGCGAACCGAATCTGACCCATCAAACCGTTTATCTTGGACCTCTGAGTAGCGCCGGGAATTTCCAGGCTTTGATTCCCGGGCTATCCGCGAACAAAACGTACTTCCTGAAAGCATTTATTTCTTACGAGTCAGAGGTACTGTATGGGGGAATGATTACAATAGCTACTCCTGATTTGCCCATTTTGGTCACTGAGTCAGTATCGGAGATTACCGAGAACTTTGCTGTTTGCGGTGGAAATATTTCTTCGGATAACGGATCGCCGGTTCTTGCCCGAGGTATATGCTGGGCGAATGAACCTAATCCGGATACGACCAAGTACCGAACGAATGATGGAACAGGTACAGGAGCCTATAGCAGTGTTCTTTCCGGATTATCAGCTAATACTAAATATTGGGTACGCGCCTATGCTGCCAGTGTTTATGGGATCCGATACGGGAATGAAGTCGTCTTTAATACGGGCCAGAGCGCAACAGCTCCATTCATATCCACAACCTTAGCCACCGGTATCACTCAGACAACAGCCACCAGCGGAGGGAACGTGGTATCTGATGGAGGATCGCCGGTAACTGTCAGGGGAGTTTGCTGGAGTGCGACCCCCTACCCCACTATTGAAAACAATAAAACAGAGAATGGCACCGGAACAGGAACCTTCACCAGCTCCCTGACCGGTCTGACTCCCAACACCACTTACTATGTAAGAGCATATGCTACCAATGAAGTCGGAATTTCTTACGGCAATGAAATCACCTTCACAACCCTTCAGGCTCCGGAACTTCCCACGGTCATCACCACGGCCATTACCGAAATCACCCAAACTTCCGCTATATCGGGCGGAACTGTAACCGCTGATGGCGGGTCGGCTATAACGGTACGGGGAGTTTGCTGGAATACCTCACCAAATCCGACGACTGCAAATACTCATACAACTGACGGAAGCGGCTTGGGAGCTTTCACCAGTTCGATTACCGGATTGACAGCAAATACAAAATATTATATAAGAGCTTATGCCACCAACAGCTCCGGAACTGCTTATGGAAATGAAATAAGCTTTACGACAGGACAAAATATTACAACCCCTGCGGTGACTACCAACGAAATAACCGACCTCGCACAAACTACAGCCACCTGCGGAGGGAATGTCGCATCCGATGGAGGGGCGAGCGTCACAGTACGGGGAGTGTGCTGGAGTACCTCACAGAATCCCACGACTTCCAACTCATATACCACCGATGGCAGCGGGACCGGAACCTTCACCAGTTCGATCACAGGATTAACGGCAAACACGACTTACTATGTCCGCGCTTATGCTACGAATGTTGCCGGGACATCCTACGGGAACGAACGGGTATTTACAACCCTGTCTGAAAATACAATTCCTTCGGTCACCACAGCTCCCATCACGAACATCACAACCACTTCAGCCACTTCCGGAGGTACGGTGACAGCCAGCGGAGGAGCAAATGTCACAGCCCGAGGCGTTTGCTGGAGCACCAGTCCAAATCCTACGACAGCCAACTCCCATACCAGTGATGGAACCGGAACCGGCAGTTTTGTAAGTCAGCTTACCGGATTAACCGCGAATACTTTCTATTATGTCCGCGCTTATGCCACCAATAGCGTGGGGACAGCCTATGGAAATCAGCTAACATTCTCGACTTTACAGGATCCGGTTCTTCCAACGGTATCTACAGCCACGATAACCGCTATCACACAAACCACAGCCACCAGCGGAGGAACCGTATCTTCTGACGGAGGGGCACCGGTAACTGTAAGGGGAGTTTGCTGGAGCACCTTGCAAAACCCAACTACTTCTGATCCCCACACCACAGACGGCAGCGGAACCGGAAGCTTTGTAAGCTACCTGACCAGCCTTTCTCCCAATACTACCTATTATGTAAGAGCGTATGCAACTAACAACGTAGGGACTGCCTATGGCAACCAGGAGACCTTTACTACCTTAACTAACATCGTCTTGCCCACAGTCACCACAACTGCCGCCTCCAATATCACACAAACCACCGCCACCAGCGGAGGCAATGTGACCTCTGACGGAGGAGCTGCCGTCACCGCCCGGGGTGTTTGCTGGAATACCTCACCCAATCCGACCCTTTCAAACAACCACACAACTGATGGAAGCGGAACCGGGACATTTGTTAGTAATCTGACCGGATTGACACCCAACACGTTGTACTACGTAAGGGCGTACGCAACAAACAGCGTGGGAACCACATATGGAAATGAGATCACATTTACTACTCTGCCAAATCCTGTATTGCCGACAGTTACTACAACAGCAGCTTCAAACATCACCCAAACCACAGCAACCAGCGGAGGGAACGTAACTTCAGATGGTGGAGCGACAGTCACAACCAGGGGGGTGTGCTGGAATACATCGCCGAATCCAACTATTGTCAATTCACATACAACAGATGGAAGTGGTACAGGTACATTTGTTAGTAATCTCACCGGGCTTATACCCAGTACCCTTTACTATGTAAGAGCATATGCGACAAATAGTGTTGGGACTGCCTATGGGAATGAGATCACTTTTACCACTCTTGTTTGGCAATGTGGTAATACTATAACGTATGAAAGTCAGGTATATAATACCATTTTGATTGGAACGCAATGCTGGATGAAGGAGAATCTTAATGTGGGAACCATGATTCCCGGTAGTCAGAATCAAACAAACAACAGTCAGGTAGAAAAATACTGCTACGAAAATAATCCTGCGAATTGTATTGAATATGGAGGGCTTTATCAATGGGATGAAATGATGCAATATGTCACTACACAAGGAGTACAAGGGATTTGTATGAATGGATGGCACATCCCAACGGATGCGGAATGGACGACTTTGACAACCTATCTTGGAGGAGAAAGTATTGCGGGTGGCAAACTGAAAGAGACCGGAACCGTTCATTGGCTACCTCCAAATACTGGAGCAACCAACGGTAGCGGTTTTACTGCATTGCCCGGGGGTAACCGTCATAATGATGGAGCCTTTTATGATATTAATGGGGGAGCATATTTCTGGTCTTCGACAGAGAATTCCTCACCACCATCTGCTGGCGCATGGGAGAGGGATCTCAGCTACCATCTCGAGAGCGTATATAGGCATGGGGGGTTCAAATGGCTGGGTGGCTCGGTACGATGCAAGAAAGATTAATGTACGCAATAATGAATCCGAAGCGTTGAAGGGAATACTAGACATTTTAACTTTTTGACCTTAACAAGAATAAATGAAATATGAGGAAGTCACTTTTTGACTATGGAATCATTTTTTTAATTCTTTGCAGCTATTTTCTTTTTTCCTGCAAAAAAGACTTCTCCCGCCAACCAGTCGTGACAACGGGAGATTTTGACCTGGCAATGGCAATTGCTCACGGAACCCTGGTTGATCTGGGAACGAAGGAGATCACCGATCATGGTTTCTGCTGGGATAGTCTGGGGGAAACCAATGTTGAATGTTTCTATAGATAGAATTAGGAGTGGATTACAAAAGGCCGTCACCATCCGGGGATGGTGCAAAGAAAGGCTGACTTACAGGAATAGAGCTGGTGGATTGCTTCACTTCGTTCGCAATGACACGGGCAAACCGCTATAGAGGGGCGGGGCAGCGGGCGCGTCTCCCAAAGCGACGCGCCCGCTGCCCCGCCCTTTCCCCTCCCGGGGCGCCGTGTCATTGCGACGATCCCGTACTTGCGGGAGAGGAAGCAATCTGCAGGAATTCCCGCCCTCCCACTCCTCTGTCATTGAAAACCCGCATTTGCGGAAAAAGGCAAATTAAAACAGAATGTAGAGAAGAGGGAAGAGGAGAAACTCCTGACCTCCTGACTTCTTAACCAGCAACCAGTAGTTAAAAAATTTTCCACTCCCGTATAACCTTTTACCACTTGCCCGGATTAAGTGGAAATGAAATACGATGGAGAATGGGTCAAAACAAATGCTTCTTCCGGAGGAAGCGATTATCCGGAAGATTTATTGGATCAGGGGAGAAAAGGTGATGCTGGATTATGATCTGGCGCCACTTTATGGGGTCGAAGTAAAGCGTTTGAAAGAGGCTGTAAGACGGAACAGAAGCCGATTTCCTGAAGACTTTTTACTCGAACTTTCGCTCGGGGAATACCGTTCTTTAAGGTCGCAAATTGCGACCTTAAAACGAGGGCAACACTCGAAATTCCTTCCATTTGCATTTACAGAGCAAGGTGTTGCAATGCTTTCCTCTGTCCTGAATTCGGAAAAAGCCATTCAGGTAAACATTGCCATCATGCGGGCGTTCGTGCAATTGCGGCGGTTTCTGGAATCAAATAAAGAATTGACCCGGAAAATGGAAGAGCTGGAGAAAGCAGTTACCGGTCATGACGAGAAAATCAAGCTGATCTTTCAGGCGATCAAACAACTGATCGAAAAGAAAGAAGAACCTTTGCCTCCGAGAAATCCGATAGGGTTTAAAAAATAAGTAAGAAGTCAACTGCCTGACTGGGTCACAAATTTGTAAAAAACTGTACTAATCAGTGTGATTATTATTTTCTTCGTAACTTTCAGTCATCAATTAAACCATCTTTATGAATACTTGTACCAGAGCCCGGAATTATAACATTTTACTGATTTTCTGTGCTTTCATCAGCGTATTTCTTTGCCTGGGAGTTAACGTATCAGGGCAGTCAGTCGCCGAAATCAATAACATCCGGTTTATCGCCCAAAACGATACCCTGATTGTCACGTACGACATTAATCAGGCAGTACGGAAAGAATTGTTTGATGTGTCATTGATCATCACCACCTCATCAGGAAAACTGATCAGACCACGGGCAGTTTGTGGAGATGTTGGGCCAACTGTAACTGGTGGCAAAGGAAAACGGATTTATTGGGATCTGAACCGGGATCAGATATTCCTGAATGAAGGGATTGAGGTGGAGATTGAAGCAGTCGCCCTGGGTATTCCAATGAAATTTGTATCACGCGGGAAAGCTTTGTTATTATCGACGTTCGTTCCCGGGCTTGGGATCACCAAATTGAACAAAGGAGGACCATACTGGCTGATGGCAGTTGCAACCTATGGAGCCGCTGCAGGATCGGTCGTATTTTATTACCTGGCTGATGATAACTTCAAAAAATACCTGGCATCCATGGATATTGATGAACGAAGTAAATTGCACAGCAAAGTTGAAACGCAAAATACAATTTCAGATGTCCTGATGTACTCTGCTGGAGCGGTATGGCTGGGAAATATGATCTGGACCCTGTCACATCCAAACAAGACGAAACAGGCGAAGGGGTTGAGTTTTGGGGGAAGCTTTGATCCGGTTATCGGACAGCCGGTGTTGGCGGTGAAATACCGGTTTAATTGATAATTGATAATTGACAATTGAAAACGGAAACAGAAAAATTGTTGAGGTGCTTTAAATGATGATTAAAATATTGAGTTATGAGAGGTAATATTATTGTTTTTGGGTTTGTTATTCTGACACTTTATGGAGTAGCGCAGGAGAAACAGATTATCCGGGGGAAGAGCTCCATGCAGTTTATCCGGGCCGGACAGGAACGGATCGCGAAAACGGTGAAACAGATTCCGGACCTGGTTATACGGGAGGAGGTTTATTCCGATCCCAATCAGAATAACCTGATCAATGCCAGCGAGGAGTCGGAGATCCGTTTTAAGATAGAGAATCTTGGCGAAGGAACTGCCCAAAACGTTGTTGTAAAGGTTTCCCTGAAGAATAATTATGTAACCGGTTTGAGTTTTGCACGGGAGATACCAGTCGGTCCGATATTCCCGTCGGAAAGCAAAAATGTCACCATTCCCATATCAGGAAAAACGGACCTTGAGAGCGCGATTGCTGAATTTAAAATCGAGGTGCGGGAAGAGGGTGGATTTGATGCCTATCCGTTGGAAATGAAAATTGAAACGCATTCATTTGAGCCACCAGATGTGATTGTAGCCGATGCAAAATTCAGTACACGCGATGGTGGCAAACTGGAACTCAACCAGTTTATCAACCTGAAATTTGCAGTTCAGAACATCGGGAGAAGCCAGGCCGAGGGAATCGGGATCAGATGCCTGTTGCCCAATGAAGATTGTGTACTGACCGGGGAAGCAGATCATTTCAGCTTTGATCAACTCAATCCCGGTGAGAGCAAAGAGATCGACTTCGAGTTTGTAGCCACACGCCGGTATCAGCTCCAGGATATTCCCATCCGGATTATATTAGATGAGAAGTTCGGAAAATACGGCCGGGACACCACTGTTTCCGTAAGCATCAATCAAACCCTGCTTGCCCGGAACAACGTGATCATTGCACCGATAAACACCCCTGTTGCTGCCATCCAGAAAGTTTCCTTAACCTCAGATGTAGACCGGAATATCCCGGAAAGACCGGGTTCCTCAGAAAACAAATTTGCACTTATCATTGGGAACGAAGACTACCACAAGTACCAGAAAGGGATTTCGGTCGAGATGAATGTAGACTATGCCCGGAACGATGCCATGGTATTTAAGGAGTATCTTGTCAAGACTCTGGGATTTCAGGAACAAAATGTCTATTTACTCCTTGATGCTACTGCAGGTGAGATGGGGCAGAAACTCGATCTAATCACCAAGCGCATAGCCAAAGCCGGCAATGAAGCTGAACTGGTATTCTATTATGCGGGTCATGGTTTGCCGTCAGAAACCACCCGGATCCCGTACCTGATCCCCGTGGATGTATCAGGATCCAACCTGGAACATGCCATAAAGCTTTCGGATGTTTACCAGCTCCTGGCGGAAACAAATGCGTCCAGGGTTACCATATTTCTGGATGCCTGTTTCAGCGGAGGAGGAAGATCTTCGGGATTGCTGGCAGCCAGGAGTGTGAAGATAAAACCTTCGGAGGCAGATATTACCGGAAGCACCGTAGTATTTTCAGCCACAAGCGGGGAGCAATCGGCTCTATCTTATCATGCCGAGAAACATGGCATGTTTACCTATTTCCTGCTTAAGAAACTTCAGGAAACATCCGGCAACCTAACCTATGGAGATCTTGCAGACTACCTTAACAAAAAAGTTTCCAGCGAAGCTCTACGGATCAATGAGAAGGAGCAGGATCCGGAGGTACGAGTGAGTTATGAGGTGATGGATGAGTGGAGGGGATGGGGATTTTAGAGTTTGACAAACCGGCCGGTCAGAAGGTGTTCGCCCGTTTGGATCTTCACAAGATAAAATCCATCCGGGAGGGAGGAAACCTCCAGGGTGATCTCTCCGGATGGATTGCCCGGTGTTGTTTCCGACCATGCCTCTCTCCCCCAGGAATCCAGAATGGCAAGGTGGATCAGCTCCCCGCTCCTGAATTCCGATGACTGCAGATGCAATTTGCCCGATGCCGGGTGCCCCATGCCGGATGCCGGATTGGGATAGATTAACAGATCCGGCAGGAGTGCTGCAGGTTCCGGAACATTCAACGGGATCCCTTGCAGAACCAGCGCTCCGGTTTGATCGGGATCCAGCCAGTGGTCGAGCCGTTCTGTCGAATCAGTTCCGTTCATCGCCCACGAGTAACTAAACTTTCCGTAATAATCAGGCAGGGTCAGGTACCCGGAATCGCACAGCGCCTCACCACCGGTGAGTGTGCCTACGATCCATCCCTGCGGGTCGAAGAGCGGGGAGCCGGAAGAGCCCCCTTCGGTAACGCCATGACCGCTGACCGTGCCGGCCCAGATCACCTTCCAGTGGGTCATCTCCGGATGGTTATTCCAGTTGGTCGATACCAGCGGAGTCTTGTAGGTGGAGATCTTCTTGATGTCCCCCTTCGGGTGATGAATACCCACACCATCCGGGCTCGGAATGTCCTGCCGGTTCCAGCCATTGAACCATACATCAAACGTGTCGGGGATGCTCTGGTTCAGTCGCAGCAGGAAAAAGTCGGATCCCTTGATGTTAACATCTCCGCTGGCAGCCTTCAGTTCAGCTCCTGTCAATGACCGGGATCCCGGTTCTACCGGTGGGTTTTCGCAGGTGGGCGACAGGTAATGGAAATAGAATATCCATTGGGAGATATCCTGTGGAGTAGCTCCCTGTCCACAATGGTCGGCAGTCAGGAAGTAGGGGGTATTATCCTGCCGGGTGTTATTCACCAGGGTGCCTGTACACCAGTATGTGGAGCCAACCTTCTTGACCCCGATCCGGGCAACTCCTTTTTGCGGGTCCTGCCAGGAATCTCCTTCCGGGCAATGAATATTTACTTCGCAGGCTCCTGATGAACCGAATCCGGTATCTTTCTTACGATCCGGAACACCCCGGTAGGCATAGGCGACTTCGGAGATAGAGACCAGAGGCAGGGTTTTACTGGTTGCGGGATGGTCGTATTCGATGGTGATCAGAGCCCCGGGAATCAGCCCGGTGGCAAAGGTTCCATCCTTCGAGTTATTCAGTTCAGTGAATGCGCCAAGAAGCATCGACCGCTCGTTATTATATACATAGAGCCTGCCCCCGGGAGGGAGGTGGAACCGGTCGAAATAGAGGGTTATCGCCAGGGCGCCGGGAGCCCTGATCGTGAGAAGCCAGATATGGTCACCGGAAGGTAAAGAAGTCCAGATGCCGGATGCCGGTTGCTTCGCGCCGGCTGATGCCGGTTGCTTCGCTCCCACTTCGCTTCGCTCGTGGCTTCGGCTCGCAATGACATCCGGGATTGAAATGTTTACGGGTAGGTTGATGGCGAAGCGGTATGGAATTGGATTCAGGAGATCTTCCGCAGCCGCGGAATCCAGATCGGGGGGTGTGAGAACCAGTTCCCCGGGCTCAATCAGTTCGTATTGCGGATCAAAACTCCAGGGTGTTCCGCCGGTATTCAACTGGGCCTTAAGCTGCGGATTCCACAGAAGCACCAACCACAACCATACCAGGCTGTACCGGGCGGCTTTCCGCAGAAATCCTCGGGTTGATCTCTTATGCCCTGTTCTTTTATTCAATGATGGAAACTTTTTTGACCACTGTTTCTGATCCAATCTGAATCACCAGGTAATAGAGTCCGGCCCGACAACCTTTCACCGGTATCATGATGCCGGATGCCGCAGCTTCGTTCTGCTCGCTGTGACCATGATGCGGGATGGCATCCGTATATAAGGTCTGACCGATGGAATTAAGTAAACGGATACGAACCTCCCGGCCGGCCTCCCCTCCTACTGTAACATAGATTCTTTCCCTGGCCGGATTGGGAAAGACCGACACCGGGCGGGTTACCCCCTCCTCTGCGATCCCCACATTACCCGAGATCTCGATGTCGTCGATCATGAAGATAAACCGGTCGTCCGATACACATTGAATCCCGACCCAGGCTGCATGGTTTGCAAAGGCACTCAGGTTATAGCTCTTATGAGTCCACGTGACGGGAGCTGTTTCGGGTCCACCCTGGTTGACAATGGTGAAATCGGAAGGATCACTTCCGGTAGTCGAAACGCCGATGTTAAACTGCTCCAGCCCATACTGGTCAGAATAGGACTGAACCCACAGCGATAAGGCCGGCTGTTCACCGAACTGGATCTGCGGTGAGATCAGCCATTTGTTATTTGGATTATGAGGGGGTAAGGATGAGAAACAGGTCCCCAGCCGGGAGCCTGAATAGGCATGCATATTTGTGAGCGGCGGCGTGGTTTGCTGCGGATTGAAGCAGATGTAGGCAAAAGGTTCTCCGTCGTGAGGGAAGCTGATATTCTCGATGCCATAAGTATTTCCGCCGTTCAGATCCTCTGTGGTCCAGGGATTGAAGTTGGTGGTAAAATCGGAAAGGCCTTCAAAATCGAGTGTCATATAGGAGGGTAATCCCCCCTGGCTGCCGGGTTTCACCTCCAGGTCATCGATCATGAAGATGAAGGCATCGTTCGACACACACTGAACGGCCACATAAACAGCCTGATCGTTGTAGGCAGAGAGGCTGAACGTCTTCTTCGTCCACTGGGTAGAAGCTTCCAGGTAACTGCTGCCCGAGATGATGGTAAAATCGTTCGGGTTGATCCCGGTCGTGGATACTCCCACGTTATATCGCTCCAATCCGAATTCAGCCGTATAGGATTTTACCCAGAATGAAAATTCTCCATCCTTTTCAAGTTGTATCTGGGGAGAGACGAACCAGTCGTTATTGGGTGGGGTTGTTGCGGAAAAACAGGCTCCAAACCTTGCTCCTGTGTGAGGCTGGAGTTCCTGATCAGAGGCCATGGAGGGGGTTACCTTGGCGGGATTGAAGCAGATAAAAGCCATGGGATTGCCCGCGTGGGGAAAGGTGTGGTCGGTGATCTGGTACGTCGGACTTCCATCGGCATCGATTACGGTCCATGGTGTAAAGGTCAGAGAAAAATCGGATACCGATTCAAAATCCATGGTGATGTTACCCGGTGGAGGTATGTGATTCGGAGAGAGGTTAAAGATCGCTCCCTGGTTGTCGTTGAAACTGTAAATGCCGGGTGTAAGATCGGAGGTGTAAAAATAGCCGTCGAGGTATCCACCCCACCCCCAGTTGAAATGGAAGAAGTCGGCGCCCTGATACCCATCACAGATGAAGAAGTGGCCACTCTGGCCGTTGTCGTTTCCGTAATAGATCATCGGTCGCCCGGCTTCCAGTTCACTCACCAGCATCGCTACCCACTCTGAGGAGGAGTAGGCTCCCTTCCATTTCCACTGGATCGTTGTATCATAATCAAAATATGTTTTGAAGGCGGCGTCTATCGCCGACGAATAAGAGGTGGAGCCTGCTGGTCCGTAGTCCATCTCCTGGGCCACTCCGCAATGGTACATCAGCTGAGCCACCTCCGGATTGCCAGTAGTTACCAGGGAGGGCATCAGGCTATAGATATACGTGGCAGCACCAAAATTCGCTGAAAGAGTTCCATAGTCAGGATGAAAATAGGAATGGGCTCCTGTACCGTGCAACGGCGCTTTCCAGAATTTCAGGATCTGTGCCATGGAAGTGGCTCCACATCCGGTCGGAGTATGGTAGCAAAAACCGGTGGCGCTGGAATCTACGGGACAATTCTCATTGTAATAGCATCCCTGGCCCCAGGTGGTCTGGATCATGGGATTCACTCCTGCCAATGTTTTCCCGGGCAGGAAATCCGGGTCTGACAGGATGGACCAGGCTTCAGTGGTTTCCGTGGAAGCCGGCAGGTTCTGATCCAGGATGAGGAGGATCTGCCGGTTCAGGTGATTCATGAACCAGGAAAAGGCAGGTGCCGGAGCTTTGTCAGAGCGGAAGGCCCCTGAAAAAGAATAGGCCAGCAATGGAGGGATCCGGTCGTCGGCCGATACGATGAAGAATCCCTGATCATCGCGTGCATTGAAAATATAGTACACCGGTTTTCCCTCTGCCCGCATCTCTACAGCATCCGGAAGAAGGATGTCCCGATCCCTGCCTGGCGCTGGTTCCGGCCACCGCTCCCGGAGGGCATTCCGGGCCACCTGCCTGGCTATTTCCACCGGAACTGTGGCCGCAACACCCAGGAACCCGGTGAACAGGAACAAAAGTCCGGAAAGAACTGTTGTTTTCATTTTTATATAGTATTTCCTTTATCCGGTTATATCAGGCTTTCTTCCTTTGCCGCGGTGGCATTGGATGGAAGTTCCAGCCCGTATCCGGATGTTTTATCATCCCATTTCAGTAACAGGGCAAAGAGAAAGCCGAGGATCCCGAACCCGACGAACATCAGGATGGTGGGGGTATATACCAGTTTTGCCCCGGTTTCGATTGCTTCGGGGGTCACACCCGGATTGGTGACATCCAGGACATATCCCGCAAGAATGGGGACGGCAAAAAGGCCGAGGTTTTGTAACGAGAACATGGTCCCGTAAGCGGTTCCGATCCGGTATTCCGGTACGATTTTGGCAACCGAGGGCCACATGGCAGCCGGCACCAGGGAAAAGGCGATGCCCAGCAGTACCATCAGGACATAGGGATTGAACTTGGTGAGCGCGAAAAGCAGGTGTATGATGACAAGCAACAGGGAGCCATAGATCATCAGCGAGGCGCTTTTCCCTTTTTTATCGACAAACCAACCGAACAGGGGAGTAAAAATAACCGTTCCATAGGGGAGCAGTGAAGCGATATCGCCGCTGGATTCGCGGGAGATCCCGAATTTATGGTAAAAGAAGTCGGGGGCATATTTCAGGAAGGGGAAGACGGCAGCGTAAAAGGTGACGCAGAGAAACGTGATGAAAAGAAACGACCTGTTGGTAAATAGTTTCCCGAGATCAGCCAGTTTGAACTTCTCTTCCTCATCCAGAAGTGACGATCGGCTCTGCTGCTGCCGGTCGATTTTCACATCAAACATGGTGTAGATCAGGAAAGAGATGAACCCGATCACCAGCAGCATCACGCCAAACCAGATCGGAAATGTCCAGAAGTCGGGGAATACCAGCCGGGGAGAGAAGTTGAATGCCAGGGCTGTCCCAACCCGGGCAATGCCGAGGTTGATGGCAAATGCCAGGGCAATCTCGTATCCTTTGAACCATTTCACCAGAATCTTGCTGATCACCACAATGCTGGTCTCGGCGCCCAGGCCGAAAATCAACATCCCCAGAGCCATCATCTTCAATCCGGGGGAATATCCGGTCCAGAAAGAGTTCAGGAATGCATATCCGATCCCACCACCGTTGAAATAATCAGTAGCCCCGTAGGCTGTAAAAAAGGCGCCGATCACCATGAATACGGCAAAGAGCGAGCCTGTAGGCCGGATGCCCAGTTTATCCAGGATGATTCCGCCCAGGATGGCCATCAGGAGGAAGGTATTGGGGAAGGCGTAGAATCCGGCTACGATGCCATAATCCTGTGAGCTGAAGTTCAGGTGTTCCTGCAGGATCGACTTCAATGGCGAGAGGGCGTCGTAGAAATAGTAGTTAGCTGCCATGAGCAGACTTACGAGCAACATCATCGACCAGCGCATCCCGGCTGAATCCCTGAGTGTTTGTTTCAATTTCTCCATGAAATGATCCTTTAGGGTTTCTCTGTTGAATGCTCCAAATGTACAATAAATTTTGTACGTATCTTTGTTTCCATGAAGATCCTCCTGGTCTCTTCCACCCGTTTTGAAATACTCCAACTGATGGACCGGATCAAGCCGGTGACGGTGGTCCCGGACCAGCTTTACAGCTTCCGGTGGGGCCTGCTGGAAGGGCATCTGCTGATCCCCGGTATCGGCATCCTGCCTACCGCTTTTTCCCTGGGGAAACTATTTGTCCGGGAGCCCTTTGATCTGGTTTTGAATGCCGGGGTTTGCGGAGCCTATACCCCGGAGATCCCTCTGGGAACCGTCGTACAGATCTCTGAAGAGGCCCTCCCGGAACCCGGGGTGGATGAGGATGACACATTTCGTAGCATCTTCGACCTTGGGCTGATGCTTCCGGATACATTCCCTTTCACCAACGGGAAGCTGATCAATCCGTTTGTCCCTGTCTGGGAATCGGTCAACAGGTTGAAGGCTGTCCCGGGCAATACCATCCAACGGATGCAGACCGATCCAGCCCGGATCCGACGGCTTCTGGAACTCTTTCCTGCCGAGGTGGAAAGCATGGAAGGAGCTGCTTTCCTGTATTGTTGCCTGGCCGAACAGGTTCCCTGCCTCCAGATCCGGTCGGTCTCCAACTATGTCGGGGAGCGTAACAAGGTAAAGTGGGAGGTCAGGCGGGCTATCAAGAATCTGAATGACATACTGATGCAGTTGTTGGAAGAAATTGGAAATTAGCGCTTTATTCTTAATTCTTAATTCGTAATTCGTAATTGAAAATGTTTTCCCTCGCCTTTTCCCCCTGTCCCAACGACACCTTCATCTTTTACGGGCTGGTCCATGACCGGGTTGACCTGGAGAGACTGCAGTTTGATTACCGGATGGCCGACGTGGAGGAGTTGAACCGGTGGGCATTGGAGGAGCGGACCGATCTAATCAAGGTGAGCTTCCATGCCTGGCTTTCCCTGCGGGAGCGGTACCGGTTGCTTACCAGCGGGTGTGCGATGGGATTTGGAAACGGACCGCTGGTGGTAGCCAGATACCGGATACCGGATACCGGATACCGCTGCTTCGCTCCGCTCGCAGTGACGATGATGCCGGATTACCGGATTGCGCTACCAGGGGAACATACGACTGCACATCTTCTTTTCAGTATGGCCTTCCCGGAAGCCCGGAATAAAGTCTTCATGCGTTTTTCTGAGATCGAGGATGCCGTGTTATCCGGAGAAGTGGATGCCGGGGTACTCATCCATGAAAACCGGTTTACGTATGAGGCAAAGGGTCTGGAAAAGATCCTGGACCTGGGAGAATACTGGGAATCGATGACGGCCGGTCCCATTCCGCTTGGAGGCATCGTGGCCCGCGAAAGCCTGGGTGAAGAGGTCCTCGGCAAGCTGAACCGGATCATGAAGCGGAGTGTCCAGTTTGCGATGGACCATCCGGCTGAAACGATGGGTTTTGTGCGGGAACATGCTCAGGAGCTGGATGAAGAGGTGATGAAGAAGCATATCGCATTGTATGTGAACCGGTTCACCCTGGATCCGGGAGAGGAAGGAAGGAGGGCGATTCAGACATTAATTGATTTATTCAACAACTAATTCACCACGGTTCAACATGATTTCGAACTTATCCCGACACCACATCGCTGAGGTCACCCGGCAGGCTCTTCAGGAGGGACTGATCCGTGAGGAAGATACCGCTGTACTTTTCCAGGACCTCGATTACCTCGCAGCACGGATCGCCTATCTCACATCCTGTTTCCCTCCCACCACCCTGCACGGCCTGGCCATTAAATCCAATCCGTTGCTCCGGATCCTGGAACACACCCGGAAACTGGGAACCGGTGTGGAAGCGGCCACGGCCGGAGAGATCCACATTGCGCTGAAAGCGGGTTACCTGCCTGACCGGATCGTTTTTGACTCGCCTGTGAAGACCCTGAGCGACCTCAGGTTTGCCCTGGAAACAGGGATTCACCTGAATTGCGATAACCTGGATGAATTAAAACGAGTAGATAGTTTACTCAAAAAAATGCATTCTACCTCCACCATCGGGATCCGTATCAATCCCCAGGTGGGGGTGGGGAGCATTCTTGAGTCGAGTGTTGCCGGTGAATATTCCAAGTTCGGGGTTCCGGTCACCGGCAAACGAAAAGAGCTGGAAGAGGCTTTCCTGAGTTATCCCTGGCTCACCGGAGTTCACCTCCATGTAGGATCCCAGGGATGTGCCATGGAACTGCTGGTCAACGGGGTTGGTGTACTCTATGATTTTGCACTTTTAATCAACGAAAAACGAAAAACGAAAAACGAAAAGCCAATTTCCATATTCGATATCGGGGGAGGGTTACCCATCTCCTATTTCTCTGATCAAGCTCCTCCGCTGATGGAGGATTATGTGGCGGCGCTGAAGGACCGGGCTCCTGGTTTGTTCCAGGGCACAGGGGCACAAAGGCACAGGGGCACAAAGGCACAGGGGCACAACACTCACAAACTCACCACCTCACCACCTAACTGGCGTATCATCACGGAGTTCGGCCGGTGGGTGTATGGAAACAGCGGCTGGACGGTGAGCCGCGTGGAGTATGTGAAACGGGATCCGGGTGTCCTAACCGCGATGATCCATGTGGGCGCCGATCTGTTTGTGCGGGAGTGCCTGAATCCGGCCGACTGGCATCATGAGTACAGTGTGCTGGATGCGCAAGGGCGGCTGAAGGAGGGAGTGGATGACCTGCCTTATCACATTGCCGGTCCGCTCTGTTTTGCCGGCGATATCGTGGCCAGGGATGTCCCCCTGCCACCTGTGGAAGAGGGGGATTCCATCGTGATCCACGATACCGGCGGGTATACCTTCTCCATGTGGTCGCGATACAACAGCCGGCAAACGCCGAGGATTCTCGGTGTACGGGAGGGGAAATTGCTGGTGCTGAAGGAGAGGGAAAGGCTGGAGGAGGTGGTGGAATTTTGGGAATAAGGGCCCTTGTGCCCTTTTCACTATCTTTGCCCCAAAAACAAACCTCCATGATCATCATCACCGGCGCAGCCGGATTCATCGGAAGCTGCCTGGCCGGCAAGCTGAACAACCAGGGGATCAAGGACCTGGTGCTGGTTGACGATTTCTCGAAACGGGAGAAGGCCGCCAACACGGCACACAAAGCCTTTGTAACCAGGGTTGATCGCCGGGAGCTGTTTAACTGGTTTCGAACCAGCCACCATTCCGTTGAGTTTGTATTCCATATCGGAGCACGTACCGATACCACGGAATTCAACCCGAAAGTCTTCGACGAACTCAACCTGAATTATTCCAAAAAAGTCTGGGATCTCTGCACCGTTTATCAGATTCCGCTGGTTTACGCCTCTTCTGCAGCCACCTATGGAGATGGGTCGAGGGGTTACCGCGACGATCATGCACTCATCCCGAAGCTTCAGCCGCTGAATCCTTACGGTGTATCCAAAAATGAGTTTGACAAATGGGTTCTGACCCGGAAACAGGCCCCTCCCGCATGGTACGGGATCAAGTTTTTCAACGTTTTCGGTCCCAATGAATACCATAAAGGAAGGATGGCCTCTGTGGTGTTTCACTCCTTTAACCAGATTCGGGATACGGGATCCGTGAAACTCTTTCGGTCGCACCACCCTGATTATCAGGACGGGAAACAACTCCGTGATTTCATATACGTAAAGGATGTGGCGGATGTATTGTATTTCCTGATGAATCATTCAGCAGGTTCCGGGATCTATAACCTCGGTACAGGAAAAGCCCGGTCCTTCCTCGACCTGGTTTCGGCCGTTTTCAAAGCGATGGGAAAGACTCCTGCGATTGACTTCATCGACACGCCCATCGATATCCGCGACAAGTACCAGTACTTCACGGAAGCTGAAATGGGTAAACTTCACTCCATTGGCTATCTGAAACCATTTACATCACTCGAACATGGCGTTCGGGAATATGTACAGGAGTACCTCCTCGGGGGGAACTATGTCTGAGAATTACGAATTACGAATTACGAATTACGAATATTTGTATATTCGTTCTGAATTTCAAAGTTTTATCCTTCTGAAATTACCACTATGAAAATTCTGATTGTGGAAGATGAACCCAAGGTGGTAGCCTTCCTGAAACAGGGGCTGGAAGAGCTTGGCTATGAGACTGCTATTGCGGAGGATGGCAAACTGGGGCAGGAGCTGATCCAACAGCAACCCTATGATCTCTACCTTCTGGATGTCCTGTTGCCCTTTGTGGATGGCAACCAGTTATGTAAACTGGTGAAAGAGAAATACCCGTCAAGCCCGGTAATCATGATCACTGCACTGGGAACCCTCCAGAACAAACTGGACGGATTTGACGCCGGCGCCGATGATTACCTGGTTAAACCCTTTGAATTCAAGGAGCTTGTTGCCCGGATCAAGGTGTTGACCAAACGGGGTATACGGGCGGACGAAAAATCCCAAAACATTCTGAAAGTCAGCGACCTGGAGCTCGATCTGGACAAAAAAATGGCCTACCGGACGGGGCGACAAATTTTTCTCTCTGCCAAGGAGTTTGCCTTGCTTGAATTCCTGATGCGCAACAGCGGACGCGTGGTCTCGCGCCCTGAAATTGCCGAGAAGATCTGGGAAATCACATTTGATACCGGGACCAACGTCGTGGATGTTTACATCAATCTCTTACGGAAAAAACTCCACCGGGAAAATGAGACCAAGTTAATCCAGACACGGATCGGTCATGGGTATATTTTAGAACAGGACTGATGGAAATCCGTAAACGGCTGACCCTGCAATTCACAGTGATCGTGGCTTTGATTCTCTTCGCCGCAGAGTTTTCCGTATATGTCTTTTCGGAACTGAAATGGAAAGAGGATTTCTATTCCAGACTCCAGAATAAAGCTACTGCTGTCGCCAAACTTCTTCTTGATGTGGAAGGAGTTGATGCCGATATCCTCCGGCTCATCGAAAAAAACAATCTTTCTACCATGCCTTTTGAAGAGATCCTCATCTTCGATCAAAAGGACAGGGAGCTGTTTTCAAGCCGTGACAGTGCACGCCTGGTGATCACTCCCACTCTGCTGGACCAAGTCCGCAGCGCCAATCAACTCGAGTTCACTCAGGGCAGGTATACCGTGGTGGGATTTCAGTATCCCCGAACGAATGATCACATCGTAGTGGTGGCCGGAGCCATCGACGTCTATGGCCTCCGAAAGCTTGCCAATCTCCGGAACATCCTGATCATCGTCTTCCTGGTCTCCCTGATCATTGTGTACTTATCCGGAAGGGTTTTTTCCAACAGGGCAATCCGCCCTATCCTGAAAGTGATCGAGGAGGTGCCGGCTATCACGGAGAGTTCACTTCATCTGCGTGTCAATGAAGGCAACGGCCGGGACGAGATCGCCCGGCTGGCCAAAACATTTAACAAAATGCTGGAACGGCTGGAAACAGCCTTCAAGGTGCAGCAGAGCTTTATTGCCAATGCTTCCCATGAAATCCGGACTCCCCTTTCGCACATCACGGGGCAACTGGAGGTCACACTTCTGAAAGAACGGACCCTGGAAGAGTATGTCCGGTTGATCCAGTCGGTACTGGAAGACATCATCAAGCTGGGGAACACAGCCAACCGGCTCCTGCTACTGACGTTGACCGATAGCGATTCACATCACATTCCGATGATGCCTGTTCGGGTGGATGAATTACTCTGGGAAGCCCAATCGGAACTACAGAAAACCCACCCGGACTACAAGGTACTGATCCGTTTTAACGGCGATTTTGATACGGAATACCTCCTTACCGCCAGGGGCAACGACCAGTTGCTCCGCATTGCTTTTCTGAATCTGATGGAGAATGGGTGTAAATATTCGGAAGATCATCAGGTTCATGTCATCCTGGAACAGGTAGATTCCCTGATCCGGATCCGGTTCAAAGATGAGGGAGTCGGGATCCCGAAAGAGGAACAGGAGCTTGTATATGAACCATTCTACCGGGCACAAAACGTTTCACACAGGCAGGGCAGCGGACTGGGCCTTTCACTCGTAAGAAGAATCGCAAAACTTCATGGCGGATCCATTTCCCTGATCTCGGAACCCGGGAAGGGATCGGAGTTTGCCTTGCAATTCCCAACCTGCCAGGATTAACTTTCACCGGACCCCGCTGTTTTTATCACATTTTAATCCCTACTTAACAGCCTTTTAATACGCATTTCATCTCCTTTTAACCGGGGGGGAATACCTTTGATTTCTTAAATTCCCTGATCCAGTCCACGTTGGAATCGCCGAACTACAAACTGATCTCCTTTGCAGGGTATGCAGTTGCTTTATTCTTCATTGCATGCTCAGTGTATATCTATTCCCGTAATCTCACACTGAAAAGCAGTCTGGATGAGGTCAGGATGGATTATGAGACCCTGCTTTCTGATAAACTGCAACTGGAGCGATCCTATTACCGGTTAAAAGAGGAGCGGAGGATCGATACGACCCCTGGAGGCTACCTCCAGACCGCTGCACAATTCAACGACTCCCTTCAGGCGATGAGAAAGCAGCAGGATGCAGAGATTGCCCGGTTGACCGTAAAAATCGAAGAACTGCAGAAACAAATTCGAAAAATCCAGTAATTACCAATTATTAATTATCTTTGTCAATAAATTTTATTTTGTCAATAAACCATCCATATATCGCCCGATCCATAAATTAAATTAAACTTAAAATTATAACCATGAAAAAGATCTTTACATTATTAGTTACGCTCCTTCTGCTTACAGGAAGTTCCTGGGGGCAATTTGTTGTTATCGGAACCGGTACAACGACAACAAATGGTTCTACCATCGATCCGGTTGACAGGTTTTATAATTATACTCATTGCCAGATTATCTATACGGCTGCTGAACTGGCAGCAGGAGGAATGACTGCGGGCGCTACGATCACTGCCCTGGGATTTTCCATCTCCGAGTCAGCTGTTTCGCTGGCCAATTATACCATATCAATGGGACATACGACTCAAACCATAGCTCAGCCTTACATTTCTGCCCTTACTACCGTAAGAACTCCATTTACTTACGCACCAGTTGTGCAGGCTGCCGGAAGTTTTGACATGATTGCCTTTACGACAAACTTTATGTGGGACGGTTCGTCCAACATTGTGGTAAATACGTGCACAGGCTCCAATAGTTTTACATCTCCTTACGGGGGTTTGCGCTACACTGCGTCTACCAGTGGGACAATAACCTATGTTCGGACTGACGGTTCGGATAATTGCAATAATACCAGTCTCTCAAGCACTACCTACAGACCGAATATCCGGTTTAATTACACTCCCCCGGTTCCCTGCTCCGGCACCCCAAATCCCGGCAATACTCTTAGTACGAGTAATCCCGTTTGCTCAGGGGTCAGCTTTACCTTAACGCTGCAAAATGCAACCCCTGGTACCGGCGTTACCTATCAGTGGCAGTCGTCTCCCAATGGCACTACCTGGACAAATGTAGGCACTTCGTCGAGTTCCTATACCACCTCACAAACAACGGCTACCTATTATCGCTGCCAGGTAACCTGTTCAGGCAACACGGGAATTTCCACTCCACTTGTGGTCACCATGAATCCTTTCTACTATTGCTATTGCTCATCCGGAGCAAGTTATCCGTATGATGAAGAGATCTGGAATGTTACGGTCGGAACACTGAACAATTCCTCCGACTGCAGCACACTGGGTCCGGGCCCGGGTTCTATTCTGAACTGTTACAGTAATTATTACGGGTATGTTACCGCACCCAATCTCAGGAGAACCACTTCGCCGAGTTTCAGTATTCAGGTCGCAACCTGTGGTGGTAATTATTCCAGCGCCGTGAAAATTTTTATCGACTATAATCAGAACGGTAGTTTTGCTGATGCCGGCGAAGAAGTCTTTGTTTCACCCTCTTCCGTCAGTGGGCCCCATTATGCAACCGGCAATTTTACTATACCCGGAACAGCACTTATTGGGAACACCTGTATGCGGGTGGTGAATACCGAAACAGGTACTCCAAGCAGTATCACAGCCTGTGGCGCTTATGGTTACGGCGAAACCGAAGATTATGCTGTAAACATTTTTGACGTACCCGGCGTCACTACCAATGCAGCATCCGGTATTGGCGGGACAACCGCCGATCTGAACGGAACGGTAAGTGCCAATGCAGCACCGACCACCCTTATATTCGAGTGGGGCACCATGTCGGCTCCTCCATTTAATAATAC
>Ga0208045_1000060_pt1 | contig 51170 bp, 42 predicted proteins | sample PL_2010_200m_FD_184160 | JGI IMG/M metagenome (GOLD analysis project Ga0208045, IMG submission 184160) | Freshwater microbial communities from Powell Lake, British Columbia, Canada to study Microbial Dark Matter (Phase II) - PL_2010_200m... | ecosystem: Environmental > Aquatic > Freshwater >...
ATGTGGTGATTACGCGACATGCCCCTCAGGTCTTTCGTGCATTTGCAGACTCAGGGAGATTTGAGTGCGATATGATCGAAGTGGATTGCTTCAGTTGGTCAGCTTACGGTTTTTGTTTCCCTTTCTCGGCGGATCGACCCGGCAGTTGCATACTCATGAGCCCTTGAAATCTCGTGGGGTCGTAGCCGACAATAAACGCAAAGAACGAAACAGCCGCAGCGAAACGGACATACTGTTCCGGCGTTGTTGCAGTGAAGGGTGCCACTGTTGTCGCCAGCACCCCCGCCATGAATGCAAAGTACGCCACAAGGCTTCGGAACATTGAGGCGATCGGGCTTTCCGTGCGGTAAAGGATGCTCTGGTTTAGGTGCGTGCCACCCTGCCCCCGCGGTTTGACTTCAGGGGCGGGCAGCTTTTCGTGAGTAATCAAGCTTGAACAGCCGCTGATTAATCCTGCCAGCATACATAGAAGCGCAACATTCGATGGGGTGTACGTCAGCATCACAACTCATTTCATCCTCCACGTGTTCGGCAGCTCTGTGCTCACTTCGCGCCTCCGATCTGTGGAATCCTGCGCAACATCGGCAAGAGTCTGAACGATGTCGCGAGTGATATCTCCGAGCATATAGTAGCTATGCTCAACGTCGAGGAGCCCGCCCGGGACGACAGGTGTACAATCGATCTGGTTGACTTTCGAATGGACGTGATACGGACGCGCTGAGCCGTTGTAGCCCAGTCGCTCCGGGTTTCCTTTGGTCGAATCCGAGATCATCATCGCCTTATCCTGGCGGTTGAAATACACGTTGATGTTGCGCGTCAGCTCGTTTAGCCGGCCGAGGGCCTGATCAGGTTCCAGGACCGTGTCGTCCACATCGGGCGCACACATGAAAATGTTCTCAAACAGACGTGGGAGCGATGGGGTCTGAACAAATTTCAGCATACGGTCGAGCGCATTCTGAAGGACGTAGTTCCCCATCGAGTGGCATAGGAGATGGATATCCTGCCTGCACAACTCATCGTTTCCGGCCTTCGCGTCATCCCGGAGCCGCTGGAAATAGTCGCGAAGCTTGAGGAATCCCCGCCCCACTGCATATCCGGAATTGCGCGCATCGGCACGGTCGACCAGATATGAGTAGTACGGAATTGCCTTCCCCTCCGACGGCCAGGTGAAGAGCACCACCATGACCTGTTGCTTCAAATCCTTGTGCTTATTGATCATCTCCTGCAGCGCGAGCGCGGAGCCGACCGCCTCTTCCCACGTGACATTGAATCCGTGGATGTAAACAAGCACATCCGTGCTCTTCATCATCTCCGATTTCAGATCCGTGAAGAACTTCGATGAGCCAAACTTTGACAGTGATTGCTTGCTGTCGGCAACATGTTTCTTCAAGCTTTCCTTGTACGGTTCTATGGTCGCCTTTCCTGCCATGGTCTTGAAATAGTCGGCAAGCTTAATGCCATCACCGGCGTTCAAGGGCTCGACCTTGGCATCCAGGAATTGCCGGACTTTCGCTTCGTCGGCCTGGACGGTAAGGTATCCGAACCGAAGATTTTCGTGGCCATCGTCGCTGAAGCTCGAGTCGTAGCCCGTCGGGTGCAAAAAGTCATCGCCGATGTGGTGGCGGTTGGTCGCGTAGTACAGGGTGTAGGGTTTCATGGATGGCATTGATTCCTCATGTTTGTGCGTATCGAACGGCTTTCCCGTCACTATTTAACTTTGAAAAGGAATACACTCCGGTTTTTCAGAAGGTCGATGAATTATTCCGGAAAAAGCCAGTAGGTCAATCCGCCCTTCGCGGTCCTCGGGGCGAGATTCCGTCTTTTAGGTTCAAGCTCATTCCTTACAAGATTATAGATGTCAAGTATGAGTGCTCTCGCCGAAGCAAAATAGCCGTGGCCCAGAAGATCCGTCCTCACGTTCGTTGCATCGACAGTATCGATCCCTGGCGCCACGAAAAGGTTCGAACCTGATTCACCCAGCCGGGGCAAACCCTGCCGGATTGCCTGGGAAACCTTCAAGGCCTCGTCCTTGTCTGAAGCGTACACAGTCCGGCGGCTATTGAGCGAGACAAACTTCGGATAAATCTGATCCTCAAACTCGGTCTTGTCGATGTCGGGTGCACAGAGGATGACCTGGTGAATTAGGTCGAGCTCTTTCTTGATTGTCGCGTCATCGACAAGGTTTTTGAGCGAGTTTGTCAGGATGTATGTCCCCATGCTGTGGGTAATAAGATGCAGTTTCTCAATGCCCGGCATCTGGAGGATTGATTTGATGAAACCCTGCAAGTGCGGAATGCAATTCCTTGCGATCTGTTCGTCATGCGGATATCCCCGCACGTTTCCCGAGGAGGGCCAGCTATAAAATGCACTGACTCCCGGGAACGAAAGATCATGGGCAATTTGTCCTGTGCGCCATGCGCACTCCCTGAATTCGACATTGTAGCCGTGTATGAAAAGGAGCGCTTCCTTTCCTTCTCGTTCCCCAAGGCGATTGGAGAACGCTGAGAAGAAGGCAGGCGCATCGAGCTGATCAAGCTCAACCAGCATGACATCACGCTTCTCGCTCTCCTGAAATCGCGCTTTCCACCACTTCGGGCGCTCGAGCTCACCTCGGACGTGCCCAGGCGGAATGTTCACCCTACAAATTCCGTAGAGCAACGCTCCATAGTCGCCGGTGTAGCGCGCGTTGATGTCCGGGTCCCCACTATTTGTCCTGCTCGTCGCATAGAACAAATCTATCACTTCCCCCGGGTCACCGAGCAAAACGGACTCCTGCGAAATCTCATCGTACGCACCCGAGGGGTAGGTCAGAGGCTTGGACATGGTTCCCGCAGGCCTCTCCCCAATCGACGCCGCAGGAAGCATCAACTCCTTGAGTGCCATCTTCATTTTGCCTCGATCGTCGAGCGAATTCAGGAACTTGCCCGGATAAAGCTTAAGGGGAGCCTTCAACCGCTTCCTCATTATTTCCTGGTCTGAGAGCCGCTCCACCAGCGCGGTCTTCCGGATCACACTTCGCCCGGCATTACTGATTCGGGATTGCGAATGCCACACCACTGAAATGACCACTGCCTGCTTTTTCCACATTGTGCGGCCATTGATCTGGCCAATCGCAGTGATCCTTTCGCTGCGATCGCACAGAATCAGCCAGTTACCCGGCCTCGCTGACCCCATGAAAGAGAACACCTTTCGAACGGGTATAGCGATCGATCTACGGCGTGTCCGTTCAGATCGAGCTATTGCATTTTCAACTTCCTTCTCGATCGGCATCGTGCCGCGTTCAGAAAGTGGAAAGCGGATTTCAAAGCCGGACGAAGTCCGCCGGAATGCCAGCCCCTTTCGCAAGAGCTTGGAGCCCGAGAGAGCACCCAAGTTAACAATCCAGTAGACGATCATAGCAACTCCCTTTGTTTGAGCTGTGTCGCGTTCAGTGAACCGGTCATCGAAGCGATGGAAACAACCCGGAGAAGTAACTCACCTGCCGCGAAGTTTCTCTCGCTTGAAGAAATTGAACAAACGGCCCCAGGTTCTACTTTCCGAACAATTTCGAAATCCCCGCTATGACAGCCCCAAATGCTTTCTTGTTAATGCCAAAGCTCACGTAGCCGTGTACTTCATTCCGAGCGAAGTTTCCGCCGATGCCAATGCTTCCATAGGAATTGAAATCATACGTCAGGGCTAGACCTATGACTTCGGCTGAATCGGAAAAGAGCCGTTCGGTGATTGCAAACGCGACTCCAAGTCTGCGCCACGAAAACTCCGGCACAACAAATTCATCTCCTGGCACGATTGCGTCGCCGAACGCGAGCCCAATCTCGAATACTGTCGGCGAGGTTTGACTCATAGGTTTCCGCAGATTCATCCTCGGACTCGATTGCGTCCCGACAATGGGAAACGGAACGTAGCGGAGCCGAAAAACCCCCATCCGTTCAGCAGGGTCAAGGGCGGGCATGAAGCGAAGATTCCGCTTATAGTTGCGATAGAGGATGTGCGCCTCAGAGTTTGATACGATAACGATGTCTGACTTCAAGATGCTGGGGCCGGCGAATGATGTATCGAGTAGGCTTGCCTGGGTCACGTCGGCTATCTTTTCGAGTATATGAATCTGGAATTCCGTCTGTTCCTTGAAAGCGCTCAGGATCTTATCTTTGTAAGCATCCAAAAGGAATTTGCTATAATCCGTTTGTTTGAGTTGCGTGTCTATACTGCCGACGGCGGACTTGACCGCAGCCATGGTGTTCCATATGAGATTGTCATCGTTTGCAATATGAAGAGATAGGGAATTCACTGTCGAGTCCAGGACGACAACTGTATCACGAAGGGACTTTACGATTTTCAAATCCCCTTCCCAGGAGGGGACGAGACGGGAGATCGCTGACGAGTCCGGTGGAGCATATCGGAAGGAAATCTTCGGAACAAGCGATGCAGCTTCCTCATATAGTTTTGACGCTTGCCCCCATAATGCACTGTATGTTTTAATCCGATCCCGAATCAAATCAGGCATCATGGAATCCCCTTCAGCCCGCTTCTTGAGTTCATCCATTGTCGTCGTCACTGCCGCGATTTGATCCTGCCCCTGGCGCAGTTCCCTGGATATCGTAATGGCCCCTCCTACCATCACTGAATCCCACCTGTGCAGAAAGAGCCGGCGTTGTTGAAGAACGTCTAAGAGACTGTCGAGAGTCTTCTGTGGGTTTGTGGCCACAAGGGATTGCACTTTCAAACTGATTGTGGAAAGTGCCAAACGGATTTCCTTTATCGACTTCTCTTGCTCTTCGAGCATCTTTCGGGTCCATTCGACCTTGTCTCTTCCTCTTTCCATCACTTTGATGAGAGCCGTCAATGTATCCTGGAACTGATGATTCGTTTGAGAGACAAATGCGTTCAGGATCTCGGCCTTTTGAGTGAGTTCATCAAAACTGCTTGCATAGCGTCGCGCGAGATTGAGGTGAACTTCCACTTCTATCCGCTGAATTGCTTCGCCAAGTCTGAACAGCGGGAGGAGGACTTGCCAATAACTCTCCGATTGGCTTTTGAGGGCATTTCTCGTGTAAATCCTCGACCCGTAATAGATTGTTATTGAGACCGTATCAATATCGCGTCTCAAGGCGTAGATCGGATAAAAGCGTAACACGTTTTGGGTTTCAACCATGAGTTGGCCGTCGATCGAATTCGTTACCGCGTAATAACTGAGCACGTTGACCTCTTGGTCGGACTGGGCCAGCAAGACGATGGGGAGAGCAACCAAGACGGAAAGCAGAACCAAGGTTTTCATGTTGTCCTCCTCAATTTGATGATCCGATGGGGAAGGTCGTCTGCATCACGAATGATCGGTCTATCCATTTGAGGCCAAGGAAGATGGTCGGTGCACCGTTGCTCGTTGACGTGATGGTGATTCCTCCGTACGATGAAGATTTCAGATTGTTTCCTTCGCCGAATAAGGCAATTCCCACGATGAAAGCTGATGTCATCCTGTAGGATGCGCCGGCACCCAGTTCATTCGAGGCGATTAATCCCAGGTTTCGCAAGGAGCAGAGAAACTCAACCTGCCATTCGTCCGTTGCATACTGCACATGAAGGCCAAAGAGAGACTTCGAGGCAGTTGTGCTCGTATCTCCTTTTCCGAACTGTGAATTTGCGTACGCTCCGACCTGGAAATGCGGCCGGGTGAAGGCTACGTAGATTCCCCCGCCAAATGAGCCGCTCCCTTTGGATATCCCGATGCCCGTGTTCCCCCGAACCAGGAGATCCGAAGCATGCGCAATCGCATTGTTGACGGCGTATTCGGCACGGTCCAGTGCCATAGAGAGGCACCGCTCAATCTCGTCGGCACTTGAGACAAGGAGTGAATCGATCGTACCGACATTCTGTCCCAAATCGTTTCTTCTCGCGACCACGTCGGAGATCATCGTGTCGACATTTGATTGCACTTTGTCAAAAACATAGTCGATCGCTATTTTGGCGATCCGGTTGAGATACTCATCCCTCGAAGCGCCAGAATAGTCAGATTGCGACATGCCGGAAGAATTCAGGACTTGAAAGAGGGTGGCAATGATTGCCTCCTTCTTATCCTGGGGGAGCACGTCTCTAGCACTCTGAATAAGGTACCCCTCAAGAGACACAGCACACTGTGCCCTGAGTTTATTCAATGCCTTAGCGATTCTCATCGAGTCTGCCTTTGGCGGAACCACAACCCTCAAGGTGTCCTTCTTCGGAGTCATGATCTTGATGGTGTCCTGCACAAGTATCAAGCGAAAGCGGGCATCATGGACCACTCGCACAAACCGAGTTCTTGTTGTGGACATTTCCTCGTAGAAATCATTGAGATGCAGACCGGGGCTGTTATTGTGCACCTTCTTCAGAATCTCTGACTGCATATCCCTGAAAACCTGAGGCCGGTCGATCAACGAACTGGTAGACATCACTTGCTGCAGCGGACTCAACGTCTGCGCCTCGACCGTACACAACGCTAGGCACATGAGCAACGCCAGGCCCGTACGACACGATGAAGGTACCATTGTTTGTCCCTCCTAGTTGAAGTGATATCATCCCTTCGAATCTTTTTGCCCGGGCGGAGAAGGAGCCGGTGACGATGCATCCGCCTTCTGTAGTTTCTTGCCGATGATCCCTTCGAGAGTACCCAACAACCATCGCTCTGAAAATCCTGCCAGGAAGGCCAGCAATATGAACGCGGATGGAAGCGGGTGATTCACTGATTTCTGCATGCGAACCATAGTTGCTGAGTCGACGAGCGAAATTTTCCACGGGCCAAGGGCCGGAGGTTCCTTCCACACTGTAACAGCAGAGCTGTCGGAGAAGAATACCTCGGTGTTGAGCACCTTGGCGCCAACCGGCGAGATAAGCAGAATATAGAGGACGAGTGCGCTGATCCCACCAAGCGACGCCTGCACATAGTTGTATTGCGACATCACACGGAACGCGGGCGCTTTGTAATCGAGGTCCTTCAACGCAAGTACCCGGCTGAAGAACCCCCCAAGCGTTCCAAGCATCAACGCATAGAACACCAGGATGTCGTGGAGCACAACGTAGAACATCGCCGCAACTGCAAGACCGAGGATAATGGTAATGACGAGGAAACGCGTGAGGAGTGCGCCTTTGAGGCACATGGTGAGATACTCTTCCTGCCTCGCCCGCGAGATTTCCCCGGTGAGAGCCTTCACCAGGGCCCGAGCAGCTTCGAGGTCTGCTTTCTTCGGGTCCTGAAGGAACTCATTCAAACGGTTTGTCCATTCGGTACGGTCTGACTCGTGTAGCACATAGATATTATTCTTCACTTTGACGCTGTACGATGTAAGGGCGTTGCGATCCATAAGGGTGATCATCGCCAGCTCGATCTGCCCGACAAGCCCCCAATATGCGTCGTCATCGAGCTGCTCGTCCGCGGCAGCAAGACGGGATTCAATCAACGCGATTGCATCCCGCTCTTCCTTCCGGATGTCGGGCGGGTTCCGCGATTCGATCGCGGACTTCAGGAGAAGAAACTCCGTCTTCACTTGCTGAAGCGCCTGGGCAGATTCCAGGATGTAATAGCGTTTGAGGCGGAAGAAGAGTAAGAAGCGCCAGAGGAGAGTGAGAATCCACCAGCCCAACTTCAATAGACCACGGCTGGTTTTTCCGAAGTACTGTAGAATTGTTGCCATAGCTCGGCCCATCCTGATAAGTGTGATGAACAGCCGACAATTGACTCCTCACGTCAGAAAACGAGGAGGCGCAGCGTGACGCATTTTCGAGATCACATTTTCGGCGTAGTATTTGTGCGAACGTTCGCCATTTTTGTCGAGAGCATCCGGACAATGAAATACCCTCTCGAAGTCTCTGGTGTCAGAGACCTTCAAGCTCTGTTCATTCTAACGATTGAGATTTTGGTACCTCCGAATAGGTTCGAAGCGAGGCAGCTGCACAATACTCTCGACGGGGACTCGAGCAAGTTACTGTTGCGATGGAAAGAACCGCGGCAGGACGGAAAACCGAATTGTTTCAAGGCCGCTACCATGCAGACCATAATAGTAGACCTCAATGCACGCGTCAAAAAAGCTCGCAACCAGCTCAAGTACGCAGGCCAACGATCAATTAACAACTCCCCCCTGAGGTAAACCGGAACTGCCAGGAAAACATCATCGGCGCTTTTCAGCTGACGGCGGGTAAATACGAGTGTGTTCAGCTCCTGCCAAGCAGTGCGAATATCGGGTCGCATCCCCCTGCTCGCACTTCAAAGTACGTCAATCGCATAACCAATGTCAATGTCCATAAAGTACGGACAAGCCCCTGTCCGTAGAAATACGTACAAGAATCCTCGGCATTGAGACTAATTGTTCCGGAATCGAGGAGAGGGGAGGGCAAATGGTGACGAAATCCCAATGATCAGGCGTGAAGATTGCTTCGTTCTCCATCACCATCGACAACTTGTGGTGAGCGAAGCCTGTACTGATGTAGAGCGAAGTGCCGAACCATCGGAAATTGATGACCGGGAATTCATCGTTTCTCCTCCTCCGGTCCATTCGTAATCCGTATCTTCACGGTCATCGAACCAATGTTGTCATCAAAGCCCTTTCGAGCCGGAAAGTCCGGTGTGCGATCGTCGTTCGCGACAAAGTGGAGCGGCCCTGGCATGCGAACGGTCACCATATCCGTGTCACTGTCGAAGTTCAGAACCTCTCCGTCTCCGGTGAGAATCAATAGACATCCCTCGGGAGCGCCTGGTTTGTAGAAGGTATGCCCTGCAGGCGAGAAGAAACCTCCCGGACCGGTCAACCCGTGCTTCGCCGGATCGACGATTCCCCACTTGCCTGATGCTGAGATCTGCGCTGTCTCGCCTGCGGCCAGTGAAATATTACTGAACTGCCAATGCGGACTGCGTGCAGTGATAACAAACTTCACTTCGCGCGTGAACGGCATGATTCAATCGTCTCCTTCCCCGGACTCCCTCAACCTCCAAAACTCAGCTTCGTCGAATGCACTTCGACCTTGTTTCTCCCCGCCTTGACCGGAAGCGTCAAATCAATACAGAAGAAACTGATCCTTTTCGCCGTCGCCCCAGTGTGATGCTTGAGGTGATGCCGCACGAGTTCGGCTTCCACGTCTGTAACCGTTACAGCCTCCGACAGGTTGAAATAGGTGCCGTACCACATCACCAGAAAGATGCCGAACTCCGCATTCTGACTATCCATGAACCGTGGAAGCTGTTTCATCAATCCGTCCGACAGAACCGGCGAATGCGCGTTCCTGATCTGCAAGCACACCCTGCCCCACCCATTGTTCCTGATGTTTGCAGTCAGCACAAAATCCAGCGAGCCTGATCCGGGGGATTCGTCGGGAACAACTTCGATCGAGCATCGCAACATCTGATCGATGAGTATCGCCTGGATGATTGAATAGGAATCGGTCTCGCTCTTTGGCAGCTTCGCGACTATCTCGCCGTTTGAATAGAGGAGATTCCAGAAAATACTCGTGGAGTAGAAGTGCCCGATACGCCCCTGCAACCTGTCGAGTATCGAAAACACTGTGCTCCTGAACGCCTCTTCACTCTCATATTCACGCGCATCAAGGAGATTCTGCTTCCTTAACAATGTTATCAACGATGGCGGAGGGGCTGTGAAGGTCGTCCGTAACGTCGTTGCGCGATCCGCTATCTTCTTGAACGACTTCAGCATCACATACGAAACGTGGAGTAGCTCCGGAGTCCATCGAACGACCACGGACACCAGTTGCGTTCCGGGTGCCTCCCTCTCCAGAGGTAGGATGACGAGACAACTGTTTCTTCTTACTGAAACGACGCCATCTGCGATACGGGCTGCGAAGATGTAGCCCGCATACTCGACTGAAAACAGCAATCCCAGATTGTTCAATTCGTCCGGCGCGAGCCGAATCTCAACCGACCCTACGAGCCGGACCAGGTCGCCGGCGACTGCCTGTAGCCGATCGCTGATTTCAATCATGAAGCCCAGCCTCCTCTGCTCCTCATTTCATGCCAGCATCCGCTCCTCCCCTCCTTCTCCCAACGATCCCTCTCCAGCACTACTGTCATTTCTTCCAGCTCCACTCAGGATGGTCTTCTCCCTTGTGACGATTGTTTTCCCAGTGCAACGGTTGGAGATTCCCGATCTCGTCCGTCCCCCCCTTTGACACGGGCAGGATATGATCGATTTCCCAGCCGTACTCCGATGACTTCCCGTAATCGTCTTTCTTGATCGTGACTCCGCGAGCATCCCTCTTGAAATAGATAAACCAGAGTTCTTGGCTGGCCTTCCCCCACACCTGTTCGATCGTCTTCGCGTCAAACTGTTCGCCATGAACTGTTGTGCTGGGCTTTCTTGACAAGACAGGGTCCTCCACGTTTCTTGACACGATAGTTTCCACTTCCCACCTGAGTTTCATTCTTCTCCTTTCTCATAGCTCCTTAACCGTACGACGACTTCCCTGACGACGTGACGCATGTGCTCGGTGGGATTCTTTTCGTCCAGAGGTATTCCCGCTTCGCGGAGGAGTTGTTGCATCTGAGGAAAGACTTCGAACTCGTGACGCTTGAGATATTCCGGATCTTTGTCCAGTTGCGACCGGAGCGTTCGGCTGAATTTGAGCGCCGGAGGCTTGAAGAAAACCCCAAGGACCCTGTCAAATGCTCCTGCAGAACCTTTTTCATCGAAGACCATATCTGCCTCATTTCAGAATCAGGATTGTGCGAGTCCGTACCGAAGAGTCTCCTCTCCCGGCCGGTCAATGCTTGATCGATTTCAGAACTCCTCCACTCCCCGCGTCTTCAGCCGCTTATGTACTTCGTTCACGCTGAGAACGTCAAAAAGTTTTGCTTGTTAGTGTTTCTCAGCGAGACCAATACGGTGAAGGCTATCCCCTATTCCGTCTCATCAGGAATCGATCACCATACTGGTTCAAATGTAGAAGGAGAGACAGGCAGGCACAATACCGTAAACTCGGTATATTGAGGAATGACTCAGAACGGTACAAAACCGCTAGATGAGTCTTTCTTTATTGGCTTTTGTGACGAGGCCGTGCCGATTGTGAACGTCGAGCTTTTGGAAGATATTCTTCAGGTGGGTATCGATAGTATAGTAACTTAGATTCAGTTTGTGCGCGGTCTCGAGCGTCGTCATTCCCCCCGCCACATACTGCAGAATGTCTCTCTCCCTCTTCGTGAGCCGATAACGGTTCTCGTCGGTTTGCCCGAGGAAAGCTCCTATCACTCGCTTGGTGATCATCGCGTCGAGCGGCGATCCCCCCATCTGAACCTTCTCGATCGCACTGATGATGTCCGCCGGAGAGGATGATTTCAGAAGATACCCCGCAGCTCCGCGGTTCATCGCCGTTCGGATGTTCTCATCAAGATCGTACGACGTCAGCATAATGATGTGTGTCGCGGGACTGCTGCTCAGGATCATCGAAATCGCGTCAAGTCCGGAGATCCGTGGCATCTTGATATCCAGAAGGATCACGCTGGGGGGTGATTCCTCCTCCGAGAGCACTGCGATGGCAGTCCGGCAGGTCGTGAAGCACTTCGTACAAACAACCGTTTCGCTCTGATTGAGTGCCTCTGACAAAACCAGGCTGAAGCCTTTGTTGTCGTCGATAATCCAGACCGGGATCCGGTCGTCTCCATTTCGCGATGGACCCATAACCTCTTCTCTGTTGGTTGGCTGCGTGGTGAATCTGCGAAGGGTGCCTCCGCTTCGGTGACGACAATTCGCACCATCCGCTTACGATTGTGTAACAGCGGGGAGAAAGACAGAGAACGATGTCCCCCGTCCAAGCACGCTCTTGACCGTGATATACCCGTTGTGGCTTTGCACAATCCCATGCGCAATCGACAAACCCAGTCCGGTGCCTTCTCCGTGTTCCCGCGTTGTAAAGAACGGTTCGAATATTCTATCCAGATTCTCTTCCGGGATTCCCTTTCCTGTGTCTCTGACACTGACGATGACGTACGGTCCTGGTGCAGCATCCGGATGATATTCCAGTAAACTTTCATCGGCTTCGCCATGAGAGATCTCGAGGACCAGCCGCCCTCCCGTCGACATGGCATCCCGGGCATTGACACACAGATTGAGAAACACCTGCTTCAATTGATTCAAGTCTCCCGAGACAAGAGATGGCTGACCATTCATCCTCTTTTCGATGCAGATGCTCTCCGGCAAGCTCTGATTCACCATCGTCAAGACTTGGTCGAGGATGTAGTCCACATTTAGAACGATACGCTCTCCGGCAATACCCCTCCCATACGTCATGATGTTCTTGACGAGGTCAAGTCCGCTTTGTGCGCTCTCCTCGACGACCTTCAGTATCGCGAGGCCCGGTTCATCCGAAAGCCTCTTCCTGAGCAAGGGGATGGAGATCGAGATCGGCGCAAGGATGTTCTGCAGATCGTGCGCCATTCCACTTGTGAGCAGGGCAATGCTTTCCATTTTCCTGGTGCGGAGAAACTGCCCCTCCAGCCTCTTTTTCTCCGTAATGTCCAGGTTTACAATGAGGATATATTTTTTGCCGCTCGACCCACGTTCAACAGTGCGCCAATGGCTCTCCACCAGTATCTCTTTGCCGTCTTTTCTGGTGTGGAGCTGCTCACCATTCCACTCTCCAAACAGAGTGATGTCCTCCATCGCGGCATGGAAGCCTTCGTTCTTCGAATCGCTGAAGAGAAAATCACTAATCGCATGCCCAACGATATCATCTCGTAGCCACCCGTACATCAGCTCCGCACCCGAGTTCCAGAATGTCACGATTCCCTGATCATCAACGACCATGATTGCATCACGTGTTTGATCGAGGAGTGCGCTCTGTTGCCTGATCTTCTCTTCGAACTGCTTCCGCTTCGTGATATCGACGACGACGGCCTGCGCAAGATTATCGCCCTTCGTGATTTTGGCTGAGAACAATATCCAGACCTCTTCCCCGTCCTTTCGGTTTGCCTCAATCTCAAGCCCGGCGATGAAACCGCTTGTCAGCAACGATCGGCGGATCACATCCAGCGCCGGGGCGGGCAAGTTCTTGATGCACCCCTGGAGCTCCTCTGCAGAGCCGCATCCGAACAAGGTTTGGATAGCTTCATTTGCATCGTGAACAATCCAGTCATCGACTGAGAACTTCAAGATACCGGCCAACGCGTTGTCGAACAGGCCCCGGTATTTCTCCTCGCTCTTCCTGATCTCCCTTAGCTTCGACCCCTGCGCATCGACAACTCGACGATGGCTCGACACCATGACGAACACATAGAGAACCGCGAAGAGAAGCAGAATGAGGCTTCCCCCGAGGACCACCACCACTATGTCTAGGTCCGGGATTTGCACAGCAGTCCTTTTGTGTACAGGAGGTTGGCGACGATCAACAAAACCCAGTTGATGTGCCATGCGATGACAAACAACGACACGTCGATCTTCAAGAGTCTGCTCCCAACACCAGCGACAATGAAAGTGCCCGTCGAATACACGATCACGCCTGCAGCCATCCAGAAGATCGATTTGCCGCTCAGCGTTGAGGCTTCATCTCTTGATATGACGCTGATCATAAGAATCGACAAAGCTATCAGGAACAATCTTGACACTGCGGCCATATTGGAATTCATCTGATCTGGAATCTCAATGAAGATCTTGTCCATCATCCAAACCAGCATGAACAGTGCGACGCCTCCAGCGATGAGTTTCCTTTCTTTGGCCGTACTCGTCGAGAGGAAATAGATGAGCGCAATCAGGAGTAGTTCAACAGGCACATAGTAATTTGCCAGGAATTGGTTTTGGATCTTGAGGCGACCCAGGATGAATTCGATCGCTGCGACCAAGAGCGAAAGCATGCAGAGCAGAGTAAGAATCTTCATAGGCCCGGCGATGGTCCTGTACCGGTAGAGACCCACAACAACCGGGACGAAGGAGACACCAAAGTAGATATAACCGAGTATCGGGATTGACATTGATGGATATTACTTGTTCAAAGGACTTGCCGCGCCACAGAACGGTGGACACGGAAATGGGTTTTCGATCATGGGGCCCCCTGTAAGATCTGTGCCATTGTAGTCAACTCCTACCAGCACAATTGTTGCTGTTCCATCATCCTTCTTGGCATAGTAGTATCGAATACCCACACACCCAGCCTGCGACAGTATTTTGTCGACGCCATTTTTCGCGAAGTACCCGCCTTTGATTGCCGGAGAAGCAGGGCTGACTGTGAAAGCCTGTACATACTTGACTGCCTGATCAAGTGTGATTGCCTGGTTCTCATTGCCCGTCACTTGTTGCTGCTGACGTGCGCTGACATAGCTTGCACCCACGGTGAGCAATAGCGTCACGAGGGAGCTCACAACCGCGACTGCTATCAATGTAAATAAATTTGATCTATTTGTTTTCATCGCCGACCTCCATGACATGATTTGCAGAAAGAAAGTTGATTGCTGCGGAGGTGCCCGGTTCCCGGGGCGTAACTTCTCCGCTGAGAGATACTACCCTGGAGGAAGGAGAAGCACAATACCGTAAACTCGGTATTTTTGATCTAGCCGAGTACGGAGCCGGAAAGTCGTTTGAGTGTGCATTGACGGGGATAAAATGAAGCCTTCGGGGTGAAAGCCCGACGACTCAAGAAGAGCCCGGTGGAGGCAGGAATCGGCACCAGATGCTGCTTTGTGTCTTTGTGGCAAGACTTCTGGGCCGCGTCTCTAAAAATTGTTCAATCGATAGGAAAACGTAACGAGGAAATAGCGGGTGATGTTATTCGTCTGCTGTTCTTCGATGTACGTGTCGGTGACAGTCTGGCTTACGTTCTTGTTCTGGTTCAGGAGGTCGAACACCTGCACGGAGAGTTCGCCCTTATTGTCCGCCAGAAACTTCTTGCCAAAAGTCATGTTCCAGAGCGTGTAGCTCTGTTTGAATCCGGTTTGTGCCCGGGTGTACAACTGGTTTCGGACATCGGTCCGGAAGGTGAATCCTTCCCAGAACGTCCAATTCAACCGGAAGTGTGCGTTGTGAGAAAAATACTGGTTGTCCAGATCCGGCTGCATGCTATTCTTCAGGGTATTAAAATTCGCATTGTAGGAAATTGCGAAATCAAGATCGGTGCTTATGTTGCTCGAAATACTCAATCCCTGAGTGAGCGTGTACGTATGTCCTGTGTTCCCTGAGTTGTTCAGTATCGACGGCGTTCCGTTGTAGCTCAGGCCGGTGTTGATATTGATGATGGACTGGATCAGCTTGAACGGGAAGCTGTACGTTAACAGGCCGCGCAGGGAGCGCTGCGTGCCGAGGTTTTCGGGCCGGGAGAACTGCGATCCCCGTTTGAGAAGAACGCCACCTTCCAGGACCGAGTCGCGAGGGGCGAGGAGGAGAGCGTTGCCAATGTAGTCGGCCGTAATCGATCCTGACACAAGTGCGAAGAAACTTTCCATCGTCTGAAGATCTGTCGTAACGTAGCGCGTCGTCAGCGTGTGGGTGTAGTACTGCTCCAGATCCGGGTTCCCCGCACTGAGGAAGAAGGGATTGGAGTTATTGACAGTGTTTTCAAGCTGGCTGATCGACGGGGGACTTGTTGCAGTCCGGTAGAGAACCTGAATGCTGTTCCTCCGCGATGGTCCGAAAAAGAGCGTTAGCGTCGGCAGGATATTACTGAATACCTTGTCGGTGGTGACGGATTTCGGGAACGTCCGGTCGGCCGAAAGAGAGGCACGTTGGAACCCGACGCCTGCATTCACGTCGAAGTCCGTTGTCCGGTACTGATACCCGATTCCCCCGCGTTGTGTCAGATAGCCGCTGACAACCTCATTGCTCAATGAGGCCACAGGAAGATCGTACTGCCCTTCGAGGAAATTGTAATTGTATGACTTCTTGTCGGTTGAATTATTGGATTTCGAAATCGTGTAGTTCAGCTGTGCGAGCCCCGATACGCCCACCGGTTCGGTGTACGCTATGTTCGCCGAAAACGAATACCCTTTCGTCTTGGTGTTTGCGAGCTGATCGACGGAGTCCACCTGGACTTTTGCGCCATAGTAATACTCATTGTCTGATTCCAGATAGCGCGCGTTCTTTCGGTCGTTGAGATTCGCGCTGGCCTGGATCGACATTGTCCGCCCCCTGGCGTCAAACTTGTGTCTGAAGACAATTGAATTCGAGGAGGTGTATCCGTCAACATCAGTCCGGTTCTCCGTTCCCGACCGGCTGATCGGAACGTTCTGCAGCAGCCAGTTCAGCCCGTTGGAGTTGCTTGTGGAAGCATTTGACTGGAGGCTGACCCGGGGAGTGAATATGATCGAGTTCACAGAATCGATCGCATACTCGATCCGCATGTTGAGCCGGTGGTTGTAGTTCTTCCCATCGGTCAAGTTCGACTGGCGATAGTATTGACTTGTGTCGGGTGAGAGGAAGTACTGCCGGTTCGTGAGCTGAACCCGGTTGTTGTCGGTCAGATTGAAGAAGTAGTTCCCCTCCGCATTAAGTCCTGCAGCCCAGCTATCGGTGTATTGCAGGCCAAGGGCGTGTGTCGTGTTGATTCCGTTTTGCTGACCGATGGAGAAGTTGTTCTGCATGGCTTGCACGGCAGGGCCGGTCGCAGATATCCCTCTTCCATCTCCGCCACCTCCACCTCGTTGTCCACCGCCGCCACCTCCTCCTCCGCCACCTCGCATGCCCGGCATGCCTCCGCCACCTGCAGTTCCACTCATGGCTCCAAGGAAATCCTGCGTTGAGAAATTCTGCTGATTGATGTCGTTGCTTTGAGCCAGGATGGTAAGCCGGCGGGACCCTTGGAACATATTGACATTGCCAACGGCCTGGTACTTCCCGTCGTCACCGTACGCGGCAATGATCCTTCCAAACTGCCCGCGCCTCCTGTCCGGCCGCGTAATGATGTTGATCGTCCTGGATGTCTGACCGTCGTTGAAGCCCGTCAGTTCCGCCTGGTCGCTGAGCTTGTCATAGACCTGAATCCTTTCGATCACGTCGGCCGGCAGATTTCTCAGAGCGATCATGGGATCGTCCCCGAAGAACCGCTTCCCATCGACAAGAATCTGTGCGACATCTTCGCCCTGAGCTTTCACGGTGTTATTTTCGATCGTCACTCCGGGCAGCTTCGAGACCAGGTCCTCCGCTGACGCGTCGACATTCAGTTTGAATGCCTTCGAGTTGAATTGAACGGTATCGCCGAACTGGACAACCGGCGGAGCATCCCCCGTTACCACTACCTCACTCATAAGAATTGAACGCTGTGACAGCATCAGAATTCCGAGATCGACACCAGTACCGGTCACCGTCACTTTCCTGAACAGCTCGCCTGACCCAACGTATGAGATTCTGAGATTGTAAGCTCCCTCCGCGACGTCCGTGAAGAAGAATTTCCCCTCCCGGTTCGTGCTTGTATATCGTTTGTTTGACGTGTCGCTGGCGCTAACCAACGAGACGTTGGAGCTGACCAGCGGCGTGCGGGACATAAGATCGATCACCGTTCCGGATAGCTTGGCATGCTGCGCAAGTGCCATCGCACTCACGAACGTACTTGCCAGGACTATATAGAGCGTTTTCGTCATAGGAGGAGAGATGTTCCGGGCGTTGGAGTGATCCCGTCTTCGACATCCGGAGAGTGCTCTAAGTTTAATAATTTCAACACGATGGACACTCCGCTGATGTGGGTCGCTTCAATCTGGCGCCGTTTCCAAGAAGTGACATTGTGCTGGTAAGGGACTCTTATGTCGGAATGATGCACCAGGTTATAACGGGATTGGGGCAACAAAGTCGCGGGGAAGTAGTCCAGAAGCGTTACGCCTTGCACCAAGCTCTTCATGGGGGCCGTGTTCCTTTACGAATGACCCCTCCAGCTTGAAAATTGACAGGAGTCTTTCACCCGGGACAAGTGCTCCCTGCCGGCGCACCACGAAACGGAAAACCCCCGCATCGCTGCGAGGGTTTTCTTTTGCTGCTCTCACCGGGCCTCGTCAGCCGAGTGAACTCTACCTCACAAGTAGCATCCTCGCAGATTTGCTGAAGGTGCCTGCCACCAGCTCGTAGAAATACGTGCCACTCGCGACTTCACGACCCAGATTGTCCTTGCCATCCCATACAACTGTGTGTGATCCGGCAAGCCGCTGGCTGTTTATCAAGGTTCTGATGCGCTGACCAATTGCATTGTACACTGTCAGTTGAACCTGTTCCTGCCGTGGTATGGCGAACGTGATAACGGTTGAAGGATTGAACGGGTTGGGAAAGTTCTGATGCAATGCATACTCGGTTGCGACCGAGGGCTGGTCCTGTACTGCCGTACTTGTGCCATTGGACGCACCACGCGTTCTCTTGTTCACAAGCTGCCAGACTCGTCCATCCGGCATCCTGCTATAGGATTGCACTGTATCCATTGCAGCGAAGGTCACGCTGTCAATGATGGCGCCGGTTTTGTCCTCCAGCCACACAGTCTCACCACCGCTCGACAAGCCAAATCCGCTTGGGTCAACACTGATGCTGATATCTGTCACGACAACAAAAAAACCTTTTGCCGGAATGACCGTCCCGGTTGGGAACGCCATCTTGGGCTTCGTGCCGGCTTGCCCGCCGCTGTCATAGATCTTGTATCCGCTGATGTCGATCTGGGACGAAGTGCTATTGTACAGCTCAATCCAGTCAAGATCGGTGGGCACACCTCTGGAGTAAATCTCGTTCATCAGAACAAGTGAATTGGAAGAACCGCGGGAGATGGTATTGAGGAGCTTCCAGTTTGCTCCGTCAGGCATCCGTCCGTACGTCTGTGTGGTATCCATCGCAGCGAAGGTGATGCTGTCGACAAGTGCGCCGGCTCCATTTTCGAGCCACACTGTCTCCCCGCCGCTTGAGAGGCCGAAGCCGCTCGGGTCAACGCTCGTGCTGATATCCGTGACGACCACGAGAAAGCTCTTTGCCGGAATGAGTGACCCCGTCGGCAATGCCATCTTTGGCTTCGTCCCGGCCTGTCCTCCACTATCATAGATCTTGTAGCCGCTGATGTCAATTTGTGTTGTTGACCCGTTGTAGATCTCTATCCAGTCGGGGGCCGCCGGGACCCCGCGTGAGTAGATCTCGTTCATCTTCACCAATGACGATTGGGCATTGCCGTTTCCAATCGCGGCGAAGACCATAATCACCACAATGAAAAGCATGCTTGTGTATTTCATCTTGTACCTCCTTTATTGTTTACCATGCGTGAACCCTTGCGCGGTGCAGCCTCTTGCCAATCTCGCGTGATCAGATCGGCTTCTCAAAAACGTACATCTTATTATCAGCGTCATTGACGATGTAGATCTTTTCCTGAACGATCGTCAGTCCTTCCCCCTTGGTAAACGGAATCCACCAAGAACCCAACAGATCTCCGCCTCGTGTCAGCTTGATGACCTTCTGAGATTCGTCACTGACGATCCAGAAGCAATCAGTCGAATACTCATAGAATATGTCCGAACAGTCTGTCGTGTAGTTGATCTCTTTTCTCCAAACCTCTCTCCCCTGATTATACTCGAGGATCATCATCGGAAGCTTCTCGTTGAGCACGAACACGTGATTGTTCTTGTCAACGGTCACTCCTTCGGGGCCATGCTTCACGACGGTTGCGACATTCGCCGAAAATGATGACAACTTTGTTCCATTGATCGAATATATCGAGATGATCTCATTCGTCTCTTCGGCTATATACATCGTATCGCAGTTCGCCGAAAGAGCGATCCCTTCCATGTCGGTACTGGGAATAACCATTGATTTCAGGATATGCCCTGTAAAATCCATTTCATACACCGTTGAGTTCTGGTCCGAAACGGTCATCAAGCTGTTGTTTTTTGAATTGTAGACCAACCCCGACGGTTCCGGAACAGCAAGCGTATAGACTGCTACTTGATGAAGCGGAGTATCAGTCGGTACAGTAGACACCGGACCCGCTTCTTGGCGACTACAGCTCCAGAATGCAAGACCCAGTGCTATGACAACCAGGTTATTTTTCATCGGTTAGCTCAGCGAGACCTGGCTGAATCGAGGCGTACGGCCTCGACTCAGCCATGTTCATCTCTACTTGTTGGCGGCTCCGCGCGTCATGTTGCTCGTCAGCTGCCATGTGGTGCTGCCGTCCGGAATCCGGCTATATGTTTGTGTCACATCCATAGCAGGGAATACCACATCATCAATAACGGTTCCGGTTTTATCTTCAAGCCAGGCTTCTTCACCGGCGCTCGACAAACCGAAACCACTGGGATCAGTTGCCACAGGGATGTCAGTCACTACGACATAGTAGCCTTTCGCTGGAATTGTTGTCCCCGTAGGAATGGTCATCTTAGGTTTTGTCCCACCCTGACCGCCGATGTCGTAGATCTTATATCCGCCGATATCGACCGCCGTTGTTCCTCCATTATAGAGTTCAATCCAATCGGGATCTGTCACAACACCCCTCGAATAGATCTCATTCATCTTGATCACAGTCGCTGCTACGGGAGTAGACGGCTGTGTTATGCCCGGCTCCGGTCTTGAACATGCAACGAGGAGCATGGAAACCGCAAGAGAAGCTAAGACTATTTTGATTTTCATTTTTTCATCTCCAGTCTATATTGATGCCTGAACTCTCATTTGCACGAACGAATGATTATCACCACCAATAAGCTTACCGTTGCTTGATGCATATTGATCAAGCTTCACGATTGCATAGTTTAGCATAAACTTGATTGTCTTGACGGGATAATAATTGACACCAAACGTGAGAATGTCGCTCTTTCCTCCGTGAATTCCAGCATTGGGATCGTTCAGATTATCCATACTGTAGCGCACTGCGACTTCGAGGGCGCCCCATGAATGCTTGGGCGATTCAATTGGGCCGGACTCCCCTTCATCAACAAAGTACTCTTTGGTTTCTCCGGTGGCCATCCATGACAACAACGCATAGGCTCCACTGAGATTGACCGCAGGCTTGCCGTACCAACGCGTGATCTTCATTCCCATGTACTCGGACTGCAAATAGAACGGACCGAAGATACCCATGAGTTCGGCTGAATAGCGGGTCCAATAGTTGATGTCTGCAATGGCCCCGGTGTGCAGCAGTTTGGGATCGAACACATACGTTTCTGTCCGTGATTTGACTTCGAGAGAATTCAACGGCGCACCGGTGGCCGCATCAGGAGTCTTATATGAACCTGCGAATCCGATGTGAAGATTCCTTCCGTGTTCATTGAGAGGTGCAGCCGTCAACCGGAGATTTGTTGAATATCCTTCATCTTCGGTCCCTTTGTCAATCCTCGTTCCGACTTCATGACCGAAGACGCCCGCTGTCACCTGTCCATAGTTTGTCCAATAGTTGGCGGAGAATCCCAGTCTTCTACCAAGAGCAAATGAATTCGACATGCTTGACCGTTCCATGAATGTCAGAAGCCGCGAGCTGATCAATTCATCCAATCCAAACGGTTCCTTGAAATTGCCGATTTTGAGGGAAAGATCGACGGTCGGGAAATTGTACTGAACGAATGCATCGCGCAGATCGAGTACAGCCTCGCCGTAGTCGACGTCAACCTCTGCCTGCCAATTCTTCCATATGACAGTCTTCATAGCAAATGTGACTTTCCTCATGATCGTTCCGTTGCTCATGGGATTCTTGTTTTCAAAATACGCGGCACCATCAACTTGAATTCTCGAGTCGAACCACCATTGAAATGTGCTGTCTTTCGCTTCGAACACGAGTTTGCCATCACGCGCTTCACTTCCCAACGGCACTTTGATTGCATCCTGACCTGGTACGCGAGCATCTTGCGCGACAAGCATCGTCGTGCCAACGAATAGGCACGCCAAAACAAGCGCAATTGTTGCTGCCCAATGTTTCTTCATATGACCTCCCTTTGTTAGTCTTACACTGTGATTTAGTGAGATACAACTGCTTTGGTGTCAGTGTTCTCTCGTTATTTGATTTTGGCTGCTTGTTCAATCGTAAACAATCGTATGAGTGTCGCTTTCTTGTCGGCTATTTGTTTGTCAACGAGTTTATTCCCGGTCACTGACCATGCGGCCTGATTGTCGAATACCAATCGCTCGAGGTCGATCTTATGCCGGAATGTGGCACCATGGTTGAGCCGAATCGATTGATACTGCCCTTCAGTCAACCGTCCCGCATCAAATCGTGTCAGGACAAGAGCCGTATCCACACGTATGCTGTCAACGAGGGAATACTGGAAGATGTCAAAAATCTGTTCACTGGAAAACGGCGTCCGGCTCATCAGTTCATTCTTGAAGATTTTCTTGTTGTCAAACCGCCGGCCAACCAGGTCATCGATGGTACTGGTCGGGATTCCCGATGTCCGCAGCCGTTCGATCACCGACTCCGTGACTTCGTACGGCACAGGGTGAATTACTTTTTGCTCGAACACATTCTGAATGAAGAAGAGTGAGAAGAATGTGATGATCCCCGCCCCTACAGGTGCCACGATCCATCCGATTCCGATCTTTCCCAGAACTCTAAAATTGATCGATAGCGGATCTTTTGCCAAGCCGACGCCGATGACAGCACCGATGAATGCCTGCGTTGTTGACAACGGGACCAGGGGAAACGATGGGAGCCTGAGCGAGATGAGGAACGCCTCCAATGTTTCGGATGTAAAGAGCATGAGGACGAGGAACTCAGCAGATACCACGACGAGCCCCGTGAGAGGTGATATCTTGTAGAGGTCCTTCCCAACGGTGGTCATGACCCTTTCGCCATAACTGTAGATGCCGACCGCAATTGCCAGCCCGCCCAGAAAGAACAGCTGTTGTGCTCCACTGACCGCGAAGAAACCGCCCACTTTGAGATCTGCGAACAGGGGTGCGGAAGCGAACATCCCCATGACATTGCCGATGTTGTTCGCGCCGAGCGAGTAGGAAGCCAAAGCACCGACCACGATCAATCCAATACGGGTGTACTTGTCGAGCTCGAGGAGGTGAATGTTCAGCTTGCGCAGCATCCGTTTGACGAATTTGAACAGAACGAATCCAAACAGAGCGGCGATGAGCGGCGATGCAACCCAGCTGAACAGAACCTTTGAAAGCGAGCTTTGATCGGTGGGAGAGCCCGTGAACAAATTCCATCCGATGATGGCACCGATGACCGCCTGCGATGTCGAGACCGGCAGCTGAGCTTTTGTCATCGCGGTCACGGCAATCCCCACCGCCAGGGCAACAGCAAAACTCCCCGCCAGAGCGTTGATGGACCCAAGATCTGTCAATGTGCGCGTCGTTCCGGCACCGCTGAACACAGCGCCAAGAATCACAAAAATCCCGGCAATCACAGCAGCCACCCGGAACCGAACCATCTTCGAAACCACGGCCGTTCCAAACACATTGACCGCATGGTTCGCGCCGAGCGACCAGCCGAGAAAGAGTCCGCTTGTAATAAAGAACCAGACAGTGATATCCACCGTTATTCAAACCTCTTTATGGTAGCGATCGAGAGCCTGTCACACACGTCTTCAGAATGTTCGGCGATCCGTTCAATGTGAAAGGTGAAATACCTGATGTGGATCTTGTAACTGTGACGCTTCTTCGAACGAAACACTGTTCTCTTGATCCGCTCCGCGATTCCGTTTGTTTCCTTCTTGTAGAACTGCACCTTGGTGACATAATCGCGGACCGCATCGATATTCTTGAAGTATGACCGGATGCCGCTCACGGTGTTTTCAAGGCACGAGATCGAGCTATCTGCCAACTCTATAAAATCCTGTTTGAGCGGCTTGGCAATGTCCGGTATCTCGACAGAGAACTCGAGCAGGGTCTCGGTCGTAATATTGAGCACCTTGTCACAGCTCTCCAGCAACCCGAGCACATCACCGCGGGCTTCAGGAATGAGCGTTCTCGCATAGAGCTTGATCTCGATGTTCCTTCGCAGATCGTCTGCGCGCTCTTCGATCTTCCGGAGTTCCTTGAGATGATTCTCGAACTCCTCAGTCTGACCCTCGAGATAGCACTTGATCCCGATCTTGAAGATCAACCCGCCTTTGATGACCGAATCGAGATATTCATCGATCTGGGATTCCAATTCTTTGGTTTTCTTGAAGAGCACGGACATGAGAACCTCGCCAAAGTAAGTACCATACTACAGAGTGCAGCAGAGAACGCCGTTGACGGGTCTCTGCGTCAGAATAATCCGAATACGCCGTTCGGCGTGATGCCGAGATATCTGAACCACGTTTCGCCGGCGACGATGTTCAGCACCCAGCCGATCACCATCATGGTCATGCCGAATTTGAATGCATCCGCCAGACTGTACTGATCGGTCTCATACAACAGCGCTGCCGGTTTGCTGTTGAAGGGGAGAACGTACACATGCTCGATCATGAAAGCGACCGGAAGGGCCAGACTGATGACCGGGAACCCGAACCTGTTCGCGACGCCTATCGCGATCGGAATGAAGATCATCGCGCGCATCGTTTTGGACTGAAACAGGAGAGCGCTGAAGACCATCACGCCGGTCAGCATGAGATACAGAACCCAGAAGTGGGTCGAATTGCCGATACCGATACGATCGAAAAAGGCATTGACGCTGATGGAGGCCAGATCGGTGGCATCCAGACCCGCCCCCAACGTGTACGCGCCGGCGGAAAAAAGCATCAGATGCCAGGGGACATCCACCTCGTTCCACTGAACGATACCGTACCGGGGCAGCAGTGCAACGATTGCACCGACGAACGCAACAGCCGTGGGGCTGATGCCGTGCAGGCTGTCAGTAGCCCAGAATCCCAGGATCGTTACAAAAATGAGGGCAGATTTGATTTCCTTCCTGCTCAAACGGCCCAATTTGGCGTATTCCTCCCGGAGCCGGTCCATTCCTCCTTCGATCTGTGGAAGGCGCTCGGCGGGTGAGAGAGGGAAGAATATCTTCATCGCCACGAGATAGCCGATCAGCATCAGGCAGGTCACCACCGGGAGCATTGCCATCATCCAGTCGGCGAAAAACACACTCTGGCTGAGAGCGCCGCCAATCAGAGCGGCACCGAGCAGATTCGCCCCGGATCCAGTCATGAACCCGGCGGCGCCGATATTGATGTTGAAGAGATTCTGCACAACGATGCTTCTGCCGAAGTTATTCCGGTCTTTTCCTCCCTGTGCCCCGTAGATGGCGGCGATCACCATGAAGATCGGGAGGAGAATGGCTGCTTTGGCCGTTGTGGCGGAGATGAACGCCGACAGGATCAGATTGATGACAATGAAGCTTATGAAGATGCTGCTGGCACTTTTCCCGAAGCGAAGGATCAGCCACAGGGCGAACCGTTTCGCCAGTCCGGTCGCAACAAGCATGCTTGCGAGCACGAACGACATGATGTTCAGCCACATGACCGGATGGCCAAGCTGCGCATAGGCGGTTTTTTCGGAGAGAACACCGGTCAGGACCAAAGTAATGATCACCATCAGCGACGTCAGGTAGTTCGGGATCGCCTGCGTCATCCAGAGGATGATCGATGCGACGAAGATTGCGAGCATGTACTCATTGTTCCGGATGAACTTTTCTGCTCCGACCTTCTGGAAAACCTCCTTTGCAGTAGAGGTAACCACATCGGAAGACCCGATGGACTGCAGGAACGGAAGCTTGATGACAAAGGCGAAAAGAACAAATGCGGCCAGAGCGAGAAAGGGACCCGAAAGGGCAAGCCATTTCTCGATCGGCCCTTTTTCACGTTTCGGGAGCCGCTCGATACGGTACTGATGCATATCGAGGGGATCGTGTATCGTCATGGAATTCTCCGTTTGAATGTACCGCTGTCAGCCGTGGGAGAGGGAACCTCTCACCAGCGCGTGAAGGGATTCTTCATCAGCATCGAGTTGTAGTAGCGCGTATCTCCGGTGACCTCTTCTCCCAGCCATGCAGGTTTCTCAAACGCTTCAGTCTCCGAGCCCAGTTCGATCTCGGCAAGTACGAGTCCCTGATTGTCTCCGTGGAACTCGTCCACCTCGAACGTATGCGGGCCGGCTTTGACGAGACATCGGGTCTTGTCGATGACGCCCGGCTCGCTGATCTTCAGCAGTTCTTCGATCTCGTTAACCGGTACTTCCTTTTCCCACTCGAACCGGCTGGCGCCGGAGGCGTTGCCGATACCCTTGATCGTGATGTACCCTTTGTCCCCCTTGATGCGAACCCGCACGGTGCGCTCGGGAACGGACGAAATGTATCCCTGCACGATGCGCGTCTGTTTGCTGACAAAGGGTTTGAAGTCGCCCTTCACCAGAAACTTCCGTTCGGTCTCTTTTCCCATGTCCGTTCTCCTTATTTCATTCCTACCATATTCTTCAGTCCGCGCAAATAGTTGATATTCGGAAATGCATCCAATCCCAGCTCCCGAACGGTCTTGATGACCAACGCCGGATCTTCCATTTCGACGGAAGCAGTCTTGATCCATTTGTCTTCAACCTTTACTTCCGCGATCTCAACAATGCAGTTGTTGACGGTGAAGCCGGTTCTCTTCTTCACCACGTTGACCGCCTTCAGCAACTTCGATGGTTTGATCACTTCATCAACATATTGCTCGAACGTGTATTCCGATCGATTGAACTTGGGAAGAGCGACTTTGAAACATTTGAACACTTTTTCGATCTCAGCGACCGGAAGTGGAAATGTCCCCTTCATGATCGGAAGCCACAATTCAAGCCTGTCGTCGTTCACCTGTTGGAGCGTTTTGATATCCATCAGATTGTCACGAACTTTTGTATTGTCCATACTCACTTCGGACAGGATGTAGACCTCAGAGCTTTCCCGGGTCTTTCCCTCCGGGAACTTCCTTATGTTTTCCTCAGCTTTTCCCAGGTCGTTTGTAAATGTCCGCCATTCCCAGCGTGGAATAATTTCTTGCATAGGATCTCCTTGGTTTTGTTGGTTAGAATAAGTCCTTAGGTCAATCTATATGCCAGAAAGCCCTTGAGGTTTGCCCCTAATTCTGAAGAAAAAACAACCTTTCGAAAAAAAAGCTATATTGGATTGACGACCAATGGTCAATACGACGAAAAATCGTCGTCGGCAGAAGTCAAATACGTTTCGGAGCCTCGAATCTAGTCAATAGCGAACAGTCGGACTTTGGAACGGTTCTTTATGCTCTGAGCGCACATGATCTCAAGATACTCTCTGAATCAGATTTCAAAGAAGAGGCTCATTGGCAGTCTCGCAGTAATCCTCTTTCTTGCTCTGGCGTTCACGGTCGCCTTCCACCAGTACTCGCTCGACATCGGGCGCGTACGCATCATTGCCTCCCCCGACTCAGCCGTTGACTCCATTTCTCGGTCAAAGCCTGTTGTTTATCTGGGAGTCATCTCGCGGTATCCGCCGAATATCATCTACCATGGATATCAGCCCATACTGGATTATCTGACATCGAAGACTCAGTACCGATTTGAACTGAAATTGAGCGATGATTACAATCAGGCTGTCCAGATGCTGGTGCGGAAAGAGGTCGCCGCGGCATTCCTTGGCTCCTACGTCTATGTCAAGGCTCACCAGGACTATGGAATCATTCCGATCCTGAAGCCGCTCAATGAAAACTCTGAACCGTTTTCACGCTCCGTCGTCATCACCGGGATTACGAGCAAGATATACAGCATCAATGACCTGAAAGGAAAACGGCTTGCCCTCCCTTCCAAGGAATCATTCTCAAGCATCTGGCTCGTTAGAAATGAACTGCCAAAGCATACCATCAGGGAGCGGGATCTCGCCGAGATACGGAACTTCCCTCATCACCAGAGCGTCATCCACAACGTGATGAAGAATGTGTATGATGTCGGCGTCACCCGCGAATACCTCGTGAAGCAATTGATCAACAAGTCCATACGGGTGCTGTTGTATTCCGATCCTGTTCCAACGTCACCCATCGTCGTTGCGGCAGATTATCCGAAAGACATCATTCTGGCCATCAAAAGGACCCTCCTGGCGATCAATCAGACGCAACCGGAACGGGCGACCATTACGAAGGGTTGGGATATCGAATTCGTCTATGGATTTGTGGAAGCGTTTGATCACGATTACGATATCATCCGCAGTCTCCGAAGGTAACCGAAGGCATGATGTTCACACTGCGATCGAGCTTAAAAACAAGGATACTCCTGCTCATCGGCTCCGTTGTTGTGCTGCTGATGCTGCTCATTTCCTCTGTGCTGCTGCTGAAATGGCGGGAGCTCATCATACAGAAGGAAACCGAAAATGCGATCTCGATTTCGAAAACATTTTCGGTCACAGTGATCGACGCCATGATTTTCGAAGAGAAGAGCGTCGTTCAGAAGGAGAACATCCTCGACACCTATGTCGACAATTTTATCAACAGCCTGAAGACCGTGCAGTATGTGGCCCTCTTCGACCGGAACGGTGCATCGATTCTTCAGGCGATCCGCCATGAGAACGGTCGTCCGGATCGGAGCACCGATCACGAGCTCACCCCACAGCCTGATGAGCGGGTCACACAATCCGCCGCGATCCTCAGTTTGGTTGGGTGTTGGAAGTCAACCTCCCCCTCGTCTTTTCCGGCAAACACTGGGGCACCGCCACCATCGGGTTCAATGCTCAGCCAATACGGGATGAAATCCAGAGCATCTTCTTTCTTCTCTTGTCCGCGACCGTCCTCATTACCTCCATCGTCCTCATCATCCTGTTCTTTTCCATCGATCGTATGACCTCTTCGCTGGAAACGATCGTCAGAGAGATCGACAAGATCGATTTCGTTTCCGACGTCGACATCTCGTTGCCCAGCCAGAACGATGAGATTGGCTTTCTCTACCATCATTTCAGATTGATGATGGACCGACTGGACGTTTCGAAGAAGGAACTCGAACAGGCGCAACGACAGATCTACCAGGCCGAAAAGCTGGCATCGATCGGAAGGCTCGCATCGGGGGTGGCCCATCAGGTGAATAACCCTCTCAACGGCATCCGGGCATGCCTGTATGCAATTCAGCAGAATCCCGCAGATACCGCGCAGACACGTGAATACCTCGGGTTGATTACCGAGGGGATTGCCAGCATCGAGACGGTGGTGAAGAAGCTGCTTGGGTTCGCCCGGCAACAATCAACATCCGACCACGTCATCAACATCAACGACTCCATCGCGACCGTTGCAAACCTCTTTGACCTTCGACTGAAGGAGAAGAACATCGAAACCAGTCTGGAGCTCTCCAAGGATATCGGTTCCGTCAAGATCGATCATCATCTCTTTCAGGAAGTCGTCATGAACCTTCTGCTCAACAGCTACGATGCGGTGGGAAATGGCGGCATCATTCAGATGGCCACCGGCAACAAGAGCGCTTCGTCGGTCTTCATGCGGATTAGCGACAACGGCTGCGGTATCAACCAGAACGATCTGAAAAGAATCTTCGATCCGTTTTTCACAACGAAGGAGGTTGGCACGGGGACCGGATTGGGGCTCTCCGTGTGCATGGGAATCATCGAATCTCATGGAGGGACGATCGAGGTCCAGAGCATTGAAGGAAACGGAACGTCATTTACGATCACACTACCCCGGGCTGACGCTGATGAGATTACTGATCATTGAAGATGAGAAAATCACCCGCATCTCGCTGAGCGATATCCTCAAACGGGAGGGATATGAAGTCTATTCCGCCGAGGACGGCGAGGAGGGCCTTGCCACTTATAAATCGATGCGGCCCGAAGTTGTGATAACCGATCTGCGATTGCCAAAGCTTGGAGGAATGGAGGTGCTGCAGACCGTCCTTTCCCTTGATCCCCGATGCAAAGTAATCCTCATCACCGCTTACGCGACCGTGGATACTGCCATCTCGTCTCTGAAGCTCGGCGCATTCGACTACCTGACAAAGCCCTTCTCACCGGAGAAGCTGTTGTCCATCTTGCGGAACATCACTCTGCTCTATTCGGCCCTCGCCGAAAACGCAGAACTGAAGAATCGGATCGAGATCCTGGAAGACAAGACGATCATCGGTAATTCGCAGATCATTCAGAGGCTCAAAGAGACGATCCTTCAAATCGCTCACAACGACTCCACAGTACTGATCGAGGGGGAAAGCGGAACAGGGAAGGAACTGGTGGCGCGCGCGCTGCACAAAGCCAGTCTCCGGCGCGATGGAAGCTTTGTGGCCGTGAGTTGTTCCAGTATTCCGGAGAGTCTTCTGGAGAGCGAGCTGTTCGGGCATGAGAAGGGGGCCTTCACCGGTGCCATCAGAAAGCACGTCGGCTACTTTGAGCGGGCGAACAAGGGAACGCTTTTCATTGACGATGTCGATGATTTCCCTTTGAGCATGCAGGTGAAGCTTCTGCGGGTGATTCAGGAGAGAGAGTTCATGCCTGTTGGCGGGAACGCGAACGTGACCATCGATGTACGGATCATCTGCGCCACAAAAATTCATCTCAAGAAGCGGGTTGAGGAGAAGCTGTTTCGCGAAGATCTCTTCTATCGATTGAACATTATACCTATCAGGATTCCCCCGCTGCGCGAGCGCAAAGAAGATATTCCCCTGCTGGTCGACCATTTCTTCAAGAAGCACCGGGCCGAAGACAAGATCATGCTGCTCACCCATGAAATCTACAATGCCCTCAAGGGGCACGATTGGCCGGGAAATGTACGGGAGCTGGAAAACATCGTTGAACGGATGATCGCATTGTCTTTCAGCGGAACGATCGATCTCTCCGTTCTGGACTTATCGGAGAAAAAGCGTGGCGCGCTGTTGAAGGAGAATTATGGTGACTATGATTCATTCGATGAATTCATTTCAAAGAAGGAGAAGGAAATGCTGGAATGGGCGCTGGATGCTTGTCAGAACAACGTCACGAGCGCTGCAAAACTGTTGAACATCCCCAGAACAACCCTCAACAGCAAACTGAGCCGGCTTCTCCCCCATCTCAAAATTCACTGAGAGGCTTCTCTCTCTTCTCGTGCACTCGTTTGCGAAGACACCCCAAGGGTCTTGACTCTGGCTCTCGCTGCCTGTCAGGGAGATGGCGCTGGAGTCTGTGGACAGGTTCCCTTTCACCCTCCCTCTTTCGGCTTGTACGGATAGTAGTGCGGCTCCCACTGAGCTTTCTCAATGACACGAGCAAGTTCCTCATCGCTCAAAATTCGACCCAATCCCGATTCACGGGCTTCAATGGCCACAGCTTTTGCGACGTGAGCAGACACCTTTCGAATATTGGTCAAATCCGGAAGCAGCATGTTCTTCGCCCGCTGCTCATCAGTCACGAACTCACTTAGCGCCTTGCTCGCCTGGAGGAACATCTTCGTCGTGATCTTCGAGGCTTTGCTTACGAGGGCCCCAAGACCCACACCCGGGAAAATGAACATGTTATTGCATTGCGATGTCACGAATTCCTTTCCTTCATACATGAAGGGCGTGAACGGACTTCCGGTGGCAACCAACCCTTTCCCTTTCGTTGCGATCGCCACCTCCTCGGCAGTGCATTCCGATTTTGACGTCGGATTGGAGAGTGCGAAGATTATCGGCCGCTCATCGTTTTTCGCCATCTGACCAAGCACCTCAGCATTGAATAGACCATTGGTCGCCGTGACGCCGATCAGCACCGTAGGTTTGGCGTTGCGAACCACATCCATTAACGTAATCGTACCGGGGGATTCCAGTTTCCACGTGGCGAGATTCGAGCGCTTCTGGACATACAGCTTCTGGGGTTCCGTGAGGCCAGGGGTGTCGTCGACGAGCAATCCAGGAACATCAAAAGCGAACAATTTGCTTTGCGCCTCTTCCTCCGAAGCCCCCTCTTCAATCAGCATCCGGCGGATATTCGACGCGATTCCTGTGCCAGCCTGACCCATGCCGACAACGACAAACCGCTGATCGTTGAACCGTTGCTTCTTGATCTTCATGGCACTGATGAGGGCAGCAAGGGACACCGATCCGGTTCCCTGGATATCATCGTTGAACGAAAGGATTCTGTCGCGATACCGTTCAAGAAGCTTGAAAGCCTTGTGCTTCGCGAAATCTTCCCACTGGAGAAGTGCGTGTGGGAAGTTCCGCTTCACGCCGAGAACGAACCGCTCGATGAACTCATCGTACTCCTTCCCTTCCAGCCGCTTGCCGCAGTGTCCGAGATACAGCGGGTCGTTGATGAGGCGCTCGTTGTTCGTACCGACGTCCAGGCAGACAGGCAAACAACACGCCGGGTGAAGCCCACCTGCCGCCACATAGAGATTGATCTTCCCGACAGGGATCCCCATCCCGTCGGACCCGAGATCACCGAGGCCGAGGATTCTCTCTCCGTCGGTCACCACAATCAGCGATACTTCAGGCAGGGATACCTCCTGGAAGATCTTGTCGATGCTACCGATGTTTTCGGGGCTGATATAGATGCCCCGGAAATCACGGGTGATATGACTGAGCATGAGGCAAGCTTTTCCGACCGTCGGCGTGTAGACGATCGGCAGCATCTGGGTCAGGTTTGCGCAGAGAACGCTATAGAACAGCGTTTCGTTTCGATTCAGTAGCGACTGAAGATAGATGTACTTTTCGATATCATCGTGCTTGCGTTCATACATTTCGTAGTTCCGCTCTCGCTGCGTCTCAATATCCGAAAGGCGCGGACGGAGAAGGCCGGCAAGTCCCAAACTAATTCGCTCATCTTCCGTAAATGCCGAGCCTTTGTTGAGCGACGGGTCATTGAGGAGCTGTTGACCCTTGACGCATACCTCAAAGTATTCTTCATTTGTGAGTGGATCGATTTTCAACGAGTAGGTTTTCATGGACGATTTCTCCAATGGATGTGTCGCATTGATCTGCTGGTGGAACGGTTCAATCTAACCATAATCTCGTGGACAAGAAAGAAATTGAGTCATGAAGCATGATTTTTTTCGTTCACGATCCGTGTGGAAGAAGTGAGAAGAAACGAATCAGGAATGAGAACGCTGACCGATCGAAGTGAAGAATGACACTCGCGATTGCTCATTCCTGCGAACCAAGAAAAAATAAGTTGCTTTTCGCTCACACCTTCTCGATTTTGGAAGGCCAACCGGCCTCCTCGTCACAATTTCCCGATTATGCAACTTAAGAATCAGAGAGACGGCAGAAAAGAAGTGAAAAGAGATCCAAATGAGTGAAGATAATCTTCAACGGATGATAGAACTGGCGGACGAGTTCTTTGAAACGAAGAACGATCCCAACCAGATCTCAGTCACTGAAGAAGTCATGTCAATGCTCCAGAAGATACACCCCGCCACGCTTTCGGAGAAGAGGGACGAGAACGGGCCGATCGTCTGGATCCTGGTTCTCCCAACGACGCTGAGGTTGATGGAAGAATTTGTTGCAGAACGGATCAACGAACGCGAACTCCTCGAGAGGACTCCGATTGGTGCATCCTACGATGCAGTCTATCTGTGCTCAGCGCTTGTGCTTCCCGAGTATCGGGGAAAAGGCTTGGCCCGAAACCTCACGGCCGGGGCCGTGAAGTCCATTCAGAGCGATCACCCGATTCAACACCTCTTCTATTGGCCTTTCAGCGAAGAAGGAGAGAAGCTGGCAAACTCCGTGTCACGCGAACTTGGTCTGCCGCTGCGACTTCGGTCGGCTCCGTGATTATCCAGGTACCGTCTCCGACAAGCGCTACGGTGATTTTTTGGTTGAGGGAGCACCGGTGCCCAGGAGGGCGGTCGCAACGATGATCGCATAGGAAGCGGGGTTGCCCTCGCCGGGGTCATAGGAGTCTTTCACTCCCAGGCACATACGCCTCGCCGGGCGCTTGAAACAACGAAGCCCGCCAGAAGATCTGACGGGCTTCGTTTATGATAAACGCGCGGAGCGACGTTACATCTACTTCCCTTCAGGCTTCGGACTCGCGTAGTCCTTGATCTGCTCCTCCACCTTTTTCTTGTCCCCGACGATCACGAGCGTCATGTCATCCGGCCGGATGTATTTCTGCGTAATTTGCTGAACGTCGGCTGGTGTTACCGCGAATACGTTCTTCACATAGTTCGTCAGATACGAATCCGGAAGGCCGTGCAGTTTCAGGTTCGTGAGCTGGCCGATGATTCCCTGCCGGGTCGAATTCTGCAGGACGAACGTTCCACCGATGTAGTTTTGGATTCCTTTCAATTCATCCTGTGGCGGCGGCTCGCTTCCAAGGCGCTTGACCTCACCAAGGATTTCTTTGAGCGCCGCGCCCGTGACATCGGTCCCGACGTCCGCGATTTCCACCCAATATGCATCACGGTACCGTGTGGAAACCTGGCTTACCGGAGAGTATGTGTAGCCTTTCTTTTCCCTGATATTGCTCGTAATGCGGGAAGCGAACGATCCACCGAGAAGTGAATTCGTCACCGCCATTTTCACATAGTCCTTGTCGATCGGGTTCAGCACCGGAATGCTGACATAGATCGTCGATTGGGGAGCGCCCGGACGCTCAACAAGGCCGAACGATTTCTTCGTTACAGGCTTCGGAATGTTTGTATACACAGCCGGCCCTTTTTCCCATCCTTCGAACGTTTGTCGCACTGCGGCTTCCATCGCCTTTGCGTCGAACGTTCCAGCGATATAGATGCTGGTCCGCTGAGCGCCAAAGTTGTCCTTCGACAACCCGCCTGCTGTTCTTGGACAGTTGTACTGTCGAAGAAGGCCCAGGCTGGAGTTACATTCCAGGAGGCTTGACGAGCGTGTCACGGGACTCCTCGAGCCGCAATCTCGTGCGCACGTGTTTTGATCGAGACGATCGACGTCTTAGGAATGATCCGAGAGTGCAACTCTCGCATGAGCTAAGTCCGACAGTCCCGCCATACCGCCACAAAGACGGCGGTCAAGCAAGATCGGCGGGCAAGTCAACTGACGGACAACTGGGTTTATGGCCATTCAGCGCACCTTCCGATAAGTTCGGCAGCTTGGTGCTGGAAGCATTCTAGGCATGATTCTGATGCAAGACGCGACGCCAGAACATTCCTTTCTGCACCCAGCAACGCGCTAGCCCCGTTCACTCACTGCGTCACTTTGAAATTGAACATAGGTGTCTTCAATGCGCCCATGAGGCTGATCCAGAGCGGCAGTACCATCTCAGACCCGCGTGCGGTCTTGATATCACCCAGATCGATGATATGCTGCCAGCCAAACCATGATTTCAGCAATTCAACGACCTTTGCCTTCGCCCCGGCGTCATTACCGCTGATGAAGAGATGATGATCGCCGCCGGCTACCAGTTGCGGATTCACCATCACCATTGCATTCACAGTATTGAGCGTTTTGACAACCCTCACCTGAGGTAGTGCCCGCTGAATCTGTTCCGCAAGAGAGTCCGTGTTGCAAACAGTCAACGACGGCGGCATACCCTTGGAAAAATCGAGCGGGTTCGAGATGTCGATCAGTATTTTCCCGTTCAGATTTGCCTCACCCGCGAGCCGCAATGCATCCAGCGACGCAGATCCACTCGTGGCATTCAACACGACCTCTCCATGCACCGCTGCCTGGGAATACGTCCCCAGCGAGACAGGCGGATGCTGTTCTTTCCAGACGCGAAATGGGGGATTCCCGAACATGCCGGGAGCTGTGCGGGACATGGTCTCCTCCGCATTTCTGGTACCGATCATTACGTCCTGGCCCACTTCACTCAACTTCGCAGCCAGCGCCTGCCCAACCATACCTGTTCCAAGAATTGCGACCTTCATGATGACTCCTATAGTGATTGATTTTGCTCAGGTGTACCCAAGCTATAACACTGAAACAGGGTCGACAGTTCTCCTGCAGATCCTGGAATCCTGCCTAGAGACGCGGCCGACAAGTCCTGCCACCAAGACACTGAGCCAAAGGCTCATGCGCCTCTGGCGCAAAAGTCACAAAGGTTCTTGAAAGTGAAGAAAATCTAAAGATCTTCTTCGTGCCTTGGTGGCTTCGTGGCAAAGTTGATGTTTTCGTCCGCGCTTCTAGTTCTTTCAATCGGAGAAGCGGAATATGGACTGGAAATCAGGCATAAAAAAGCGCCGCCCGGCCAAATGGTCAGGCGGCGTCTTGTTCTCAAAAACCTGATGCATTCGATTACTGCACCACCACCTTCACCGTCTCCCTGATCTTCTTTGCTTCAACCGTGACGATCACGACAGACTTGTCCTTGTCCCACGACCAAGCGTCTTTCCCCGCTCCCATGTCGACCTTCCTGTTGTTGACAGTCACGGAACCCGGTTTCGTGACTCCATGAACGCGAACTTCATACGCTCTCGCTGCCGGTTGGCCGGTGTATTCGCCTTTTGTCGGACCGAGGCTCAGTTCCAGTTTTCCACCTGCCTTCGTGAATGCAAGTGGTGTCCAGGCGGATTTACCAGTCTTGTAGTCCAACGAGTTACCATCATCCTCATACAGTGAGAATGATCCCTTATCGGCGGCATACACATCCACGACGAGCGTCTCGAGCGGTTTCTGATCCGAATACGCCATATCAGGTTGCATCGGGATGATTGATCCGGCCTTTACGAACAACGGCATGCGATCAAGCGGATACTTCTCGCGGATCGTCCGGTCTCCAGCATATTTCTGCCCAGTGAAGTAATCGATCCACTCACCGGGGGGCAGGTACACTTCCTTCTCCCCGGTTGAATCGGCTACCGGAGCTACGAGGAATTCCTTCCCGAACATGTACTCGCCAGGATAATTATAGACCTTGCTCACCGATGGGTACTCAAGGTAGAGCGGACGAACGATCGGCAAAGCCTGATCCGTAGCAACACGGCAGTACGTATAGATGTATGGAATTAGATTGTAGCGCAAATTGAAGAACTTCTTCGCGAGGGCGGTTTCCTTGTCGCCGTACGTCCAGGGCATCCTGACGTTTCCCTGCTCCGGATTCTCGTGTGCCGAATGCAACCGGAGGAACGGACTGAACACACCGAACTGGACCCAGCGGGTGTACAGATCGAGACTGATATTCGGTCCGATAAACCCGCCGATGTCGTGTGTGATGTAGGGTGTCAGGACATTCCCACCTTTCGCCGTGTAGGGAACCTGGTACGCGAGAACTTCCCACTGCGAATACGTGTCGCCGGTGAAGAACGCGGGGTACTTGTGACTTCCCAACCCGCCATAACGACTGAAGATAAATCCTCTTTTTTTCGTGTGGTCCTGGGTGAAATCGTAGAACACTTTGTTTGTCCACAGCTGGTTGTTGAGGCCGGGCATGTCTGCCGCGCCGGAGCCGCCATCAACCCACCAGAAATCGACTCCCTGGTCGATCAACGGATTGTGCAGAATATCCATGAACGCTTGTGCGTGGGTCTTGTTTGCCAGGTTGAACCGGATCCCCTTCGGTGGTGGTTTGTTTGCGACTACGAAAGGACCATTCGTGAGCCCCCCACCGCCGCCCCAGTCATTCACACGGAGAGCGATCACATTCTGTTCACCGCGCCTGAGCAAGCCGCTCACTTCTGTTGAGGTGGCACTGTTGTAGACGCTGTTTCCCTTCGAACCGTAGTGTACAATCAGAGAATCGTTAATATAGAGGTCGTACTCGTCATCGACTCCGCCCAAGATCAGGTAGAGATTGCCAAACGGCACATTGACCGGAAGTGAGATATTCTGACGATACCATGCCACACCGTCGTAGCCGCTGTATCCCTGCTCCTCCCAAGGCTTGCCAGATTGGATGGTAGCCCATCCATCATCGTTCATTCCCAGGGCATACCACTTCTCCCTGACACCGCTGTTGGCAGGATCAGTCTTGAACTTCCAGGCGGGAGTAAGCTCACGAGTGTACGTCGGCTTCTCCGGCATGGGCAGGCGCAATTCCGTCCGAATCGCCTGGGCGTGACTGTCCTCATCGGAGAGAACGCTCTCCTTTCCATAGCCCGGGTGGTCATTCAGCGAAATCTTCAGGCCGCTCTTCTTCGCCCAATCGAGAAACTCTTTCGGCTGCGGGAAGATCGGGCTCCAATCGTATCCCCCTTTCCATCCGAATTTGTGCCACGCGAAATCGAGCACGAGAACATCCAGAGGGATGCCTTCAGTCCTGAACCGATCGACGATTTTCATCACATCTTTGTCTGTGTACTTGAAATTGTCGACGACCTTCGTGCCGGGAAGATACTCATAGTTCAGGTCCGTGATCCATGCACCCAATGTGTAGCGCGGGATCATCGGAATTGGTCCGCACAATTCCATGTACCATTTCAACATCTGTGCGTAATCGGAGCCGTAGTAGAAGAAGAACCAATCCTGGTTGCCGACCTGCCTGCGCGGTACGATCCACTCAGTTGTCGGATCCCACACCGGCGACCGGCTGTCGTCCAGTACGGTGACTCCGCTCCGGTTGAGGATTCCTGTTTCATCCTTAGGCAGGCGATCTTTACGCAAGCCGTCGAGCGACGTCGAGATCCCGCCGAGGTTTGTCGGGTCGGAGTCTGCCGGAGTCCAAAAAGGCTTTTTCTCCCCCTTGAAGGTCAAGCTCAGGTTGTCTTTTGTGAACCGGCCTGATTTGGCTTTGTAGCGGAGGAAGATTTTCGATGTCTTTACGACCAGCCACTCCTTATCCGCCCACACCTCAATTTGAACCGGCTTGAATTCGCGTTTCTGAACGACAACAGTCGGTGCGTCCGTGAAATCGCTCCCCGGAGAAAATTCCATTCTCACGGAAGTCGGGGAGAGGAATTGAAACCGGGCATCGCGGCAAACGACCGAGCTCCCCTCCTGCTTGCATTGTGCTTGAAGATCGTTCACGCTAATCAAGACAAGAACTGAGAGGATAAGAACTGTCTGAATGGTTGAAGTAATCTTACGCATGATTTCCCTCATCGTGAGTTGAAAGGAGAACAACATATGACTCTCCACGGTAGTACCTTCGCTAAGTATTGTGGCTAACATAAAGCTAACGGAGGAGTGCCTCAAAGGCAAGTCAGGCTGAAAGGAAAATTGTGAGGAAAACCAGAAGAAGGGCTCACTTTTTCAATGTTGCGAAAGATACATCCTCACTTCAAATTCTCGCGGTATGATTCCTGCGCTGGAAAGAGAAGTTCTTTGACAGATAATCTGTCGAAAGGCAACGGCTCACACCAAGCGCCTGCGTTGTCGATGTCTATCGTTCCGACAATGCCATCAATGCGTTATCTGTCAGGAGAGTCACTCAACAAGTCTCCCGTACTTTTTCATCGCTGCTCTCAACCTGTCGTGGGGGATCGCATAGGCCTTGTTGCCATCTCTCCCGGTCATGGTTTCAGCTGCCACGAGTGCATTCACAATTGCTTCCTCGGTTGCTTCTTCCGTGGCCCAAAAGAGGGGATTGATCAATTCGTTTGGCAGCATTGTGATCTGTGCCAGACCGGAAGTTTTTGCAGCCTCGGCATTCGCCGTCGAAAACGCGATGAAGATATCTCCCGAAGAGTCCTCCCCCCGACCCCCCATCGATCCAATCCCGAGCGCCACGCGGGTCACCATACGTTTCAGCTGATGTGGAAGCAGCGGAGCGTCAGTCGCGACAATAATAATAATAGAACCGCCGCCGTCGTCTTTCTTCCCGCGTTCGGGCTTGAGGTCGGTAATCTCTTTTCCCACGGGCACGCCTGCGATCCGAAGTAAGCCCCGCGCTCCATAGTTCGCCTGAACCAAAACACCGATCATGTACCCGCCCGCCTTCTCATCGAGTTTTCGGGAGGACGTGCCTGTTCCCCCTTTGAAACCGTGAGCTATCATGCCTGTCCCACCACCGACGTTCCCCTCGGCGATCGGCCCTGACTTGGCGCTTTCGAGCGCCTGAAACACGTGTTCCTTCCTGACATGGAAGCCGTTGATATCGTTCAAGAATCCGTCAAATGTCTCAGCCACGACCGGCAAGCTGTAATCGCCCGAATGCTCCTCTCCTCCACCCCGCTTCACGTTCCATTCAATGAGTGCATCTCGTACAACACCGACACTGTGAGTGTTTGTGATGAGAATTGGTGTCACGAGAAATCCCGACTCCTGAAGCCACGTCGTGCCGGTCATCTCTCCGTTTCCGTTGAGGGTGAACCAGGCACCGAACAGGCGGTCACGAAATTCCTTCCCCTTGGGAAAGACAACTGTGACGCCGGTCCTCACCGGGCCCTTGCCCACAACCAGCTTGCCGTCGCCCGAGATAATCGTTGAATATCCAACTTCCACTCCTTTGACATCGGTGATGGCGTTGAAGGGTCCGGGCGTTCCGTCGAATGGAATGCCGAGATCGCGGGCACGCGGTTTGGATTGGGCAAGCGTGGCCTGGAATGCGATGACTGCGAAAAGAAAAGAAATGCAGATAGCGCGGCGAGGAGACGTCGGTGTATGATCCCGCATATGCCTATTCGCTCCATGGTGATATGAGATGATAAACTGAAAACGGCAATTCGAGACTTTTGGAAGGAAGAGAAGGCCATATAAGCTACGGCAGTAGGACTTGAAACGCAAGAAACGAATCGCGATTCATGAGTCCCCTGCCAGCTAACGTGGCAAACGGAGACGGAGAAAATGAGAAGCGCCCCGACATCTCCGAATAACGGCATCGGTGTTGCGGGGCGCCTCTACAGGGGAAGGAAGAGAGATGATTCACTTACTTGTTCACTACCGGCTTCCCTTCCTTGTCCACAAGAATCGGATCGCCCAAACCGAGTTCTTTCAGTTTGTCAAACTGCGTCTCCTTGTCGCCGACGATGACGAAGACCAGCTTGTCGGGCTGCAGGTACTTCTGGGCAAGCACCTTTTGCCCGTCTAGCGTCAGCTTCCGTACGAACGACTCGCGCTGCTTGATGTAATCGAACGGCAGACCGTACGTCACGATCGGGCTCAGCATGCCGCCCAGCTGCTGGAGCGTCTCAAACCTGCCGGCGTTGCTCTTCAGCAATGTGCTCTTGACCAGATTCATGTCGTCAGCCGATATCCCCTGGCGGTACTTGGTGATCTCATCCCGGAGAATCTGGGCTGTCTCGAAGGTCGCATTCGTCTGCACATCGACGGTAGCCTTGAACGATCCGGGATGCGAATTGCCGCTGAACCCCGAACGAGCCCCATAGGTGAACGATTTTGTCTCGCGCAGGATCATGTTCAGAATGCTGGAGAAGTCGCCGCCGAGCTTGTAATTCATGACCGTGACTTTAAAGTAATCGGGATCAGAGGCTGCCGGACCGATATGTCCAACGTTGAACACCGACTGCTTCGCCCGTGGCACATCGATGAAATAGACGCCCGGCTTCGCAGGCTCAGTGATTTTTATCTCGGGGAGTTTTACTTCTTTCGCTTTCCAGTCTTTCAGGCCATCGAAGAGCCTGATCGCGTCTTCTTTGGAGATATCCCCAAGCACCATGATCTTCGCCACGGATGGCGAGAGATGCTGGTCGTAGTAGGCTTTCAGGTCATCGATCGCAATTCCTTCAACCGACTTCTGAGTCCCCGTCGCTTGCTTCGCCAACAGGTTGTCCGAGCCATAGACCAGCTTGTCGAAAACGCTCGATGCGATCGCTGATGGAGTGGTTTCTGTCCTCTTCAGAGATTCGATCACCTGAGTTTTACTCAGCGCGAATTCTTTCTCATCCCATCGCGGTTCAAAGAGAATCTCTTTGGCCAGCGCAAACACTTCTTTCAACTTGCCCGACAGGCAGCTTCCGCTCAGCGTGATTGACTCCTCACCGCCGGAAATGCTGACGTTTGCTCCGAGGTCTTCGATTGCTTCACGGAGTTCCACAGGAGTTTTCGACTTCGTCCCCTCATTCATCAAGCGCGACATCAGAGATCCAACGCCGGTCTTTCCGGGAGGATCGAGCAGCATTCCCCCTTTGATAATAATGGAGAACTCAGCGAGCGGGAGGTCGCTCTTCTTGATTCCAAACATCTGGATTCCGTTCGACGTTTTGCCCGTCCAGATTGATGGAACTTTGGCCGTCGGATCGGGTCCTTTCACCGGTTCCTTTGTCCTGTCAATCTTCGAAGGAATGGGTGCGGGGTTGTAAGTCCCCACGTCCTTCTTCGCTCCTGCTTTTTCCACTGATTCTTCCGGAACCGTGAATGCGGTTGAATTCGGAGCCGCAAGATCCACCTTTCCACTCGGCACCATGTTGACGAGCAGGTAGTTCTGGCCCTTGATATATTTGTTGTAGACTCTCCACACATCATCCTTTGTTACGCTCATCGTGTTCTTCAGGTCGGTCGCCATGAAGTCGGGAGATCCGGACATCATATTGTAATTGCCAAGCACACTGGCCTTTCCGAAAATACTGCCGATGGTGTTGTAGAACCGGAATTCCTGACCGGCTTTTTGCCTTTCAACGTCCTGGTCTGTGAATCCTTCCTTCTCGAATCGAGCGAACGACTCTTTGACGGCGTCCTCGACGTCTCCCAGCTTGACAGTCGGGAATGCACGAACGGTAATTTGGAAGGCACCTGCAATCTCGCGACTTCGTTGAGATGCCGACACAGATGAACCACCGCCAAAGCCGCCTCGTCCAAATCCTCCGCCTCCCCCGCCGGCGGGAGCGAGCTTCTTTTCTTCAACGAGGATCTTATACAGCGCAGACTTTCTCACCGACATGATCCGCGCGAGAAACTGCAACGCGTACGAGTCCTTGCTGTACTCTTCAACCGTCGGGAACGATATGGAGAGCATGGGAGCGTTAGCCAGGTTGTCTTCGTAATAGACACGCTTTGTCTCGGTCAGCTTGACAGGCATCTTTTCACGGGATTTCGGTTTCGGCGAAGAAGGTATCTCCGCAAAATACTTGTCAATCCACTTCTTGGCCTGGGCGACGTCAAAGTCCCCAGCGACCACAAGGGTCGCATTGCTGGGACCGTAGTACTTGTTGTGGAAATCGATGGCGTCCTGGATTGTCGCATTCGCCAGGTCGTCCAGGGATCCAATAACCTGCCAATTGTACGGATGGGTGTCCGGGAACATCATTTTGTCCACAATGTAGCTGGATTGAGAATATGGACTGTTGTCACTCCGGCGCTTTTCGTTCTGCACAACGTTCTGCTGCGTGGTGAATGTCTGAGCCGTGAATTTGCTCAGGAGGAAGCCCATTCTATCTGATTCCATCCAAAGCGCCATTTCGAGGGCGTTCTTCGGTATCACCTCGTAGTAGTTCGTCCGGTCATTACTCGTCGATCCGTTGACGTTCGTTGCTCCTGCACCTTGAAGCCTCTTGAACCATTGTCCCTGCGGTATGTTTTGCGACTCGTTGAAGCGCAGGTGCTCGAACAGGTGAGCGAATCCAGTTCTTCCCTTCTCTTCCCGCGCCGATCCGACATGATATACTATATACACAGCCGCAATCGGATTGGACTTGTCGACGTGAAGAAGGACATTCAGTCCGTTCGAGAGGACATACTTCTCGTACGGAATCTTGAAATCTTTTTTGTCAGCTGCTTGTGAGGCGATCACAAGGCAGAGCAAAATTGAAATGACAGCAAGGAGCCTTCGTGCCATGATTCCCTCCCAGGGATTGAAGAGATTGGTGGATTTGATGAGTTTGAATGCAGTCTGTTTTCGTTGTGGGACAACCGGAGGCGTTTCTGGTGCATTAAGCTCAATGAATTGTGTTGGGAGTTGTGCTGGAGCGTTGAATGAGATCCGAATAAGAACGGCCAGGTTCACTGTAAGTTCCGGCCTTCATGTTCGCAGAAACAACGTTAGGAACCGCCGGAACTATTTCATGTGAATCCTCCGAATGTGGTAATGACGAATTGCCGCACCATTGACAAGGAATCTTCAGGCTGTGCCCCCGGACGCGCGCCGGCCCTGCAATCGATGTGACAATATAGGGAAGCTCTTGTTGATATGCTCAGGAAACTGCTGTGAGAGTGCTCAGACTATCACTCCTCCCTGAACCTGAACGAAAACTCGTCCGCAAGTGCTCTTCCCTTCGCCGTAAGAAGAATCCTGTAGATTCTGTTCCCCCAACTTGAGAGGAGTCTCGGGTCCTCGATCGGGATTGTCTCGATGCCCACGGAAAACCTGTCCTTGTCATACGAAATGGAAATCGGCTGCCCTTCGTTCTGATCGCTCCCGGAGCGGAGATGAATCGTTCCTTGTTTGTCATCGATCGGAGTGCACGCTGTCATCAGACTGACCATAACGGGTTGACGCATTTCTTCCAGCTCATAGCGATCCGTGATGACCACGTCCTTTCCACGGTTCAGCTGCACCCTCCTCTCCCAGACTTTCGCTTTTGCTTCCGGCGGATACGCCTGGGAAATGTCCAGGCTGAAAAGAGCCATTTCATCATCAGCGGTGTACCGAATATTGGAAGCGCGATACTCCCGTCCGTCTTTCTGCATCACTCCATTGATTGTGGGAAGGTTGTGAAACGCAGATTGCATCGTCCAGATCGAGTACCGGTCTTTGCCAAATGTTTTTGCCGTGTACGTCTCAACGCCCACGTCGATAATGACCGGATAGCCATTATGGTAGACGATGAAATTCCCCACATCGTTGTGGTTGTGGCTTTCTGCGTTGTGCCCCCCCTTGGCAGCGACATAGAAACCCTTTGCCGATCCATCGGATGAGCGCGCTCCCATCACCTGCAGGTCGGGCAACCAGAAACCCGGAGAAAGCGGCTCTTTCGATTGTGCTCGAGAAAGTTCATTGAGATGAAACAGCACCGGCAACATTCTGCCGAGTGAGCCAAATTGCCCTTTGCCGGCCCCCTCCCCAAGTCGCTGGCGTTTTGCCAGGTATGCGCCAAAGCCCATCATGGATTGATCGTCGATACTCTTGCCATAGCGAAAGATGAGGCTGGCATCAGCTTCGTGCTTCGCGGGAGCGTCAGCGAAGTTGACAAAATACTCGTCGTGGATGTACGCCCGACAAATATACCTGCCGATTTCCTGGATCAGCGGTTTCTGAAACACGTTAATTGCGTTGCCGGAGGCACTTTGGAGCAATTCGAGACAATCGAACAGTGAGCCCCCGGCACGGCCCCAGTACGAGGGTCCCTCATCGCATCCCCCGTCTCTCGGATAGGGGTTGAGGAAATTGTCCAGGCAGCGCAAGATCTTGTGGATGGAAGCGGACCTCCGTGTCGGATCTTCCTCAAAAACGAGCACAGCCGTCAACCAGTTTGAACATATCCACAGATTCCAGTTGTTGACGGTGCGGCTGAATCCCATCCACCAGAAATCGTCGCGCTCCAGGTTCACGGAGATGACACGACGCTGCACTTCATATCGCATGCGTTCGGTGATCAGCGGGGATATCTTGTTCAGTTCTTCTCCAACGAGATAATATGTCCAGGCGATGAGCATCCCGGTCTCTGCGGCAAACAGATCCACCGTAGGTTCGGCGACGTCGGGCAAACCGGGTCCGCTTTTCTGGAGACCAACGTGAGCCGGAACGCCCCAGTATGTTTCTTCGCAGATCGTCCAGACTCCGTTCATGATGTCGTCAAGGAAACGCCCCTTCCCCTCCATACATTCCCCGAGAACGAGTGCCGCCAACTGCTCACGGCGGCCAAAGGAGATGGCTTCATACCGAGATCTGTTCCCGTTCCGCTTGTATTCAAGAAAATCAGTCGCCCTGGGAATTTGCCAGCTGCCATGCAAGAGTTTTTCCGCTTTGGCTATCGTGCCGTTTCTCACCGCCTCGGGAATCTGAGACCACGCGGCCCTCTCGAATTGTTTAGGATACGGATGCCAGTCTTTTGCCGCCAGGACAGACGTCTTCAGAAGTTCAGTTGTGAAGGGCCCGCTGAGAAGATTCTTGTCCTGCGAGAAGAGAGGTTGCGCGTAAGCGATGATAATGACGAGAACTGCAGGGATAGATCTCATGAACGATTTGCTCAACTCAAGCGGCATTCAGCGTCTCCTGGCTTCTAACTGTGATCATCTGAGTAAGGTCATTCTTTTCGTTTCGACAAAACTCCGCCCTGTCTGATTCGAAGTCTCCACCGCGCGGAGACGATACAGGTAGACACCGCTGGGCAACAAGGAAGCATCCCATTGGACTGTGTGACTCCCCGCTGGAAGTACTTCATTGGCGAGAGTGCAAACTCCTCGACCGAGAACGTCGAAAATCTCCAGGTTTACGAAGCTATTAGCTATTAGCTGATAGCTAATAGCTGTTCTTGGATTAAACGGATTTGGATAGTTCTGCAGAAGCTCGAACCGTTGCGGCGTCTCCCCCACAATCGTCTCAACACCCGTTGGCGTGAACGCAGACTTAATGCCGTTCCATATTTCCGGCCGACCGCCGTCGTAGCTCAGAGCCCAGATCCCGATTCCGCCCAGATCCCGGGCATTGACCAGACCGTACTTCATCGCAAGACTCGCGCTGTCGTCGTACCAAGCCTGGCGCCATGTCGATCCATTGTTGTAGGCGAACCAGGGGACTTTTGTGGTCTGATCGAACACTTTCCCATACAAGGCCGCCATCGGCTCGGCAACGACGTAGGTTCTGGCGGACGCCGTGCCGGTTGCCGGCGATTTGCGCGCACTGCTCTGCACAGGCCAATCGAATCCGAACCATGGCACACCAAGAAGAAGCTTCCGGCTAGGGACGCCGGCTGTGAGATATGTATCGACTGTGCGCGTGATGTTGTAGGATTCGCCGACGAGCGGCGCAACAGGACCGGCTGTCGGCGATCCGCCGTAGTAGTAATCATACCCCATCACAATCAGGTAGTCGCAGATCTGCGCAAGCTGCGCGAAATCCCATGACCCCGGCACTGGCCAATCCACCGCCGGCGTGGCCATCGAGATTTCAGCAAGGGGAATCTCTGCTTTGATACGCGTCGAGGCTCGACGCATAAAGGAAACCAGGTTCGCACGCTGAGTGTTGCGGACCGATTCAAGATCAAAATTCACACCGTCGCCATTCCTCGCTTTGAGGAGCGTGATGAGGGTGCTGATCATTCTTTCCTGCTTCACGGTGTCGCTCAGCAGTTTGTCGTTCATCTCAAAACCAAAATTCGTCACCGTGAGCGTCACCTTGACACCATAGAGATGTGCGTGACCGATTATCGGATCTGTGTACCAGTTTCGAACAGTCATGTAACCCCCTGTCGCCGTGTCGGTCTCATAGCTGAAATACGCAATATGGGACAACGCGCCATAGTCATACGATTGATACGCACCTGATGATGCCCAGTACGGATGCCAGCCATAGACTTTTCTGGCAAGGCCGGAAACCCCACCTGCCTTGGGTAGGAAAGGGACAGCCACTGAAGGTTCTCCGGTCACCGTAACCGGATCGTTGCGATGAAGTTCAGATTCCATCTGATGGATGCTCTTGTGCTCAACTTCTTGTTGCGCGAGCGCGAGCACCGGTAGGAGCAGTGCAAAAGAAAGGGACTTCATTTCGGTTGTTTTCGTTCCTTGATAAGGCGCCGCGTGTTTTGAAGATACTCCATGCAGACCGAATCTCTCCGGGCTTTGCAGGAGAGCTGGAGATACCGCAGAGCCTGGTGCAGGTTACCCGTTTCGAAATAGACGACGCCAAGGTTGAAATAGGCGAACGATTTTCTTCCGGGCGCAGCCGCTTGAAACGCGCGGATTGCACCTTTGATGTTACCCTGCCTGACGAGGTCGGCCCCCTTTTGCAGCTGGGGAACCGAAGAATGCGTCTTCAGAACATCCCAACGATGCAACTCAGCTTCCGATTGGTGTATGCCAATCCTCGCGCTATCTGGTTCCTGCGCGGCAAGGGGGGCAGAGAACGACAGGAGGCACACTGCCAAGGGAAAAACTAATCTCATCATAGGACCTTGCCGGGACTTCTTCATGCCTTCAGGTGGAGCTGATACTATTTAAGGACAACCGCTTTTCGTGTTTCCACGGAACCGCTCACTCTCAGCTGGTACAAATAGACCCCGGCTGGGACCTTCGAAGCGTTCCAATTCACGAGATGTTTTCCAGCTTCCATCTGCTGGTTCACGAGCGTTGATATCTCGCGTCCAAGAAGATCAAACACCTTGAGCGTAACGAAGCTATTAGCTATTAGCTGATAGCTAATAGCTGTTGCCGGATTGAACGGGTTCGGGTAATTCTGCATCAGACCAAACTCTTTCGGCCCTCCAGATTCATTGGCGACGAAGACCGTGGGCTTGTGGAAGAGATGTAATGCCGTGTAGTCGCGGATTGCTTCGGCGAACACCCCGGCGAATCTTTTGTATGAAGTCTCCGTGTCGCGCACATTGATGTAGTTGCACTCAATCTGGACGCCGCTGATTTGGCCGCCAGATGACGAACCGTGGCGGGCGGTATTGTAGCCTCCGGAAAAGTAGAGTGCGCTGCCGGGATTCGGCTGAGTCGTGCTCGGCACGGCGGGGAAGCTGTCGCTTTCAAACATGCTCCCGAGACTATTGGGGCCGCGCAGTAGCTGTGAGAACGTAATACCCGACGTCGGGATCAGCGTGCGGATGCTGCTGGACGTCCCATACGATCCTCCGTTCAGCGCATTGTCGCTCAATGAAAGACTGGAGCTCGAGAGCAGGTATCCGAGCTCGAGCCGCTGGATCTCGTGACCATGACCGTGGATGTCGACGTAGAATCCCTTCCCATACTCACGGATGACCGTCTGCTTGGCTGTATCGATAAATGACTGAAATTCCTTCCAGGCCTGGATGGCGTAAGGATTGTTCCCCTCGAGTGCTTCGTTCAGGTCCCGATTCGCGTCGATTTTCGTCCGCTTCAAGCGGCAGATAATGATATGTGGGTACTTTCCCTCACGGGCAAACACTGCCGCGCTGATCGCGCGGGACAACCCCATGATATTGCTATCCGTCACGGTCTCCCCGCTGGTGCGATCAGGGATTTCCGAAGGTGTAAGATCTCCTCCGTGAGGTCCGGAAACTATGTAGGGTGAGTTTCCGGCGATGTATTCGATATACTGATTGCGGCCAAAATAAGATTGTCCGGGGACGAACGTCGGGTTCTGGGCGGCGGATTCAACCGCAATACCGCATACGAAAAGAGTGACGAGAAGGGCGACGCGTTTCATCCGTTAGTACCCCATCGCCGTCCCGCCTCTGCGGGGATCTGCAGAACCGTACATTGTTCCGGAAGAATCTACGAGGATGATCTGTGCGCCGCCGAAGAAGAGGTCGAAGTCACCAAAGAGCTGGAGCTGATGCCCCTTCTTCTTCATCCCATCCTGCGCTTCAGTCGAGAATCGGGCTTCCAGTGACAGGAATTGGTCCGATCTCTGGCAGAGAAAGCGGGGGGCGCTGTTCGTCTTCTCAACATCCAATCCATAATCGACCGCGTTGACAATGAGTGTGACAACAGTCGCGGGGATGCGGGCGGCGCCGGGTGAGCCGACAACCATGAACGGTTTTCCATCCTTCAAAAGAATCGAAGGAGCAATGGCGCTGCGAGGCTGCTTGTTGGGCTGGATGATGTTCACGCGGGCGGTCGAGGCGAAATTCGACATGCCATTGTTGAGCAACACACCCGAGGCCGTAACGCCTGAGCCGAAGAACGTTCCAAGGGTCTGCGTGAGCGATACCAGGTTGCCCTCACGATCCATGACAGAGATTTGTGTAGTGTGACCACCCACCGGTTCAATCACCTTGCCCGGGACGGGAGAACTGAGTCCGATGCCCTTGCCCGAGGAATCGGCGGCAGCGGGTTTGGGCTCGTCGACCTGAAATTTCAACGGAGTGCCCGTTGTCGTCCGGCTGTACTCCGGCGGACTGACGGCGGTCATGTTGATGTCATCGAAGCGGCTCCGGGCGAAAGCGGCAGACAAGAGCCCCCTGACGGGCACGGCTTCGAACCGGGGATCAGCGAGAAACGCCGTCCGGTCGGCATAGGCACGGCGAAGGGTCTCGGCTAACAAGTGGAAAGACTCAGCTGAATTCGCGTAGTAGCCGAGGTTCCTCAAATCGGCGTTTTGCAGAATATTGAGAGCCTCGATGACGGTGATACCGGAATGGGGCGGCGGAGCAGAGAGCACCGTAAAACCTCTGTATCGTGCTGTTAACGGTTCTGTGATTGTCGGCTGATAGATCGCGAGATCTTCCATCGTCATCATCCCGCCGCACTTCACGACTTCGTCAGCAATCGCCTGGGCGATGGGTCCGGTGTAGAAGGCGGCAGGGCCTTGCTGTGCAATCGCCCTTAGCGTATGTGCGAGATCGAGCTGGCGAACTGTATCACCCTCGGCTCTCGGGAACCCCTCGTGCAGATAAACGGAGGCGGTCGCGGGATGCACCTGAACGAGATTGGTGTTGTCGAGTATGATCCGGCTGAGCGTTTCGTCGACAGGGAATCCTTTCTCAGCATAACGGATTGCCGGCTGAAGGACGGCCGACAAGGGGAGTGTTCCGTACTGACGCAAGGCTGTTGCCAATCCGGCGACTGTGCCTGGAATCAAAATCGCCTTTGCGGTTTGGTTGTCCTTCCTGTAAACAAAACCGGCCTCCTGCACCCTTGAAGAGGATTGTCCATAGTAGTTGATGTAAACGGATTGCCCATTGCTCCGTCGAATCAACATCCCCCCACCGCCACCGAGTCCGGAACCATCCGGCTCGACGACACCAATTGCGAAAGCGGCCGCCACTGCTGCATCAACTGCATTCCCCCCTTTTTGGAACATCTCCATTGCTGCCTGTGTTGCCAGTGGATGCGCTGTCGCGACCATCACGTTCTTTCCAACTGCAGCTTTGCCTCTTACTCCAAGGCTGTACTGCTGCGCAAACAGGAACGCGGGGACGAGGAAGACGGCGACAAAAACCAACAACGATCTATGAACCCATCGTCTACAGATCATAGGTACACTCCATCGATGCGAAGTTCAAATTCTCCCGTAGTCTCTTACTATAGTTTCCTAGCTCTCGGTTCAATGAAAGAACCCGATAGTTCAATTGGTCACTCTTCTTGGGCGAGAGTTTGTGAAAGAACTCTGGGCACAAGTGCCGAGTGAGGAAGATGAAAAGTTCTTCGACAGTTGAACTGTCGGACAACAAGAAGTTCTCTCTCCAAGAATATCCCGTTCAAATCCTGACGGACATTATTCACTTCTCAAACATTCTTGCCAAAGGTTGAACGGCGTCCGCGATCTTGTCGACAAGTTCAATTGTGATCTTTTTTCCTGCCGCAAGCTTTGAGAAGAATTGATCTTCATCCCCCTGTTTGACAACGAGGAGATAGCTGGACACCTCAGCTGCCATCTTGTTGAAATCGTCCGACTGATTTCCGCGTCGCGCCTTGCCGCCGAGATGAAGGGTGACGATCTTCAGCTTCTGCTCCTGTGCCGCGGCGAGCAAGGATTTCACCCTGTCCAATTCCTGCTCCCGGCTGATTCCCGCGGCCCCCAGGCCCTTCGAACTGAAGCCAGCGACCACGACAAGGGTTTTCATACCGTCCAGGTCT
>Ga0208045_1000063_pt1 | contig 50654 bp, 37 predicted proteins | sample PL_2010_200m_FD_184160 | JGI IMG/M metagenome (GOLD analysis project Ga0208045, IMG submission 184160) | Freshwater microbial communities from Powell Lake, British Columbia, Canada to study Microbial Dark Matter (Phase II) - PL_2010_200m... | ecosystem: Environmental > Aquatic > Freshwater >...
TTCATCAACCCCGACATCACGTCGAAGTTCTGGTTCACGAAGAGCAGTGGCAGGCTCGAGGTCGGCAAGCAGGTTCAATGGGCCTGGGAAATGTACGACATCTCAATCGAAGTGACAGCGAAAGTCATCGAACCGAACAAGCGCATTGTTATCGGGTGGCCGGGCTACGGCGGTCTGACTACCGTGGAATGGACGTTTACCCCGCAGAAGGATGGGACGACGTTTGTCAGTATCACGGAAGCGGGCTTTGCTGGCGATGGTGACGAACTTGTGAAGCAGGTGACCGACTCGACTCAAGGCTTCTCCTTGATACTCGCCGGCCTCAAAGCGCTCCTTGAGCATAACGTCAGATTAAATCTTGTGGCGGATCGTTTTCCCAAGGGACTCGAAGAACATTAGTTTCTGGATTCCAGGATTCACGATTCCTCCCGGGGTTCAGAAGCAAATGCCGTTTTGTGGCATCCCGTACGGGGGACTTTTAACACCAGGGCGGAAACAAAGGAACGCACGTCCATCCTGAGCGAAGTACCGCCTGTTTCTTGAGCGGGACGGAGTCGAAGGATGTCAGAAGCCCGGAACCGTCTTCCCAGACCGCCCATGTGTGCCTAAAGGCTGGCGGGGACGACGGTCCTTGGCGCTGCAATACATTCGCCAGTGGGATATCAAAGGAGTTGATCATGTCAAAGTTGCGTGTAGAGAGCTTCACAGTTTCAATAGACGGATTCGGCGCAGGGCCGAGCCAGAATCTCGAGAACCCACTCGGCGTTGGTGGACTGAGACTGCACGAATGGGCATTCGCAACCAGGACTTTTCAGCAAGTGCACGGAAAGGACGGAGGCACAACCGGCACTGATGAGGACTTTGCCGCGCGTGGATTCCGCAACATTGGATCATGGATTCTGGGACGCAACATGTTCGGGCCGATTCGCGGACCATGGCCAGATATGAATTGGAAGGGTTGGTGGGGTGACAATCCGCCGTATCACACACCTGTCTTCGTGTTGACCAACCACCCACGCGAGTCAATCACCATGGACGGCGGTACCACTTTCCACTTTATCACCGACGGCATTGTCAGTGCTTTGGAGCGCGCCAAAGATGCGGCAAATGGGTTGGATGTTCGGCTTGGCGGAGGCGTTGCGACAATCCAGCAATACCTGCGTGCCGGATTGATCGACGAGATGCACATCGCCATCGCGCCCATCCTGCTCGGTTCTGGAGAACAGCTATTCTACGACATTGACATGCTGTTGCTCGGCTACCACTGTTCCGAGCGCGTAAATTCACTGAATGCCACCCATGTGGTCCTTACGAGAAAAACGTAGGAATCGCCGTTGCTCCCAAACCAATCGCTCCACCGGACTGCCCTCGGCAGCCGCTGAACTCAGACCTTAGCCCGCGTGAAAGGATTACTACTATGGCAGAAAACAAAACCAAACCGACAAAAAGCAGTGTGACTGCTTTCTTGAGCAAAATCAAAGACAAGCAATTGCGAGATGATTGCTTCGTAATTCTCGAGATGATGCAAAAGGTTTCAAAATGTGAACCCGTTATGTGGGGAAGCGCAATCGTCGGTTTCGGGACATATCACTATGTGTATGAGAGCGGACGAGAAGGAGATATGATACTGATCGGCTTCTCGCCGAGAAAACAGAACATCAGCATTTACTTAATGGGCGGACTGAGCAAAGTTGAAGATGAACTCCCAAAACTCGGGAACTACAAAACCGGGGGAGGATGCCTCTATATTAAATCGCTCAGCGATGTGAACGCAACGGTTCTCAAGAAAATCTTTGCCAAGGCCTTTAAGGAAGCACAACGTAAAAAAGCGCACACGGGCTAACCAGTCGCTCCCCGATAGAAAGCATCGGAGCCCCGAAAGATCCTTCGGATCGCTGCGCTCGCTCAGGACGTCGGGGTAAACAGGCCCCGCGAAAAAAAAGCGGGGTTTCGCATAATACGCTCAACAAGCAGACGTTGCACCCGCGACCGCGATTTACCGGGAATTGTCTTGAAACGAACACATAACCTTTTTCACTGGAGAAACTGACTATGGCCAACCTCACCAATACAGTCCGCCTTCACCGCGTACTTCGCGCTTCGCCTGAACGTGTCTATCGGGCATTTCTCAATCCCGATGCCATGGCGAAGTGGATTCCGCCGCACGGATTCACCGGCAAGGTTCATCACATGGACGCAACTGTCGGTGGAAGCTACAAAATGTCGTTCACGAACTTCGGTACAGGAAAGAGCCATTCTTTCGGCGGCAAGTACGTTGAACTCAAACCGCATGAGCTGATACGGTACACCGACCAGTTCGATGACCCCAACCTGCCGGGCGAAATGCAGGTCACTATTTCGCTGCGCAGTGTCTCTTGCGGAACCGAACTCACGATTGTTCAGGAAGGGCTGCCGTCAGCGATCCCGATCGCATTTTGCTACCTTGGGTGGCAGGAATCGTTGTCGCTGCTGGCGCATCTCGTCGAACCGGAGATTCCAGATGGTGCGTAGCTGTTAGCCGGCTGGTCGTGCGTCCAAGGTCGGTTGCGAGTGTATTCCCCCGGTGTCAGAAGAAAACTCCTGACACCGGAACAAATCAGAGCAAGGTAGGGTACCAAAACATGACACCAGCGCAAGTTGTGAGAGCATGGATTGATAGATTCAATGCTGCTGACATCGAAGGCCTGGCATCTCTGTATGCACCTGACGCAATCAACCATCAAGTTGTCACAAAACCGCTAAAGGGCAGAGATGAGATCAGGAAGTTCTTCGAGGCGGAGTTTGGCCGGGCGAAAATGGTGTGCATTCCAGAGAAAATGCACGAAGCCGGAGATTGGGCAATCCTGGAATGGCGCGACCCGCTTGGCCTGCAAGGCTGCGGCTTCTTTGAAGTGAAGAATGATTTGATAGTGTTCCAAAGAGGCTATTTCGATCAACTAACATTTTTCCGAATCCAGGGCATACCAGTCCCGGTCAATCTGAACCAGAAGTTCTCTATGTTCAGCGATCATTGGCGGCCAAAGGTCGTCGCCGAAGTTAACGGTCAGGAAGTCAAGCTCGTCAAGTTCAAGGGTGAGTTTGTTTGGCATCACCATGACCAGCAGGACGAGATGTTTTTGGTGTGGAAGGGAAAGTTCCGAGTGGAGTTTCGCGATCGCGCAGTTGAATTGTGTGCGGGCGAGCTTCTAGTTGTACCACGGGGGATTGAACATCGGACTGTCGCCGATGAGGAAGTTGAGGTTGTCATCTTCGAGCCAGCCGAAACTCGCAACACCGGCAACATCGCCGACGACAAGTTCACTGCGCCCGCTGGAGAGTCGATCTAATTTCTATCATCGAAGCTAGAATTTCAAAAACCTTCTGGAGCGTCTAAGCAATGGCTCAACACAACATTCCTTTTCAGGCAGTAGATTGGAGTACGATGAAGAACATCGAATTTCCGGGACAAACAGGCTCAGCGTTTTGGAAAACGCTGCAACTGCCGGGGCTCAGAATCCGGATCGTGACCTACTCTGCCGGATACATTGCTGACCACTGGTGTCAGAAGGGGCATATAGTGCACTGTCTTGAAGGGGAACTCATCACCGAACACGAAAACGGCGAGCAGTACTTGTTGAAGGAAGGGATGACGTATGTCGTATCGGATGATTTGAGTTCTCACCGTTCTGTTGCAGCGAAGGAAGTGAAGCTCTTGATCATAGATGGTGATTTCCTGATGCCGGAGAAACATCGACAGACAGACGCAGCGCCGCAGTAAGCGAGATTAGCGGAGGTCCACCGTGCAACGAATCCTTTTCTTCTTCACGCTTATGGTCGTTTTCTTGCAGTTGGGCTGTCATGAATCAACACAACCTTCTTTAGAAGAAATCACAGTACTCTTTGAGGTAGAATCCGCCTTCAAGAACGATCTTGTCACACTTACCCTCGATAGCAAGATTCTTCTCGAATCACGAATCACGACGAATGATGTTCTAAGCCTCGCATGGTCCAGCGGATTTATCAAGCTTTCGAACGAGAGCCACTCGTTGCACTTCTCAATCATCGAATGCGGGGCTCACGGCAGCTACAACATTGATCTGACAAACGACACTTCCACTGTCGCCATCAGGTTTGACAGATCGTCAAAACAGATTCACATTCAACAATTCAAGGGGGGGGTATTGCGCGACTAGAACCCCAATGCCAGTCATACTACCAGTGAATACATCTCAAGCAATTCTCATGGAGAAGCAATGAAATCCTTCATTATGATGATCGTCGTATCGCTTGCTATCGTGACAGGGGCCTCGGCGCAGGAAATGGCCTTCCAAGGAAAGTGGAAGTTAATCAAAGAGGGGAGTTCCGACCTTGACTACTTTCAATACATGACAATTCAGTTCACGGTGAAGCAGGACGAAGTCACTGTTGTGAAGGAATTCGGCCCGAGAAGAAAATCCACAGAAACGATGGTTTTGAAAACCAACGGCACGAAGAACTTTGTGAATGTGACGGACAGGACGTTTATGTCCAATCTGTATATGGGCCTCAAGCTCCCGTCACAGGCAAAAAAGGAAGTTACGGCAACGTGGTTGAATGCGAATGTCCTCGTGATTCATGAACGCTACAACATCGCAGGTTCTCAGGGGACTCGGCAGCTCGAGGTGGACAATGCCTTTGAGCTCTCTGGTGACAAGGACCTTCTCACGTATAGAATAAAGCGGAGCAGCCGGAAGGCGGGTCCTGACCTGACCTACATCCTTAAAAGGGCGGACGCGAACAATGCGTATGTGTTTCAGATGAGTGACGACTGGGACATCCAGTCCGGCCTCGGCAGGCAAGCCTGTTTCATCTCCCTGCAAGGCATCGTCAATGAGACCAAACCCAACCTGTATTTTGTCTATGGGCCGAAGTACTCTTTCAACTACACGGGCGAGTTGTTTACGTATCTGGAAAAACAAAAGCACTTTTCTTTCACAAAGCTCAATTCTCTGGAACACGCGTTACAGATCTTCAAGCAGCAAATCAAGGGCTATATCATCTGGGACAAAAGCGTCCGTACATCCCTGATAGTCGCCTATACGCTTGCCGGACTCGAAAAAGGAATCGTGATTACAGAAGACCTGATTCCTCTCGCAGAGCGAATGGGACTCAAACAGATCGAAGATTTCAGGGGCTGGTTCACGGGCAAAACGGATTTCGAGATCTATACGTGGGCATATGGACAATACTGGCAGAGGTGCGCGAAGGATCTCATCGTCTGGTTGGGAGGAGAACACGGCACAGTCATGCTGCCTGGAGTGGCCGATTACGGAATGATGAAAAAGGCCTTCTTCACCGACCTCTCAGCCAGAGAGACCGATACTCTGGAGTATGGCTTGACCAAGAAGCTTCTCTCCGGCATGAAGCCTCTTAGTCAGGTAATGGGCTGGCACTCATACAAAAAAGACCTTGAAGAGGAATGGGTAACGCTGACGTCGTCGTACGCTCTTACCGTTGATGGGCTGCACAACCTGCCTAATACAAGTTTCCTGTATCGGGTTCCGGCAACCCCCGGCTTCAAGTTCAAGAACAATCACAACGTCCAGCCGGGTAAAAAGTACATTCCGGAGAAAAAAGTCTATGTCGCCCTGGTGCAGACTGATGGACTCGGCATCGGGGCATGGGTGAAGCCGGGGAGAGGTTCCATCCCGTATGCTTGGGAAGTGTCGATGAAATTCCAGTACATGTCTCCGGCAATGATGGAGTATTTCTATTCACAGGCCACGCCGAACGATTTCTTCATCGGCTGTCTTTCTGGTTCCTCCTACATGTATCCCAAGGCGTTTCCGAAGAAATGGCTTCCAAAGGAAATTGAGAATGCGAGGAGCCTGATGGATTCGCTCGATCTGAACGTGTTTGAGATCATGGATTATTCCGCTGACAAGACTGAGGCAGGGAATAACGAGCTGACGAAAGAGATTGTTGATGCTTACTACGCGGGGATGCCTGCCGCCATAGGGTTCTTGAATGGATATTTTGCCTCGCATACATTCGCTGTGAAGGACAAGCGTCCATTCGTTTCGTACGACTACTACCTCTCAGCTGAAAAACCGGAGGCTGAGGCCGCGGCTGACCTCGAGGAACTTGCCGCTCTAAACAGTGACCGTCCGTACTTCCTCCTTGTCCATGTCAGGGAGTATAGCGACGTTGCGAGAGTCAAATCGATTTGCGACAAACTGGGATCCGGATTTGAAGTTGTTCCCCTGGATGTGTTCCTGAAACTCGCAGGTGAGAAACCGACTTTTAAGGAGCGGTATATGGATATTGTTCACTAATGTCGCGTTGAAGGAGGAGTATTCAGCCACGGATCATACGGAAACGGCACGAATGATCACGGATTCTTCATCGGCCATACAGTGATTGATTTGTCCGGGTCAGCAAGGATAGGTAATCAAATCAGAATGTAAACGTCTGTGTCAATCCGTTCTAATCCGCGTCATCCGTGGTTTCTTCTACATTTATTGGGCGAAAATCAGACCAACTGTGAATGACCGTTATGGACACCTGGAAAATCGAAAGTAATCCTGGGAAGCAGACGTTGGTTACATGGGCGATTGTTGTGGTCGGTTTGATCCTGGTCTTTGGCTTTCGTGATTTCGACGGCTCGGGTTTTACCAACAGTCTGGCTGGCTTTCTGCTTGGGATACTTCTACTGCTCATCGGTGTTCCGGGCATATTTATGGTTGGAAAGCAGACAATCACAGTGGATCCCAAAGCGTGCCGAATTACGATTGAAGATACGACCCGTTTCGGAAAGAAGATCCGAACAATACCCTTCGACGAAATTGTTGAACTCCATATCAGCGAGTTAGGAGCCAGATCGGAAGGCTCTGTCAGCTATTATATTACTCTGAAGCTTAGGTCTGGAAAAAACTATCCGCTTTTCTTCCCATCCTATTTTGATGGAAGATGGGATAGATCTGTCGCCGAGAGCCGATGTCGTCGCCTTGAGGAATATCTAAGGAAGTAATTCCTTCGCTGGCTAGCCGATCAGTCGAGATAAGCTCCTGCGGCGCAATGGCAGGCGCCAAGAAGTCATTCCGACGGACTGCCAAAAAGCCCGCTTTCTGTCACCCCCCCCTGAATTCCCGCGTTGGCGCTCTTTTTGCCCATGCTTTCTCGTGCGATGAGCTACTGGAAGGAACCCCGCGCAATAAACCAACGTTTACCGTAATGACCCAAAGCGCTAACAAGTCTTTCCAGCGGGCCGCCAGAGCTCCCCATTTGGCAGTCGCTGAACTTCGATGTTAGCCCTGTCAGGGCTTGTCACTCGCGCGCAAATGCGCATAGAAGAGGAGAACTCAAAATGATCAGACACAAAATCGCAGCGGTTGCACTGCTGATGACAGTGGGAGTGTGGTCTGGCGCTCTGGGACAAGGGCGGCCGGACCCGGCAAAACTCATCGCGGCGCAGCAGGAGGCTATGGTCAAGCTCTCATTCATGGACGGGGTCTGGAGAGGCGATGCATGGACCATCTTGCCGTCCGGCGAGAAGCACGCAATCACCCAGACAGAGCGAATCGGACCGTTCCTGGATGGTTCGGTAAAGGTTATCGAGGGCCGGGGGTACGACTCGGACGGCAAACTCACGTTCAACGCGTTTGGCACGATTTCCTACAACTCGGCTACGCGTGCATTCACCATGCACTCTTATGCCCAAGGCAACGTCGGCGATTTCGCCCTGACCCCGTCGGTCGATGGCTACGTATGGGAAATCCCCGCAGGTCCTATGATTATCCGTTACACGGCGGTCATCAAAGGTGGCGAGTGGCGTGAAATCGGCGACCGGATCATGTCTGGTAAGGATCCTGTTCGTTTCTTCGAAATGAATCTCAAGCGAGTGGGCGATATGAGCTGGCCAGCGGCTGGAGCAGTGGGCCCTAAGTGAACATCTTTTCGCCAGAGGCCAATCAACGGCATGCGGCGGACAGCGTCGCTGCCGTCAATAATATGGCACGAGAATGATCGAATGAACAAACTACTGGCTATATCCTCGGAAGGCGACATTCTACCACAATATCGTGGAACCGCCATCGGGCTGTTGCTTGAATATCATAATCTGGGGCGCAAGTATGAATCATACTCAAACGCTCAGCTCCTCATCGGCATGTGTATGGACAATCGAAAGCATCTTCACATTCCTGACAATTTCGCTTTCATAATCCGTTCTGGCGGCGCCAACTTACGTTATAGCGAGTTCAAAGTCTCGTATGCCATCGCCGTGGGTAATGTTCGCTGCATCGCACTCGTTGGCCACAATCAGTGTGGAATGGTCAATCTCATCGGTCGCAAGGAACAGTTCATCCGTGGTCTCGTGGAAAGTACCGGGTGGCAACCTCAGGCAGCAGAAGAACATTTTCTTCAATTCGCTCCAATGTTCGAAATCGGTAACGAAAGTGACTTCATTCTCAGCGAAGTTAAGCGACTTCGTCTCAGCTACCCAAAAATTCTCGTCGCTCCACTTCTGTACCAGGTGGAAGACAATCGTTTGTACTTGATCCAGGAGACCACGGCAGCTAGCGAGGCACTCCCCGACAAAAAGCACAATGCACCCTGACTCGACCAATCGTAGCGTGGACAATGCTCGGGTGACGCGGCAAATCATGAAGTAACAATCACAGCAAGTAATGAAAGGCGCTACAATGAAGCCATACCGCTATATCCTCTCTGCACCCTTGCAGTCGGTGTTTCTCCTCATGGCGCTCGTACTGGTTTCGGGACCGGAGGTTGCGGCGCAGGGCATGCCTGCGCTGGTAGCCAAACCATACCCTGGGGCGGTGCCGGAACATACGAAGGCCGGGAAGCCCACGACCTGCGGCGACAACGAAAATGCGTACTGCTTTCTGACTCGGGACCCGATTGACAAGGTCAAAGCGTTTTATGCCCAGGAAGGCATCAGGCTGGAATCCATCGCTGCCAAAGGGCTGGCGAAGATTGGCGGGGGTCGCTCCGACTTCGAGCAGGCTTTGCGTTATCAACTGGAGGTCAGGCCGATCGGCACGCTGCTCGTGGCGCCGGTGGAGTACTATCAGACCACAGGTGCGGACGATGTTCCCTCGTATTTCAATGCCGTTGCTGTCATGGCCGGGGTGAAGAGGGTCCAACTGCAAGCGGACGACAAGGGCCGGCAAGCGGTGATAGGCGATGAGGTGCTTGGCCCACTTGCGCTGAGCTCAGAAACAAAACCTTTTGTGGCGATCTATGGCAACGTCTATCTGGATCCGGCCCAGCTCGTTCTCCATTACAACCGGCATTTGGCGATGCTGAGCGGGTTTTTCAGGAACGTGGACGGCAACTCCGTAGCGATGCAGAAGCGCGAGGAGATGCGTCTGCGCCTGATTACGCCGTCCGCCGCGAGTGGATCCAGCGAGGATGAGATGGATGCCAGACGCGACGCCATGAGAAAAGAGCTCAGGGAGATCTGGGCCCGCAAGCCCGAAAAGCGGCGCCAGTATCAGATGGTTGAGTTGAAAGCGGCGCAGATGCGGGGCACCGGAGACAAGGATGCCCGGAAAAAAATTCAGCCCGAACTGGATCAGATCATGATGGGCGATCCGGAACTGGCCGCCTGGAAGAAGCGTTCGGATGCTCTCGAGCAGAAGACGAAAGAGGTAAGCGCAAAGGAATCAGCGCAACAGGGAGGGCAAGGGAAACGCGAGCTCCGGAACGAAGACGTGGCGGAGCTTCTGCAGGCTCTGGAGAAAGAGGTGTATTACACGCGCATCCTGATTCATGCCTCGGGGGGGCGGCGCGTCAAGCGCGATGCCGCGACGGTGCAGGGCGAATGGAAAACCGTCGCCCCCTCCTTTGGTGAGTAAGGAGACCATAGGATGAAGAGGGGCGATGGATTATCTTCTTTCTCATCGAGTCTAGCTGAGCTACACGACACGATGCTGAAGGGCGGTCCGTGCAAAATACGCCCTGAATGAACTTGTGCCGGCACGCCAATCAATAACCTGCGGGAGAATGCAGGGGAGATCATAATGTTACACAAAAGCCCAAATTGGATTGTGGGGATCATCTTGGTGGCACTGCTTAGCGGCTGCAGCAACAGCACCGGCAGTGACGGCCCGATGGAGGCGCGAGCAGTGACATGGATCGACAATGCAAGGACGCAGCCGGTACCCGCATGGGGCTCGCCCGTTCGATTGAACCTGCCGGTGCCGCTCGAAAGCATCGTGTTCGGTCCGGGCGGGGGTTTTGGCGCCTTCGGCGCCCACGAGGGAGGCTATGTGGAAGGCTTGAATCTGTCGGACGATGCGCGCAAGCTCGGCATCTTGAAATAGCATGACGCAGGTATCAGCGCCCGGAGATTTCTGAGAGCAGCGGTGAAGGGTTGCCCGTGCGGACGTACGGTCGCAACGCACGAACAAGCTGTCGCCTGTATGAGTGCCGTTACTCCAGATGACTCAATGATGGCCCGTGCCTTAGTATTTCGTGAAGATTGAGTAGCGCCTGAGGCCTCGTTGAATCGGGGCCTAACCGCAAGCGGATGGACCGGGAAACTTGCATCGTCCAACCACAACTGCTTCCGCCTAGGCTTTCGTTCGGGCACTTTCAGCCCTTTCTGAAGCTACATCGTTCCGCTCGCTTATGGTTCACCCTCCAACCTTCGCTCCTCGCCAACGCCCTGACTCGTCGATATCCTAACGATCATACCCGCATGCCCAGCCCCCAATTCTGGCCCGCAATATCTTGGATCATATTCCGGGGCAGCCGATGGTCAATCAAGGCACATTAGTCGTCTTTGGGTTGCAACAATAAGTGGATAAACATCGGAACCGTTTTCCAGGGAACCGAACGTCTTTGTCTTGTGTTCGGATTGAATCGGTTCGAGAGGTTGGTATTCGACCAATCCCATTCGTACGTAGATTTGTTAGTGAAGAATGCCCATATCTCTCAAAATCGATCGGCTCTGAGGAATAGAAGGAATTGGATGTGAGTTGTTCAAACCAGTCGCTTAACGTGATCGAGCATGCCTGGGCAGGAATTAGTGGCCAGAGGAGAATTGGTCTCGTTCAGGGTTCACTCATGCGGCGGTGCTCATCAGTGTAGCTCCAACTGCAACAGGTGTTCAAGTTCGTATGGGGGACACGAACCCGAAATAGTCAACTGTCCCCTTAACTCTGGAGATTCAAAGGAGAAACGTAACATGAAGACAGTAATTCTATTTGGCGGTGGCGATGGGGGCGGTCTGATCATTACGGAAAACGGAGTGCGGCCGATCCCTCCGTTCGATCCGGCCATCAGGCTGAGTTTGAAATCCGCTTCGTCCATGGTGAACGCGAGCACAGAAGCGCGTGACGAGCGTGTCCGCGGCAAGATTGCCAAGCTGGCCACGAGCCTCTGCAACTTGGCGGTGACGCAGGTTGAACAGGTTGTGGGGCCGCTTGATGCCAACCGGTCGCTGATCTTTCAGGATGACGACGGCGGTTTCACATGCGGCTCAACCGGCAAGCCACCGATACCTCTTCCTTGGCCGCCTCGACCGATGCCTTCGCTTCCCGACCTCATCGCTGCCGGCTTGATCGAGACAGATCTTATCGACTTCGTCCGGCAGGCACGGGACAATCAGGTCGAGCTCACAAACGTGTTTGAAAAGCCGGAGGAAACGGCCAAGAAACTGGGTCTCACTCTCTCGAAGAAGAGTGTGAAGGATTTGCAGTTCCTGGCGCCATCGAAACTGGCTGCTGTCAAGGACAAGACCGACCGGGAGATCATCGGGTTTTTCCACAAAGTCGCCAAGGACGGGCGCTTTTTGGATTCTTGGTACAGCCGGCCCTACGAAGTGTCACTCGCTCTGAAATTCAAACTGAGCGATACGGCGCTGGAGCGACTGGTCGCTGGTGGAGCTGCTGCGGCATTCGTCGACCGGGGGGGCAGCGTCGCTGCCGGGCCTGTCGCGCTTGTGGGCATCGCCATCCTCGGCATCATCGCCGTGACCATCGCAGTCACGAGTAAGTCCGTTGACGAGATGATCAGGGATCGGTCCGGCCTCGTGAAATTCTAAGGAAGGGATAGCGGGATGACGCACAGCGATCAATCGGTCGGCAGTACATCCTCGGTCCTGCTCGTGAGCATGCCTTGGACGTCGCTGACCGAGCCGTGCCTCGGTCTTGGACTTCTGAAAGCGGTGTTGGATCGTGAGGGGATTCGTTGCCGCGTTTTGCACTTGCACCTCTTCCTGCTGCAGCACCTGCAGGCTCATACCTACAACGCGCTTGCGACGGTCTACGCGCTGAATGACTTTCTCTTCAGCGGGACTTTGGATCCGGTGGTTACCAATCTGCAGCAGCGTTGGCTGCGGGAGAAGGTGCGGGAGTTGCTCGATAAGGGGGAGGTTGACCCAAAACGGTTCGGTGGATCGGAAGGCGTGGTTTCAATGCTGTTGCACCTGCGCAACGAGGTGTTGCCAGGTTGGCTGGAAGTATGGGCCGATGAGATCGCACGTCACGAGTCGAGTCTCGTCGGGTTCACCTGTATGTTTGACCAGACCATAGCCTCGCTGGCGTTGGCGCGGATGGTCAAGGAGCGGGCACCACAGAAGATGTGTGTTCTCGGTGGTTACGCGGTCAGGACACCGACTGCGCAAATGATCCTTCGCTCGAGCCCCTGGATAGACGCGATCTGCGACGGAGAGGGCGAAGTGGCCGTTATTGGATTGGCTCGTTCTGCCGCCGGCGAGATACCGCTTGATCAAGTCCCTGGGATTGTGTATCGCTCGCCCTCGGGCGAGCCAGTTGCCGCGCCGCCTCCCGTTCAGGTTGACCTTGATGCCAATCCTGCACCGGACTATGACGACTTTTTCGACGACCTCAAGCGCTTGTCGAAGGAGCATTTGATTGATGTGGAGCCTCGCAACCTCCCGATCGAGAACTCACGCGGATGCTGGTGGGGGGCCAAGCACCACTGCGTGTTCTGCGGCATCCACGATGACGATATGGCCTATCGCGCACGGGATGCCAAAAACGTTTTGGCGACTATGGCGGAGCTTCAACAACGCTACGGGCAGAACGCGTTTCGTTTCTCCGATTACATCCTGCCAAACAAGTATTTCGACACATTGTTGCCGGAGTTGGCACGGCTTGGGGCGCCGTATCACCTGAGCTGCGAGATGAAGGCGAATATCACCGAAGAGCGCTTCGTCCTTCTGGCGCGGGCTGGGTTTGAGGAGGTCCAGCCGGGTATTGAGTCGTTTAACTCGGACGTTCTGCGTAAAATGCGCAAAGGTGTGTCGGCGGTTCAAAACGTGTACACGCTGCTCCTGGGCCGCCGGCTCGGAGTTCGCGTATACTACAACCTGCTTTATGGTTTTCCCGACGACGAGGTGATCGAATACGAACAGACGCTCGCGGCGATCCCACTGCTCTTTCATCTCGCTGCACCAGCAACCTGTGTGCCAGTGCAGATCACGCGCTACGCTCCATTGCAGACGCAACCGCAAGACTTCGGCATCGAGAGGGCGACCGCGGAGCCGGTCTACGATCTTGTGTTCTCTCGCGAGTACCTGGAGTGCACCGGCTTCGACATCGAGGACTTCTGTTACTTCTTTGAACGGCCCTTTGAGAATGCGCCGCGTCTCCAACGGATCTACGACGAAATCGACGAGCTGATGAGAGTTTGGCATGCGAGGGTAGCAAAGCAGGCGTGGTTGTACAGGGAGGGGCCGGGTGGTGATGAGGGCCTCACGATCCGCGACGGGCGGCTAGAGCCTGAAAAGATCTATCGGCTTGGACCTTCCCAATCGAAGATCCTAGCTCAGTGCGAGCGCCCAACCTCGCTCCAGATCTTGCAGGATGCCAATTCACTCCTCCTGGATGTCAACGGTGTAGTAGCGGAGCTCGAAGATCTTGGCCTGCTTTTCCGCGACGGGGAACGACTTGTCTCGCTCGTGATGTCGGGACCGCACTCGCAGGTGGCCGAGAAAGCCTCATACAAATTCCCTGCCTCCGCTTGATGAACACAGACGTGTCAGGAACCGGTCTTCCCATCGCCCAACGAGCGGCTGATCATGTCTTCAAAGCGGTCATAGCATCTTACGCATCCTCGGACGATGCGCACAAGCTTGGCATCTTGAAATAGCTTGATGCAGGTATCAGCGCCCGGAGATTTCTGAGAGCAGCGGTGAAGGCTTGCCCGTGCGGACGTACGGGCGCAACGTACGATCAAGCTGTCCCAGAGTGAGGTCTTGAAGCTACTTCCACGAGCTCTCGAACTTGTAAGTGCCCGACCCAACCTCGAAAACCGCACACCCCTCTTCCTGGCGCACATACTTGACATCTGCTACCTTGGTTTTCCCTCCCTCACGAACTGATTTTGGTTCAGTAGTGGGCAAATAGACGAGAGCTGTCGTGTTGGCCGGTATGCTCACGTCGAGCTTGAGTTTTCCCGACTCCAGTTTCCAGTCTGTCTTGATCAATCCATGGATTGAAGAGTATTGAGTTTTCGCAAACTTCAAGCCACGGTTCGGGCGAGGGTGTATGACGATCTTTTTGTATGCAACTGCGTCTGGATCGAGGTCGATGCCACCGACGTACCGATAGAGCCATTCCCCAACGGACCCCATGGAGTAGTGGTTGAATGAGTTCATGCCCGCATCCTGAAATCCCTTTTCTGCAGTCCATCCATCCCATCGCTCCCAAATCGTTGTCGCTCCATTTTGGATAGGATATCCCCATGAGGGAAACGTCTTGTTAAAGAGAAGCTGGTACGCAATATCGAGGTAGCCATTCTCAGACAAGACCGGATTCAGGTACTTCACTCCGATGAAACCGGTGGAGAGATGGCCTCCGCGTTTCGTGATGTCATCGATGAGGTATTGCGCCCCACGTGGTCGGAGATTCTCAGCCATCAAATCGAATGCAAGTGCGAGGACGTAGCCGGTCTGGGTCTCACCCAGCATATGGCCATCCGCTGAAACATAAGCCCGCTGAAATGCCGATTTGACGGAATCGAAAAGTGCAAGATAGGAGTCATGATCTGCCGTTCGCCCGATGGCTCTTGCCATGTCCGACATCAGCTTGGCGTCGTAGGCCCAGAAGGCAGTAGCCAGAAGGTCTTTCGGCGTTTCTGCGTTAATGGAGAGCCAATCGCCATAATTATTGTTAAGTCTGTTCTTGCGCAGGAAATTTGGATTCGTCTCCGCGAGGTATCGCATCCAGCGGGTCATCGCATCGTAGTGCCGGTCGATGATCCGCGTGTCCCCGTAGCAGCGATAGACATTCCACGGAACGATGATGCCAGCGTCTCCCCAGCCGGGAGCGCCGAAGGTCCCGTTCTTGTCGATGAACGGAGAGGTATCCATGAAGGCGCCGTCAGGGGACTGTGCATCCTCAACATCAGCCATCCATTTGGTCATGAATGATGAAACATCCATGTTGAACGCAGCCGTCCGCACGAATATCTGGGCGTCCCCCATCCAGCCGAGGCGCTCATCGCGCTGCGGACAATCTGTCGGCACGCTGATGAAGTTGCCACGCTGGCTCCACAGAATATTGCTTTGGAGTTGATTCACAATACGATCCGAGCATGTGAAGCTGCCGGCAGACGGGAGGTCTGTACTCACAACGCACCCGCGGATGGCATCCAGCCGCGGCTTGCCAGGGTATCCGGTGACCTCCACGTAGCGGAATCCGTGGAACGTGAACTGGGGCTCGAAGACTTCTTCCCGGCCGCCTTCGAGGATGTACACATCCGTCGCTTTTGCCCTGCGCAAGTTTTCCGTATAGATCGTTCCGTCAGGATTCAACACCTCGGCATGGCGCAAGGTCACTTCGGTACCGCCGGGACCGCGAACCTTCAGCAGACAGAAACCGGCTATGTTCTGTCCAAGATCGAACACATAGATCCCCTTTTTCGGCTCCGTGACTCTTTTCGGTCTCAGGATGTGTGTCACGCGGACTGGCTCTGTCGGAAGCGCAACGAGTTGTGCCTGGGTTTCCGGCATCACCTGAACGGCCTGCCATTTGTTGTCGTCGAAGCCGGGCGTGTTCCAGCCCTTCGCTTCCAAACGGGCATCGTAGCGCTCTCCCATCAGAAGGTCGGAGAAGGAGAGAGGCCCGAATGCGCCTTTCCAGCTCGCGTCGGAGCAGACGATCTGCTCAGTGCCGTCTACGAATTCGAGATGAAGCTGCACAAGAGCGCTCGTCTGGTCGCCGTAGTTGTTCGGGAGCTTGCCGAATCCGACGTACCCTCTGTACCATCCATCGCCGATGGTAACCCCGAGACAGTTGTTTCCCTCCTTCACTTGATTCGTCACATCGTAGGTCATGTACTGAATGCGCTTGCGGTAGTCGGTCCATTCAGGCGAAAGGACATCATTCCCGATGCGCCTCCCGTTAAGGCTTGCAATGAACATCCCTCGGGCAGTAACGTAGACTTGCGCGCTGTGCATCGGTTTGTTCAGGTTGAACTCTTTCCTGACATACGGAGAGGGACGCAAATCGCGTGAAGTATCCCCGTTGAGTCCGATCCAGTGTGCTTTCCAGTCCGATCTGGAAAGCAGCCCCATCCTCCACATCGAAGGTCTGGAGTACGCGGATGCACGACCATGGTTGTCCCACATGCGCACTTTCCAATAGCAGGTCGTCCGCGAGCGGAGCGCCTTTCCGTCATAAACAATTTGGATCGATTGATCGCTAGCGACCTTCCCGCTCTCCCAAAGATCGCCCCTGTCCTGATCGAGCAACTCCATGCTGCTCGCCACGAGCAGTTCATATGCAGTCTGCGTCACTCCGCGCTCTTTCGATTCTATGATCCAGCTCAATCGCGGTTTCTCAGCATCCACGCTCAGTGGATCGGTCCGGTATTCGCATCGAAGTCCTGTGACTTTGATTTGGCGTTGAGCGGAGGCGGTAAGCATCGTCGAGACCATAAGTATCACCAGTGTAACGGTTGTCGTTTTCAAGGAGCACCTCTTTTCATCGGTGATCCCGACGCGGTTTCAGTCCTGCAATGAGAGGTCGGGATACTTGGAGTGGGGATGCGAACGTGATGTCGGGGACATGATAATCAAAGAAGATTTCAATGACAATTCCTATACTGCCGCCACTGATGAATCGAGTCTGTATTGCTTTTGACTGGGGGATACAATAGATTCCTCTTGTGATTTCGGGTGCCTATCCCGAATCAGAAAATCCCCCTTTGAAACGACAAGGCTTCGGGTAGGTGCCGCCGGATCGCCCGGAGTATCTTACCGTCTGGAGATTGAGATGAAGATGAATAACCGCAGAGCGGTCGTGCTTGTCTCTCTACTGATCATGCTGCTTACCACGGCAGCGGATCAAGCTCTCACGCAAGATGCCAAAGCCCCGGAAAAGTCCGTTCCCTGGGGACAGTCAAAGTTAACGCCCACTGTTGCGTCAAATTTCGCGAGCGTGGCGCTTCGGTGCATCTCAAGAGAGTATCCGAACAAGCCAGACCATGTCGTCAACGACGAGAAGGATGTCCTCACTCCAAAGGTGATGCATCCTGCCTTCTACGGCTGCTACGACTGGCATTCTTCTGTGCATGGACACTGGATGCTGATCCGCCTGCTCCGGCTCTTTCCTGATCTGCCAGAGGCCGCACAGATACGCGCGGCTTTGAACGCCAACTTGAGTGAACGGAACGTCCGCATAGAAGTCCAATATCTGGATCAGCCTGGACGGAAATCGTTCGAGCGGACCTATGGGTGGGCATGGCTCCTGAAGCTTGCACAAGAGCTGCGAGGTTGGAATGATGCACAGGGACAGCAATGGTCACGCAACCTTGAGCCTCTCACACAAGCGATCGTTGCCCGCTACATGGACTTCCTGCCGAGGCAGACGTACCCGATACGAACCGGCGTTCATCCGAACACTGCATTTGGGATCGCCTTTGCGCTCGACTATGCCCGCGACGTGAGGAACGAAGCGCTGGAAAAAATGCTTGTCGAGCGGAGTCTCACGTATTACGGCGACGATCGGGATGCACCGGTTTCGTGGGAACCTGGCGGTGAGGACTTCTTTTCTCCGGGCCTTATGGAGGCCGACCTCATGCGGAGAGTGCTGAACAGAGATCAATTTGAGAAATGGTTCCGTCGGTTCATGCCGGGCTTGGTCAAGGGAACCGCTGAGAATCTGCTCAAGCCGGCCGTCGTCAGCGACCGGACCGATCCGAAGATAGTTCACCTCGACGGCCTGAACCTCAGCCGCGCCTGGTGTATGATGGGCATCGCATCTGCATTGCCCCTCGATGAACCGGCGAGGAACCGGCTCATCAAGTCGGCTGAAACGCACGCCAACGATGGGCTTGCTCACGTGGCAAGCGGAAACTATGAAGGCGAGCATTGGCTGGCATCGTTTGCCGTGTACTTGCTGTCGCAGGGAAATGCTCTTGCGGGCCGGTGAAGGAAGAGTCGAGAAGGTCATTGAAAAAGAAGCGCCCGACAGAATGGTCGGGCGCTTGTGTTATCTGGAATGAGGTCGGTCACTTCTTCAATTGACCCGCACGCTCAGGCTCAGCCGGTTGCGGCCACGCCATCGGTTGGCCGGTCCGTCGATTGATCGGCAGTGCACGGTGATCACGGTTCACGAATGTCGGATCTTCGCAAGCCTGATACACGAGCGTGGCGATCAAAACGATATTGTTCTTCAGATCATCGAATACCAGCTTGTCGTAGGTGTCTCGGTTCGTGTGCCATGTGTAAGAGAAGTAATCCCACGAATTCGATCCCAGTCCGAAGGCCGGTGCGCCGGCAGCCACAAACGGGGCATGATCGCTGCCACCACCACCAGGCATGCCGGGGAAGCTCAGCTTGAGATCGCGCGTGATGTTGTCTGGCACTCTCGACAACCATCGTGCGATGTGTTCCCCAGCGTTGATAAACCCACCTGCTCCGGCGTTCTGGATCCGGCCGGTCCCGTTATCCTGGTTGAACACAGCCTGAATCTTGTCGACAATTTCGGGATGGTCTTTCACGAACGCTCGCGATCCGTTTAAACCCTGTTCTTCGCTCCCCCAATGTCCCACGATGATCGTTCGTTTGGGGTTCGGATAGTACTTTTTCAGTAGACGCATTGTCTCCAGCATGAGAATGGTGCCGGTCCCGTTGTCGGTCGCGCCGGAGGATGCCTCCCAGGAATCGAGGTGAGCCGAAAGAACCACATACTCATCCGGTTTCTCGGTTCCCTTGATCATGCCGATGGTATTGAACGCAGGAGCCGTGCCGAGGAACTTCGACTCGGTTTCTACCCGAATGACAGGATTGTCCCCGTACTCAACAAGCCGATACAGAAGGTTGTAGTCTTCCAGGCTCAGTGCAACCACGGGAATCTTCTCATTGGTGGTTCCGAACACACGATAGACACCCCATCCACTCGACCAATCCGAACTGACGACGCCGACAGCGCCAGCCTGTTCAAGAACAAAGGCGAGCGTGTCCCGCCTGAATCCAGTTTTCCGGAGGCGCTTCTGCCAATCCTCGGTCATTTTCGTTCGGAGCGCTTTCAGGCTATCGAACGACTCTTTTGTCCCGAATTCCTCCCACACCTTGTCTGGTCTTCCCGTGGGCTGAGGCTGGGAGATCAATACGAATTTTCCCTTGACGGCGGGAAGCCACTTCTGGAATGCGACTGAATCTGCGACATCCGCAATGACTATCAGTCCTGCTGTGACGCCTCCCTTTTTTGTCGCGGGACTCCAGGAAAGCTGGGTGCCTTCAAGAGTCCGGACCCTGGGCTGCAGCAGATCTATGTGCGTGATGCCCCGATCCCAGCCCCGCCATTCCCCGTATTTCTCATTCTTCGCTTCGATTCCAAATCCCTGATATTTCGCGATGAGCCAGTTGTTTGCTTTCATAATCCCGGGAGAGCCGATGAGACGGGGCCCGATCACGTCGAGAAGCTCATGTGCGTGCATCGGCAGACGAGACGAATCCATCGCTTCCTTGTAGATGTTTTTGACGACCTGATCGTCGGTGGGGAAGGTAGGTCCCAGGTTCTGTGGGCCAAAGGGCTGTGAGAGAAGGGATAGAGTGAAAATGATGCCCAAAAAGAAAAAGATGAGAACTCGTACAGTGTTCTTCATGGATCCTCCTATTAGGTTGGTAGTCGACTCGGAGCAAGAGAATTTCTTGGTCAATCTCGAAGTGAATCAAGGTATTGCGAAAAGAGGGATGCTACAAGTGAAAAATTGTGGACGAAAGTCCGAAAGATCCCTGATACCGTGAGCCGTGAAGGGGCAATCCCCCAAATACCGCTTGAATGCTCGCACCGATGTTCTTACATTTGTCATCCAACGGAAGATTCCTGCCGCCGGAGAGTTCGTCTCTGAGGCAGAAAGTCGGGGCGTTGTTCATCCTTACCTAATTAAGGAGATGGATTGTATGCGGGTGGTTCAGATGCTGTCAGTTGTGGCTGTATTCATGCTTCTCCTCTGTTGTTCAGATTCTGCGAGTGCGCAGATCGCTTCGTGGTCGCCTCAAGATCCGAAGATTGGCGATGTCATCACCATCACGTACAATCCGGGTGAGCGTACTGCAGTCATTCGAAATGTTGAAGAAGTGATGCTGCAAACTCTCATCTTGCAGGAAGTGGGACTTTCTCCCATTCTTCTGGAGACCCCGATGATAAGGTCCGGGAAGACGTGGAAAGCATCGTTTTCACTCCATCAGAAGAATGCGCGATTTCTGCTGCACCAGTTCGTTTCGGGAAATCTGAAGGACGACAATATGGGCAAAGGGTGGGGGGCGATGGTACTCGAGCCAGACGGAAAACCACTGAAAGCAAGTCACTACTGGCGCGGAGCGGCTCTTGCGTCGGGAGGCAATTCGGGATTCAGGTTTCAGAAGGATATCAAAGCTGCCAAGGCGGCGATCGCCTTGGAGCGAAAATTGTTCCCCCAGAACTACTCCGCAGCAAACCTTTCCTGGTATCTCGAGATGAATCCCGCCCCTTCAGACGCCGGCAAGGCGCGGGTCAGGAAGGAACTGCGGGAGGCCCTCCGGCTCTTCCGTACGAACGAGGAAGCCCTTCCCATGATCCTGATCTGGCTTGATCAGGTTGGGGAGGAGAAAAAGGCTGATTCACTTCGCAAGATACTGATTGCCGAAAATCCCAGAGGAAAAGTTGCGGCATCAGCAGTCTCGAAGGAGATTTCCCTCGAGCGCGTACAGGCGAAGAAGATTGCACTTCTCGAGCGCTATATCGCTGAGTTCTCGGTAAGAGAAGAAGAGCTTCTCGCGGCGAAACGCCAGCTCTTGATGCTCCATGTTCAGGCTCGCCAGTATGACAAGGCCTACGCCGTTCTGATGTCGGCACCAGGACTCGATGCTGATCTGTTCAGGACCATCGCATCTCCGAACATCGAGAAAGGGACTGGCCTTGACACTGCCGTTGCGTGGGTCGCAGACGGAATTGCTCGCGTCCGAAAACAGGACGAGGATGCAAAGCCACTGACTGTCACGATGGAAGAGTGGAAGAAGACGCAAACTAACACCCTCGCTTCACTTCTGAACATGCGCGGTTTGGCCCTGTCCAAAGCCGGGAAGAACGAAGAGGCGGAGACCGATTTTGTGGAAGCGTATGCGTTATCGAAAGGGGAAGACCCGCTTGTCAATTACAATGTGATTGATGCGTACGTCATGAATGGGAAATATCAAAAAGCAGTCGATACAGGGCTGGAATGCATTCAAAAGGGGAAAGCGAATCTCAAGGCCGTTGAGAAACTCAAAGTGGGATTTGTCAAAGTCCACGGTTCCTTGACGGGCTATGACAAGACTGTGAAAGACGCACGATCGGCTGCAGAGGCGATGATTCTCAAGAACGGCATCAACAAGCCGGCCCCGGACTTCGCATTGAAGGATGCTAACGGTGCGACGGTTAAACTCAACGACTTCCGCGGCAAAGTGGTAGTTCTCGAATTCTGGTCCAGCTGGAGCGGGCTTTCCCGAGAGTCGCTCTCGCAACTTCAAAAGGTCCTCGAGAACTTCCAATACTACAGAAATGTGACGTTCTTGGCGGTCAACATTTCTGAAATCCAAGCCGGAGCCGCCCGTGACTCACTCGTCAGGCAATACATGAGCGCTCACAAATTCACGATTCCTGTGTTGTACGATGAGGGAGCCGTCACTGCTGAGAAATTTGGAATTGACGGGATACCAACTCACTATGTCGTCGACACGAAGGGGAAAATTCAGTTCAAGCGGGCGGGCTTAGGTGATGGTGATGAGTTCGTGAACGAATTGATCAGGCAGATTGAAGTGTTGCTAAAGCACTGAGCTTGATCAGGTCATTGAGCATAGTGGCCGATGACCTGAAGAACACCGTACCGCCCACCTCCACGTTTTCCCGTCCGGAAAGGATGCTTGATGCAACTCACTCTCCTCGACTGGATCATCATTGTCGCATACTTCGCCTTCAATCTTGCGATAGGATTCTACTATCGGAAAAAGGCGACAAGCAGTATCAACGACTACTTCATCTCAGGCAGAAATGTTACCTGGTGGCTTGCCGGTACGTCGATGGTGGCCACGACGTTCGCTGCCGACACGCCCCTGGCCGTCACCGGTCTGGTTGCGCGAAATGGCATCGCCGGGAATTGGATCTGGTGGAGCATGGTGTTCAGCGGCATGCTCACGGTGTTCTTCTACGCAAAACTATGGCGCAGGGCTGGGATTCTGACGGACGTCGAGTTCGCTGAAATCAGATACTCCGGCAAACCTGCAGCTTTCCTTCGCGGATTTCGGGCGCTCTACCTCGGCCTGCCAATTAACCTCATTATTATGGGGTGGGTGAATCTCGCGATGATCAAGATTCTCACGTTGGTACTGGGTGTTGAGAAGATCTATGCCATTGCCATTCTTATCGGAATTATGGTCCTGACTGCATCCATCTCGACACTCTCCGGACTATGGGGTGTCCTGGTGATGGATTTGTTTCAATTTGTCCTGAAGATGGGGATGGTCATCGCTCTGGCCGTGTTCGCAGTTGAGGCAGTCGGCGGGATGTCCGGATTGAAAGAAGGGTTGTTGCACATTGACCAGGCGAGGAATGCCGGAACGGGAGCGACTGGCTCGGTGATGTCGTTCACGCCGGATTTGAATTCGCTCTGGATGCCGATGATAACGTTCTTCGTCTATATTGCAGTGAATTGGTGGGCGACGTGGTATCCGGGTGCGGAACCCGGAGGCGGTGGATATATCGCACAACGAATCTTTTCGGCGAAGAACGAAAAGCACTCCATCCTGGCAACACTTTGGTTCAACATCGCTCACTATGCCATACGTCCCTGGCCGTGGATCCTTGTTGCATTGGTTGCGATGGTGAGGTTCCAGAACGATCCCGCATTTGCGCAGGACCCCGAGTCGGGCTACATCCGAATCATGATGCTCGACCTGCCGGTGTCACTGAGAGGATTGATGATCGCCGCCTTCGCGGCGGCATATATGTCAACGATCGGCACACAGTTTAACTGGGGGGCGTCGTACCTCGTCAGCGACGTCTACAGACGCTTCATCAAAAAGAATGAAACGGAGAAACACTATGTGACGGTTTCCCAATTGACGACGGTTGTTCTTATGATCTGTTCTGCCATCGTCTCGTTTTATATGGAATCGATTGCGCAAGCATGGCAGTTCTTGATGGCGCTCGGGGCGGGAACGGGGCTTGTCTACATTCTTCGGTGGTTCTGGTGGAGGATCAACGCGTGGAGCGAGGTCTCGGCAATGCTGTCCGCGTTCATTATCTCACTGGTCCTGGAGTTCGGGTTCGGCATGACCAGCAGCAACGCCTACGACTTTGCCTACCTGGTGCTGATTACGACAGGAGTAACAAGCGTTGTATGGTTGTCAGTCACGTTTCTCACGAAGCCGGAACCCGACGAGATTCTGATCTCGTTCTACCGAACGGTGAGGCCTTCAGCGAGAATGTGGGGGCCGATCGCTGCCAAAGTGCAGGACGTGGTTCCGCAGCATGACGATCTCTTCAATCTCTCCAACTGGGCATTCGGCTGTCTGATGATCTACATGACACTCTTCGGTTTGGGGAAGATGATCTTTGGTGAATACCTGCTCGGCTCGGTCTTCCTCTGTGTCGCCGTGATTTCCTTCTGGGTAATCTACCGGAATCTCTCGAAACGAGGCTGGGAATCCTTGTCGTTGTAGCACAGAACCGTCAGACCTGACAGGTCTCCCTAACCTGTCAGGTCATTGCATCCCGCGTTCAGCTGGCTCCACTCATCCCGAAACGCCACCAATCACTGATCGTCAGGAGCTCTGCTCCTGACGACTCAAAGCAAAAACTCAACCGCTATCACAGAGTGATCACCAAGGACGTAGTTTCTTGCACTGGAGTATTCCCATTGCTCCGGGACGTCGACGAGCCCCTTTCTCACCGGGTTGTAATGGATATAGTCCATTTTCTCCTCATAGAACCAATCTGACTCAATGGCAACGGGATGAAACCCTGCTTGCCACACCTTGAATCTATTCCCGCGTTCGTCCGCCATTGCTGCTTCGCAAAACGTCCGCAGCATCGAACTTTTCCTCTCAGTCATTAGCAGTGCGGAAATCTCCCTTGAGGTGTGTGTGTTGAAATCTCTCATGATGTTCGACAAATTCTTCCCCTCACCTGTGGACATGATGTAGTGAGCGTGTGTGGGCATGATGACATAGCTGTGAAGATGGAGTCCTTTCTTGGTGATGCAATGCTTCAGGCCATCAATGAGGATATTGCAGTAGGCGTGCGAAGTGAATACAGGTGTCCACTTGACAATTGTGCTTGTTGCGAAGTACAGATTCGCATCTGGCGTGACTTTCCATCCGGACATAAGACGGCACCGAAGGATCGTGACCAGAGCTCACGATCAGCATTGGGAAGGTAAGACGACCCCGATCGTCAGGAGGTCCGCTCCTTACTGACTGGAGGCAAGATTACGGGCATGCGAACGCAAAATGAACAATCCTGCTGTTTTTCGCAATCCGTTCTAGTGAGATTCGATTTGCAGAATGATGGATGCGCTCGGGGCCCTTAACAGTCTTTCATGGGGTTCGTGAGCGGAACTGGCCGACAACGAGCAAATGGAAGAATGCCCGCGGGGAAAGAAAGTGATGCTGGACAGCGACCTTGCAGACGTGTACGGCGTTACGACAGGTCGTTTCAACGAACAAATCAAACGCAACATTGGTCGATTTCCAAAGGACTTTATGTTCCGACTTACATCGAAGGAGTATGATGGCTTGATATCGCAAATTGCGATATCAAGAAAGCGCCACGGAGGTAGACGTAAACTCCCTTGCGTTTTCACAGAGCATGGTGCCATCATGGCTGCGAACGTGCTGAACAGCAGAAGGGCTGTGCAAATGGGTGTCTATGTGGTGCGTGCATTCGTCCAACTACGGAGAACATTCAGGGCCAATAGGGAGCTCACTCGGAAGTTGCAGGAACTCGAACGCAGAGTCGACCATCATGACATCAACCTGCAGACCTTGTTCGAAGCGATCAAGAGACTGATGGTGCCGCTCGAGAAGCCAAGAAGGCAGATCGGCTTCCAGGTGAAAGAGACTGCAAAGGGATACCGAGCCAATGTGCAGTGAAGCGGCTAGCTGACTCTCTTCGCGTTTGTGTGCGAAATACGCCTCGGGCCGTCTTGGTAGCTGCTGGCGCTTTGCATGACCCGACGTGTTTCCAGAACCTGAAGGGTTATTCGCTGGCACTATTTCAAGAAGGTGACGCGAACATCCTTGCTTGGTAAGCTCTCGTTTCCCGATCTGCCAACGGCCGTAATTCGATAGAACCAATCCCCTTTCAACACCGCTCCGTCGAATCCTTCTCCGTTGTCCTTGAACTCTGTAGTTCCTGCTGCAACGTAAGTCACAAAGTTGGCCGGACTTGCCTTGAAGCCGGGCTTGTCGCTCCGATAGATTCGATACCAGAACACGCTCTTGTCTTCGGTCGTCCAGCTTAGCTTCTGATCCTTCGACTGAACGGTCGTTGGCTTGAGGGGCTCATTCATATCCGTCGGTGTATATGTGGAGATCGAAAAACCTGATTCAGGAGATGAAGGGGGACACAGCGCCACGTTGTCCCCATCGGAAGCTTCGACGTAGTATTCCACTCCTTTCTCCGTTACTTGGGAGGCGGGAATCTCCGACACAAACACCGCTTTGACCTTTCTTTCCATCCCACTCGTTCTCCAACTTTTTTCTCCCATTGTTCGATAATGGAGCTTTGCCGAGATCTGGTCGTATGCCCGTGTGTCCACAACACGGGCTTTGACCCAGACTCCCTGACCGACGGGACTCGAAGCAGGAGGGGAAACAACTACGATAAACGGAGGAGTCACGTCAGCTGTGCCTGCCGTACAGGTGGCAGGAATCGACGGCGGACTCTCCTCGCCGGACGGGACGCGAACCGTTACGCTGTATGAAAACGAGCCATTCCCATTGTCAACGAAGATTGCAGCAGGGGGAGAAAGCGGCTTGTCATTGGCGAGTTCTCCGTTTCGGTAAATGTTGAAACCTGTTGCGTTCGGGTTCTCATGTACCCACGTGATCACAGCTCCTCGCCTCGTGCCGCGGGCCATCACGTTTGAGGGTGCTTTCACCACCTGTGATTTCCGAAACGTGTCTTCCCTGGCGACATAGTTACGTTGTATGTACCGGTTCTGCATGCTCATGACGTTCCCGAGCGATGAAATATCCGTGACTCTGTATATGAAATTCTTCGCCCATGATTCTGCTGCACCCGGGAGATCTGTCCATGTGTACCGCTGAAAGTCCTTGTTGAGCTCGATGTGATCTTTGACCGCCGCGATCCTGCACCGCAGGTGCTTCAGCCGGGCTCGCTGATTCTGTGATTGAACCCTCTCAATCCATTTGTCGATGACCTTCAATTGCGAGATTGCTTTGCCGTAGTCGCCGAATGGATCCTTCCGTGAAAGGAAGTTCATGTGGAGCGTGTGCCTGCCGCTTGTCGGCCTGATGGGTCCGCGAACGGTTGCCCATTGCTGCAATCCGCCGGTGTTGGCCACGGCACATGTGCCGATGACCGGACCTGTCAGTGAATCGAGGCGGAGTTCAATGAGTCCACCTTCCGTCGCGGATGCTACGCGGGCTTCGAAGGTTGTTGCGCCCATGCCGAAATCCACGTCGTCGAATCTCGCCCACTCGCCTGCGTCGATCCAGTCGATGCACTCGCCGCCTTCCTCGCACCGATTCTTGCCTATGCCGAACTGATCGGAATATGTGGCAGCACTCCGTTCCGGTACTCCATCAGCTTTGTCACCAAAGAAGCGGAATCGGGCCAACTGAAAAATTCCCCGGGCGTCGAGTCGAGTGAACGGCGGAGTGCCTTCACACTCGGCATAGTCGCTTGCAAACGGCTCGTTCTGGTCGATGATATCGGTGATGTCAGAAGCAGCATCAGGACCGTAGGCAAGTTGGGCATACTGTTCGTAGACGGTTCGTGACGATGCCAATTGATCGGCGTTGTCCCATGGAGCGCGTGCGATGTACCACATTTTCGGTTCAACAGCATCAGTCAGTCGCCACGTGAGGCAATAGAATCCTTTCATGTTCGGAGCGCGATCCTTGAATGCTGCGATCGTATTCGACAAATGCAGGTTGTACGGGTAGTAGTATTCTGAACTGTAGAAATCTCTCTCCAGCCAGGGGCATCCCCAGTATTCCCGATCGCCGTAGATAGCTCCAGTCTCGCATCGATCCGAATAATATGAAATCGGCGCGCAGATGACATCCTTTGGTAGCGTCGCTATCGAGGCAGGGTTCAATCCCCAACCCGCAACAGCCACCCGCGTGTTGGGCATCCGTTTCTTCACACCGTCGTAGAATCCTGTAAAAATCTTTCGCCACTTCTCGTAGAACTGGGGCTCTTTCCCGACGTTCTCCGATTGGAAGCAGAGCAGGTAGTCAAGATCAGGGTAATCGTTAACAAGCTGATCGACGCGTGCCTGAACGACTTCGGGATCGTCGGCCTGAGCTTTGTAATCTTTCGGAATCAAATCGATGTCCAACCCCAGTCCGATCTTCACGCCGCGGCTGTGGGCATACTCGATCACCTTCTGGAAGAGAGACGCGCTTTTCCGGAAAACCTGTTCGTTGGTCAGATTCTCGTTGTGAAGGGCGCAATCGGCTCCGAAATCGTAGTCATCGAAAAGGTCGGAAGCACCAAAGCGGTACTTGTTCACATCCCACGGGCTCATGGCCCAGGCGTGCGCTTGTCGGGCTGTTGGCATCCACACTCTCGATGTATATCCCTTGTAGGTGAAGTTGTGGTACATCTCGTTGTGGCCAAGTTCGCCGTTGTAATTGTGAATGTGAATGAAGTTGAGCCGCATCTTCGCCATCTGATCGAGGATGAACTTCCAGTCCTCCCATGAGTACGAGGTTGCCGACTGCGGGAAGTTTGTCCACGGCAGGAGACCGCGTATGTGCATTGACGGCGCTTTCTTTTCATTCACCTCAACCCAGGTCAGCGGAGCCTTTTTGTCAGGCAGAATATCTCCTCCAAGAAAGAATCCGATGTGATAGTAGTCGGTCAGAAGTCCGTACACTCCGTACAAACAGCCAGCCTCATCGCTTCCGGCAATGACGATGACGGTTTGTCGATTGAGGTTTGTCTTCTTCAGCATGTATCCCTGCGGGCCGGGATCGGTAGGAGAGACCTCCACTTGATGCGTCGATGCGAGCATCGCAACGATCGAATTCGTACGGGTCTGACCGATGATGAACGACGGGCTGTCCAGACTTTTCGGATCGGTCCGTATCTCGGGCAGAGTACCCGAAAGTTGATAGAGGTAACGCTGAAGCTCCTTCGACGCATATCGCTCAAGCTCAGAAGCCTTCGCACCAATGACGATCTGGGCATCGCCGTTCGTTGGTGACCGGGTAATCTGGGCCAGGGCTGTGTCCGAACCGAAGACGGTTGAGAAGAGCAGCACGCTGCTCAGGAAGGCATTCATATCCATTATCCTTTTGAAGAGGTCGAAGCTTTCGGTCGGTCCCAGAACTTTTCGATTTCTTCCAGTGATTGTCCTTTTGTCTCCGGGACTGCCTTCCAGACGGTGATGACGAGGACCAGGCAGAAGACGGCGTACACATAAAAGGGAAATCCATGATTGAACCGCGCGATGAGCCCCGGATTTTCGTCCATCATGGGAAACGTCTGGGAGACAATGAAGTTAGCGGTCCAAAGGAAAAACGTCGCCACTGACATCGCCCGGCCCCGTATCCTTGTCGGGTATATCTCGGAAAGAATCACCCACGTCACCGGTCCCACCGAGAGAGCGAAACAAGCAATGTAGGCCAGTATGCAGAAAAGAACCCAGAATGAGACCACTGAAAACTGTGCGGCCAATCCCATTGCGATGAGCGAGACTCCCATACCGATCGAGCCAATCATCATTAGCGGCTTACGCCCGAGCCGATCCACAGTCCAGATCGCTATGATGGTGAACGCGAGGTTCACTGCCCCGACCACGATTGTCTGAAGTAACGCAGCATCAGCTCCTGAGCCCAGTTTCTTGAAGATCTCCGGAGCATAATAAAGAAAGACATTGATGCCGGTGACCTGTTGTAGAACGGCCAGTCCGATTCCCAGTATCATGACCTTCCGCCAACCCGTTTGAAAGAGCTGTCCCAGCGTCTCAACTTCTTTGGTGAGGGTCGCTTCGATCGATTGCGTTTCTGCAACTGCATAGGCGTTTCCACCAATCCTGGCAAGGATGCCTCGCGCCTTCTCCTTCGATCCTTTCTCGATGAGCCAGCGCGGGCTCTCGGGGACAAGGATAAGGAGGAGCAAGAAAATGGCAGAAGGAAGAGCCCCCGACGCAAACATCCAGCGCCAGCCGGTTGTGATGTTCCACATTTCGTCGCCGCTCAGAGCAATGAAGTAGTTGACGAAGTAAATGATAAGCATTCCGGTAACGATAGCGAACTGATTAACCGACACCATCCTGCCGCGCACACGAGCTGGTGTGATTTCAGCGATGTACATCGGGGAGGCCATCGATGCCACGCCGACCCCGACCCCGCCAAGCATCCTGAATAAAACGAAGAGATAGAACTCGTTCGGTATCGCGGTCCCGATGGCGGATACAAGAAAGAGAATCCCGGATAGAATGAGCGCCTTCTTTCGGCCCATCCGGTCGCTGAAAATCCCGGCGAATGACACGCCGACAACACAGCCCAGAAGGGCGCTTGCGGCGGCCCACCCCTTCATAGCCGGATCGAGGTGGAAGTGCGATTGGAGAAAACCGATTGCACCCGCGATGACTGCCGTGTCATAGCCGAACAGGAGTCCGCCAAGCGCTGCGACGACGGTCACGAGCGCGATAAAGCGCGGGTTGCCTTTTTCATTCTGAATTGGGTCGTTGGTCATTGAGATCCCTTTGATGGCGTTGGAGATTGGCTTTAGTTGATCTTCTTGATCCTCGCCGCCCACCCTCCTCCTGGTGCCAGATGCAGGTTGACAAAATCTGACTTGCTGATTTGCTTCGACGCCCTTTGGTAGTCGCTGGCGTATCGGTTGGCGTTGATGCCGTCGGCGTAGATGGTCATCTCGTACTTTCCTGCATCGAGAAACTCAAGGTTGATCTGGAAATCCCGTGGTGTCCAGTTCGTCATTGCTCCGACGAACCAGTCGTTTCCTTTCTTTCGGGCCACTGTCACGTATTCTCCGATCTTCGCGTTGAGCACTTTGGTCCGATCCCACGTCGTCGGCACAATGGAAAGAAACTCCATCATGTCCGGTTCGCGATCGTAGTTCGATGGACTGTCGCAGAGCATCTGGAGCGGGCTTTCGTACACGACATACATCGCCAACTGGTGGCAGCGAGTTCCCTGACTCATCGGCTGTGTGAAAATCGGCCGGAAGTTCTCTTTCGTCGCGTTAACCATCGCTCCGGGCGTAAAGTCCATCGCGCCGGCGAACATACGGGTGAAGGGAAGGATCACGTCGTGTTGAGGCGTGATATCAGCCGACCACTTGCTGTTTTCAAGCCCGCGGACTCCTTCGCGTGTAAGAACGTTGGGATAGGTCCGGCTGAGCCCTGTCGGTTTGTAAGAACCATGAAAATCCACGAGCAGATGTCGCTTCGCGGCCTCGATCGCGACCCTTTCATAGAAGTTTACCATTTTTTGATCGTCGCGTTGCATGAAATCGACCTTGATTCCTTTTGCTCCCCACTTCTCGAATTGGTCGAGCGCGTCGGACATCCGGTCGTCCAACGCTTTCGAAGTCACCCAAAGGATGATTCCGACATCCTTCTTTTCCGCGTGTGCGAACAATTCCTCCATGTTCATCTGAGGATTAATCTGGAAGAGGTCGGATGGTTTGGACCAACCTTCATCGAAAATGACGTACTCCAGTCCGTGCCGGGACGCAAAGTCGATGTACACTTTGTATGTTTTCGTATTGATGCCTGATTGAAAATCGACACCATGAATGTTGTTCGCATTCCACCAGTCCCACGCCACTTTTCCCGGCTTGATCCATGAAGTCTCCTTCAACTGGAGCGGACTGCCCAAACGGTAGATGATGTCGTTCTCGATGAGATCGCCGTCTTTCTCTGCGATGGCGAACACCCTCCACGGGAACTCACGGACGCCCTTGGTCTCGGCTATGTAGTCTGCGGTTTTTGTGATCTTCACAGTTCTATCCCTGTAGAGCTGCTCTTCGAGTGGATATGGAGGGAATTTGGATTGAAGCACTGGCTGACCTCCTCCGGAACCCCGCAGATAGAGACCAGCATAGTCAAGCAGATCTGATTCGGAAACAGCGACCTTCAGTCCATTCGATTTCACAATCACGGCCGGCAGGCAGCACATCTGCGTGTCGGCAATGTCGCTTATGGCCAGAAGTCTGTAGAGACGCTCGGAGTGAGAGAGGAAGCTGGTCTCATCAGGAAACCAGATGGAATCGTTTGGAGCCAATGTGAGGCTGAGTTCTTCGTTCCTGACCTTCACCGTCCCCGCCATGTCCGTCACGAAACGATACGCGACCCCGTCATCGTAGGCTCGGACCTTCACACTGTAATTACCCTTGAATTCAATCAGGAGCTCGTTGTAGATATCCGGTATGACGTTCCGCTTCTCCGGCACGACAGGTTCTATCGTGCCACGAAAGGATCCCGGTTTCGTGCTTTTCACGACCGGACTTGATCCTATCCGCACTTCAGAACCGAGCTCCATCGAAATCGAGGTTGGTAAAACGACTTCTTGTCCGTTGTGAAAGATGGAGATCGAAATCTTGCCGGATACCCCGACTCTCAACTCGGTTTTTGCGTCGGGGGACTTGACGCTATACGATTTCCCTTGAGCAAGGCATAGGCCGCTCGTCAGAACAAACATTGCGAAGGATGACAAGATCGTTGCTGCATATCTCTGATGGTTCATCGTGGTACCTCCTTTGACTCTCTAAGGTTTTCAATTTCTGATGTGGAGAATTGAACGAGTCATCTGCGGATGGCCTTTGGATTTTCTCGAGTATTGAGTACCTTGCGCCTCGACAGGTTCTGACCCAGCGCCCAGGTGAAGCGAACGTGTGGTGTCGAAGCGCTGAATTGGGCCGATGCACCCCCAACGTACTAAGTAAACGAGAAATGCGAAAGGATAATCCGCCCGAGCGCTTTCTTTGACCTCAACGGTGAAGCGAAGGAAACTAGGTTGCACACGAAGGAGAGTCCGACATGACGATGCGAATGGTCTGGCTGGTATTGACACTGCTTGCTGCTTTTCCGCTTTCTGCTCAGGAGAAGGAAGAAAACTACGTCCCCGAACAGGATCCCGCTGTTCTGGCGAAATTATCACAATGGCAAGACTACAAACTTGGCCTTCTGATGACGTGGGGGACGTACAGCCAGTGGGGAATTGTCGAATCGTGGTCACTGTGCGGTGAGGACGAAGGCTGGTGCGAGCGCCGGGGTCCGTTTGCGAACGACTATGAGAAGTACAAGAAGGCATACGAAAACCTCAAGACGTCATTCAATCCGTTGAAATTCGATCCGGATCGGTGGGCGGGCGCGGCGAGCGAGGCCGGAATGCGATACGTCATCTTCACGACCAAGCATCACGACGGCTTCTGCATGTTCGATACCAAGACGACCGACTACAAGATCACATCCAAAGAAGGTGCATTCCGTGTCAATCCAAAGTCAAACGTCGCCAGGGAGATCTTCGATGCTTTCCGGAAGAAAGGACTGGTGGCCGGAGTATACTACTCGAAACCGGATTGGCACTCCCCCGACTACTGGTGGCCGTATTTCCCCACTCCGGACCGGCACGTCAACTACGATCCGGCCAAATACCCTGATCGATGGAACCGATTCAAGAATTACACGTACTCCCAGATCGAAGAGCTGATGACCGGCTACGGCCCGATTGACATCCTATGGTTTGACGGTGCATGGGTTCGCCCGCTGAACAACATGCCGAAGGAATTCGAATCATGGGGAAAGAAACATAACTACAATCAGGATGTCGATATGCCCCGCATCGCGAAGATGGCACGTCAACATCAGCCGGGAATACTTGTCGTTGATCGCTGGGTCAACGGATTCTATGAAAACTATCTGACGCCGGAGAACAAAGTGCCGGAGAATGCGTTGAGCGTCCCTTGGGAGTCGTGCATAACGATGGCGACGAGCTGGTCGTACGTGAAGACGGACAAGTACAAGTCCGTGAGAGAGCTCGTGCACCTCTTGGTTGATGTCGTGGCGAAAGGGGGAAATCTCCTGCTCAACATCGGCCCTTCACCGGAAGGGGAATGGGCGCCCGATGCGTACGATCGTCTGAAAGGGATTGCTGCCTGGATGAAGGTGAACAAAGAATCGATTTATGAAACGAGGGCGATTGCGCCATACAAAGAGGGAAAAGTTTGTCTCACACGGAAGAAAGAAGGGGGCGCAGTCTATGCGATCTATCTTCCGGAGAAGAATGAGAATCGCCCGCCGCGAACCATTGGGCTCAAGAGTCTGCAGCCTGCTGCCGGAGCAACGGTGACCATGCTTGGTGTGGATGGTGAACTGAGGTGGAAACCGGATGGCAACGGTGTTGTGATAGATCTTCCAGAGAGCATTCAGCAGAAGCCTCCCTGCGAGAACGCGTGGGTCATCAGGATATCGAAAATTCAAAGGTAGAGATCCCGAAATCAATCAAGACGAGGCTGCCCGAAATTGCATATTGAATTGCGTCGCACGGGTGAGCATTCAGTGATATTTATACGTAGACTCAATCTTCAGATTGCGTAGGCAGGCTTGGAACGAGCAGCCGAGAGGATCGCACCGCCCCTTGTTCTTTATCTCAAACTCGGATACCTTAGCCACATCTCTCACACCGACCAACCGCTTCAACACTGGAGACCCTATGCCTTTCAAGAAAATGCTCTTTCTTTTGGTTGTCGTATTGGCGCTCGTTGTTCCCGCCTTGTCGCAATCTCTCCTCCGGGTCGAGACGGACGCGCAGAAAGCCGAACGGATGAAGTGGTGGACCGAGGCACGCTTCGGTATGTTCATTCACTGGGGTCTGTATGCGCTCCCCGCCCGCCACGAATGGGTGAAAAACTATGAGCACATCACAGACGAGGAGTATCAGAAGTACTTCGAAGTGTACAATCCCGATCTCTTCAACCCCAAGGAGTGGGCCCGGATGGCCAGAAATGCCGGGATGAAGTACTTCGTCATCACGGCAAAGCATCACGAGGGATTCTGTCTCTGGGACTCGAAGTTCACAGACTACAAATCAACCAAGACGCCATACGGCAAGGACCTTCTCAAGCAGGTGGTACAGGCATTCCGTGAGGAGGGGCTCAAAGTTGGGTTCTACTATTCGCTCCTCGACTGGCACCATCCCGAATATACCGTTGATCGGAATCACCCGATGTATAACAATGAGGAGTTCAGGAAGAAGGCCGGAACCAGGGACATGCAGAAGTACCGGGAGTACCTCTTCAATCAGGTCCGTGAGATCCTGACTGAATTTGGAACGATCGACTGCCTCTTTCTCGACTATTCATTTCCCAAAGGCAAAGACGGGAAGGGGAGGAAAGACTGGGATTCCGAGAAACTGCTGAACATGGTGCGTGAGCTGCAGCCGAATATTATCGTCAATGACCGTCTCGATCTTGACGATGTCCCCGGCGGGTGGGACTTCAAGACGCCGGAACAGTTCATCCCTCGTGAGTGGATCACCGTGAATGGCAAGAAGGTTCCGTGGGAGACCTGTCAGACGTTTTCTGATTCGTGGGGATACTACCGGGATGAAGAGGGATGGAAGAGCCCGCAGCAATTGGTGGCGCTTCTCGTCGAGACTGTAAGCAAGGGGGGAAATCTTCTCCTGAATGTCGGTCCGACATCGCGCGGCACATTTGATGAACGCGCAAAGGAAAGGCTGCAGGAGATGGGGAATTGGATGAAGCTGCACAACCGGTCGATTTACGGCTGCACGCAAGCGCCGCCAGAGTTCAAAGCTCCAGACAATAGCCTTCTGACGTACAATCCTCAAACGAAGCGATTGTACATCCATGTATTGACCTGGCCGCTGGGCAATCTTTTCCTCAACGGTTTTGCGGGGAAGATCAAGTACGCTCAGCTTCTGCATGATGGATCTGAGGTGCAATTTGGAAAAGCGGACAGGCCATTCCAGAACAAGCTCGACACGATCGGATCCGAGACGGTGATTCTGAAGCTGCCCGTGAAGAAGCCCGGTCCCGTCATGCCCGTGATAGAGCTCATTCTGAATTAGTGACTCCGGAGTTTTTCCATTGATCGCAGACTTATAGGAAAGAAAGGTCTTCATGATGACAAGCAAAGAACGGGTTCTTGCGGCGCTCCGGCATCAGCAACCCGATGCCGTGCCTGTCGACTTTGGCAGCACGGCTGTTACCGGCATTCATGTTCAGATTATTGCCGCTTTACGAGACCACTATGGGCTCGAGAAGAGGCTCGTGAAGGCGCACGAGCCGTACCAGATGCTCGGGACCATCGACGAGGACCTCAAGCAAGTGCTCGGTATCGATCTGGAGGGAGTCGTGCCGCCGGAGACGATGTTTGGGTTCAGGAACGAGAACTGGCGCCCGTGGCGACTGGACGGCGGTCTCGAGGTTCTCGTGCCGGAGAACTTCAAAATCACGAAAGAGCCGAATGGCGACACGCTGATCTATCCGAAGGGCGATCTCACTGCACCAGCCTCAGGGAGAATGCCGAAAAACGGATTCTTCTTTGACTCCATCATTCGTCAGGATCCCATCGTCGAAGAAGATCTCGATCCGAGGGACAATCAGGAAGAATTCACGCCTATTTCTGACTCCGACCTCGACTACTTCGAAGCAGAGGTGAAAGCGAAGGCGAAAACGGGACGGGCGGTAATGGCGACATTCGGGGGACTGGCTTTTGGGGATATCGCACTGGTGCCTGCTCCGTTCTTGAAGCATCCAAAGGGAATCCGTGATATCGAGGAGTGGTACGTTACGACACTCACCAGGCCTTCCTATGTCCACGCAATCTTCGAAAAACAGTGCGAAGTGGCGATCGAGAACCTGATGAAGCTCCACAAGCGTATCGGTGATTCGGTCAATGCGGCTTTCATCTGCGGGACGGATTTCGGGACGCAGTGGTCCACCTTCTGCTCCGTCGATACCTACAAATCGCTCTACCATCCCTATTACAAGCGTGTGAACGACTGGATTCACATCCACACGACGTGGAAGACATTCAAGCACTCCTGCGGTTCTGTGATTTCGTTGATTCCCTCTTTCATTGACTCGGGATTCGATATTCTCAATCCTGTGCAATGTTCTGCGGCAGGGATGGAGCCTGAGAATCTCAAGCAGGAATTCGGAGCTGATCTCGTTTTCTGGGGCGGAGGCATTGATACTCAAAAGACGCTGATGTTCGGTACGCCCGAACAGGTTCGTGAAGAGGTTATAAAGAGGTGCGAGATCTTTGGAAAGGATGGGGGATTTATCTTCAATACCGTTCACAACATCCAGGGCAATGTGCCGGTGAAGAATGTTGTAGCGATGTTCGACGCGTTGAAGGAGATGCGGGGGCTCTAGGGACGTCGGCCGTACCTTTGATATCCGTGGTTCGATGGTCCCTCTTCTCCGTATTCCTGGAATGCCTGATGTGCCAACTCTTTCGCCTTGACATGCATCGATCAGATATGTATCTTCATTGTAGATACGGAAAGGTCCTACGATGGAAACCAGGGTGCAGAAGTGGGGAAATAGTTTGGCAGTGCGACTCTCAAAGCACGTGGCACGAGAGTCGAACATCCAGGAGGGTACCTATGTCGCTGTCGACGTAGACGAGGGAAAGATCATTTTGGAAGTGATGGGAACGAAGCGATATTCGCTGCGCAAGCTCTTGGCAAGAGTGAAGCGGACGAACATCCATCGGGAGTTTGAATCCGGCCCGCCGGTCGGCAAGGAGATCTGGTGATGCCAACTCCCTATTGTCCTTCCCGGGGTGACATCGTCTGGATCGACCTGCTCCCGACGATTGGACACGAGCAATCCGGCAAACGGCCCGCTATCGTTCTCTCGCCTCTCGCATACAACAAGATGGTGGGACTGATGCTCTGCTGTCCAATCACGAGCAAGGAAAAGGGATACCCTTTTGAAGTGAAAATCCCTGAAGGGTCTCAGATCTCAGGTGTAGTTCTTTCCGACCAGGTTCGGTCACTCGACTGGAAATCGCGCAACACCTCGCTCGTTGCGAAAGCACCGCGAGAACTCATCGATGATGTGCTCGCGAAGCTGCAGACGCTTCTCACTTAGTTCCTCGCTCCTCGAGGATGACTGCTTCTGTGCTGTTCGTGAGATCTGCTCACGAACAACCGAGCCAGCGCATCACAATCGGGAGCGGAGCTCCCGATGAGCAGTTGAGGTGGCCGTGGTCTGGTGTTCTGAACGTGTGAAGGGGCTGTCCAAACTGTCAGTCGGAACGCTGTTCCGACTACACTGCACAGCCCCTTCCGATTTCCACGGGGGTGGAGCGATCATCTCTTGCCGTATACCGGGTAACACCACTGCCGATACTTTGCCACCTTCCCGCGTACCACGTTAAAGTAAATCTCCCGCAGCTTCTGCGTCACAGGTCCCATCGATCCCGTCCCAAGCTTCCGATGATCGACGCTCGTAATCGCAACGAGCTGAGCGCCGGTGGCAACCATGAACGCTTCATCCGCAAGATAGACTTCTGTTCTGTCGATTGACCGCTCCACGACCTCCATGCCGAGCTCATCGCGTAAGAGCGTCATCATTGAATTGCGAGTAATGCCCTCAAGTATGTTGTCGGTGACCGGTGGCGTGACGATCTTCCCTTTGCGATAGATAAAAATATTCTCCGCCGACCCCTCAGAGATGTGCCCGTCCTGATTCAGGAGTATTGCTTCGTCGAAGCCCGCGAGGTTGGCATCCGTCTTGGCCAATGCAGAATTGACGTACCCGCCCGTAATCTTGCCGCGTGCGGGGATGACGTTGTCATCAATCCTTCTCCAGGACGAGAACGTGACGTGCGCGCCCTCTTCCTTGTCGATGTATCGGCCGAAGGGAAGGACCACGATGGAAAGAACGGGGGTTACATTGTGGAGGCGGACTCCGATAATCTCGTCGCCGTAGAATGCCAGGGGCCGTATATAGCAGTCTTCGTGGAGATCCTCCTTGTGGATCAACTCCATAAGGACCTTCACGATGTCTTCGCGGGTGAACGGAAGCTCCATCCGGAGCAACCGCGTCGATTCGAGAAAGCGTTGGAAATGATCAAACGGTCTGAACACAAAGAGTTCTTTCTCCTCATCATTCCAGTATCCGCGTGTTCCGCCGAAAACGCCCGTACCATAGTTCAGGCCATGCGTCAACACTCCGACTTTCGCATCAGCATAGGGAACTATCTTGTCTTTGAAGAAGGCGTAGTTTGGAAGTGGCATAGCCTGGTCCTTGAGTGTTCTTCAAATTGATGGGTCAGGTTGCTAAGGAGAAAGGATGACCTGGCCACGAAAGTAGCAATAATCTATGCGAAATCTGGTTCATGAACAAGAACCTTGATGCGAAAACCGATGGTGATGGAATTGTCTGGTTATCGGGCTAACTGGTGGAGGTTCCAAAGAGCCACAGGATTGATTCTCGACAACTTTCGCTGTACCTTCAGGCAATCAGTCCTCGTTGGGGCTATCTGAAAGTTGTTCCTCTCAGGTACTTTATCGACAGGTGAAATGAAGGGACTAGTATTTAACATACAGCGCTTCTCGGTGAATGACGGCCCGGGGATTCGTACGACCGTGTTTCTGAAGGGTTGTCCTCTCCGCTGCAAATGGTGCCATAACCCGGAATCGATTTCCCCTGACCAACAGCTCGTTCTGCGGGAAGATCGCTGCGTTCGCTGCGGTGACTGTTTCGCCCTGTGCAAGAACCATGCGGTCCAAAGGGTGGATGGTGGCTTCACGACGGTTCGGGATGTCTGCGTCGAATGTGGGGAGTGCTCCGAGGTCTGCAATGCCGAAGCCCGTCAAATTGCCGGCAAAGCAATGACGGAAAGCGAGGTTATGGGGGAGATTGAAAAAGACGTGATATTTTACGAACATTCAGGAGGAGGAGCTTCATTTTCAGGCGGCGAACCGTTGCTTCAGCACGAATTCCTCTGTTCGCTTCTGGAAGCCTGCAAAAAGAAAGGCATCCATACGGTCGTCGATACTACCGGAATGACCTCGCCCGAAATCCTGGAGCGCGTCAGCGCGTTTGTCGACCTTTTCCTGTTTGATCTCAAGATGCTGGACGATGCGAAACACAGAGAGTTCACCGGTGTCTCGAACAGTATGATCCTCAGCAATCTCAGAAGGCTCGCAGAGATGAAGAAGCAGGTGATTGTCCGCATCCCTATCATTCCTGGTGTGAATGATGATCCCCGGGAGATCCGTGAGTCGGGGGCCTTCATCGCGTCGCTCGGCAATGTCGCTGAAATCCATCTTCTGCCTTATCACACGATCGGTGTGGAAAAATATCATCGGCTCGGCGAGGAATATGAAATGCAGCAGACCGTTCCTCCGTCTGCCGACGATCTGAGCACGATCGTGAAAGAACTTCTCAACTACGTTCCATCCGTTTCAATTGGAGGTTGATGCATGACCGACCGCGTGCGAAAACTGCGCGAGCAAAGTATCAACGCTGTTCCGCAAGTCTCACCTGAGCGAGCGCTTCTCATGACCGAGTTCTATCAGGAAGGTGCATTCTTTTCACCTCCTATGCGCCGGGCCGTGGCTTTCAAACGGATCATGGAGAAGAAGGAAATTTGTATCAACGACGGAGAGTTGATAGTCGGTGAACGTGGTCCTGCGCCCAAAGCAACGTATACCTTTCCGGAGCTCTGCTGCCACTCACTCCGGGATCTCGACATCCTCAACTCACGCGAAAAGGTCTGGTACAGGGTGAATGATGAGACGAAGAATCAGTACGAGGCCAAGATTATCCCGTTCTGGAAGGGGAAGACGATCCGGGAAAAGATTTTTGAAGAGATGACCGACGAATGGAAAGCCGCCTATGAAGCCGGCATCTTCACGGAATTCATGGAACAGCGGGCTCCGGGCCACACCGTGCTCGATGACAAGATCTATCGCAAGGGAATGCTCGAATTCAAACGCGAGATTGAAGCGTCGGTCCGTTCGCTTGACTTCATCGAAGATCCTGAAGCGTATGAGAAGCGCGAAGAGCTGAGGGCGATGAGCATAAGTATCGATGCCATTCTAACACTTGCCGATCGCTACGCGGAGAAGGCGATCGAGCTTGCAGAGAATGAACCGGATCCAACTCGCAAAGCCGAGCTGAAGACCATCGCGCAGGTGTGCCGCCGCGTTCCGGCGAATGCGCCGGAGAATCTCCGGGAAGCGCTGCAATACTATTGGTTTGTCCATCTGGGAGTCGTAACAGAGTTGAATCCATGGGACGCGTTCAATCCGGGCCGGTTGGATCAGCATCTCCATCCATTCTACAAAAAAGGGCTTGACGACGGAACGCTCGACCGCGAGGGGGCGATGGAACTGCTGCAGTGCTTCTGGGTGAAGTTCAACAATCAGCCCGCGCCGCCGAAAGTGGGGGTCACGGCCGCTGAAAGTTCCACCTACACCGATTTCGCGAACATCAATACTGGTGGCATGAAGCCGGACGGGACCGACGGGGTAAACGAGCTCACACATCTAGTTCTCGACGTTATCGACGAGATGCGTCTTGTGCAGCCGAGTTCAAACATCCAGCTGAGTAAGAAGAACCCGGACGAGTTTCTGAAACACGCCTGTAGAGTCATCCGCCAGGGGCGCGGGCAACCCTCCATGTTCAACGCCGATACGATTGTCGATGAACTCGTGCGTCAGGGTAAGTCTGTAGAGGATGCACGCTGTGGCGGCGCAAGCGGGTGCGTTGAGACAGGGGCGTTCGGCAAGGAGAGCTACATCCTGACCGGATATTTCAATCTTCCGAAGGTCCTGGAAATAACGCTATCAAACGGAATTGATCCCCGGAGCGGGAAGAAGATCGGAATAGAGACAGGGGATCCACGGCACTTTGCGTCGTGGGAAGAACTCCAGGATGCATTCAAGCTTCAGCTCAAGCACTTCATAGAAATCAAGCTGAAGGGGAACAACGTCATCGAGCGATTGTACGCTGACACCATGCCGGTTCCGTTTCTGTCGGTTCTCATCGATGATTGCGTGAAGAAGGGAAAGGATTACAACGACGGCGGCGCCCGCTACAACACGAACTACATTCAGGGTGTCGGAATCGGAACGATCACAGACAGCCTCGTGGCGATCCGTCATCACGTCTTCGAGAAGAAAACGATGTCGATGACTGACCTCCTGCAGTACCTCAGCACGAATTTCGACCGGCTCGAACCAAAGCGCTTGCTCTTGGTCAATAAGACCCCGAAGTATGGTAACGATGATGACAGCGCAGACAGTGTGATGCGTTGGGTGTTTGACGCATTCTACGATGTCGTCAATGGCCGGAAGAACACGAAAGGAGGCGTTTATCGGATAAACCTCCTCCCGACCACGTGCCACGTCTATTTTGGTTCAGTCACGGGAGCTACGCCGGACGGGCGGAAAGCGTGGACACCCCTCTCTGAAGGGATTTCACCCGTGCAGGGAGCCGATCGGCACGGCCCAACGGCAGTCCTGAAGTCCGCCGGAAAAATGGACCATGTGCGGACGGGAGGGACGCTCCTGAACCAGAAGTTTTCGCCGCAGCTTCTCGAGAACGAAAAAGGTATCGACAATCTCGCGCATCTTGTGCGTTCCTACTTCACGCTGGGAGGACATCATATCCAGTTCAACGTGGTCAATGCGCAGACATTGCGGGATGCACAGGCATCCCCCGAGCACTTTCGTGATCTGATCGTGAGGGTTGCCGGCTACTCCGACTATTTCTGCGATCTCGGCAAAACGCTACAGGACGAAATCATAGCAAGAACCGAACATCAGGGCTTCTGACCGCACACATGGAAAGTCTCATTTGTGCATAGAATCATCGATTCATGGAAGAGCAGTGTGGAGGACGCATGAAAGGTGTTGTGTTGATGATTGAGGATGAGGAACACATCCGAATCGTGTTCCGTGACGCGATGTTTGACGAAGGGGTGATGGTTGTCGCGACCGCCAGCGGCGAAGATGGGGTGAATTTCTACCGCGAGCATCATGACGAAATCGGTCTCGTGGTCCTGGACCTTTCGCTGCCAGGCATCAGCGGCGGGGAGACATTTAGCCGTTTGAAAGTGATCAATCCGATGGTGAGAGTCGTAATCTCTTCGGGTTTTCCCAACGAGGAGGTCACGAAGAAGTTCGACGGGACGGGCGTGATTGGATATCTCCAGAAACCCTACAACTATGTGACCCTCGTCCACGCCATCAACGGGTTTCTCGGTGAAGGGAGCATTTGATTCAGGATTCTGGCACTTTCAATTACTGCGGAAGGCTCATCAGGTCGTTGATGACGCCATAAGCAGTGTCGTAGAGCGTTGGATCTGTTTCGGCAATGATGAACGGTGCCAGGAGATCTGTCTCGATCATGAGAATTGAGCCGCTCTCCCGGATGGGGGCGAAGGGATGCCCCCGCTCAATCTCCTCCAGCCTCACACTCGCTTGCACGCTTTCTCCGTTTCTCCGGGCACTGCAGATCAGTTTGAGATTCTTCCCCGCATTCACCGCCTGCTGTGCGTCAGCAACGGTGACGTGCATGATGCCCTGGCGATCAACATCGAGGGGTGTGATGGCGGCCCCCATCAACGCATTCGCCAGCACGGAAATCTTCGCTGCGGCGTCCCACCCTTCGAGATCGTTTCTCGGATCTGCTTCCGCAAAACCTTCCTTCTGCGCAACTTCCACCGCCTCCTCAATTGATTCCCCCTTCTCCATTCGTGAGAGCACGAAGTTTGTTGTCGAGTTCAGAACTCCGGACACGCCAATGATCGTGCATCCTTTCAAACCATGCTGCGCGAGGTTGAAGACGGGTGTCCCATCCATCACCGTCGATTCGTGGAGAAAACTCACTCCGTTCTTCTCGGCCAGTGACCGGAGTTCGTTGTAGGCAAATGCCGCAGGACCTTTGTTCGCGGTCACGACGTGTTTTCCGCGCCTCAGCGCCTCCCGGACGTGTGAAAGCGCAGGTTCTCCGCGTCCAACGATCGAAAGTGTCGAGAGCTCCACCAGCACATCGTAGTCGAGTTGCAGGACCGCCTCCGGTGCTTTGATGCTTGTCAGTTCAAAATTCGTCCACGAAAACCTCCCGAGATCGCGAATCTCGTGGAGCGCCTTCGCCACGTCGACCCCATTGTTGTTCACGAGCGAGCCGCGGGATTTCGTCACGATGCCGATGATGGACAGATCGAGACTGTGAGTCTGAGGGTGCTTTTCATGTTCGAGATAGAGGATTTCAGCGACTTTCTGTCCCACATTTCCAAAGCCGACAAACAGCACCTTCGTAGGTTTTCTTTCGCTATTCATTGTTCACCGTTCCTCTGCAATCATGTTCAGTTCTTTTAGTAGCCGGGATACCTCATCCATCGTATTATAGAGCGATACCCCTACGCGTGTCACACCCCCACGTTCCAACAATCCCAATACCTCGATGGCGCGGAGAGCGTAAAAGTGACCGTCCCAGGTGCAGAATCCGCGTTCTCCGAGCCGGGTGCAGACCTCTTCCGCTCGTTTTGAGCCAACCGTAAACGAAACCGTCGGGGCGCGCTGCTGTGTCCCGAATGGCGGTCCAAAGACCGTAACACCGCGAAGTGAAGTCAACCGTGCATGAAATGTGGCTGCGAGCGAGCGTTCATGCTCGCCGATCAATTGCATCGCTGTAATAATCTTCGACCGCAGATCCGGTCCCGTGCCAAGCGCAGCGATGTATTCGATGGCTGCTTTTACACCCGCAATGGATGCGTGGTTGAGCGTGCCCGTCTCAATACGGTAGGGAGCCTGCGGATCTTGTGTCCGGAGGCGGTCCGGTTCAAGTCGGTCCAGCAGTCCCTCCCGTGAATAAAGGATACCGACGTGCGGGCCGTAGAACTTGTAGGCAGAACAGATCAGGAAATCGACATCGAGGGCTTCGACATCGATGGAAAAGTGGGGGGCGTAGTGTACGGCGTCAAGCATGAGCCATGCGCCGACTTTTGACGTCAGTTCCCGCGCGAGGGTGACGTTGTTGACGGTTCCGAGGGCGTTCGAAGCCATGCCCAGCGCGAGAAGCCGCGTCCTGGCTCCAACCTTCGACCGCATGTCATCATAGTCCAGCGTCCCGTCCTGTTTCAGGATAACCTCGCGAACGATGATGCCTCGTTCCTTGAGGGTGAGCCATGGGCCGCGGTTTGCTTCATGGTCCAACTGGGTGATGACGACTTCGTCCCCTTCTTTCAATGAACGTGCGATCGCCCGACTCAGCGAAAAATTCAGTGTCGTCATGTTTGCGCCCAGCGAAATGCAGCGGGAGCTCCTGGCGCCGAGGAAAGAAGCGATTGTCTCGCGGGTCTCTTCGATCAATCGATCGGATTCTTGCGTTGTGACAAAGCATCCGTGAGTATTTGAATTGGATGTAGCATAGTACTCCACGATTGAGTTGATGACCTGTTGCGGGACCTGCGTCCCTGCTGGTCCGTCAAAAAAAGTCAGAGGATGGCCACGAAATTCGCGCCGAAGGGAGGGAAAGTCAGCTCTGTGACCAAAGAGCCGCTGCGAAACAGGAGTCTGCGCTTGTGAATGCATGGTGTGGTTCCATCCGGCTAGGGGAGATGGTGCTGTGAGAGCTGACGCGTTGAATCTGGTTAGCAGCTGCCTTAGCAGTTCGCCAGAACCATTCGAATTTCCTTAGGAAGTGAGCTCCCTGCTACAGTCCTGTGAGCTGATGTGGCTGAACCGTACCCAAGCTTGAGCATTACTCATGAGATCCCAGTGGCGGGCCCAAGTCGAGGATGCTGACTAGATTTCTTCGCCGTGACTTTGGACCGCCTATTTCCCGAAGATCAGGCCAACAGAGAGAATCGATTGGTTCGCTGAGCCACCACCACTCTCTGAACCAATGATACCGGGAATTTGATATCTAAGACCTAACATCAGAGCGACATTCTGAGAGAGCGGGAAAGCGATACCCCCCCCGACCTCAAGTCCAAACAATGACTGCGATCCTGGACTGACGTTTGTGTAAAGCAAATTTGAGAGGAGATGTGGTTCAATCGTAGAATTCGTGTTGAACACAAAGTCTGTGCCTGCGAAAACCTGGAAAACACTATTTGTGCTGCTGTAGGATCCAAACCAATATCCAGAACTATAGTCCTTTTTCGTTGAATGAAGTGTCAAGCCCAGCCGAGCTCGGACATTTTCAGAAACTGCGAACAAGTTCCGGCTCGCTGAAACGGCGAAGCCTGATCCGAAACCATCCCCTGACGAGTAACCGATCGCGAGGTTCCAAGCCTGTGGCATCAGCTTGAACATTCCGATGCTCGACCGATCTGATGGAGTAAAGGGCACACTTCCCTGCAAACCGGCCTCCTTGATATCAAGTGAAAGCTCAATTCTGTTGATCTGGTCAGGTACAATCTTCACGACCTGCTTTGCTTCAACACCCATCTTGGTAACCGTCACCGAATGCTCCCCTGAGGAAATTTTCAGGAGCAGGTCGGGAGTTTTCGAATTGGTTGGCTTCCCATCGATGAGAATGTCCGCTGCGTCGGGAGTCGATTTCACGAAGAGGTCGCCAAATCGAGGGATTGACTCGGACTGTGAAGCCGCTATTCTTGTCGGGCCCCGTTCGGGCAGGATAAATAGGAACTCCCCTTCGTCTTCGACGAAGCTGCGAAATTGAGGTGTCTGTCTGTTTTCGGTGATCGTTGACACGCTCAATTGCAGATAGCTTGCCAACTCGCTTCCCCTTATGAGGCCGTCGTCGTCAAGGTCGGCCAGTCCTTTGTTCAGACCATCAAGAAGCTTGTAAGTGAAAGCACTATGCCCCCATTCAGCACTTTCGGCCACCGTTTCACCCCGACCTCCTGCAGTAATGATCTGTCTCGCTCTTGCGGACGTAACTTTCCTGATATATCCTCTGGTTTCTTTTGGCAGAGATCGTGCGCCACTCGCAGCGAGTCCGCCGTAGCATGCGTCGATGAGAAAAAGAACATGCTTCGCGGGGACAAAACTAGATAGTTCCTTAAGGGATTGCATGGAAATGCACGAAGAATAGAGGTCTTCGGCAGAGTTGCCCCTGCTCTCAACAGGCAAGAGAAAACCCATTTGACCCCCGGTCGCCAAATCTATTGTCTCTCCATGCCCCGCAAAAAAAATGATCACTTGATCATCTTGATTTATGCGATATAACCTCCCGAAAGATTTCTTTATGTTTTCTTGAGTGGCATCCCCATCTTTCAAGAGAGCGATGTTCGATTCAGGATAGCCGAACTTCTTCATCAATAGTTCTTTCATGGAAACGGCGTCTGCGACGGCATAGTCCAGATTTCTCACGTTCCGGTACTTGTCGATGCCAATAATGATTGCCCAGCGGGCGTTATATGGCTTGACCGTTTCGCCACTTTCGGAATCCTGGATAACGATTCGGATTCCTCGTTCCTGCCTCGCAAACAAAATTCCACAACTCGAAAACGTATAGACTATCAGCAGAGTGACTATTGAAAAATGTCGCATAAGATTTGCCCTTCAGATACAACAGACATGATTGGGTCTGAGCTCCTATTACCACTCCGTAAGCATCTTTCTGTCGACACCGCAAAGACCGTTGAGCAGAAGGAGATTCGCCATTCAGAACAACGTTGCTGCTGCGAGCGCTGATAACGCTGGCCGTTGCCCCGCAATCCACGGTCCGATGCTTTTTCTATACAATCGAGGCCAGTTCGCAGGGGGAATCTATGGAATGCAAAGCCGAGAATCAAGAATTGCGACGACGATTGAGCTCGTCACTTAACCGATCATTCCGATCCTGTGCGCACATCACCTCCCGAAAGCGCACAACCTGTAACTTAACGCATCAAATCCCGTCCATCTGATGGTACCGTTTGCATCGCATCGATGCTCTCTGGCACCTCCGAACCGACAACGAATTCTCATTTCCCACTCTAAGACAGGTAGTTTATGCGCTTCTCCGCGATCTTCCTGCTGCTGATGTTTTGCGGCCTTGATGCGCTGGCCGATGGCCCGAGGGTTCTTAAACTCAAAAAGACCCCGGAACGCGTTACTATCGACGGTGTCATTGATCCCGCATGGAGCACGGCTGATTCTGCCGATGGATTCACCATGCACCAGCCTTACCACAACGTCCCGTCGACGCGCAGAACTGTTGCCAAAATCCTCACAACCGATCAAGCCCTCTTTTGCATGATGGTTTGCTACGATCAGCGCGATAGCATCCAGGTCATTACGGGCAAGCTTGATAATACCGATGGCGACTACGCATCGATCATGATCGATACCTTTCTGGACAAGCGGACGGCCTACAAATTTGGCGTTACCGCTTCGGGCGCCCGGTCGGATTGCCGCTTGCTCGATGATGCCCGCGACAGGGACTACAGCTGGGATGGAGTATGGTTCTCAGCGGCAAAGGTGTACGATTGGGGTTATGTGATCGAATGGGAGATTCCGTACCGGTCGATTCAGTATGATCAGAACCTGTCGGAGTGGGGTCTCGATTTCGACCGCTGGATGCCGACGAGGAAAGAGGACACCTATTGGTGCACGTATGAAGAGGTGGAAGGCCAACGCATTTCGAAATTCGGCAAGCTGCGCTTCGAAGACTTCCGGCCGACAGTCAAGGGGAATAACCTTGAGTTCTATCCGGTTGGTATCACGAGGGCGACGTATCTTCGTGATGGGGCCTACAAAGGTGAACCCGATGTGGGACTGGATGTATTCTACAATCCTTCTCAGAAACTGACGTTTCAATTGACGGCCAATCCGGATTTCGCGCAAATCGAAGCCGATCCTTTTCAGTTCAACATTACACGTTACGAAACCTATTTTTCGGAGCGTCGGCCGTTTTTCACAGAAGGGAACGAAATCTTCATGCCCTCGGGCCGGGATCGGAGCTCTGGTTTCTACAAACCGCTGGAATTGTTCTATTCCAGAAGAATTGGCAAACGTCTACCCGACGGCTCCGATGTTCCACTGCAGCTTGGAGCAAAAGCCTTCGGCCGTCTGGCAGATTGGGAATATGGGGGCTTTTTGGCGATGACTGGCGAGAAGGACTACGCGGTCGATGGCACAAAGGCTACCGAACCAAAGGCGTACTTCGGATCAGTGAGATTGAAGAGACAAATCCTTGATAATTCCTCCATCGGACTGCTTTTCGTGGGTAAGCATACTCCGAACAACGATGATGGCGTGCTCGACATCGACGGCGCGTTCCGAGGCTCAGACTGGCAATTGTCGTATCAACTAGCCCGCTCCTTCAACAATCAGCAAGGAGGTCTTGCCGCTTCAACCGGCCTCCTGATGTTCAAAGACGATCTCATTCTGGGCATCCGGAGCAAGTACATTGAGGAGGACTTCGATGCCGACCAGGTAGGTTATGTGCCCTGGAAAGGAACGGGAGGATTCACGGTGTTTGGGGGCCCGCGCTGGTATTTCAAGGATGGATATATCAAACAGATACTCATTTATTCAGGATTCTCGTTGAACCACAAGAAAATAGAGTCTTACGTTGATCACATGGGCGTGTTGGGATACAACATGCAGTTCAGGGATAACTGGGGATTCGAAGTAACATTCGTTGCAGGGCGCTCAAAAGATCGCGGTGTGAAGTACGATTCCTACGAGTTCGATTTCTCCAATTGGTACAATGTGTCGCCAAAGTGGTACGGGAACTGGGGTGGGAGTTTGCTGAAGACGTACAATTTCTCTCGCGACTACCTTGCGTACTATTATTCGACCTGGTCTGAGATTGGCTGGCATGCAACGAGGGTGCTCGACGTGGGCACAATGCTCAACGTCTTCGTTGAGGGTAATCCGGATAACAAGATCGAAGACATCACCTACAATGCACGACCCTTTGTCTCGGTTACGCCGCTCAACGATCTCAATATTCGGATCTATCTCGACAATGTGTACGTGCGATCAACGAAGCAGGTGCAGCAAATGATATTCGGATTTCTCTTCTCGTACAGTTTCCTCCCGAAGAGCTGGATCTATCTGGCGGTCAACGAAGTGCGTGATCGGAGTGACCAGTTCGACCAGACTGGTAGGTTGTTGCCAAACACGCTGCACGCCAGAGATCGCGTTAGCGTCTTGAAGGTGAAGTACCTTTACTACTTCTAGTGTCTCGATCCACAAGTGTCTCGAACAAGTCCCCGGGCCTAAAACGCTTCATTGCTGCCAGATTGAGACATGAAAAACGGATTGGTTCTTCAAAGTATCTCCGAGACTCGACACGAGCCGAGAGAGATGACCGTCACCTACCGACAAGATCCCAGAAACCTCTGGCAGTATCCCGAAGCAAATCTCAGGGATCTGGCTTGCCGGGGCGGCGGTTAGAGCCAGAATTGCCTTTCACTCCAATCTCACTTACATTCACGCATCAAGGAATCGAACCGATCGCCTCTGGAACCTCTCCGGCGATCTGTGCCCTTCAGTTTATCAAACATCCATAAGAGGAACAGACATATGAGCCTTCGTAACTTGCTTGGAAATCTCGCAGTGGGCCTGTTTTTTCTCGCCTCTGCATCTCAACTGGGCCTGGCTCAGGTACCTCAGAAGGTCACGCTGGAAACAATGAATGACCCGTCCTTCGGCCAAGCGTTGGCTTTGCCGCGCGTATGGTGGCTGGATGACAATACAGCGATGATGTACGACTCTCGCAAGCCGGACAGCGTTCGCGTGCTGGAGCGTCTTGATCCCGCGACAGGCAAACGCACTCCAATGCTCGACTGGCCGAAAGCCAGGGAAAGCTTCGCGAAGTTGTTCTCTGACGGAAAAGCGCCCAGAGTTTCTCCGGTCCCCTCCGCGTTCTCCGGTTCAGCAAAGTATGGCCTTTACGTGGTGAGCGGGGACCTGTTTGTTCTCGATATCCCCAATTCGAGCTTCATTCGAATGACAGAGACGCCCGAAGAAGAGAAGTCGGTCAACTTCTCGCCCGACGGGACGAAGCTGGCGTACGTGCGGGGGAACAACCTCTACGCTTGTGATATTG
>Ga0208045_1000065_pt1 | contig 50104 bp, 43 predicted proteins | sample PL_2010_200m_FD_184160 | JGI IMG/M metagenome (GOLD analysis project Ga0208045, IMG submission 184160) | Freshwater microbial communities from Powell Lake, British Columbia, Canada to study Microbial Dark Matter (Phase II) - PL_2010_200m... | ecosystem: Environmental > Aquatic > Freshwater >...
GTGCGTTCAAGCTTCAATCGCATATATGGTCTCCGGAGCAACTACCTTCACCCAATGGGTGAAAAAGGATGGCTGTCGTGGACTGCATCGTCTCTTTCAGCAGCAGCGGACAAGCCCGTTATTGCTCTCTTTGACGCGTAGATCGCAGTCAACGTTCCCAAAATACAAAAAAACACCGCTCCTATCTCGGGTTTAAGGTATGTACTTGACAGTGCATTTGGAAAAGGATACATTCCTTTGGCACAAATATACCAGATTCCTATAGAGTGAATAATAAGTACCGCATCCCATCGCCGTGCCATTTCCCGAGTTGACCGATTCACATTGTATCGCTGGCCGCGACCCGGAACGTGAAGAAGTGAGCCAACCCATCACCGATTTCATTGCTGGCTGGCATCGGGCTCACACTGGGAACGATGTTATCCAAAACAATGAAATCATTTGTATTCATAAACTGGAGGTCCGATGAAAACAAGACTGCTATCAATTGCTCTGTCGATGACCATGTTGTGTATGGTGACAAATGCCCAGAGCGGGCTGCAGTTGACGGAGATACTGTATGATATTCCGTCAGGTGCCGATCCCAATGGCGACGGGACTCGTCAACCCGCTGGAGATGAATTTGTCGAGCTGTACAATAGCTCCAATGCAACCATCGATCTGACTGGATATGTGATTATCGAACGTGAAGGTGTGGTCGTATTCACGTTTCCCGTCAACACACTTCTCGGAGCAAAGAAATTTGCTGTGGTCTTCGGCAATGCTATCACACCCACCTGGGGAACGAGCTTTCCGGCAGGCACACTGAAGTTCTCACATTATACTGGGACAACTGATCAGGGTTTTGGTCCAGCGACAACCCCGACGGGATCCGTAAAAACCAATCTCGCATCTAACGGCGACAGGATCATGATTGTCAATCCACTTCTTGCCGACACAGTTGCCGAAGTCGCGTATGGTTATGACGTCACTCTGGTTACCCCGGTAAAACTGCGTTGGTCCAAAGGAACTTATATCGCTGGTGCAAAGTCTGTGAAAGGTGATACCCTTCAGGGGCAAATACGGCAATCAATTCATCTCCAGACATCGACGGGGAAGTGGGGAAGACACAAAGATATTGCAAAAGATACCACTGTGAACTACTCGATTGGATTTCTTCCGGATGTGGCAACAGCTGTTGAGCAGGATGCACCTGTCGTGCCAAACTCGATCGTGTTGAAACAAAACTATCCTAACCCCTTCAATCCGTCAACGACGATAACATTTGAAATCGCAGGCGTGCAAAACGTGACACTGAAAGTCTATGATATTGCCGGAAAAGAAGTAGCAAAGCTGCTGGACAAGCGGCTAGGGGGAGGTGTCTATTTCACCAACTTTGATGCGAAGAACCTGCCGTCAGGAAGTTATGTCTACACGCTCAAAGTGGGGAACCATGAAGTTTCAAAAGTGATGTCCCTTGTCAAATAGTATCCGGCAGAACGCCGCGCCGGTAGTCGTGAAACTTTCCAAGACCCTCATCCCACTTCATCCTCTCCCGACCAGGGGGAGGGAAGTGGGATAGCGACGCGTATCCATTGCAGCGGATCGAATTGACGAGCTATGCTTAGTGGAGGCAAAATGGTCGGTGCCAATAGGTTGATTCACCAGTCAATAGCCACTCTCACGGTGCTTTTCTTCCCCTTTCTTCTCTGGGCTGGAACCGTGGGGAAGATTGCCGGAAAGATAACCGATAAGGCAAACGGGAAACCGATCCCTTATGTCAATGTCATGGTTGTGGGAGAGAGCTTTGGAGCTGCGACAAATGAGGACGGATTATTTGTCATCCTTAACATCAAACCCGGAAAATATTCCCTGAAAGCAACTTCGGTGGGGTACACATCGAGCACACTAAGCGGAGTTCTCGTCAGAGCGGATTTGACGACAAACGTTGCATTGGAGATGAACGAGTCATCAATCGAATTGGAGGGGGTGGTCGTTCAGGCGAAACAGGTCCTGTTTAACGAAGACGAGACTTCGCGAACAGCCATCGTGGGTTCGGAAACATTTTCCGACTTGCCTGTTGTCTCGTTTCAGGATGTTGTGAGTCTTCAGGCAGGATTTGTCACTGGATCGGATGGCGCCCTCCATGCGAGAGGCGGCCGCGACAATGAAGTCGGATATCTCATCGACGGCGTTCCTGTTCGAGATCCCCTTTCCGGCGGTTTTGCAGGACAAGTAGACAAATACGCTATCAATGAACTCCAGGTTCTCACCGGCGGATTCAACGCCGAGTATGGACAGGCCCTTTCCGGGATTGTCAATATTATTACGAAAGAAGGCGGCAAAACCCTCAGCGGAAGAATTGAATACACGACCGACCAACTTAATCAGTCGCCGTACCATTCAGCAGATGCACTTGCATATGATGAGTGGGGGTTCGACGCAGATGGCAACCATGCTCAAAGAGTTGATGCCAAGGGAAACAGTCTGGTCAATAAATATCCTTCTGCGTACAAAGCGCAAACGCTTCAGAACGCGCCTGATGTTGGCCTGGATTTCAATATCCTCGGTCAACTCTCCACAGTCCTCAGCGGACCGATGCCCCTCCTTCCCGACTTGAAGTTCTTTCTTACCGGGAGGTACTTGAATTCGCTGGATCAACTTCCCTGGGGGTTCAACAAAGAACGTGAATTGACTGGCAAGCTTACGTATTCATGGAATCAATTGAAGTTCAATCTGAGTTCACAAAGGTTCTACAGAATATACAAGCCTTATTCGCACGCATGGAAGTATATGCCAGATGGATATGAAGTACGAAAGGACTATTCGTGGAGAGATAATCTCCGGATTGTCCATGTCCTGAACACTTCAACGTTTTATGAGGCATCCATTTCGTACAACAGAAGATATTTCAACAGATACGAACCGGGAAGAGACGCGGTGTTTTCGGAGGATGGGCAATTGTTGTCTTCGAACTATTTCGTGAAGAACAACAACACTCCACCGTTTTGGACAAATGCAGATAATGGCATTTACATCAAGAATGACGTACAGACGATCTTTCTAAAAGGAGATCTGTCATCTCAAATTGGGGACCACAACCTTGTTAAGACAGGAATTGAGGTCCAACAACACATCATCGACCGACTAAGCTTTCAGGAGCCATTCTCGAGTGGTTTCCACGCATATGAAAAGTACAGAAGAAAACCGATAGAACTTTCTGCATATGTTCAGGACAAACTTGAGTTTAGTGCGTTCATCGTGAATGCTGGAATTCGATTCGATTATGTCGATGTCGCCGCGACGAGGTGGGCATCGTTGCGCGTACCGGCTGGCTATGTCAGCGACAGCAAGGTTTGGGTGCCCGTGGGTGAGGTTGAAACACCCGCCAAAAAGCAGATTAGTCCGCGGATCGGGATCGCGTTTCCGATTACGGACAAAACGGTTTTCTACAGTTCCTATGGGCTCTTCTTCCAGATTCCCAACTACACGGAGCTCTATACTCTGAAAGATCCAACACTTGATGGTGCAATTGTCGGCAACCCTGGGATCGAGCCTCAGAAGACTGTTGCTCTTGAATTCGGAGTAAAACAGGAACTCGGAGCCGACTACTCTATCGATGTCGGTGCATATTTCAAAGACATCACCAACCTGGTGGGAAGCACCTATCTCACCGTGTTCCCCTATGAGTACACGGTGTATGACAATTCGAACTATGGCGGAGTGCAGGGATTTGAAGTCACGTTCAACAAGAGACTCAGCGACTATTGGTTCGCCAATGTAAACTACACGTATTCCATTGCCAAGGGGAATGAGTCTGATCCGTTGGAAGGGTTTAACGACTACCGCCGGGCATCGGCGCTGCTGAGGCCAAAGAGGGTGTTCTATTTGGATTTTGACCGTCCACACGTCGTCTACGGCACATTTGGGTTCGAGTTTCCAAAGAAGTTTGGGCCATCAATCGCGGACATCTATCCATTTGAGAATATAAATCTCAATGTCGTGGTGCGGGCGTCGAGCGGATTGCCGTACACTCCTCAGGCTCCCGAAGAGAGCAATGATCTGCTGGTCGAAAAGAACTCCGGCCAAATGCCTACCGTCGAGAGAGTTGACGTACGCCTGGCGCGCTCATTCTATGTAGGTGATTTGAAATTCACGATGTTTGCCATCGCCAATAATATCTTCGATAGGATCAATGCTACAAGCGTGTGGAATACGTCAGGTGCTCCCTTGGACGCGGGTCCTGCCTACAATAGAACAAGGGATCGGATGCGAAACCCCAGCAATGTCGATACCCGTAGGTTAATTCAGGTTGGCATTCGGATGGATTTCTAATAATACTGCGACGACTATTCCTATGAAAAACAAACTCATCGTTCTCATCCTGCTGGTTGGCTCATATCAATTCCTCTTCAGTCAGAACCATGTTGTTGATGACTCGACGGAAATGAGATCGCTGAACAAAGTGACGACATCAGAAGATGATGCATTCGGTGTGCTTGATAAGGGTGAGCTGATCAATATCCTTGGAAATCAGGGAATGATCACCGATTCCTATTATCAGAATCTGATCTACAATTTCCGGTGGCCTAAGAGCAAAGGAATGGCATCATCGACTGTCGATCTGAACGCGATCGACGACTTTTCGATCATGTTCGGGACCAAAGGAAACGTTCTGGACACCTATACGCGATTTCGAAATGAGGATTGGAACGCGCCAAAAGGCGCACGGGGAAAGTACCATGCAGAAGATCAGCCTGCGGAATTGCTCGCGCCGGATGGAGCCCCTCGCCTGGCGCATAGCGATATACCGCTCACGTGGCCGAAAGGATACTATGACACGCTGAAGGTGTGGCATCCTGCGCCAACGGGGAGGCTTGAGTCTTTGTCTCCGTCGGATAGAGACCTGGTTGTACGAAAGGCCGCCTGGTATGATGCGGAAAAGGACATTTGGAGATTCTGGCCCGGCAAGTTCAGAACAGATATTGATCCGAAGTCACCGACCTTCGGAAAAGAAGTTCCCGGTGAGTTCGCTGCAGACCGCGAAGTTTACGCCATCATGGATGATCAGAGAGCCCAGGGTCCGTCCGTAACAATCGGCATGACATACCAGGACCAGGCGTACTGCTATGGAAGAAGGTTCGCTGAGGATATCCAGTTTTATGATCTCACCCTTACCAACAACTCGAACAAAACACTGGATAGCTGTTGGTTTGGATACTACGTGGACTTTCAGTTCGGAGATGTCCTCGAAGAAACCTGGGGGTCATACAATTCCGGTATTAATCCAAAAGGATTTGACAATGCGTACTACCAATTCGATTACAACGGTTCCAGCCCGGGAAACCCGGAACAAGGGTATGTCGGTATGATCGTTTTGGGAACACCGTTCGATCTTGGTGTGACAGATGCACACTTCTTCAGAGACTTGTCGGGGAGCGTCACTCCAGGCACAGATGCCGAAATGTGGCCGGTAATGATCAGTGACCCGACAAGCAAGAACCTGCTGGCTGGTGTGTCGGACTACTTCCACGGTTCAAACAGGCACTTTGATGACTTCAGTCTCACCCAGGCCGGGAAATCACCCGGGCCGACCAACTGGACGATGTATGTAACCACCGGCCCCTTCACCATGAAGCCGGGACAGTCTTTCAAGGCGACGGTAGCAGTTTCAGCCGAGAAGGATTTGGACAACCTCAAAAAGAACATGGCGATGGCGGAGAAACTTTACAAAAACAAGTTCCTGGGTCCGGCAGCACCACCTTCTCCAAAACTGAAAGCGGTACCTGGTGACCGGCGAGTGACGTTGTACTGGGATGACATTTCTGAAAGGACGATCGACCCGATTTCGAAAGTTGCCGATTTTGAGGGGTACAAGATCTATCGCAGCCAGGATCAGGGCTCAACGTGGGGAGAGAAAATCGTCGATTCGAAGGGGAACCTTGTGGGCTATGTTCCAATCGCCCAATTTGATAAACGGAACCTCGTCCAGGGAATAGATCCGCTGAACAACTTCAACTACCTCGGGGATAATACCGGTATCGTCCATATGCTCGTTGATTCGACGGTGCAGAATGGTGTCAATTACAGCTACACGATCACGGCGTATGACTCGGGTTCTGTGTCAGCCGAATTAGAATCACTTGAATCGGCGAGAGGCACGACTGCAGCGGACGCCAATTTGGTTGACGTGACACCCCGGTCGAACGCCATCGGATCGGTGGCGGCGTCTGTCACCATTGATCAGCTCTCTGATGTGGGGAAGGGCAACATAAAGGTGCAAGTGCCGGATCCGCAAAACCTTACCGGCGACAGCTATCTCATTTCGTTCAATAAGGTGCCTGCGGATTCGTTCGCCGTCACAAACGAAAAGACGAGAGCCATCCTGGCCAGAGTACCTCTGCAAAGCGATGAGATGCAGGTGCAGCAAGGAATACGGATTGCCATTGAGGGTGACACAAAAACCGGAGGTGCAAAAACAATTACGAACAATTTGGGCGAGGATGTCAATGGGGATCAAAGTCCCAGCTCAATAGGAAAGTGGTATGTCAAAGAGGCCACTCCGAATAATTCGGCAAACATCCAGGGTAAAGGCTCTGATTATGAATTCCGATTTACGTCAAAGGGATCATTCGCGGCCGGCCTGACAGGGCAGAACCAACCGATGATAAAGAAATTCCAAATGCCGTTTGAAATCTGGAATGTTACCTCACCGTCAAAGGCGTTTCAGGTCAATTGTATCGTGCTGGACAATAATGCGAATAGTTCGTTGGATTTCGGTGAGGTGATCAGAATCGTCAATTCCCCGTATGAACTGCGTGGTGACACCCTCGGCACCTTCAATGTCTTATGGTGGTACTATTCTGTCGCCATCTACACACCTGCCGGGGCAAATGGCAGGCTTCCGGTGACAGGAGAGTCGTTCAAGATCGTCTCGTACAGTCAGCTCACAAGTAACGATGCGTTTCGAGTCACAATCAAACAGCCGATGATTGTGAAAGATCGCGAAACCGTTGAAAGCGGACTGGGGAACATCAGGGTGGTCCCGAACCCTTACATCGTGAATGCAAAATGGGAACAAGCCGAGAATAGTCGTCGGCTGCGGTTTATGTTTCTGCCTCCCGTTTGCACGATCGGTATCTACACAGTCCGGGGTGAATTGGTGAAAAGGATTGAGCATATCAACAACACAGGAGACGAGGATTGGAACCTCACAAACGAGTCGAGTGTAGAGGTTGCGTACGGTCTCTACGTCTATGTGGTGAAGACTCCGAATGGGGAGAAGAGTGTCGGCAAATTCGCGATCATCAAGTGATGGGAACCCGCAAATGAAACTGAGAACGAGAATCCTGCAGTCCATGGTGTTTCTGGCGCTCGCATTGAATGTCCTCCAAGCCCAGGATTTCAGCAAGGCCGGAACAACCGCGGCGCAGTTTCTGAAAATTCCGGTCGGTGCAAAAGCGATTGCGATGGGGAGCACGTCTACTTCGGTCGCGGATAATATAAGCACACTGCATTGGAATCCCGCGGGCATCGCCTCTCTCCAAAAAGTCGGATTGAGCGTTGAGCATTCGGTATGGATTGCCGATATCCAGCATAACGTTCTTGGGTTCGTTCTGCCACTTGGAAAAGAAAGTTCAATCGGGTTTGGCGTAAATCAAGTCACGTCCGGGGACATCGAAACCACGACAATCGAAAAGCCGACAGGGACGGGGACCTTCTATAATGCCACCGACATGGCAATCTCTGTATCGTATGCTCGGTATTTGACGGAACAAGTCAGCGTGGGGGTGACTGCGAAGTACATCAATCAGAGAATCTGGAATACCTCGGCCAATTCCGTCGCATTCGATTTGGGTGTACTGCTGCATCCTGGATGGTATGGCATGAAAATGGGGCTCTCGTTCCAGAATTTCGGTCCCGAAATGACGATGGGAGGCAGCGACCTGATCAGAACAGTCGACCAGGATCCCAGGAGCGAGATCAATCCCCCTGTCGAAGCAATGTTGAAAACTCAACCTTACAGCTTACCGATGAGCTACAGGCTCTCGATGTCGATGCCGATCATAGGCAAAGAGGCACCATTTGACGTCCCCCAATCATCGTTTTTGGTCGCAATTGATGCGGTTCATCTGAACGACAATCCGGAGCATTACAGTATCGGTGCTGAATACGGGTTCCGGGATACGTTTTTCGTCAGAGGCGGATACATCTACAATACGAGCGAAGAGGGAATGACGGTGGGGGGCGGTCTGGTCATGAGCCTTGGCGCGAGTTCCATCACTCTTGATTATGCGTATGCTGCCTTCGGAGTCTTCCCGGCGGTGCACGTATTTTCTCTGGGAATCCGATTGTGATGTCGTTGCCAGAACATTGGAAGAGAGAATGTCGATATCGATTTGCGCTGATGTTCTCTCTTTTCATTTTCTCCGCACTTCAGGCTGATGCAGGGATCATAGAGAAGATTCCGGTTCTCCAGCCCGTTGGCATTCTCTATGTCAGAGCGCTTCCCGCGTACAGGGGGCAGCCGATTACCTGGAAAGTCGCAGGATATACAATCGACGAGGCGAGCGGTGTTTACGCGGCAACGGATACGCTTCTGGGATCGGGCGACTCGGTTCGTGTACTGGCGATCAAGTACGCCACGAAGTACTCTTTCTACAAGGTCTACGCCGCCGTCGGCGCTGAGAAGGACTCGCTGGAATTGCAGGCATTCACGAAGGGGTCCATTCAACCCTATTTGTTCAGATCACCGGCCTTTGCCACGAAGCCAATCCCGGTGCATATCTACCTTCCTGCATCATTTTCCCCTTCGTCCGCAATGGTCGTTGTGATGCATGGCGTAGACCGCAATGCGTATAGCTACGCTCTTTCCTGGATCAGCTATGCCGCCGCTGCCAATACGATTGTTGTGGCGCCGGAATTCAATGCGACCAACTGGACAAGCGATGCATATTCGCAGGGGAACATGTTCACGGGAAGTGACGGCACGGGTTCGCTCAATCCAAAGGAAAAATGGACGTTCACGATCGTCAGTGACATTCAGAGGACAATTGCGCGCGGTTTTGGCTTGAGAGACTCGACATTCATTCTCTGGGGGCATTCTGCCGGCGCTCAGTTCGTTCATCGCAAATTACTCTTCTCGTTTGATCCGCTCATCAAGGTTGCCCTCTCGGCAAATGCTGGCTGGTATACAGCGCCGGACACCACGATCCTGTTCCCGTGGGGAGTCAGCCATCCGTTTCTTTCGCTCACGGGGGCCGATTTGCAGCAATTTGTCTCCCGAAATCTCATTCTTATGCGCGGAACAGCGGATACGATCAGAGATTCGAACTTGAATACGGATCCTCTCTCCGATGCCCAAGGGAAGAACCGGTATCAGAGGGCGGGATACTTTTATCGATCTGGTGTTGCTGTCTCATCATCTCTCACCTGGAAACTCATCGATGTGCCGAACGTTGGCCATGAATATCAGAAAATGGCTGCGGCTGCGGGAGAATATTTGTCAAAGGGCGCCACCCTTGTGGAGCGCACTATTCAGTCTGTCAACAGCGGATTCGACCTCTCTAGCTATCCGAATCCGTTCAATCCCTCCACAACAGTGCGGTTCTCCGTTCCGAGCACTTCTGTGACAACATTGATGATCTACTCGATGCTGGGCGAGAGAATCCAGACGCTCGTGGATAAGGTGCTTGATCCTGGTGTGTATACGGTGATGTTTGACGGGACCACACTCGCAAACGGTGTCTATGTCTGTCGGCTGTCGAGCGGCGCATACTCGACGAGTGTCAAACTCGTTCTTCTTAAGTAATGCTGGTGTGAGACGCACAAATCGGCCTCGACGGCAGCAACATACTCTGTATGATGTGTCAAAAAGAAACCCTCTATGGTCAACCAAAGCCGACTCGTAAGCAACTTCTGTAAGCTCAGCCTGATCGACGGCATTTACGGCAAAGAGCTGGATGTGGCGCGCGAACTCCTCGCTCGTCTTGAAGCATTAGGACTTGAAGCAACGATGGACGATGCAGGGAAAACCTTCGGTGGGAACGCGGGAAATGTACGTGCACGCCTAACCGGTGCGCCCGGTATTCCCACGATCGTACTGTGCGCACATATGGATACGATTCAGTCGACGAGAAACCTCACACACGTCCAACGCGATGGAATTATCACGTCTGACGGAACAACGATTCTCGGAGGAGACGATCGATCTGGTCTTGCCATCGTGTTCGAGATCCTCCATGTGCTTCGAGAGCAGAACCTTAACCATGGATCGATCGAGGTGCTGTTTACCGTTGCCGAAGAATCGGGAATGCACGGCGCAAAGTACATCAAGCGTTCCGATTGCGAAGCAGAATTCGGTTTTGTTTTCGATTGCCAGGCTTCGCCCGGTAACTATATTGTGGAGGCGCCCGGAGCGGTCTCTTTCACTGCGGTGGTCCGAGGCCGTTCAGCGCACGCCGCAGTTTCACCTGAAAAGGGAGTGCACGCGATCCAGATTGCCAGCAAAGCGATCGCTGCGCTGAAGCTCGGGAGGTGGGACCACACGGGAATGCTCAACATCGGTACAATCCAGGGCGGTACGGCAATCAATGTTGTTCCCGATCATGTGAAAGTGACAGGAGAGACGCGCAATGCGAGCGAGAGCAAGCTGCGTGCGCAGGTCGAGTATATTCGTGCCGCGTTCAGCAAGGCCGCCTCGGATGATGGAGGTGGCGCTGATCTGGAGTTTATGGAGAAATACGGCGGATATCAGTTTACTGAAGATAACCCCATGATTGTTGCTGCACGGGCAGGCATTGCCGCTGCGGGGCTTGATCCTACGCCGCTCAAATACGCCGGAGGGAGTGATGCGAATGTTCTGAACAAGAGCGGCATTCCTGTGCTTAACTTGGGCGTAGGCTTCAAGAATGCTCACTCTTTCCAAGAGTGCATCGCTATCCGAGACCTCGTTGCGGCGGCAGAGATAGGTCTGAAAACGGTTCAGGCTGTTGCAAAGCGGGACTGAGGAGAAAGGGGATCCATCATGAATACTCCATTCAAGCGATTTGTCGTTCTGTTCGCTGCTTGCACTTTTGTTGTCCCGGCATCTACGCAGGCACAGGTCCGGCAGAGTCCGATCGAGCGTTATGGCTTCGAGCGCGTAACCTCGCACGACAGTCTGGTTTCGTATCTCCACTACCTTTCGGCAGCATTTCCCCGCTTGACTGTCGAAACCATTGGCACGACGGTGCAGGGAAGAAGCATCCCAATGGTTCACATCGCCCCGGCCAGTTCAGGACCCAAGATCAACGTGCTTCTTTTCTGTCAGCAACACGGCAACGAGCCGTCAGGGAAAGAAGCGGCACTCATGCTTCTGGGGAAGCTGGCGAGCAGTGGGAGTGACGCAGCCTTCTCGAATCTAGACATCTTCCTGATCCCTTCAGTTAATCCGGATGGCAACGAAGCCGGGAAACGCGCCAACGCCAATGGAACCGATCTCAACCGGGATCATCTGTTGCTTTCGCAGCCGGAGGTGCGTGCCGTCCACAATGCATTCGCTCGCGTGAACCCGGAGGTGACGCTTGACGTCCACGAGTACTCGGCTTATCGGAGGGAGTTTCTATCGGCCGGATATGTTCGCATTGCCGATGAGCAGTTTGGAGCGCCCACCAATCTGAACGTGTCTCCGAAGATCGTTGAATACGCGCTGAAGCAGTTGTTCCCATTTCTCGAGAAAGAACTGGCGAAGAGGGGCGTGCTCTTCTCGAATTACTACAAAATGGATGAACCAAGCGACACTGTTCGCGCAAGCACAACCAGCATTGACGACGGACGCCAGAGTTTTGCGATTCTCAATACGTTCTCCTTCATCCTGGAGGGAAAGAACGGCCGTGCGATGAACGACGAACTCGAGCGACGATCAAAGAGGCAGCTCGCTGCGATCGAAGCCTTTTTGTCGTTCGTCAATGATAGAAGTGAAGAACTTCGGAAGATGGTAAGTGCTGAACGGATGAGAAGCAGAACATCAATAGATTCTGTTGTCGTTCGGATGGATTACCAATGCGATGGATCCACAATCAACCTTCCGATGAGAGTTCTCAAGTCCAACGCCGATACCATGGTCGCAATGCTCTTTTCTCCCGTCGTGAAGCCTCTCGCATCGGTACGGCCACCTGCTGCATATCTCATCCCGAAAAGCCGAATAGACGTGATCAGTTTGCTTGATCGCCACGGCATTGTGTATACCACGGTGACTCAGCCGATGAAGAAAAAGGGGGAAATCTATGCTGTCCGACAGCTGGACCAGGTGTGGATGGAAAACAAAACAAACACGCGTGTGACAACACATCCACGCTTAACAGACGTCACGCTCGGGATCGGAGATGTTATTGTCTCTTTGGATCAGCGTGCAGGGCGAATGCTCGCCATTGCTTTAGAGCCGGCTTCGATGTGGGGCATCGTGCAATATGAAGAATTTCCGGGCTTATGTGAGATCGGAAAAGACTATCCAATTATTCGAATACTGGACGCAAGAGGGAAGCAATAAGCATGGGCAACGAATCAGCGCAAGAAATAAAAAAGGCCCCACCACGAGCGCCGAAGCGGAAGCCAACGATGGGAGAAGCAATGATTCCCATTGGTTCCATGGCGATACTGTTAGGCGTTGGGTACGGTTGGTTCCAATTGTCGGTAGAAATCCTCCTCATCATCGCGTCATTCATTGCCGGGCTGATGGCTCTCCGGCTTGGATACAATTGGAAAGATATCGAAAGCGGGATCATCGAATCCATAGCCAAGGCGATGCCTGCCCAAATGATGATTATCATCGTCGGTGTGATGATCGCGTCATGGATTGCCTGCGGATCAATTCCCATGCTCATCGATTACGGCCTGAGCATAGTTTCGCCATCACTGTTTCTGGTTACGGCATGCTTGGTGTGCGCGATCATTTCGCTTCTCACCGGTACCGCCTATGGTACTGCCGGAACCGTTGGAATTGCATTTATCGGCATTGCACAAGGCATGGGAATCCCATTGGCGCCGGCGGCCGGAGCGATCGTTGCCGGCTCATATCTGGGGGACAAGATTTCCCCATTTGCCGCATCGGTGAATCTTGCATCGGCGGCTGTTCGATGCAATGTCATAGATACGATTCAGCACTTGCTCTGGACGACACTTCCGGCATTTGGAATTGGGCTTGTTGTCTACTGGATCGCAGGTTCGCAATTCGCCGTCCATAACGTGAATTCAGACAAGATTGTGATCATTCAACAGACCCTCCGCACGAGTTTTTCATATCACTGGCTGCTCCTCTTGCCTCCGGCGATAGTGTTGGCTCTGACATTCATGCGGAAGCCGGCGATTCCGGGAATGCTCATTTCTGCGACGGTTGCCATTCTTCTCGCTGCGTGGCTTCAGGGGAAACCGGTAATCAACGGTATGGAATACTGCGTTTCGGGCTACAAAGCCTCGACGGGCTTGAAGGAAGTCGATCAACTGTTGTCGCGAGGCGGATTGCAGGAAATGATGAAAATATCGCTCATCGCATTCTGTGCTTTTGCATTTGCCGGAATTATTCAGAAGGCAGGGATCCTGGATCTTCTTCTGGAAAAAATACTAAAGGTCGCACGGACGACGTCGTTACTCATAAGCTCCGGGGTTGTCGCTGCGTTGTCTACCGCGCTTGTTACCGGCAGCGCGTACTTAAGTGTGCTGATACCAGGTGAGCTCTTCGCACCCGCCTTTACCGCAAGAAAACTCGCAGCAAAGAATCTTGCGCGGGCGACGCAGGAAGCGCATTCCATCGTTCCAATTGTTCCGTGGGCTATTGCCGGAGTTTACATGACCGGCACCTTAGGTGTATCGACCTGGGAGTATGCCCCCTGGGCGGTATTCAACTATATTGGCTTTCTGTTTCCGATGTTGTACGGAGCGATAGGATTTACCACCGCTCCCCAAAAGAACGAAGATGAGTCGTTACCCGGGAGCTAATTGACGTGAAGAAACAAAAACACTTCATTACGCTCGCAATGATCTGTGCCGTGTTAGCGCTCGTATCACTTGAAACGCTGCCTGGAAGTCGAAAAGACAAACGGGGAGTATCTCCGAGGCTGCTCGAGGAATCTGAGTCAGCAATACTGAAAGGGGTATGTTCATGAGATCATTCTTTGCACCCAAGCCTCTGGGGTTGATACTTGGGCTATGTCTGTCGCTTCTCATCCTTTTGCTTCCGACGTTTCCGCCATTTCTCAGTCTGGCGCAAGACATCGTGACGACACAGGGCGTCGCCCTCGACCCGGCGGCACTCGCATCGTCGATGCAATCAGTCGGTGCCCTCATAGCGTTGATGGTCCTCTGGTGGGTCACAGAGGCAGTTCCTCTGCCCGTGACTGCTTTGTTGCCCGCGATCGTGCTTCCGCTGCTCCACGTCACCGGTGTTTCTGGAAAGAGCGTGTATGAATTCTCGATCAAGAACGCGCTTGTCAGCTACGCCAATCCAGTCATCTATTTGTTCCTTGGCGGGTTCCTTCTGGCGGCCGCAATGCAGAAGTGGGGACTTGACCGGCGGCTCACGCTGTGGATGCTGACACGGGGCAAAGTAGCCAATAGTTCACGATTGATTCTGTTGGGAATGATGTCAGTCACTGCGTTCATATCCATGTGGATTTCAAACACCGCGACAACGGCCATGATGCTGCCGCTTGGCCTGGGAATTCTTCACCAGATGAAGTTGAAACCTGGTGAATCCCAATTCGGAACTGCCTTGATGCTTGGTATTGCGTGGGCGGCCTCGATTGGAGGAGTCGGAACCATCATCGGCACTCCGCCGAATGGTATTGCGCTCGGTATCCTCAATTCAACATTTGCCAATGACCCGTCCTATCATCGGATTTCATTTTTCGATTGGATGAAGATCGGCGTCCCACTTGTTGCTCTGATGATCCCTTTGGCATGGGCTGTTCTGATTTGGCGAAATCCTCCAGAGATTGAATCACTGCCGGGGGGGAAGGAGGGGCTTGAGAAGGAACGTGCACGTCTGGGTCTCCTTAAGCGAGGAGAAAAGTTGTCGATTGCTGTTTTTCTGCTTGCGGTGGTACTCTGGGTCACAAATCCATTTTGGACCGTATTGCTCCCATCAGAACTTGCGACACGGATTTCGTGGATTGATGAGTACAGCATTGGTTTGATGGTGGGTGTGCTCTGCTTTGTGTTGCCAATTGATTTCAAAAGGAGCGAGTTCTTGCTCGATTGGCACGATACGAAGTTTGTGGATTGGGGAACACTCCTGCTGTTCGGTGGAGGAATCGCACTTTCGGACGCAATGTTTAAAACGGGGTTTGCATCGTGGATTGCAAACTCTTTTATAGCCGTTCTTGGGATGCCTTCGACGTTTGTCCTGATGGTTGCCATAGTCTTCTTCGTCGCATTTCTTACCGAAATCACGTCGAATGCCGCTGTCACGGGAATGATTGTACCGATCGTCATTTCAATTGCACTACGGAGCGGCGACAATCCGATTACGCTTTCCATTGCGACGGCTATTGCTGCTTCGCTGGCATTCATGCTTCCTGTCGCTACGCCGCCTAACGCCCTTGTCTATGGCACGGGTTACATTAAAATAAACGACATGATTCGTAGCGGTTTCATGCTCGAAATCGCCGGTTGGCTTTTGACTGTTGGATTGTTGTACTTGTTGGGAGGGGTGCTCTTTGGTGTTCTCAAGTTCTGAAGGATGACAAGACTAGTCCGCTCACTGCCATTCTTTGCTGGCTTCCAACGTCGCGAAAAGGTGCATCTAATGAAGAATAGAGTCGGCGTATCTACGAAGAAGAGAGGAGAAAAGAACGTGCCTGGTTCTGACAGGAATGGGCAATCATTGGATGCGCTCATCCGATCGAAACTTGAAAGTTGTAGTGAGAGGGAAAAGATTATCGCAGAATACTTTCTCGAACAACTGAACGATGTCGCGTTTCTGTCCATTCATGAAATCTCAGAGAAGCTCAACGTGGGACAGTCCTCTGTCATCAGATTCGCCAAGAAACTGGGTTATGCTGGGTTCTTGGAGCTAAAGCATGACATCAAGAACCATATCAAACTGAGCATCGCGCCTCTCGAGAAATTCAGGTTATCGATCGATGGCTCTTCATCGCGGGTAACTTCGATACAGCAGATGGCCGAATATGAAGTGAATAACATCAATCATGCTGTGAATAACTTTGACGAAGAATCGCTTCATGAGGCGGTTTCCATACTCTCGCGGGCACCTATCATCTACACAACAGGATACAATTTGTCGAGCTTCCTGGCCGGAATCACAAGCTATTTGTTTCATCGAGTGGGCATGAAGTCATTTCCGACAAACTTCGGCGGACGATCTCTGGACGAACAATTGGTGACGATGAACAGTGATGATGCATTGATTGCGTTCTCATTGCCTCCCTATTCACCGCAAACAATACGCGCAGCGAGATTTGCCAAAAGGCTCAATTGTAAGGTCATATCAATCACCAATTCGCCGGCTTCTCCGATCGTGAAATATTCCGATGTCGTTTTTCGTGTGAAATCCGAAAGTGGAATATTCACCAATTCCGTTTCATCAACGCTTCTGGTGCTTTACGTGCTGGTCAATGAACTTGCCATTCTGAACAAGGGCCGATTCAAAGAAACGGCCAAGAAAATGCAGCTCTTGAAGGGATAAAGAACCGGCATGGTGTATAGGCGTGGCAGTCTTCCGTTGAAGGATGGAGAGATTTACTATGAAGTGATGGGTCAGGGACCCGGGCTCATATTTGTCCATGGTCTTGGAGGGAACCACCTATCCTGGTGGCAGCAAGTACCATTCTTTTCTCGTCGCTTCAGTTGCGTAACCTACTCGCAGCGAGGATTTGCTTCGTCGCCAAATTACTCAAACAAGATAGAGACGTCTCTGTTCTCCGACGATCTGGCCGCGCTTATCGATCATCTCTGCATGGACAACGTCTGCCTCGTTGCGCAATCAATGGGAGGATGGACGTGCCTGGAATATGCAATGAGGGAGAAAAGCAAAGCGCGTGCGCTCGTTATGGCATCCACGACGGGGGCAATTGACTACCATAAGATCAACCACCCTGAAATCAAGACCCTCTCTGAGTGGACGGCTCGTTCGAAGGAGATTGGTGAGGCATTGGACCAGCGCGGGATTCTTAGATCGACGGGAGCGCGAATGGTGGAAGAAAGCCCAGGTTTGTATTATCTTTATTCTCAGATATTTGATCAAACGCCTGCACACTACAGGGAGGCTGTGCGGAAGAGAATCAGGGAGCAACGGATCGTCCCACCTGAGTCGCTTTCGGTCGTGAAGATTCCTACTCTTTTCATCACTGGCGCTGAAGATGTGATATTCCCATCTGCAGCTGCAAGTGCAGTCGTTTCAGTCGTGCCTTCTTCAAGATTCGCATGCGTGCCAGATGCTGGACACTCGGTGTACTTTGAGCGTGCTCAAGTATTCAATACGATGATAGATCAGTTCCTTGGCACTGGCGAGGGCTTGTTGTAGTTGATGCCAAACGCGTCCGAGGCTGGACACAACGAGGATGGGTGCTGATGAACGTATCCATTCAAACAAACCATCGGAGGGTCTCTGCGAATCATTGAACAACACAAGCTCATTCAAGACCTTCGAGGCTATCTCCCAAAAATGTCCTCGACCGATCGCTATGATTTCGAGATGTTCCAGAAACGTGACAAGGACGAAGAGGAGCTTGATGCGATATCAGTTGCGAAGCTTGAGGCGATGCACATACGCTACGTCGTCCGGAAAACAAAACAAGACATCGACGCGCTTTTCAAGAAACTATCATCGGGGAGCGGCGACAAAAAGGAGTGACATATGAAGTACAGACCATTTGGCAAAACTGGCATCAACGTGTCGGAAATTGGCTACGGAGCGTGGGGAATTGGCGGAGCCATGTGGCAAGGAGCCACCGATGCGGAATCCCTGCGGGCACTCCATAAGGCTATCGACCTGGGCGTCAATTTCGTCGATACCGCAATTGTCTATGGAGACGGGCACAGTGAGGGACTGGTAGGCCGACTCGTCAAAGAACGGAAGGAGAGAATCTTCGTTGCCACAAAGGTGCCTCCCAAAAACGGTCAGTGGCCTGCGAAGAAGGGTGTCAGCCTCAACGAGACGTTCCCTTATGACCATATCATCAAGAAGACTGAGCAAAGTCTGAAGAATCTCAGCCTGGACTTTGTCGACATTCAGCAATTTCACGTCTGGGACGATGGATGGACAGATCAGACGGAGTGGTTCGACGCAATCAGCAAGCTGAAGGAGGATGGGAAAATCCGGCACTTCGGCGTCTCTATCAACGATCACCAGCCGGAAAACGCGCTCAGGCTGGCTGCAACGGGCAAAGTCGACACCTTCCAGGTCATCTACAACATCTTTGACCAGTCTCCCGAGGACAAGCTCTTTCCCTTCTGTCAGGAGAAGAACATCGGAGTCATCGTAAGAGTCCCACTTGATGAGGGAGGGCTGACGGGATCCATCACTCCGGAAACTGTCTTTCCGGACGGGGATTTCCGGAACAATTATTTCAAGGGCGACCGGAAACAGCAGATTGTGGATCGAGTGTCAAAGCTGCTGCAAATCTCAGCCGCCGAAGCGCAGGGCATCGCGGAATTGGCCTTGAGGTTCACACTGAGTCCTCCTGCGGTTTCGACGGTCATCCCGGGCATGAGATCGATGAAAAACGTCGAGGCGAACTGTGCTCTCTCGGATGGGAGGCTCCTGAGCGAGAAACTCCTCTCCGAGCTCAAGAATCATCGTTGGGTACGAGATTTCTATCATTAGCCCGCATACTCCCATCTGATCTCGTAATCCGGCATAAGTCTGGATTACGGCGATTTCCCTTTGCAATGTCATAGAACTCCCTTGATTCTGGGACGAATTTTGTGTAATTTTTTCCATTGCTGTGCGAACGCAGGCCTAAGAATAGGGTTAATGGGCTCTTAGCTCAGTTGGTTAGAGCGCTACCTTGACATGGTAGAGGTCATAGGTTCGAGTCCTATAGAGCCCACCGTGGAATTGCCGAAATTACTTCGGTGTTCATAGTTCGATATTCAGTGTTGGTTATTCACCGGGCTCTCCATTTTGCGGCGCCGATGAGGAGCCAGACAGCAGGATTTTTGAGAAGAGCGAGAACCTCAAGAGGCGTCTGCCGAGAGCACAATCCAGCGGTTCTTGGCGGGTCCGGTTTTGGCGATTGTTTGAGTTAGAGGCCAAGGAAGTTCCGAAAATGGTCTAACAAACGAAACGCAGGTTGCCAATCGGAGAAACTCTCCGATTTTTTTATCTTGATGAGCGATGCCAAAGATTGCAATAACATTTCCTGACGGAAGCTCGAAACAGTTCGACGAGGGCGTTACAGGCCTGCAGGTAGCCGAAGGGATCAGCAAAGGCTTGGCGCGAGAAGCTCTTGCGGTTGAAGTGAACGGGGAAGTCTGGGACCTCAACCGGAAGATTGTGATGGATGCTTCTCTGAAGATCCTCAAATGGAACGATGATGGCGGGAAATATGCCTTCTGGCATAGTTCTGCCCATCTCATGGCCGCCGCGATCGAGTCGCTGTTTCCAGGGACAAAATTCGGTATAGGGCCCCCCATCGAGACGGGGTTCTACTACGACATTGACCTGGGTGACCACACCCTGACGGGCGATGACCTTCGGAAGATCGAAGAGAAGATGGTTGAGCTCTGTGCCAAGGACGACCCCTACATTCGTGAAGAGAGAAAATGGGAAGACGCGGTCGCTTACTTCAAGGAAAAGAAAGATCCGTACAAGATCGAATTGCTTGAAGAGCTGAAGGGCCAGACGATCACGTTCTACCACTCGGGCGATTTTACCGATCTCTGTTACGGTCCCCATCTGCCGTCGACCGGGCGCATCAAGGCGATCAAGCTCTTGAGCGTTGCGGGTGCCTATTGGCGCGGGAGTGAAAAGAACAAGATGCTCCAGCGTATCTACGGAGCCACGTTCCCGACGAAGCAGGAATTGGATCAGCACATCTTCCGCCTCGAGGAAGCGAAGCGCCGTGATCACAGGAAGCTGGGGCAGGAGCTCGAACTATTCCTGCTTACTCCCAAGGTCGGTGGAGGATTGCCGCTGTGGCTTCCCAAAGGGACTGTGATTCGGGAAGAGCTTGAAACCTTTCTCCGTACCGAGCAGAAGAAACGAGGATATCTGTCGGTCGTGACCCCTCATATTGGGAACATAAATCTGTACAAAACGAGTGGTCACTATCCATACTACAAAGATAGCCAGTTCACACCACTGAAAGTGGAGGACGAAGAGTATTTGCTGAAGCCGATGAATTGTCCTCATCACTTTCAGATTTATGCGTCGAAGCCGCGGAGCTATCGTGATCTGCCGGTCCGGTTGGCTGAGTTCGGAACCTGCTATCGGTACGAACAGTCGGGAGAGTTGAATGGACTCGTCAGGGTTCGTGCGTTCACCGTTGACGACTCGCATATGTTCGTGCGTCAGGACCAGCTGAAGGAAGAACTGATCGGGGTGATCGACCTCATCAAGATTGTTTTCGACACGCTGGGTTTCAGCGATTTTAAGACCCGGCTCTCGTTCAGAGATCCGAAGAACAAGGAGAAATACGGCGGGGAAGACTCTTTGTGGATCCAGGCCGAAAAGGATATCAAAGAAGCTGCTGATGAAGCGAAACTTAATTACTATATCGGTATCGGGGAGGCGGCTTTCTACGGCCCCAAGATCGATTTTATCGTGCGCGATGCACTTGGCCGCACCTGGCAGCTTGGAACAGTGCAAGTGGATTACGTAATGCCGGAGCGGTTCGACCTGGAGTACACCGGTGCGGATGGCCAGAAACACCGTCCCGTCGTGATTCACCGTGCACCGTTCGGGTCTCTCGAGCGCTTCATTGGTGTTCTCATCGAGCACTTTGCTGCCGAGTTTCCACTCTGGCTCGCGCCCGTGCATGTCGCGGTATTGTCGATTACGGATCAGTACTTCGATTATGCCACACAGGTGTTTGAAGAACTGAAGAAAGCTGGGATCCGTGTGGAGCTTGACGATCGAAACGAGAAGATCGGCTACAAGATTCGCGATTGGGAGCTGAAGAAGGTCCCATACATGCTTGTCGTTGGCGAGAAGGAAAAGGCTGCGAACACGATTTCGGTGCGTCAGCATAAAAAAGGGGATCTGGGAGCGATGGGGCGTGATACGTTTCTCGCCAAGATTCTCGACACAATTCAGCGCAAATCACTCACTCTATAGGAGACTTCCCCATTAAGCAAGAGCGTGCACGCATCAATACCGAAATCAGAGCACCCCAGGTGAGGGTTATTGACGAAGAGGGAAGGCAGCTCGGCGTTCTGACGGTGAAGGAAGCCCTCACTGCAGCAACAGAGAGGACCCTCGACCTGATCGAAATCGTTCCGACTGCGGATCCTCCGGTGTGCAAGATCATGGATTTCGGGAAGTACAAGTATGAGCTGGCAAAAAAGGAAAAGCTACAGAAAAAGCACCAGCACATAACGCTTGTGAAGGAAATCCGATTCCATCCAAATACTGATACGCACGATTTTGAATTCAAGGTGCGACATGCGCGGGCCTTCATCGAAGAGGGGCACAAAGTGAAGGCGACGGTTGTGTTCAAGGGGCGTGAAATAACGTACCAGGATCAGGGAAGAGCAATGCTAAACAGCTTTACGGAAAGGCTCGAAGACATTGCAAAGGTCGATGCCTCCGCGAAAATGGAAGGTCGGCAGATGATAGCATACTTTGTCGCCGACAAGACGAAGAAGAAAACGACCGAAGGTAGTAAACAAACAACTGAATCAACATAACGGAGTACAGTATGCCAAAGATGAAGAGCCGCCGGAGAGCGCTGAAATCGTACAAGTTGACAGCGAGCGGAAAGATCAAACGGCGGAAAGCATATCGGAGTCATATACTGACATCGAAATCAACCAAACGAAAGCGCCATCTTCGCAAACCGGGACTGGTTTCAGAGACGGAAGCGTACAAGGTGAGACGATTTTTGTTAGCATAATTCAGAAGGAGAAAGTTTCATGCCGCGTTCACAAAACAGTGTCGCATCCCACAGACGTAGGAAGAAAGTCCTGCAGAAAGCCAAGGGCTACTGGGGTGGTCGAAGTAAGGTCTACACGATTGCGAAAGGCCACGTTGAAAAAGCTCTTACGCATGCGTATCGTCATCGGAAGACAAAGAAGCGCGAATTCAGAGGTCTCTGGGTCGCGCGCATCAATGCGGCTGCCCGCACGAATGGCACCACCTATTCCAAGTTGATAGCCGGTCTCGACAAAAAGTCCGTCGCGATCAATCGAAAGGTATTGGCCGATCTTGCAGCGAATCATCCGCAGGCGTTCGCGGAAGTTGTGCGATTCGTGACAGCCTAGTTCCTGTCTTCTTGTCAACCGCAGTACGGTCCCGACTCTTCATGCGAAGAGCCGGGACGGGTTGGTAGGAAGATTTCTTCTTTCTGCCATCTCAGAATATTTCCAATGGTCGACCTGACGAGCGTTTTCGTATGACTGAGAAAATCAACCAGGTTCGTGTTGCATTCGACATCGAGGTTTCCAAGGCTGTGAACGTGGACGAACTGGAACAGGTACGGGTGAAATTCCTTTCCCGCAATGGAGCGATCGCTCAATTGTTCGAGGACATGAAGTCGGTCCCCGTTTCCGAAAAGCCTGCACTGGGAAAACTTTTAAATGCGTTGAAAAACGATGCTCAGGTTGCTTTCGATGAGAGAAAGAAAACACTGAGTCAGTCGCAGGAAAAGCCGACCAGCAGCATTGACTTGACCCTGCCGGGCCGCCCCAAGCCGATCGGCACGAAACACCCGTTGACGCAGACCATGGACGAGATCAAGAAAATCTTCATGACCATGGGATTTTCGGTTGCGACCGGGCCGGAGATTGAGACAGACTACTACAATTTCGGTGCGCTGAACTTTCCACCCGAGCACCCCGCCCGCGATATGCAGGATACATTCTTCATCGCGAAGGACGTCCTCCTCCGAACGCACACGTCGCCCGTTCAGATCCGAACCATGGAACAACAGAAGCCCCCCGTTCGCGAGATCATGCCTGGCAGGGTGTACCGCAATGAAGCGGTGAGCGCCCGGAGTCTCGTCAGCTTTCATCAGATCGAAGGGCTGTGTGTGGATCGCGGAGTGACTTTCAGCGACCTCAAAGGAACGCTCGTTGCGTTTGCTCATCAGTTCTATGGAAAAGACGTTAGGTTCAAGTTCCGCCCGACTTTCTTTCCGTTTACTGAACCGAGCGCCGACATGTATATATCCTGTTTCCTGTGCAAAGGCAAAGGCTGCAGGATGTGCAAATTCGTTGGATGGCTCGAAATCATGGGATCGGGTATGGTCCATCCGCACGTACTTCAGAATGTTGGCTACGATACGGAGGAATACACGGGATTTGCCTTCGGTATGGGCATCGAGCGCATCGCCTGCCTCCGATACGGGGTGGACGACCTGAGGCTCTTCTATGAGAACGACGTACGATTCCTACAACAGTTTTAGCAGCGGCTTGCTATGAAGATTTCACACAATTGGCTGAAGGAGTACATCAACATTTCGTTGAAGCCGGCAACACTGGCAGAAAACTTGTCGAAGGTTGGGCTCGAAGTAGGGGGGTACGAGGATCTGGCCGTCAAGTACGAGATGTTTGTCGTTGGCGAAGTTTTGGAACGCGCGAAACATCCGAATGCAGACCGTTTATCGCTCTGTAAAGTGAATGTCGGCTCAGAGGTGCTGGACATCGTGTGCGGAGCTCCCAACGTTACAGCGGGACAGAAAGTGCCCATCGCTCTGGTGGGAGCCACCATTCCGCGCAACCAGCATGATCCGGAAGGAAAATCCTTCGCTCTCGAGCGGGCGCACATTCGGGGTATTCAATCGAACGGCATGATCTGTTCGGCCTATGAACTGGGGCTCGGTGATGATGCCGACGGCATCCTCGTGCTAAAGCAATCAGCGAAACCAGGAACGCCTTTCTCGAAATTCCTCGGACTGAGTGACGTGCTCTACGATATGGAGGTGACGGCGAATCGGGGCGATTGGCTCAGTCATATCGGTGTGGCGCGCGAGATTCAAATGATCACGGGGAAGAAAGCGTCGTTGCCCCGTGCTCGCATCAAGGAAAGCGCAACGCTGGCGAAGAAGCATGCCGCGATCAGGATACTCGATAAACAGAAATGCCGGAGGTATTCGTCGAGAGTCTTAAAGAACGTGAAGCTCCGGCCATCGCCGCAATGGATGCAGGATCGTCTCCAGTCGGTTGGACTCCGGCCGATCAACAACATTGTCGATGTGACGAACTACGTGTTGATGGAAACGGGGCAGCCCCTCCATGCTTTTGACTATGACACGCTCGCCGGCCATGCCATCGTTGTCAAGTGTGCGGAAGAGGGGGAGAAGTTCACGACGCTGGACGGCAAGGAACGCATACTGAGGTCCGATACGTTGATGATCTGTGATGGCGAAAAACCGGTTGCGATTGCTGGAGTGATGGGAGGCGCGAACACGGAAATCAGCGAAGGGACAACGACCGTCTTGATTGAGAGCGCGAACTTCGATCCAAGCAGCGTCCGCCGGACTTCGAAGTATCTCGGATTGTCCACGGATGCATCGCAACGATTTGAGCGAGGCGTTGACATCGAAATGACGTTGTATGCTGCAAATCGCGCTGCGGAATTGATACAGGAATTCACGGGCGCCGAAGTTCTGAAGGGAAGCATCGATATATATCCGAAGAAGGCTCGTCCGACGTTTGTAAGCCTGCGTGTCAAACGCACAAACAAAGTGCTCGGTACCTCATTGTCGAAACAAGAAATCATTTCGTTGTTGGGACGACTTGAGCTGACTCCCGCAGCGCAGACAAAGGAAACCGTGAAATTCCGGGTGCCAAGTTTCCGCTACGATATCGTTGAGGAGATTGACCTTATCGAAGAGGTTGCGAGAGCGTATGGGTACGACAATATAGAGACGAAGACCCGGATGACAGTGGATTTTTCGAAACCACTCCGGACGAATTCCCTTCAGGATGAGATTCGCAACTACATGATAGGTGCGGGGTTCAATGAGGTCCTGACATACAGTCTCCAGGACCGGATGAAGGGCCATCTGATGGCCGACAAGGCCGTGGAGGTCCTGAATCCTGTAAGTGCGGAAGCGTCTGTTCTGAGAACAAGCCTTGTGCCGGGAGCGCTGACTGTGGTGCAGCACAACCGCTCCCACGGTCAGAGGGACCTTCGCCTGTTTGAAATTGGCAGTGTTTTCGGCCTCAGGGGTGAACAGCCTGGGAGTACATTGGATGCCTACGTGGAGGAGGAAAGACTGCTGGTCTTGCTGAGCGGTAATGTCATTTCTGCACAGTATGGATCTGAGCACCGCGCCACTGACCTTTTCGACTTGAAAGGAGAGGTTCAGGCGCTGCTCTCTAAGTTTTGCCTTGACAAATACAGGTTTATTTATTATGATAGCGCAAGCGCTTTAATTGAAAGCGCTCTAGCAGTTGAAATCAATGGTACTTATGCCGGGTTTCTCGGAGAGGTTGGCAAGTCAATCGCACAAGGATTTGATATTGACGGGGCGCTCTTTGTGTGTGAATTGAGAGTAGCGGACTTGCAGGGGGGTTGGACAACCGAGAAAAAGCTCATACCGCTTCCACGATTTCCAAGCGTACGTCGTGATCTCGCTTTTGTTGTGAACACGGGTATGCAGCACGAAACTGTGGCTCGGGCCATCAGGGAGGCTGGTGGAACCCTGCTCACCAATCTGGTTCTTTTTGATTTGTATGCTGGTGATCAGATTGGGGCTGGAAACAAAAGCTTAGCATACTCGCTGGAGTTCCAGCCGTTGGACCGCACGTTGACTGATCGTGAAATCGATGCCGAGGTTCTGCGCATCGTCAAGCATGTCGAGGCAACGTGTAATGCGAAACTGCGTGCGCTGTAAGGTGCGCCCTGTGTGTTTCAGTGAATCAGAAGGAGACCAGCTTTGCCAGATCAGCACGTAGCAGCTGAAGCCATGAGTGGCAAAGACATCAAGACGCTCGAAACCTCGCTCGAAGCGTTGTGGGATAAGGCGCGTCGGGTATCTGAAGTACTCGTTCAGCTGAAAGAAACGAATGGAGTGCTCCAAAGGAAGGTTGAGGATTTCGAGGTCGTCGAGCAGAATCTGAAGCAGGAACTGGCGGTGAAGGAGCGGGAACTGGAACGCTTGCGCCAGGAGGCACTTCGATTACAATCCAATGGATCGAACATCCTCACGAAGGAAGAAAAGGAGGCACTGAAAGCAAGGATCAAGGACCTCATCGGTAAAATCAATTCACACTTATAGTCCTGGTGTTCTTGTTTTGGTCGTGGCCATGGCTGAATCTTGGGGAATTTCAAACGACATCGAACAATTGATGCGCGCGAGCCTATGAACGGAAAGAGTATCAAAGTAAAAATCTTCGGTTCAGAGTATCCTCTTCGGGGTGAGAACGAGGATTTCACCAAGAAGATCGCAGCCTATGTGGATACGATGATATCCACAATTCATGAGAAGATTCCAGAGCAGCCGCCCCTGACTGTTGCGGTGCTGTCTGCTTTGAACATTACTGAAGATCTGATGAAAGAACGAGAGCGCAACCAGCAATCATTGACGCACGTGGAAACGGAAATCATCAAGCTGTCGAATTACCTCGACAATTGTTTGGAGGTCGATGCAACCGTCGCCACAAGTGATTAGTTTGTTTTTCTCTCGCTTGTTCTTTCTCACTACAAAGGCGGTCGGATACTGATCAGAGTTTCCGCACCGTCAGCCGTGATCAAAACTTATTAAAGAACCTTACAGTTGCTTTAATAGGGAGCTTGACTCATAAGCGTGGAGCGCAGGCCACCTCTCCGCCTCAAACGGAGATGCCAAGCGATGACTTCCGACATCGTCGGGACGAGCGGGTTAGTGGAAGTGTGAAATGCTTAGGCGGGCACCCACCGTGTTGAAATGAGGTTCTTTCAATACACCTTGATCTTCGGTCGACGAGTGCGGTTTTTTTTTGCTGGAGTTGACGAAGGAGAATTCATGGAAACCTACATACTAATACCAATTGTCGTGCTTATTTCCGGCCTGATGGTATATGCGGGCTGGTACCTGAACACGCGATCGGGACAAAACAAGATCGCGAATGCAGAGGAACGTGCAAAAAGAATCGTCGAGGAAGCGGAGAAAGACGGGAATTCGCTGAAGAGGGAAAAGCTGCTTGAGGCTAAGGATGAATGGTACAAGCGGAAAAAGGAATTCGAGAGCGAAGCCCAGTCGAAGAGGAACAAGACCCAAGCCTTCGAAAAGCAGCTGATTTCCAGGGAAGAAAACGTCGATAGAAAACTGGACCTGCTGAGCAAGAAAGAGAGCGAAGTCCAGGGACTCGAAAAAGACCTTACAGAAAAGCGAAAAAGGTTCGAAGAGAGGGACAAGGAACTGTCGAGGCTCATCGGCGAGGAAAATACCCGACTTGAGAGAATATCGGGGATAACGCGGGAAGAAGCCAAAAAGCAACTCGCTGACAATCTGATAGAGACGGTAAAGGCTGAATCAGCCCAGCTCATGAAGGAGCTTCGGGACAAGGCTAAGGAAGACGCAAAAAGGGAAGCTCAGAAGCTGATTATCCAGGCTATTCAGCGGACGGCCGCCGACCACACCGTCGAAACGACCGTGAGCGTTCTCAATCTTGAAAGTGATGAGATGAAAGGGCGGATCATAGGAAGGGAAGGAAGAAACATCCGGGCATTCGAGGCTGCCACAGGCGTAGATGTTATTGTAGATGACACACCGGAAGCTGTTATTCTGTCAGGGTTTGACCCGTTTCGGCGAGAAGTTGCTCGATTATCTCTGGAGCGCCTTATCGCAGACGGTCGTATCCATCCTGCAAGGATTGAAGAAGTCGTCGAAAAAGTCAAAAAGGAGCTTGAAGAAGAGACGGTTCGGACAGGAGAAAACACGCTCCTGGAGGTTGGGCTTCACGGCGGCCACGCCGAGATCGTGAAGCACATCGGACGGATGAAGTATCGGTCAAGTTATGGCCAGAATCTACTTCAACATAGCATTGAAGTTTCCTTCCTGTGCGGCATTATGGCCGCCGAGTTAAACCTTGACCCGAGCCTTGCGAAGAGAGCAGGCCTGCTGCACGATATCGGAAAAACGATCGATCGAAGTGTTGAAGGGCCCCACGCTCTCCTTGGATACGAACTCTGCAAGAAGTACAATGAGCCGGCGATCGTGTCAAATGCAGTTGGATCCCACCATGAAGACATTCCGATGGAACATCCCATCGCAGCTCTCGTACAGGCAGCCGATGCCATTAGTGGCGCCAGACCAGGCGCTCGACGGGAGTCGGTCGAAGGATATGTAAAAAGGCTCGAGAAGCTGGAATCAATGGCAAAATCATTCAACGGAGTCACAAACACCTACGCCATCCAGGCTGGCAGGGAAATCCGGGTTATCTGCAATCACGAGCTGCTGGACGATGCAGCTGCGGACCAACTGTCGCACGAAATTGCCAACAAGATCCAGCAGGAGATGGAATACCCGGGACAAATCAAAGTGACTGTCATACGGGAGTTCCGCTCGATCTCCTTTGCGAAATAGAAATTCACGATAGCACAAGATTTTCAACCGGTTTACTGTGGCATCTTCGGTGGATCACATTCTACGAGTCGGCGTCACCGGCGGAATCGGGAGCGGCAAATCCCTCGTTTGTTCATTCTTCTCCCGTCTGGGCGTCCCAGTCCTCTCTGCTGATGACATTGCAAAAGATCTCATGCGAAATGACGCTTCAGTCCGTAAGGCTCTCGCGGCTATTCTCGGTCGCGGTACATATCGTCCTGACGGCGAGTTTGATCGCCACTACGTCGCCGGAAAAATCTTCTCAGACTCAGCGCTGCAACGAAGGGTGAATGCGCTTGTGCATCCAAGAGTTGAAGCCAGAGTCGAAAAGGAGTTTCTCAAGCTGCAGCGTGCCGGCGAAAAGATAGGCATCATGGAGGCCGCGTTAATCTATGAAGCCGGATTTGAGAACCATCTGGATTGCGTGGTTGTCGTCGACGCCCTTGAAGCCAAGCGAATCCAAAGGGTGGTTAACCGTGACAAGACGACTTCGGAAGCAGTCCGCAGACGAATGCGTGCCCAGCTTCCGGGCAGATCGAAAGTCAGCAAAGCTGATTATGTCATCCGGAATTCGGGCTCAATTGGTGACCTGAAGGCCTCAGTCCAGTTCCTTCATACTATCCTACAACACATCGCCGAAAAGAAATGAACGAAGAAACGAGCCTTTTCCAGAAGGAAGAAAAGTACTTCTTCCATACATACAAGCGCTTGGGCCTCGATATCGAGCGGGGGGAAGGTGTGTATCTCTACGCCAAAGATGGAAAGCGGTATCTCGACTTCTTTGGAGGATTAGCTGTGAACGCCCTCGGATACAATCACCCGCAGGTCAATCGGGCCATCATTGAGCAGGTCCAGAAGTACATCCATCTATCAAACTTCTACGTTCAAGAACCTCAGGTAAGACTTGCGGAGAAGCTTATTGGGGCATCCGGGTTCAAGCGCGTCTTCTTCGGCAACAGCGGGACTGAAGCGGTGGAGGGCGCGATCAAGCTCGCGCGAAAATGGGGAGCGAATGTCGGGAAGACACACCTGATCGGTCTGACGAATTCCTTCCACGGCCGCACCATGGGTGCACTTTCCCTGACCGAGCGCCAGAAGTACCGGGATGGGTACGAACCGTTCCTGCCAAACGTCAGTCACGTCGGATTCAATGACGTCGCCCAACTTCGCGCGGCTGTCAACGATCAGACTCTGGGAGTCATCCTCGAATTCATCCAGGGTGAAGGGGGAGTCTTCGTTGTCAGTTCTGAGTTCGCAGGCGCTTTGAATGAGCTTCGGCAGAAATTCGGGTTCCTGATTATTGCCGACGAGATTCAATCGGGAATCGGTCGGACCGGCAAGTTCTTTGCCTTTGAACATTTTGGTGTGACCCCTGATATCGTTGTGATCGCGAAGGCGATCGGCGGGGGCTTGCCTCTGGGGGCTTTTCTCGGCAACGAACGAGTGGCCGATGTACTCTCCTATGGATCCCATGGAACCACGTTCGGAGGAAATCCGGTTGCGTGCTCTGCAGGCCTTGCAGTTCTTCAAGAAGTCCTCGAAGGGGGATTGATGAAGCGGGCGGGCGAGACTGGTGACTATCTCAAGAAGAAATTTGTCGAGCTGCAGATCAGGTTCCCGTCACTTGTGAAGGAGGTGCGAGGGCTTGGGTGCATGCTGGGAGTTGAATTGAGCCGGGACGGACAACCGGTTGTTGATGAAATGCAGGAGCGAGGATTCCTCGTAAACTGCACGCATCAATCAGTGTTGCGATTCCTGCCGCCCTATGTCGTTACGCGGGAGGAATGTGATTTGTTGGTGCAAGAGCTTCGTGATATCCTGGGCGGTTTGCCGCAATAAGCAGGGAATCAACAAGAGGATTCAGCACAATGTGTAGCGTCACTTCGGGTTTGTCCACCTCCGTGCAGAGGAAAGCGCTTAGGAAAATGTCGGTGGTCCTCATCATCGGCGCCTGCCTCGCGTTCGCGCCGAAGGCGCAGGCACAGATCGAGCTGTCGGTGGGTGTGGCCGTCGGGACGAACTACAGCATTCATTCAGGCTCAGCCTTGCCGAAGACAGCAACGGGGCTTGGTCTGATCATAGGTGGTCAGGCCGAGATGTCATTCACCAGGTCCCTGGGGATCGTAACGACCATCTCGTATGACAATCGGATTGGGTATTACTCAGATAACGGGAGTGACCTTGGAATCGATTTCACAGAGGATGTTCTTTTGTCGGCGTCGTACATATCGATCGAGCCGATGTTCAAATATGTTTTCCCTAATCGACTATTCTATGTCGTGAGTGGACCATGCCTCGGAATTGCCGTCCAGGGAAGGTCGGAGACAACAACCAATATCGTCACACCTGGCTATAGCTTTCCCACTGGCTACGCAACTCAAACGGTCAAAGGAACCCTCGAGAACATGAACTCACGGTTCGAATGGAAAGTCGGTGCCGGCTATGGATACCAGATCGACAAGACAACCCGACTGAATTTTCAGCTCACGTACGGGCATGGATTGACCAAGGTTGCGAAAGATCTTGATTGGAAGGTGAACTCGTTGACATTGCTCGGGAGCTTTGAGTTCGCCTTGGGGCGTTAGAACTCGACCATGGGTGTTTGCCGGGTCATCGTGCAGATCAACGAGCGATCTCGGGAATATTTGAGTTCTTGGTTGATTGTGTATTATTGCCTGCGGCATAAGGACGGGTCGGAACATTGGGTCAAAGAGGTGACGTGAAGAAGATCTCGCTCAGCATCACAGTCTGTTTCGCTCTCCTTGCGTGTGCGCAAGATCGCCCAATACCTGCAGGTTTGCAGGAAATCCAGTTCGCTGTCGATTCTTCTCTCGTCAATCCATCTATACTTGATACCGCGCTCGGCATATCGTTTGCTCCACCCAGAACTTGGGACGCTGTACCAGCGAAAGCACTGAAGGCGGCGCAACGCGAAGCAGCTTCACATTCTGATGTGTCCCCTGGAATACATCGAACAGGAGGGCCCAACCTTCTCTATGCATGGAGTCATGCGCCCAGCGGAGGCGTTATCACCATAGCGTCCTTCGCCGATTTCGACACCGGAGATTCGAGCGTCACTCTTCAGGAGTTTGCAAAATACTATAGAAGTGCGATGCCGCAGGGGGAGGTCAAGATGGCGCTGTTCACGACGAAGACATTCAAGATTCATCAATTGATGGCTTCGGACGAGAAGCGGGTGAATTTCAAAATGGTTTTTAGCAGTCTCCAACTGAAGAAACCAATTCAATTCGATTTTGTAGTTCCACGAGGAGCGTATCCTCAGATGGTTAAAACGATTGAGTCTGTGGCTGGCTCGGTCGAGGTCCATCCATCCAATACATCAATCAACTAAAGGAGATACCGCATGCGAAAAACATTTCTCACCGTGTTGGGATTTCTCGCTCTGACGCTGCTCGTGAGCGGGTGCATGACCCACTACCACGTGGTCGGAGACGGAGCGAAGGGGAGTGCTGTGGAACAGACGCGGCAATGGTATGCATTGTGGGGTTTGATCCCGATTAACTCCGTTGACACGAAAGCAATGGCAAAAGGCGCGAAGGACTACGAGATCAAGACGGAACAAGCGCCTCTTGATATCATCATCAGCATCGCTACATCCTTCGTGACGGTCTATTCGCGGACTGTCGAAGTTAAGCGGTGAAGTTCCGGCGTTTCGCGTTGATGGCCTGGCACATGCACGAACGTGTCAGGCCGTTTCTTTTCAATCCTATCCATCCTTGTTTAGACCGGTATTTTTCCTTACTTTTGAGCAATGACTGAACAGGACCTTCTCGAAGGAAAACCCCGCTGCCATTGCGGTATTTTCGGAATTTTCAATCATCCGAACGCCGCAGTCATGACTTACTACGGATTGCATGCGTTGCAGCATCGCGGTCAGGAAGCTACTGGAATCGTCACGAGCGATTTCGATCTGGTGAAACGAAAACCGAGGTTTCACACCCATAAGGGTGTCGGTTTGGTCGCGGAGGTCTACAAGGACCCCTTGATCCTCAAAGAGCAACTCAGGGGACGAGCCGCGATCGGACACAACCGGTACTCGACAACTGGAGCCTCCGAAAACAAGTTTAACATCCAGCCGCTGGTTGTGAACTATCGGGAAGGCAACCTGGCTCTCGGTCACAACGGCAACCTCACAAATTTCAACTCCCTGCGCGAGAAACTGCAGGCAGAAGGAACAATCTTCCAGTCGACCTCCGACAGCGAGATCCTGCTCCACCTCACCGCTCATAGCAGGAAAGAAAACCAGATTCAGCAGATCAAGGAGGCGCTGGATGCGGTCGATGGAGCTTTTTCCCTCGTGATGCTGACCGACACCAGCTTGATTGCTGCCAGAGATGCCCATGGTTTTCGACCGCTGGCTCTTGGAAAGTTGGGAGAATCGTTTGTCGTCGCGTCCGAAACCTGCGCATTCGACATCATAGGAGCGGAGTACGTCGGCGAGGTTGAGCCGGGAGAGATTCTCGTGATTGATCAGGAGGGGATTGAAAGCGGAACACTCAAATCGTATCACTTGTCAAAAAAACAAACGCCGCACCATTGCATTTTTGAATACATCTATTTCTCAAGGCCGGACAGCAAGATTTTCGGCGAGAACGTGGACAAAGTGCGGCGTAAGTTGGGGAAACTGCTAGCGCAGCAATCCCCGGTGAAGCCGGAAGACGAAGACGACCGCGTCGTTGTGATCAGTGTCCCCGACTCGAGCAACACTGCCACCCTGGGATTCGTCAGGGAGTCGATCAAAATGGGGGAGGACGTTCGGCTTGAGATCGGCCTCATCCGGAGCCACTATGTAGGGCGGACATTCATCATGCCCGACCAGGAAGGGCGTGAGTTCAACGTCAAGAACAAATTCAACACTGTCAAGGGAGTGATCAAAGGCCGAAAAGTCGTCATTGTCGACGATTCGATTGTCCGGGGAACGACCTCCAAGCAGCTTGTCCGACTCATCCGGGAAGCAGAGCCCAAGGAGATTCATTTCCGAGTGACTTCTCCGCCGATCAAGCATCCGTGCCACTACGGAATGGATTTCCCGAGCAACGCCGAGTTGATCGCGAACCGCTGCGATAGCGATGTCGAAAAGATCAGGCAGGAACTTGGCGTCGATTCTCTCGCGTATCTTTCGATGGAAAATCTCCTAGAGGCTGCCCCGAGCGACAACGGAGCGCAATACTGCACTGCATGTTTCAGCGGTACCTATCCTGTTCCTTTTGATCGAGAAACGACGAAGGACGTCAACGACGCCTGATGCTGCGACGAATCTGGACAATTTCCACGGTCCTCAGCTTTAGCCGAATAGCCCTGCTTGCTCCCCTTGCGTATTTCTTGTTCGCTGATGTTCCAAACAACCGTGTGTGGGCTGCAGGCGTCATGCTCCTTGCAGCGGCAACGGACTTTCTCGACGGCTACCTCGCGAGGCGGCTTCACCAGGTGACAGACTTCGGCAAGATCATCGATCCGCTCGCAGACAAGATAGCCGTGGGTGCAGCGACGATCATGCTCGTGATGGTCGGTGCCCTCCAATTCTGGTACGTGGCGTTGGTCATCGTGCGCGATGTGCTCATCCTCCTGGGAGGGCTCTACATAAAATCGAAGAAGAATATCATCACGCAATCCAATTGGCCGGGCAAGATTGCGGTCTTCTTCGTTACGTTGGTGATGCTAATGTCTGTTCTCAACCAGGCAGCCCTGGAAGGACTCACGCAGGTTGTCATCTGGGCAAGCGTGGTGTTCATGGGAGCGTCGTTCGTCATCTATGTGCAGCGCCTTTTTGTCGGAATTTCACGTGCGAAGAAAGGTCATAGCTGATGTTGTTCGGGGATGCGTTCAAGAAATTGAAAGAGGGCTTGACGAAGACGAGGGACACTCTCTTCAGCAAGGTCGCAACGCTGGTAAGCTCGAAGAGCGTCATCGACGATGAGATGCTCGACCGCCTCGAGGAAATTCTGATTTCCGGCGATGTCGGATTCGAAACCACGGTTATGATTCTCGGTAATATCAAGACCCGAGTCAAACAGGAGAAGATCGAGTCCTCTGACCATCTGACGGCGCTGCTGAAGGAAGAGATCGCTAGGGTACTCCATGTGAACGGAGCGTCGGAGGCGGCAGAAATCACATTGCCACCGGCTCCCAGGCCGTATGTCGTGATGGTTGTCGGTGTCAATGGAGTCGGAAAGACGACAACGATTGGCAAGCTGGCGAATGTATATCGAGAGCGGGGCTACAAGGTGATCGTGGGTGCGGCAGACACATTCCGTGCAGCTGCGAACGAGCAGCTGGAAATCTGGGCTCAACGGGCTGGTGTCGACATCGTCCGTCAGGCACACGGTGCCGATCCCGCCGCCGTTGCATTCGATTCCCTGAGTTCGGCAATCTCCCGGAAAGCGGATGTGGTCATCATCGACACCGCCGGACGCTTGCACACGAAAATCAACCTGATGGAAGAGCTCAAGAAAATTCGTCGTGTGCTGGACAAGCGCCTTTCAGGTGCTCCTCACGAGGTGTTGCTGGTCCTGGACGCGACCACCGGACAGAATGCTCTGCAGCAGGTCAAGCAATTCACCTCGGCTGTCGAAGTAACGGGGCTTGTGCTGACAAAGCTTGACGGTACCGCGAAGGGAGGGATCGTGCTCGCCATCAGCCAGGAATTGAAAGTCCCTGTCAAATTCATCGGCGTCGGGGAGCAGATCGACGACCTTCAGGTGTTCGACCGGAGAGCGTTCGTCGATGCTCTGTTCGAAGGGTTCAATCCAAAAGGTTAGGACACCATGAATTTCAAATTCAGCCGATATGACCTTCGTCTCAAGCACACATTCACGATTGCGAGGGGAGCTCGAGATGTCTCGCCTGTGGTTATTCTGGAACTCGAGCACGAAGGGATCGTTGGGTACGGAGAAGCTGCACCGCTGGCCCGGTACGGGGAGTCTGTGGACTCGGTCGCGGCGTTTCTGGCCCGGGTGGATGTTGCGCGATTTGACAACCCGTTTCAGCTTGAATCAGTCCTTGCCTATGTGGACGGACTCTCCACCGGAAACACCTCGGCCAAAGCTGCGATTGATCTCGCCCTGCATGACTGGATAGGACGCAAGCTCGGAATCCCGCTTCACCAGTATTGGGGCCTCGACAAAAGCAAGACGCCGTTGACTTCGTTTACCATTGGCATCGATACACCCCAGGTGATCGAGGAAAAAGTCCGGGAGGCGGAAGCGTACCCCATCCTGAAGATTAAACTTGGCGGGGGGAACGACGAGGAGATCATACGCACCGTTCGGAGAATCACAAAGAAGACCCTGAGGGTGGACGCGAATGAAGGGTGGAAGGTCAAAGAGCAGGCGGTCGAGAAGATCAAGTGGTTGGAGCAGGAGGGAGTGGAGTTCGTGGAACAGCCGATGCCGGCTTCGGATCTGGGCGGCACGGCATGGACGCGGGAGCGGGTATCCATGCCATTGATTGCGGATGAGAACTCTCTTCGTCTTCATGATGTTCCAAGATTACAGGGCATCTTTGATGGCATCAACATCAAACTGATGAAATGTACGGGGCTGCGTGAAGCGCTTCGCATGATACACGCGGCCAAGGCGTGCGGTCTGAAGGTTATGATGGGTTGCATGATTGAAAGTTCCGTGGCAATTTCGGCTGCTGCTCAACTATCGCCCCTCATCGAGTATGCAGATCTGGATGGAAACGTCCTTATCACGAATGATCCATTCGACGGTGTTAGAAGTCTTGATGGCAGACTGGCGCTCTCGGATCGTCCGGGAATCGGTGTCGAAAAACATATCTGATCAGAATATGGCAATGAAGATACACATACTGGAAGCCGACGTAGCGAACAAGATTGCCGCGGGGGAAGTGGTGCAGCGCCCGGCTTCGGCAGTCAAGGAGCTTGTCGAGAATGCGCTCGATGCCGGAGCAACAAAGGTCTCGATCATTGTGAAAGACGCGGGGAGAACCCTGATACAGGTCGTGGATGATGGAGAGGGGATGTCAACGGAAGATGCGATGCTCTCATTTCAACGGCACGCGACGAGCAAGATCTCCGCGGCACAGGATCTCGAAGCGATCATGACGCTTGGTTTCCGTGGGGAAGCCCTCGCGTCCATTGCGGCAGTTTCCCAGGTCGAAATGAAGACAAGGCAGGCCGTGAATGATGTCGGCGTTTTGGTGCGGATCGAAGGCAGCGAGTTGAAGGAGCAATCTCCGGTTTCGGCGGAATCCGGTACGTCCATCACGGTGAAGAATCTCTTCTACAATACCCCGGGCCGACGCAATTTCCTGAAGACGCGAACAACGGAGCTGAAGAACATCTCTGATGTGGTCACGAGGATGGCCATCGCATTCCCTGACATTGGATGGTTGTACGTCAGCGACGATGAGCAGCTCCTCGACTTGAAGCCGAAAGGCCCGGAGGGGCGTCTTGCGGACCTTTTTGGTGAGAGACAATTCCGGTCTCTGATCAAGCTCAAAGAAGTTTCCGAATTCCTTACGATTGAAGGATTCATAGGGAAACCTGATTTCGCCAGGAAGAGCCGGGCTGAGCAATTCCTTTTCATCAATCGACGATATGTGATCAACCGTGCGCTCAACCATGCGGTGTTCCAGGCATATGAACATGTCATGGAAAAGGGAGCGTTTCCGTTCTACGTGCTGAACCTAACTATCGATCCCCGAAAAATCGACGTCAATGTTCATCCCTCAAAACTCGAGGTGAAGTTCGAGAATGAATCGGCCATCTACCGATTTCTCCTCACTGCTGTTCGAAAGACGCTGGGAGAGCACGACCTCGTGCCTTCTATCACGATGGGCTCGGCTGATACGACAACAGGTCCCGATGCTCGCCTTCGATTTCTTCAGACGGAAAGGCTGCAAACGAACCTGGGCGACATTCTTGCCAGACCGGAGGGTCAGGCGCCGGATATTGACCTGGGAAGAGTGTTTCGAAAGGTGGAGCGGAGGATCGGTGACGACGTTCTTCAACGTGACGGTGAGGCAACGTTTCCCACGGATGTACAGCAACGACCTCCGATCACTACAGAGCGCATCCTTCAGCATAAACCGATTGGGTCAGGTGGGGAGCAGTTCGGCCTGGAGGATGGCAAACCAATCTGGCAGGTTCAGAACAAGTATATTTTGTCACAAATTCGAACCGGCCTGTTAATCATCGACCAGCACGTCGCACACGAACGTATACTGTATGAGAAGGCCCTGGCGAATTTCGAAAACAATTTACCGACAACGCAACAGCTTCTCTTTCCACAGACGGTCCAACTCAGCGCGTCCGATTATTCGCTCGCAAAAGAGCTGGTACCGCATCTGATGAAACTCGGTTTCGACCTGAAGCCGTTTGGGAAGAACACGGTTGTGATCGAAGGGATTCCGGCGGATGTGCGGGTTGGAAGTGAAGCTCAAATCCTGCAGGATGTGCTGGACGAATACCGGAACAATGAGCATGCGCAACACATCGACGCGCGGGACAACCTGGCGAAATCGTTCGCCTGCAAAGCCGCAATCAAAGCTGGAGACAGGCTTAACACGACGGAAATGCTGGTCCTCATCGACCAGCTCTTCGCAACGCAGATGCCATATGCCTGTCCGCATGGCCGACCCATTGTCGTAAAGATATCGGTCGAAGAGCTCGACCGAAGGTTTGGTAGAACATAACTCAATCACGCGAGCGGAAAGGTGGAAGGCATGCTTAATGGTCTGGATGGCATCGGGGAGAAACGACGCAGGTGGGAGGAGAATGTCAAGACCAGCGGGAAGGCGCGTGGAGTGAAGTTTACGACTGTAAGTGGTGAACCGATCCAGACCCTCTACGATGCGCATGACGTTTCGGCGATCGATGTTCTAAGTGAGATTGGATACCCGGGGGAATTTCCCTACACGCGGGGAATTCATCCCACGGGATATCGCGGCAAGCTCTGGACGATGCGTCAGTTTGCAGGATTCGGTACTCCTGAAGATACGAACGAGCGTTATCACTATCTCCTCGAGCATGGACAGACGGGGCTCTCCGTCGCTTTTGATCTCCCGACATTGATGGGGCAGGATGCTGACGATCCGCATTCGGAGGGTGAGGTAGGGATTTGTGGCGTCTCAGTCAGCTCACTTGCCGACATGGAGATCCTGTTCAAAGGGATCAACCTTGCAGAGATCTCCACGTCGATGACAATCAACGCTCCGGCGGCGATGATGATGGCCTTTTACCTGGCTGTGGCGGAGAAGCAAGGTCGCGATTTCCGAACGCTACGGGGTACGACGCAGACCGACATTCTGAAAGAGTACATAGCCCAGAAGGAGTGGATCTATCCTCCTGATCCCTCCATGCGGCTCATCATCGACATGTTTGAGTACTTGAATATTGAAGTCCCGTACTGGAACCCAATTTCAGTCAGCGGATATCATATTCGTGAGGCAGGTTCAACATCGATTCAGGAGTTGGCGTTTACACTCGCCGACGGCTTCGCGTATGTCGAGGCGGGACTTGCACGAGGCTTAAACGTGGACACGTTCGCGCCGAGGATTTCCTTCTTCTTCAATTCTCACGTGGATTTTTTTGAGGAGATTGCAAAGTTCCGCGCCGCCCGCCGTATCTGGGCGAAGCGAATGAAGAACAAGTATGGAGCCAGGAACGAACGCTCATGGATGTTGCGATTCCATACGCAGACCGCGGGGTGTTCTTTGACGGCACAGCAGCCGGAGAACAATATTGTTCGCACGGCATACCAGGCGCTGGCGGGAGTACTGGGTGGGACTCAGTCGCTGCACACGAACTCCATGGACGAGACGCTGGCATTGCCGTCAGAAAAAGCCGTCAAGATTGCCCTTCGTACGCAGCAAATCATCGCCTATGAGACCGGAGTCACGAATACGGTCGATCCGTTGGCAGGGAGTTATTTCGTTGAGGCGCTGACGACGAAGATGGAGCAGGAGGCGGAACGGTACTTCGAGAAGATTGACTCGCTCGGGGGTGTTATTCCCGCAATCGAGGCCGGCTTCTTTCAGCGTGAGATCGCCGATGCCGCTTATCGCTACCAGCGGGAGCTGGATGGAAAAGAGAAGATCATCGTCGGTGTCAATGAATGCGTTGAAGAGAACGAGAACATCGAGATTCCGATCCTTGTTGTCTCTCCGGAAGTAGAAATCAAGCAGCGTCGACGGCTGGGAGATTTGCGTCAGAGCAGAAACAGGGAAGCGGTCGAACGGTCCCTTTCAGAGCTGAAACTGGCCGCAGTGGATCACAAAAACTTGATACCTCTGCTTCTGGAATGTACACACTCGTACGCGACGCTTGGGGAGATGTGCAGTGCGCTGGCAGGAGTGTTTGGAGTCTACGAAGAACCTGCTGTCTTCTAATCGTTCACCAGCAAAGGGGATACGCTATGAGCCCGGTTGTGCGTCTGCTTCGGCCCGAACAGTGGCTCAAGAATTTCTTCATCTTTGCCCCTCTAATTTTTTCGAAACACCTCTTTAACGAAGCCTACGTCTGGACTTCGCTCCTCTCCTTTGTCGTGTTTTGCCTTCTTTCGAGCACGGTATATATCTTCAATGATATTGCTGACAGGGAGGCAGACAGGCTTCACCCGTCGAAACGGAATCGTCCCATCGCTGCAGGCACTATCTCGATCCCGCAGGCTGTCGGCATGGCGGTTGGATTGCTTGTTGTTATCGGATTTCTCGTGATGCACTTGAATGCGAGATTCCTTTTCATCGCGGGGGTCTATGTTGTCCTGAATCTTGGATATTCGTTCTTTTTGAAGCGCGTTATTCTCGTCGACGTTTTCATCGTTGCGGCGGGCTTTATGCTCCGTGTCCTGGCCGGGGCGTTCGCCATCAACGTTGAAGTGTCAGAATGGCTTGTGCTTTGTACGCTGTTTGTTTCTCTGTTCCTTGCGATTTCGAAGCGGAGGGGCGAGCTGCTTCTGGTCAGAAACGCAGAGAACTATCAGGGACGCATTGTGCTCCGTGAGTATGACATCGAATTCCTTGATCAGATCATGACGATTGCTGCATCCGGGATGGCGATCTCGTACGCCCTCTACACCGTCGCAGAACGGACGATCATCGTCTTTGGAACCTCGAATCTGATCTTCACGACCGTATTTGTCCTGTTCGGCATTTTCCGATATCTGTACCTCGTGAGAGCACGGAAAACGGAAGATAATCCGACGCACATGCTAACGACGGATCCGGTAACATTGCTCAACGCTGCAGCATGGTTTGCCGCGTGCGTCATTATCATTTACTTCTCTGAAATCAAACTCTGGCTTGGTGTCCGATGAAACTGCCCGAACCAAAATCTGCCACAAGGATAACCGGTTTCACACCGGTCGATCCCGCCGTTGTTGTCGTGAAGACAACTCCGGCGACGGTTCTGGATGATATTCAGCGCGCAATGGAACGTGCCGGCGTCGCCTCTGCTCTTGATTCGAAAGCAACGACGATTCTGAAAGACAACATCTCGTGGCATTTCCCATTTCCGGCTGCGAATACGACGCCGTGGCAGCTTGAGGGGACAATCCTCGGCCTGCGGAAGAACGGATTTCAGGATCTCGTTTGTGTACAGAACAAGACCGTTGTTACAGATGCGTTCAAGGGAGAGGATCTCAACAAGTACGTTCCGATTTTCAAAAAGCACAGCATCCCCGTGAAGTTCAATTTCAAGGATGGTGACATGAAGTGGATCGAGTACAAGCCAAGGACGCCGCTTCTCGTACTCGACCAGATCTATCCTGAGGGCATCCGGATACCGGACCTTCTTTTTGGAAAGAACATTGTCCACTTGCCGACCGTGAAATGCCATATCTATACGACGACCACCGGCGCCATGAAAAATGCGTTCGGCGGCTTGCTGAGTAACTACCGGCACTATACACACTCCTGGATTCATGAAACCCTGGTCGACCTCCTGGCAATTCAGAAGGAGATTCACACGGGCCTTTTCGCAGTGATGGATGGAACCACGGCAGGAAACGGACCTGGACCGCGGACGATGTATCCCGAAGAGAAAAACGTCATTCTTGTCAGTGCAGACCAGGTCGCGATCGATGCCGTGGCAGCGAGGATGATGGGCTTTGATCCAATGAGTATCAAGTACATCAGGCTTGCGCATGAACGGGGATTGGGATGTGGGGACCCCCGAGCGATCAAAGTGCTGGGCGAAGATGTCTCAGGCGTCAATTGGAAGTTTTCGGTGGGGGACAACATCGCAAGCATGGCCGGAGACCTTCTTTGGTTCAGTCCCCTGAAGAAATTCCAGAATGTCTTCTTCAGGACTCCTCTGGTAAACCTCTTCATCTTCGGCTCTGAGGCGTATCACGATTACTATCGGTGGCCGATCAGGGACCGGCGCGTTTTCACTCGGTGGCGGAAGTCAACGCAGTGGGGGAAGATGTTCGCAGCGTACGAGCCAACGGACGGAGTCTGACCCACCCGTAGCCTTTCGGGAATGCACAGCGATGCCCATCCATGAAGTCGTATGAGGATGTCGAAGTACGCATGAGCACAAGAACAAAAGCCGAACTCTTCCTTCTTTCCCTGACGGTCATCTGGGGAAGCACGTTCGTGTTGTCCAAGTACCTTCTTGAGAGTATTTCCCCGCTGATTGGCATCGCGATACGCTTCGCATTTGCGACAATCCTGTTCGGAGTATTCTTTCGCCGAAAAGCCTTTGCTGGCCCGAAGAGCTCCTGGAAGCGGGGAGGAATTCTCGGTGTGTTGTTGTTCCTCGGCTTTGCCTCGCAGACAGTCGGGCTTCAGTATACGGGTGCTTCGAAATCGGCCTTCATCACTGGCATGATGGTCGTCTTTACACCGATATGCCAGCTCATCATTGAACGACGCGCCCCAAAGATTGGGAACGTCATCGGTGTTCTACTCGTGACGCTCGGCCTGTACTTTCTCACCTCCCCCGAGGGTTCAGAGTTCAACCTCGGTGATGGTCTCAATCTCTTCTGCGCTGTGAGCTTCGCTCTCTACATAGTCTATCTGGACGTTTTTTCCAAGGGGCAGGACGCCGTGCACCTGACGATGGCTCAATTCTTGGTGTGCACCGTTTTGGGGTTCGCGTCCGCGTTGTCGTTTGAGAGTATCCGACTCGCCCCGACGGTCGCGGGCGAGCTCACGCTCCTCTATTTGGTTGTTTTTGCCACAGTCATCGCGATCTTTGTCCAAAACAGGTATCAGAAAGACACAACGCCAACTCGGAGTGTCGTCATCTTTTCAATAGAGCCGGTGCTTGCAGCAGGATTTGCCTATCTCCTTCTGGGAGAAGTTCTTGGGGCGCTTGGAGTCGTCGGCGGAGCGCTCATTGTGGGAGGCGTGCTTGTGTCAGAACTCTCGCCGGGGTGAGGGCCAGGGGGTGTTGTCTGTTGCCGAAAGTGCCAGTTTTGAAAGCCTCCTCGGCCCGTGCTTGTCGTGCAGCACGCCGGGGGATCGAAAAACAAGAAAGTACTTGAGTTTCATAGTACAAAGATTTACCTTCTAGCAACGAAATGAAGAACATTGCAAGACTCATATTGTCGCTACTCCTGACTGTTCTGATTGTCGGAACTCTGTCAGCAATTGTTATCAAAGATCGCCCGACGGCGCAGAGCAATGGCTCCGCGGTTGTCATCCGTTGGACCACTCTGGATGAGACAGGTGTTCAGAAATTTGAAGTATTCCGGAGGTCGGGTTTGTCTGGCGAGTTTTCAATGATTGGCACGGTCAATCAAATGAAAGGCAACAACTCCGCCTACGAGTTCACAGACAGTGACGTCTTCAAATCTGCCGGCGGTTTCTATCAATACAAGATTCGAATCATCGACGGTCAGAACAACGTGTCAGAGACGGAGGCTGTTTCTGTTTCGCACGTGAGTTCTGCCGCAAAACGAACGTGGGGCAGCATTAAGGCGATGTTCCGCTAATAATCGGGTCATATGTTTCTTGCAGAGGCGATACACTGTTATCGCTTTTTTTGTTTTAGGACGAATGGGTCTTCCACCACTCATACTTGCTTCGCGATCACCGAGACGGAAGCGCCTTCTCAAGCAAATCGGCCTGAAGTTTACGGTACGACCAAGTGATGTGCGGGAAGACGTACTTGATCACGAGCCGCCCGAGCGAAATGCGAAACGAATTGCACTCACGAAGGCCGTACAAATTGCGAAAGACCTGAAAACTGGCATCGTGATCGGCGCAGATACCATCGTTGTGCTCGGCACGAGGATACTCGGGAAACCTCGCACGCATGCCGAAGCCAGAAGAATGCTCAGAAGCCTCAGCGGCAGGATGCACACCGTCTACACCGCTTTCGCCCTGATTGATGCCGCGACGCGTAAGCAGACGGTCCAGATCGAAAAGACGAAAGTGTGGTTTCGAACCCTGTCCGGTCGTGAGATCGCAGAGTACGTCGCTTCAGGCTCTCCGATGGACAAGGCCGGTGCTTACGGAATACAGGATGACTACGGGGCTGTTTTTGTCGAGCGCGTGGAGGGATGCTTCTATAACGTCGTCGGCTTCCCGCTGACAAAGTTCTACAAGACGTTGCAGAAGTTCTTGCACGATCGTCGTTGATATTCAATACGAACCGGGTGAAGACCATGGAAAGAAAGACGCGAGTGCTCATTGCGAAGGCAGGCTTAGACGGTCATGACCGTGGAGCGAAGGTCGTGGCTGCTGCTCTTCGTGACGCTGGGATGGAGGTGATCTACACGGGATTGCGCAAGACTCCCGAGATGATCGTTGGGGCGGCGCTGCAGGAAGACGTGGATGCAATCGGGATCAGTCTGTTGAGTGGGGCACACATGACAATTTTCCCAAAAGTGCTCCAATTGATGCGAGAGAAAGGACTGGAGGACGTGCTCCTCTTTGGCGGTGGTATCATTCCTCAAAAGGATATCACTGAGCTGAAGAGATTGGGGGTGGGTGAGCTTTTCACTCCCGGAACATCAACAAATCAAATCGTTACCTATGTCGCAGGCTGGGCAGGCGAGCGAAGCGGCGAAGTGCGCGTGTAAGAGGATGCAGACGTTCCACTCGACCTGAGTGCCCTGAAACAAAAAACCCGCTCTCGAATGCTCGGAGCGGGTTTCTCTTTTTCTGAGAGGCGGAAATTAGGGTGCCTTTTTGACGTTCACAGCCTGTAAACCCTTGGCGCCTTGCTCAACTTCGAATTCTACAGTGTCGCCCTCTTTAAGCGTCTTGTAGCCTTCACCGTTGATAGACTTATAATGCACGAATACGTCTTCACCAGTGCTTCGCTTGATGAAGCCATATCCTTTCGCATTATTGAACCACTTGACTGTACCTTGTTCCATAAGGTTGCTTCTTCCTTATAGGGTTGAACATGCACACCTAATTTTTGTCTCTCAAAAACAAAAGATGTCCAGCTGTGCCCGACACCCTTCATTAAGGTTGTTGCACACACCTCCGCAGTACCTATTCACGAATTTGCGGAGAGAGACAGCCAAAACCACTTCTGCTGAAACAAAAACGGTGTTGGTGGATTGCATTGCGAGTATAGCACTTGTTGAACTAAAAAGCAAGGCCCCCACGTTCACGGCTGGGGCACAGGACGTGCTTTGGAAACAACCTGGCTGCGGGCAGTGTTAGCCATGTCAACTGGTTGAGGAGGAAGTCGTACATAATTCGTTGAATGCCAATGACTTCGAGTTGACAACCTTGTCCTAGTTGCCTTCATCAAGCCATATCCCGAACTCCGACGCATCGTCATCCGCCGGAGGGGCTTCGGTTTGAGACAGGAACCGGGGCTTCAGCATCCTGATGTTTTCCGGGTTGAACCCAAAGAGGTCGTCCGCGGAAAACACCCTCTTGAAATCTTCTGGCTCGAAAAACAGATCGAATTTTCTCGAACATTCATTGAGCCGTTCGATGTAATAGGCGGTATTCTCGTCGGGGAAATTCGGCTCCCATTCATCAGCAAGCTTGCAGTTCCCCGCTATCTTCACGCTGGCGTGATTCCCTGTGACGTAGTATGCAACACGGTCCAATGGTTTGATCAAGAGACCGGCACGCCTGGCGACTTCATATGCGGCAGCCGGCTTCCGGCTCCCCTCACTGAGCCCGAGATCGTACTCATCCATCGAATCATGTATTGTCTCGGTTCTGCAAAAATCAATCACATCCCATCGGTGCTGGCTTATGTCTTGCAGAAGTGAGACGTAGAGGGTGTGCAGACCCTGGATATCCTCCTGCAGGAGGTGATTGATGGAGATCTGGATGTAGTTTTTGGAGAATCGTTCAAGCGTGCGCGAAATGAGGGAGCTTCCCTTGATCGTCAAACGGTTTTTGTGGTCGAGAAGGGCATAGTTCTTCTTTCTGTAACTCAGCATCTTTTTGTACCTGCCGGCGAGTGCAAGGTTGATGCCCGATGGAAGAGAGGATGACAGCTTGTCAATAAAAACGAGTTCTTGATCTTCACCCCGAACATTATCCGGCGGAACGAAGTACAGTCCATCCGTGTCGGCCTCGATCACCTTGCCGTTGCGGAGCTCGACTTCACGGATGATGGTGCGGAGGAGTTCCTGACCTGAGGCAGTAACGCAATCCGCTTGTTCATAGTCGTTGAAGAGGCCCCGAGGGTACCCCAGATAGCCATAGAAGGAATTGATGAGCACCTTGAGGGATGACTGAAATGCATCGAGTGCACCGCGCTCATTCTCGTTTTTGCTAAGGTTCATCCGACGCTTCGCATCCAGCCGCGACGTGGTAAGGGACAGAAGCAACCGCTGAAATGCGCCCAACTCGTCCGAGGCGGGTTTGATCTCTTGCGTGAGCATGATTGAAGGGTACAGAGATTCAATGTCGGCGTGGAGGATATTTTCGACAATGCCGATGATGAACACGTCTGTATACGCTCCGGTGCGTTGCGCTCCTGCCTCAGGCTTCGGTACTGAGTGTTTCTGGCGAATGTACTCGCGCAGGATCATCAGTTCGATTTTTGCCGCACTTCCGCCTCGGACAACCGCTTCATACGACAATGGAACCATCCGGGCCTGGAAGAAATAGCTTGGTGAGAGGTGATCGCTCAGAGCCCGAATGTCACGGCAATCCTGCAGTGCCTGTGCCAGTACAAGGTTGGGTTGGTCCGCCCAAGCTGAAGCAATCTGCTCGTTGGTGATGGCTGGCGGCGACTTGGTCGAGAATCCGAAGTACTGTGAGAGGTATCGGAGCCCATAGTGTTCAAGCCCTCTCCTGGAAATGCTGTAGCTGTGGGCCAGCGCTTTTGTGTCGATCAAGTGACGCCCGGCAATTCCGAACATTGCCCTCTCAAAATCCGGCTCCAGGGGGTTCCCACGCGGGGAGAATAGTTTGAGATCGGATTCGTCTCTTCCGAGGGGCAACTCGATTGAAAGGAGATCGGCCCTGCGCGCGAGGTAGGGGAGTGAATGCACGAAAAGGTCATGCCCTTCGATGACGTCCGGATTCCTCTCCCGAATGACGTGGACGAATCGACGCAGCATCTCTTCTTCCGTCAGCTTGCGGCTGTCGAGGATTTCCTCCCACCCGTGGTTGTCCGTGAGGGCAATCGCAAGAATCCTGTCATCAGTCTTGCGGGCATCGCTTCGTTTGCCGGTCCTGGAGTAGGTTTCCAGGCTCAGTTGAACCCGGTGTATCTCCTGAAGCGACAATCCCTTGAAGAGCGTGGTACCTGATTGGAGCAGGTATTGAGTGACCGGATCAGGTTTGATGAGGAGGGGTTCGAGTTCAGAGAAGTGCCCTGCGCGCTTCAGCGCACTCTTGTTGTAGCCATTGAGAATGAAACGTATTGCCTCCCACATATCATTCCAGCGCGGGAAGGCAACCAGGTAGCGGAAAAAATTGGAACCGGCCAGCTCTTTGATCCAGAATCGCTTCGAATAGCCATCGAGCAGGACCGGGCTCGAAAGGAAGAAAAAGGGAAAGAACTCTGCATCGGACGATGTGACCCGACCGATTGCATCCTTCGCCCCGGGGACGGATCCTTCTCGAACATAGAGTCGGACTGAGGCCTCCGTCAGTTGCTGAACCGCGACGACGTGCTCCAGGGGGCTCTGGCCATACAGAACAGGATCGTACTCGGCGGAAGACTCCGTCTTCCCGACGTCACTTCTTTTTCTTGACTTCGACATTCAGAAACGGTTTGAGCAAGTCGATCGGGACAGGGAAGATTGTCGTCGAGTTGTTTTCTGTGGCGATCTCCCGCAGTGTCTGGAGGTAACGCAAGGTCAGCGCGCTGGGTTGATTGCTCAGGATCTCGGCCGCGTCGGCCAGCCTCTGCGATGCCTGGAACTCACCCTCAGCTGCGATGATCTTCGAACGCCGTTCGCGCTCTGCTTCAGCCTGTTTTGCCATCGCGCGCTGCATTTCCTGGGGTAGATCTATTTGTTTCACTTCTACATTCGAAACTTTGATGCCCCAGGGCTCCGTGTGATTGTCCATGATCTGCTGCAGCTTCATGTTGATCTTCTCGCGCTCTGACAACAGCTCATCCAGCTCCGATTGACCCAAGACGCTTCGGAGTGTCGTTTGGGAGAGCTGGGAGGTAGCGAAGAGATAGTTCTCGACATCCAGAATGGCTTTTTCGGGATCCATCACCCTGAAATACACGACGGCATTCACCTTGATCGACACATTATCCTTGGTGATGACATCCTGTGGTGGGACGTCCATGACCACGGTACGGAGGCTGACTTTGATCATCCGATCGATCATCGGTACCAGGATGATGAGGCCAGGACCATTCCCACCTCCACCCGGATTGAAGACCGCCTTCGATTTTCTGCCGAGACGAAAAATGACCGCCCGTTCATAATCTCGGAGAATTCGGATAGAGTTGCCCAGGATGATTACGAGGAATGCGATTGCGGCGATGACAAGGATAGCAATAGGTTGCATAACAAGCTCCTTTCAAGGTTGAGGTAAGTCTACGATCGTTTTTCTTCAACGCGCAATGTTAAGTTCTCGAGTCCCACGGCTCTCACCTGCGCGTCTTTCGGTATGTTGCCGGAGACAGAAACTGCGTTCCAGATCTCCCCATGGATCCTCACGCGACCATTCGGGTCGAGCACTGTCAGCGACTTCCCGATCTCTCCGACCAGGCCCTCGCTCCCTGTCGTCGGCCTTGATCGCAATGCTTTCAGCCCAAAGCCAATGACACCCATGAAGAACACGAGCGTGAGCGCGGAGCACGTCAGAATGACGCTCCACGAAATCTGAATATATTCGAGGGCGGAATCGGAACGGATGAACATCATCGATCCAAGGATGAGCGATATAACCCCGCCCACCGTCAGGATGCCGTGACTGGCGACCTTCAGGTCTGCAACAAACAGCACGATTGCAAAAACGATGAGTGCAAGACCAGCGTAGTTGACCGGCAATGTGTGGAGCGAGTAGAAGGCAAGGATGAGGCTGATGCCTCCAACAACGCCGGGTAGCACGGAACCCGGATTGTAGAGCTCGAACAACAGGCCGTAAATCCCCAGGAGCATCAACACGTAGGCGATGTTAGGATCGCTCAGCGTATCCAGGAGCCGTTCGGTGAATCCCATCTCCCATTGTTCGATGGTCGCCCCTTTTGTGCGAAGCGTTCTCGTCCCCGAAGAGAGTTCAACAGGTCTTCCATCGATCTGAGCTAGAAGACTGTCAGCATTCCTTGCTATGAGGTCGATGACTCCGATCTTGAGCGCTTCGGTTTCCGTAATGGACTGGCTTCTGCGGACAGCGTCTTCAGCCCACTTGATGTTGCGATGACGCTTCTCCGCAATGGTTCGCACGAATGCCGCGGCGTCATTCGTAGCTTTCTCCATCATTGTCGTGTCTTGACCGCCCTGAAGGGTCACGGGGTGAGCTGCCCCGATGTTAGTTCCAGGGGCCATTGCAGCGATATGAGCCGCCAGCGTAATGAAGACCCCTGCTGATGCTGATTGAGCCCCGGCGGGGGAGACGTAGACGACGACAGGAATCTTCGATTCAAGGATGTCGCTCACCATCACCCGAGTGGACTTAAGAAGTCCGCCTGGAGTGTTGAGGCGTATGATGAGGCACTCACCATCCAATTCCGACGCTCGCTGGATGCTGTTGTGTATGTACTCAGCTGTGGCAGGATTGATGGAACCGTCGATTGTGATTGCAAAGACTTTTTGCGCAACCGTAACCGGCGATGCCAGAATCGTGATTAGAAGCAGAATAGTTGCGAATCGCAGGTTCTTCATAGGGGGAGCTCCTGACAAGTTCGCTCGTGGTGGGGAGAACGCTGTTGCCAGGTTGGCAGTAGCGTATGTGCCCTTATGCGGAGAGAGTGGGATTCGAACCCACGGTACCCTTTCAGGCACACACGCTTTCCAGGCGTGCCAGTTCAGCCACTCCTGCATCTCTCCGATTGTTTCTCAATTCTTCCTTCGAGTGTATTGGGGATACTGATGATCCAACCACGC